>Ga0081540_1004680_pt1 | contig 10353 bp, 11 predicted proteins | sample TabmetS2T1R1_FD_71024 | JGI IMG/M metagenome (GOLD analysis project Ga0081540, IMG submission 71024) | Tabebuia heterophylla rhizosphere microbial communities from the University of Puerto Rico - S2T1R1 | ecosystem: Host-associated > Plants > Roots > Rhizosphere ... | reverse complement strand
GAGCCTCGGCGCCCACCGCGGTCACGAACGTCCGCTCGCCGTCGGCCTCCACGAGTGCGACGGTGAAGCCCGTGTCGAGGTCCGGCTCCGGGGCGTGCAGCGCCTCGGCGCCGGTTGCGGCGAGAGCGCTGCGGGCGAGATCGCCGAAGGGCCCGGTTCCGTGCGCTCCCGCGTACACACCGGCCAGGTCGTGCCGTCGTGCGGCGACGAGCACGTTGAGGCCCGCGCCGCCCGCCTGCACAGCGGCGGTCGAGGCGAGGACGTCCCCGCCACGCGGCGGCAGCGCCGGGACGGCCAGGACGACGTCGGCGATCACGTCGCCCACGCAGACCAGCCGGTGCGGGCTCCTCACGGCGTCTCGGCGTCCTCGTGCCGCAGCTCCAGCAGCGCGGCGGCGAGCGGGTCGAGGTCGAGCCCGTTGATCTGGCGCACGACGCGGACGGCGTCCGCCGGTAACCGGGACGCTCCCGCGGCCGCGCCCGCGATCGCTCCCGCCATCGCGCCGATGGTGTCCGTATCGCCGCCCAGCGACGCCGCGACCCGGACCACCGACCACGGGTCCAGGGGGAACAGGCTGACGACGGCGAACGCAGCCGGGACCGACTCCTGGGTCGCCAGGCTGGTGCCGACCAGCGTGGCGATGAGATCGACCGCGTCCTCGACCCTCAGGCCACGAACGAGGTCGCACGCCCAGTCGATCCTGGCTGCGACGTCGGCCCCCGCGACCCAGACGCCGCGCCGGGCGGCGAGCCGGGCCGCGTCGATCGCGATCTGGCGGACGGCGTCCGGCCCCTCCCCGTCGATCCCGGCGCTCACGGCGGCGCAGACGGCGGCGGCTCCGGCCAGGCCGATGCCGGTGCCGTGCGTGAGCGAGCTGACCTCGACCACACGCTCGACGAGCCGTCCCAGCTCGGTGGCAGAAGCGGCGATCCCGAGCGGCGCGATGCGCATGGCGGCGCCGTTGGTGTCCCCCTGCCGCCCGGCGTCGCTCGCCGGAACCCCGACGCGGACGGCGTCCACGGCACGCTTCGTCGACGGGCCGAGGAGGTCCGCTGATCCTCGCGCGCGCAGATCGGCCTCCCAGGCCGCGAGCGCGTCGGCGAGCTGCAGCGGGGACACCCGACCCTGGCCGCTGACGAGCAGGCGCGCCAGGAGGACCGCCTGCTCGGTGTCGTCGGTGACATGCCCGGCGGGTAGGCCGGCCGCGAGCGGCTGGCCGGGATCTGCCTGCTCGAACCAGGGAAGGACCGGGCCCCAGCGGGCGAGGATCTCGGCGCGGCTGAGCATCTGGGTCGGCATGCCGAGGGCGTCGCCGAGCGCGAGCCCCCAGAGCGCGCCCGCGGCCCGATCGGCGTCCGTCGAGGGCTCGGCCGGAGGCGGCATGGTGGAGGGAACCTAGAGGTGGAGAAGGATCGCGTCAATCCGTACCTGCCTGGTGTGGACGTTCGGCCGACGCGGAGGACGAGGCACGCAGTCGTTCGTTCGGTTCGCCACACAGGGCCGAACGGACGATCTGACTCTCGGTAGCTGCGCCGTCACGTGAACGGGCGATAGAAAAACGACCGCCACAACGAGTGGGGGAACTCGAGCGGGGGGCTCGAATCGTCTTTTTCGGCAATGCCAGGGGAGGGGTCATCATGCTCGCATATGTCCGCAGGTGCGTGCGGCGAGCCGGGACGAGCGCGGAGAAGGGCGCATCGGCCGTCGAATACGGGCTGATGGTGGCGGCGATCGCCGCCGTCATCGTGGGCACCGTGTTCGCGCTCGGCGGTTTCGTGAAGCAGACGTTCGACGACACGTGCAGCGCTCTGGCCAGCGGGCAGCCGACCTGCACGTCGACCACCGGCGGCGCCGGGGCCGGCTGATCCGAGCGGCCGAAGGGCCTCGGCGCTCGGCGACGGGGCCCTTCCCGCCGGTTCTCGCTCGGTTCCCGGGTGAGTTCTCGGGTGAGTTCTCGGATCAGCTCACGTGTCAGTTCTCGGGTCAGTAGCCGTACGGTTCGTCGAGGATTCGCGCGGCGCTGTGCCCGATGCCGGACACGATTGATCCGATGGCGAGCCCGATCGCCAGGTTGATGAGGGCGACCGCCACCTTCGTGTCCATTCCAGCACTCGTGCTGAACGGCAGGAGGACGGCGATGGCGACCGCCAGGCCGAAGATCCAGTTGAAGAACCGGTAGGGCTGCGGCGCCGCGGCCAGCAGAGCGTGCAGGATCGCGGTGGCGGCGATGGCGGCGAGGAACGACACCACGGCGTACCACCACGACGTGGCCGTCACGAGGTGTCCCTTGCGCTCCACGAGCACGGGGATGCCGAGGATCCCGCGGGCGATGAGCAGCCCGACGAAGGCGACGCCCGCGCCGACGATGCCGGCCATCACCCCGCCGAACCAGAGCCGCCCCGCGTCGATGACGCGACGCGGGCGGCCGCTCCGGGCGGGCCCGGTGACACCGCCGGGACCCGAAGGCCGGACCGGGCCGTAGGGCCCGGCACCGCCTCGGTCCACGCCGGGAGCTCCGCCCGGCTCGGCCGCCGGATCCACGCCAGGATCAGCCCCTGGATCCACCCCAGGATCCACGCCGCGGTCGACCCGACGGTCGTATCCCCGGTCGCCGTCGTCCCAGTTGCTCATGTCGCCGCCGTCCTCCCGCCCGGCCCGTCGGCCGGCTCTCTCACGTGATCGTCGTGGCGAGTCTAGGGATCCTGGCGCCGGGCCGCATGGACCGGCAGCTCGGCCTCGATCACCGTGCCCTGGCCCACGGGGCTCCTGACGACCAGCGACCCGCCCAGGCCCTCGACTCGGTCGCGCAACCCGACCAAGCCGGATCCTCGGGTCGGATCGGCTCCGCCGACGCCGTCGTCGCGGACGCGCAGCCGGAGCGTCCCCGCCTCTTCCTCGAGCGCGACGTCGGCCTGGGACGCGCCGGAGTGCTTGAGCGTGTTGGTGAGCGCCTCGGAGATCACGTAGTAGGCCGCCGCCTCCAAGGGCTTGGGGTATCGCGCGGCGGTGACCACCTGCAGCTCGACGGGGACGGCCGACCTTCGTGCGAGAGCCTTCAGATCGGCGCGCAGGCCGCCGTCCTCGAGGATCGCCGGATGCAGGCCGCGCGCCAGCTCGCGCAGCTCGTCGAGGACGCCCGCCACGTCCTCTGCGAGAGTGCCCAGCCGTGACGTCAGCTCGGGGAGCTCGACGGGCACCGTCTCCCGGACCAGGCGCAGCTCGAGGACGAGGGACACGAGCCGTTGCTGCGCGCCGTCGTGCAGGTTCCGCTCCAGGCGTCGCCGCATCTCGTCACCGGCGGTCACGACCCGTGCGCGTGAGGCAGCCAGCTCCGCCCTGCTCTGCGTTGGCGATCGCCGTCGCGACGATCTCGGTGAACTCGACCATTCGCCGCTCGGTCTCCACCGGGAAGGCGGTCTGCAGCGATGCGACCGCGATCGCCCCCCAGCACTGGCCCTCGACGACGATCGGACCTGCCACGACGGAGCGGACATGCGCATGGCCGGACGACGCCGTCCCGCCCGCCGGCGGCTCGTCGACGTCGACGCGGGCGGACGTGGCCGATTCGAGCACCGTCGCAACGACCAGCGGGCGACCCAGCGCCCACCGCCGGGCGAGGTCCCGTCCGGAACCGTGGTCGAGGGCATTCGTGGCCACCACGCTCGTGCCGCCGTCCGGCTCGGCCCGAAAGATCATGGCAACGTCGGCGTCGCTCAGGGAACCGACCTCGTCCGCGACAGCAGCCAAGACAGCGTCCGCCGGGGCGCCGCGCGCCACCAGCGTGGCCACGCGCCGCAGCGCAGCTTGCTCCTCGGCTCTGCGCCGCAGCTCCGTCCGCGTCTCGGCGTTCTCGACGGCCGCCGCAACGAGCTCGGTGAAGCGGGCGATCTGCGACTCGAGGTTCTCGGGGAAGGGATCGGGGCTCTTCGTCGAGGCCGCGATCACACCCCAGAGCCGGCCGGCCACCAGAACCGGACAGCCGACCGACGACCGGATGCCGACCGCGCGTGCTTCCTCGGCGATCCCGCCGGTCGCTCCGGCGAAGCTGCCGAGCCGCACGGGTCGCCCGGATCGCCGGACGTCCCGGGCGATGCTCAGCCCTTCGAGCCCGAAACTGGTCCCGACGGCCAGCGACGATCCGACAGCGCTCCAGGCTGCGACACCGGTGACCGTGCCGTCCGGCTCGTAGCGCTCCAACCGGGCAAAGTCCGCACCGGACAGGAGGCCTACCTCACGGGTGACCGCCTCGAACACGTCCGACGGCTCCGATGCCTGCGCCACCAGAGTCGCAACCCGGCGCAGCGCCGACTGTTCGCGCGTGAGGCGCTCCGCCTCCCTTGCCGCTCGGCGCGCGCGAGCAGAGAGCTCGGCGACGACGACCGCGGTCACCAGGAACGCGATCAGTGCCGCGATGTTGCCCGCATCGGCGACCTGGAGCGAGCCCACGGGGGGCAGGAACAACAGAGCGAAGACGACGACGCTGAGGATCGACGTCAGCGCAGCGTCCCCTGCTCCCCAGACAGCCGCGACCGGGAGGACCGCGAGCAAGTACAAGATCAGCAGGCTGAGCACCGGAACGCCGTGCTGAAGGAGCGCGACGACGCCGGTCACCGCGGCGACCAGCACGACGCCGACGAGCAGGCCGCCGACTCGATGCGCCGCGAGCGTCCTCAACCAGCGAGCCGTCATCTCATCGCTCCTGACGGCACGCTAACGGACGTCGCCGCCGAGAACGTCCCCGGTCGCGACCGGATCAGCTCGACCTGCTCGCGCGGGCGTCCAGCGGACGGCGGACCGGCGTTCCGGGCCCCGATCCGTCGTGGACGCGCTCAGAAGCCCGGGTCGCTGTTCCCGGGTCCTCCGTCGTCGCCGCCCCCGTCGGCGTCCGGTGCATCCGCCTCCACCTCGTAGCCCTGATCTGGGTCGAAGGCCGACGTCGGGGTGGGCGGGACCTCGGCGGCCTCCAGCCCGTCGTCATCGTTCCCGGAGTAGGTGCTCATCGTCGCTCTCCTCGGCGCGGGACGTCGTCACTCCCGGGTGTACCCACGGACGAGACCGATCATCCCCGTGCGGCGCCGACGGGATCCCGGCGAAGGGCGCGTCCAATGGTCGCCGACGCCCGTGAAGCGCGCGTCGGCCACGACGACGCCCCGACAGCGACCTCGACCTGTGGCCGGACGCTCGCCGGGTCAGCAGTCGTAGTAGAGCTCGAACTCGTGCGGGTGCGGGCGCAGCCGGATCGGGTCCACCTCGGTCGTGCGCTTGAGGTCGATGTACGTCTCCACGACGTCGTCGGTGAAGACTCCGCTGTCCGACAGGTAGCTGTGGTCGGCCTCGAGCGCGTCGAGCACGGCCGTCAGCGAACCGGGCACCTGCGTGATCTCCGCGTGCTCCTCGGGCGGCAGCTCGTAGAGGTCCTTGTCGACCGGGGCCGGCGGCTCGATGCGGTTCTTGATGCCATCCAGGCCGGCGAGCAGCTGCGCAGAGAAGGACAGGTACGGGTTGGCCGACGGGTCCGGAACGCGGAACTCGATCCGCTTCGCCTTCGGGTTGGATCCGGTGACCGGAATCCGGACGCACGCGGACCGGTTCCGCGCCGAGTAGACCAGGTTCACCGGCGCCTCGAAACCCGGCACCAGTCGGTGATAGGAGTTCACCGTCGGGTTCGTGAACGCCAGCAGCGACGGCGCGTGGTGCAGCAGGCCGCCGATGTACCAGCGGGCGAGGTCGGACAGGCCGCCGTAGCCACGCTCGTCGTAGAACAGCGGGTCGCCTTCCTTCCAGAGCGACTGGTGACAGTGCATGCCCGACCCGTTGTCGCCGAACAGGGGCTTCGGCATGAAGGTCGCCGTCTTCCCGTTCGACCAGGCCACGTTCTTCACGATGTACTTGAAGATCTGCACCTTGTCGGCGCTTCTGAGCAGCGAGTCGAACCGGTAGTTGATCTCCGCCTGGCCGGCGGTGCCGACCTCGTGGTGCGCCCGCTCGACCTGGAGGCCGGCCTGGTTGAGCGCCAGGGTGATCTGGTCGCGCAGATCGGCGTAATGGTCGACCGGCGGCACCGGGAAGTAGCCGCCCTTGTAGCGGGTCTTGTAGCCGCGGTTCCCGCCCTCTTCGATCCGACCGGTGTTCCAGGCGCCTTCGATCGAGTCGATGTGGTAGTAGCCCTCGTTCTGCTTCGTCTCGAACCGGACGTCGTCGAAGACGTAGAACTCGGCCTCAGGGGCGAAGAACGCGGTGTCCGCGATGCCCGTCGACTTGAGGAAGGCCTCCGCCTTCCGGGCGACCTGCCGGGGGTCGCGGCTGTAGGGCTCGTCGGTGTACGGGTCGACGATGCTGAAGTTGATGTTCAGCGTCTTCTCGGCACGGAACGGGTCGACATAGGCGGTCGAAAGATCCGGGATGAGCTTCATGTCCGACTCGTTGATCGCCTGGAAGCCCCGGATCGACGACCCGTCGAACATCTGGCCGTTCACGAAGAAATCCTCGTTCAGGTCCGCGGCGGGCACGTTGAAGTGCTGCATCGTGCCGGGCAGATCGCAGAACCGGACGTCGATGAACTTCACGTCCTGGTCCGTGATGAACTTGAGGACCTCGTCGGCGTTGCTGAACATCCAACCTCCACTGGAGTGAGCGCGAGTGGCTGCGGGACGCCACCACCGTCGGCTCGCCCCGGATTTCCTCGGACGGTAGGCGGGGGCAGTTTCCCGAGGGTGTCCCACCCGTTTCGCAGGTGTTACGACCCGACCGTCGGGTTCCGAGCGTGTTGCCGGCTGTCGCCGCCGACCGAGCGCGGCCCCTCGGGTCGTGGCGGCTTCGCCCGGCTACCCTCCCTGCTGTGGAAACCCCTCGGGACACCGGCTCCGAGGTGGAACAACCGCCCGGGGCGTCCGGCACCGCCGAAGCCTACCCTGGTGCTCGCCTCGGCCGGCCCGTGGATGGGCCGAGATCTCTCGCCGGGCTCGGTCGCCGGCTCGTCGCGATCGCCGTCGACTGGGTGCTCTGCCTGCTCGTCGCGGGCTGGCTGCTCCGGTACGCCGGCCTCGGCCAGTTCGCGCCGCTGCTGGTGCTCTTCGTCGAGAACGTGCTGCTCGTCTGGACCACGGGTGCGACCGTCGGCCACCGGCTCCTCGGGATGCGGATCGAGACCGTGCCCGGAACGGCGCCGGGCCTGCGGCGTGCCCTGCTGCGGTCCCTGCTGCTCTGCCTCGCAGTGCCGCCGCTGGTCTGGGACGCCGACCGTCGCGGGCTGCACGACCGAGCGGCCGGCACGCTGGTGGCCAGGACCTGAGTCAGGCCGAGGCCTCGGCCCGTTCCTGGATCGCGTGCAGGTCGTTCAGGGTCCGCATCTCGTCGACGCGGCGCAGGCGATGATCCAGGACGCTCGACTCGGCGTTGCGGGCGGCGGACTCGACGAGCCCGCCGTCCAGGCGGCGGACGAACAGCGAGACCAGGCGCATCACCTCGGTCGTGGCGGTGCTGAGCATGGACTGTCCTCCGGGATCGGCGTCGGGCGATGGATCCACATGTCGGCAGATCCGAGCGACCGGTGAAGGGCGACCGGTGCAGCTCCAGTCGAGCGCCCTGGTGTTCCGGGCCGATGACGCCCCGGGAACACTCCCGTCAACGCTGCTCGGTCACCACTGAGATGTCAACGCCCGCGGACGCCCTTCCGGTCGGGTCGCACCCTGGTGGGGTCGATCCCCTTCGGGATCGGGGGTCGGACGCCGCCGAGCGCCCGTAGCCGCGCCGCGACCTGGCTCACCTCGGTCTTGGTGAGGGCAGGCTTGCTGCGCATGAGCCTGTTGTTGACGCGCCGCAGCGGCACCTGCCCCTCGCCGTCACCCACGTGCACGACGATGACCGGCACGTTCGGCCCGAGGACGCGCGACACGCGCCGGCGCTCACCGTCGACGAGCCGCTGCACCCGGTTGACCGGGCCCTCCGTCACCAGGGCCACACCGGGGCGGCCGACGGCCCGGAAGACGAGATCACGGGTGCGGGGGTCGACGGCGACGGGCTCCTCCTCGACGTACCAGCCACGCTTGAGGTTCTTGAGCACCTGGCCGGTGGCGCCGGGCTGACTGGAGGCGCGCGCATACGCGAAGCGCTCGGCCCGGCGCGACATGATGACGAGGGCGACGAGCAGGCCGAGCGGCAGGCCGAGGATCGCCAGGTAGAGCCCGCGGCCGAAGGGCAGCCCGATGAGGTAGGCGACGAGGATCGTCCCGACGAACCCGAGCAGCATCCACAGCGGCAGCCCTGGGTCGGACTCCCGCGTTATCGAGTAGATCTGGCGCAGCGTCGACAGCCGGCCGGGCTTCTTGTCCGAGGCGGCCGGCTTGCCGGAGCGCGAGCGGCCCGGGCGGATGGAGGGCATGACCACAAGGATAGGTGTCCGTCCGCCGCTCCGACCGGGCGGTGACGCCTCCGCCGGAGGGTCAGGCGGGATGGCGTGTCGGGATGATCAGGCGCCCAGCAGCCCCGCGGCTTCCTGCCGGGCGGTGCCCGCGTCCGCGAGATGCTCGAGCGCCGCCGGCAGCTGTTCCCCACGGCGGCGCATGGCCTGCGCCCACAGCCGCCCCGCCCGGTAGGACGAGCGCACGAGCGGTCCGGCCATCACGCCGGCGAAGCCGACCGCCTCGGCCTCCTCGCGCAGCTCGACGAACTCCTCCGGGCGCACCCACCGCCGCACCGGGTGGTGCACCGGAGAGGGCCGCAGGTACTGCGTGATCGTGATCAGCTCACAGCCCGCGCCGTGCAGGTCGAGAAGGGCCCGCGACACCTCCTCGCGGGTCTCGCCGAGACCCAGGATGAGGTTCGACTTCGTCACCATGCCGGCCGCTCGGCCCTGACGGATGACGTCCAGCGAGCGCTCGTACCGGAACGCCGGACGGATCCGTTTGAAGATCCTCGGCACGGTCTCCAGGTTGTGGGCGAACACCTGCGGGGCGGCGTGGAAGACCTGACCCAGGAGCTCGGGGCGCCCGGAGAAGTCCGGGACGAGGATCTCGACGCCGGTGCCCGGGTTGAGCCGACGGATCGCCCGTACCGTCTCGGCGTACAGCCAGGCGCCCTCGTCGTCGAGGTCGTCGCGGGCGACCCCGGTGACGGTCGCGTACCGCAGGCCCATGGCGTGCACGCTCTGCGCGACCCGGCGCGGCTCGTCGCGGTCCAGCGGCTGTGGCTTGCCGCTGGAGATCTGGCAGAAGTCGCACCGCCTGCTGCACTCGTCGCCACCGATCAGGAAGGTCGCCTCCCGGTCCTCCCAACACTCGAAGATGTTGGGGCAGCCCGCCTCTTGGCACACCGTGTGCAGGCCCTCGCGCTTGACCAGCGACGTCAGCTCCCGGTACTCCGGACCCATCCGCGCCGTCGTCCGGATCCAGGCGGGCTTGCGCTCGATCGGCGTCTGCGCGTTGCGCGCCTCCACCCGCAGCAGGCGCCGCCCGTCCGGGGCAACTGACACGATGGACCTCCAGGCCGACCCTCGAGCTGGCAGAACGCTCGCAGCCAGGGTACGACGACGCCGCCGGTCACCCGGGGGAAGGAGGCGGGGCTGTGGTCGCATCGACGCCGACACCGCCCTCGGGGCGCATCGTCGTGTTCGGGGCGACCGGGTACACGGGCGGCCTCGCGGCGCGGGCGCTGGTCGCGGACGGGGCGAGGCCGGTCCTGGCGGGCCGGGACGCCGCTCGGGTGGCGCGGCTCGCCGCGGAACTGGGTGGCCCGCAGGGGCCGCTGGAGCACGCGGTGGCGGACGTGTCGGATCCGACGTCGGTCGCCGCATTGATGAGTCGCGGCGACGTCCTCGTGACGACCGTCGGCCCCTTCGCCCGCTGGGGGAGGGCCGCCCTCGAGGCCGCGGTCGGCGCCGGCGCCCACTACCTCGATTGCACCGGTGAGGGCCTGTTCATCCGCACCGTGTTCGAGAAGTACGACGGGCCGGCCCGACAGGGCGGTAGCGCCGTTCTCCCGGCCTTCGGCTACGACTACGTGCCGGGCCAGCTCGCTGCGGCGCTCGCGCTGCAGAGGGCTCGCGATGCCGGCCGGCAGCCGGCCGCGGTCGATGTCGGTTACTTCCTCACCGGCCCGCTCGGCGCGGCGGCCGCGAGCGGTGGGACCCGGGCGTCCGTCGTCGGCCTGCTCGCCGAGCCGGGCTACGCCCTGATCGATGGTCGGCTGGTCGCCGAGCGGCCCGGCGTCCGCGTCGTGCGGGTGACGGCGGGCGACCGAGAACGACTGGCCCTCTCGGTTCCGGCCAGCGAGCAGTTCACGCTGCCTCGGCTCCCGCCGGCGCTGCGGGCCCGCCCGGGGGGGGGCGGGTGGGTTGGAGGGGGCCCGCCCGGGGGG
>Ga0081540_1004679_pt1 | contig 10353 bp, 9 predicted proteins | sample TabmetS2T1R1_FD_71024 | JGI IMG/M metagenome (GOLD analysis project Ga0081540, IMG submission 71024) | Tabebuia heterophylla rhizosphere microbial communities from the University of Puerto Rico - S2T1R1 | ecosystem: Host-associated > Plants > Roots > Rhizosphere ... | reverse complement strand
AGAAGTTCAGCGAGGACGCGGCGTTCAACGCCACGACGATGTCGGGCAAGCAGTTCGTCGATTGGCTCACCCGGACCGAAGCCACGCACAAGACGTTGATGGAGGAAGCGGGCTTCATCGCCAAATGACAAAGGAGACTGAAACCCCGGCGGGCGGCGCCGTTGGCACCCTCTGGGTCGAGGTCGCCGTCGGGCTCGCATTCGTCGTGCTCGGCCTCGTCGTCGTCGTCGATAGCCACCGGGTGGGCGCGTCCTGGGGCGACGATGGGCCGAAGGCCGGTTACTTCCCGAACATCATCGGGTGGATCCTGGCCGGGTCCGGCGCGTGGATCGCCGCTCAGACGCTCTACCGCCGGAAGCAGCTCACCGGCCAGGTGTTCGTCACCTACGCCGACTTCAAGCCGGTGCTGGCGATGGTCCTGCCGACCATCGCCTTCGTGATCCTGATCAAGCTCATCGGCATCTACGTGGCCTCCGCACTCTTCATCGCGGGGTTCATGCTGTTCCAGGGCAAGTACCGGTGGCTGCCGACGCTCTGCGTGAGCCTCGGGGTGCCGGGCGTGCTCTTCACCTTGTTCGAGATCTGGTTCCTCGTACCGCTGCCGAAAGGGCCCCTCGAGCGCATGCTGGGCTACTAGAAAAGAATCAAGAGCGCCGCGCGACAACAAAGATCACGGGGGAACGAGTGGAAGAGATCGGCAACCTGATGCAGGGCTTCGTGGTCGCCCTGGCCTGGAAGAATCTGGGCTTCATGCTCCTCGGCATCCTGCTCGGGGTGCTCATCGGCGTGCTCCCCGGCCTGGGTGGTGCCAACGGCGTGGCGATCCTTCTGCCGCTCACGTTCACGATTCCGCCGACGTCGGCGATCATCATGCTGTCGTGCATCTACTGGGGCGCGCTGTTCGGGGGTGCCATCACGTCGATCCTGTTCAACATACCCGGCGAACCGTGGTCGGTCGCGACCACGTTCGACGGCTACCCGATGGCGCAGAAGGGCCGCGCCGGCGAGGCGCTCACCGCCGCGTTCACGTCGTCGTTCGTCGGTGCGCTGTTCGCGATCATCCTGATCACCTTCCTGGCGCCGCTGGTGGCGAGGTTCGCCCTGAAGTTCGGACCGCCCGAGTTCTTTGCGATCCAGCTGCTCACCTTCTGCAACTTCGTCGGCATGGGGCGGGAGCCGCCGGTCAAGACGATCGCCTCGATGATGCTCGGCTTCGCGCTCGCAGCGGTTGGCATCGATACCGTCACCGGCACGCTGCGCATGACGTTCGGCTCGCCGACCCTCTTGCAGGGATTCGACTTCCTGGTCGCCGTCATCGGCCTGTTCGGGCTGGGCGAGATCTTTCTCACCATGGAAGAGGGCCTGTCTTTCAAGCGCAAGAGCGGCAAGATCGACGCCACCGTCGTGCTGAAGACCTGGGCCGAGCTGCCGCGATACTGGCTCACGTCGCTGCGCGCGTGCCTCGTCGGTTGCTGGATGGGCATCACACCGGGGGGCGCGACCCCGGCGTCATTCATGAGTTACGGCATGGCCCGCCGCTTCTCGAAGAACAAGGACCAGTTCGGGGACGGTGAGATCGAGGGCGTGGTCGCGCCCGAGACCGCGGCGCACGCGGCCGGGACCAGCGCCCTGTTGCCGATGCTGACGCTGGGCATTCCCGGGTCGCCGACCGCGGCGGTGCTGCTCGGCGGCCTCTTGATCTGGGGCCTGCAGCCGGGTCCGCTCCTGTTCGTCGAGAAGAAGGACTTCGTGTGGGGGCTGATTGCCAGCATGTACCTCGGCAACGTCGTCGGGCTCATCGTCGTGTTGACCACCGTGCCGTGGTGGGCCGCAATCCTGCGCATTCCCTTCTCGATCATCGCGCCGGTGATCGTGGTGATCTGCGCCATCGGCGCCTATACCGTCCACAACAACATGTTCGACGTGGCCATGATGCTGGTGTTCGGCCTCGTCGGCTACGTGTTGAAGAAGCTCAAGTACCCGCTCGCGCCGCTCTTGCTCGCGCTGGTGCTCGGTGACATGGCGGAAACCTCATTTCGCCAGTCGATGCTCCTGTCCGGCGGCAGCGTGGGGATCTTCTGGTCCAATCCGCTGGTCGGCTCGATCGTGACCCTCGCGCTCGTCATTCTCTGCTGGCCGGTCGTCAGCAAGGTCATGGGCCGCATGCTCGCGCGAGGCCCGCCCAAGGATCGCGTGAAGGCGTTGTCGGACGTCTGATTCGCGGTCGGTCGATCGACGATCGGCACCATCGGGCCTCCGCGCCGAGGCGCACGCAGTCGCCCTGACGTTGCTTCTGCAATTGAGTAGCACATCAACGCACGCGACTGCGTACCACGAGCGTTCCGGACATGTTCTCTCTTCCAAAGGTGAAGGCTGCCTGGGAGAAGTGGCTCGTCCCAAACGTCATCCCGTTTCAAAAGCAATCCGAGGAGGATCGCCCGCCGACCTGAGCGGGTGGAAGTGACGGCCGGCTCGACCGGACCGCACCGCGGACCCTGGCCTTGCCGAGCGAACTGTAGAGGGATCGAGCCGGGCCATCCCGGGTCCCGCGCCTGAGAGAACGCTCTGGAGGGGTGCCAGTCATGACTTCGAATTCCGTGGAGCGCACAACGAGCGAAGTGACGCGCCTTCGCGACAATCGCTGGCTGATTCTCTTCTTCAGCGTCGTCAGCATGGTGGCCGTCGCGAACTTCCAGTACGGATGGACCCTGTTCGTGCCCCCGCTCCAGAAGCACCTCGGGGTGGACCGGGCGACCATCCAGGTCACCTTCACGGTCTTCGTCCTGCTCGAGACGTGGCTCGTGCCCTTCGAAGGCTGGCTCGTCGACCGCTTCGGCCCGCGGCTCCTGGTGATGCTCGGGGGGCTCTTCGCCGGGCTCGGCTGGGTCCTCTCGGGCCGCGCGAACACGGTCACGGAGCTCTACCTCTCGTATGCGCTCGCCGGCGTCGGTGCTGGCGTGGTCTACGGCACGGCGATCGGGAGCGCGCTCAAGTGGTTTCCCGATCACCGCGGTCTGGCTGCCGGCCTGACTGCTGCCGGATTCGGTGCCGGCTCTGCGTTCACGGTCACGCCGATCGCGAATCTCATCAACTCCGCCGGATTCCAGACTGCATTCATCCAGTGGGGAATCATCCAGGGCGTCGTCGTCATCATCTCCGCGCTCTTCCTCAAGCCGCCGCCGGAGGGCTGGCTACCAGGCCAGTGGAAGCAGGTGGATGCCGGGCACGACGTGAAGAAGCGTCAGAGCGGGATCGAGTTCACCTCGTTCCAGATGGCCGCCACCCCGCAGTTCTGGCTGATGTACCTGATGATGACGCTGGTTGCGACCGGCGGTCTGATGGCGGTCGCGCAGCTCAACCCGATGGCCATCGACTTCAAGGTCGACCAGGTCCCGGTCAGGTTCTTGTTCATCACGCTGCCCGCCATCCAGTTCGCGCTGTCGGCGGATCGGCTCGTGAACGGCCTCTGCCGCCCGTTCTGGGGATGGGTCTCGGATCACATCGGCCGCGAGCGGACCATGACCGTCGCCTTCGGCCTCGAGGCGGTCGCGATCTTCGTCCTCATCAACTTCGCGCACAACCCGGTCGCCTTCGTGGTCTTCAGCGCGTTCACCTTCTTCGGCTGGGGAGAGATCTTCTCGCTCTTCCCCGCGCTGACCGGCGATTTCTTCGGCAGGAAGAACGCCACCGCGAACTACGGCTTCCTCTACACCGCCAAGGGAACCGCCTCGGTCCTGGTCCCGGTCGGTTCCGCGCTGGCAGCCGGAAAGGCCTTCGACTTCCGCTCCGATGTGCTCCTGCTGCTTGGCGGGGCGCTGGCAGTGTTCGCCCACTTCGTCGGCCCGGTCGTGCTCCGCTTGCGCATCTCGCGAAAGCTGCACGACACGCTCTTCTACATCGGGCTGGCGCTGGTGACGTACGGGATCGTCCTGACGGTGGTGCCCTCGGTGTGGACGCCGTTCAGCGCCAAGTTCGCGTTGCCGAAGATCGGCTGGGTGGGAGTCTTCACCGTCGCCATCGTCTTCGACCTGGTGGCCGCCGTCCTCGCCTTCTTCGTGCTGCGCAGGATGAGGCTGCCCTCGCACGTGCCGGAGCTGAGCTACGCCGCGCGTCCGGAGGTGGCCGTCGTGGCGGCGACGGGAAAGGGCTGACGAGGAACTTGTCGAACGGGTAAGCGGCTCTCCGGTCCTCGCTCCCGTGCGACCGCGAGCCATGAGCGCATCCCCGCCGCGCTGGCCATCGGGCGTGCTTAGACTCCCGGTGAATGCCCCACCCATCGATCTACGCACTTCTCGAGGCAGGTCCATCCGATGCGCCCGCCATCGGCGCACCGGACGGCGTGAAATCACTCAGCTTTCGTGACCTCGTCGCTCTGGTCCGACGCACGGTGGAGACGCTGAACTCGGTGGGCATCGGCCGCGGCGACCGGGTGGCGATCGTGCTCCACAACGGGCCGGAGATGGCGAGCTCGTTCCTCTGCGTCGCCGCGGGTGCCGCCACCGCGCCTCTGAATCCCGGGTACCGGGAGAAGGATCTCGAGTTCTACCTCGGTGACCTCGCGCCAAAGGCGCTGGTCCTGGAGGCTGGCGTCGATTCGCCAGCCCGGGCGACGGCGAGGAAGCTGTCCATCCCCGTGCTCGAGCTGACGGCCGACCGCGCACGCGGCGCCGGGTGGTTCACGCTCTCCGGCGGCGAGAAGGGAGCGCCCGCCCGAGGGGGACTGGGCGACAAGGACGATCCGGCGCTGCTCCTTCACACCTCGGGCACGACCTCCCGGCCGAAGCTCGTCCCGCTGATGCAGCGGAACCTCCTCGCCAGTGCCGAGCAGATCGGCCGGACGCTCGCCCTCACCCGCGACGACGTGTGCTTGAACATCATGCCCCTGTTCCACATTCACGGACTCGTGGCGGCGACGCTCTCCTCGCTGGCCGCCGGCGCCTCGGTCTCGTGCACCCCGGGCTTCAACGCCCTCCGGTTCTTCCACTGGCTCGATGAGGTGCGGCCCACCTGGTACACGGCGGTGCCCACGATGCACCAGGCGATCCTCGCCAGGGCCAAGCGGCACCATGACGAGATCGCCCGGAGCCGGCTGCGCCTCATCCGTTCCTCCTCGGCATCGCTCCCGGCACCGGTGATGCTGGAGATGGAGAAGACCTTCGGGGTTCCGATGATCGAGAGCTACGGGATGACCGAGGCCTCCCACCAGATGGCGTCCAATCCCCTCCCCCCGCGGGTACGCAAGCCCGGCTCGGTGGGCCTGCCAGCGGGACCGGAGGTGGCGATCCTCGATGAGGACTGGAACGCGCTGCCGCCCGGGGAGGTGGGCGAGGTCTCGATCCGCGGGCCGAACGTGACTCCCGGGTACGAGGCGAATCCCGAGGCCAACGCGAAGTCCTTCCGCGACGGCTGGTTCCGGACAGGCGACCAGGGGGTCATCGACGAGGAGGGCTATCTCCGTCTCACCGGTCGGCTCAAGGAGCAGATCAACCGCGGCGGCGAGAAGTTCTCACCACTGGAGGTGGACGAGGTGCTCTCGTCGCATCCCGCGGTGGCCCAGGCGGTCACCTTCGCCATGCCTCACGACAAGCTCGGCGAGGAGGTGGCGGTGGCGATCGTGCTCCGGGAGGGGGCGACGGCGACCGAGCGGGAGCTGCACGCCTTCTGCGTGGCGAGGCTGGCCGGTTTCAAGGTCCCGCGGAAGATGGTGTTCCTGACCGAGATCCCGAAGGGGGCGACGGGTAAGCTGCAGCGCATCGGCCTGGCGCAGAAGCTGGGCCTCGGCTCGTGAGATGAAGATCTGCGTCGTCGGCGCGGGAGCGATCGGTGGACTGGTCGCGGCGAAGCTGGCCGCGATCGGTCAGGACGTCAGCGTCGTCGTGCGGGGGCCTCACCTCGCAGCCATTCGCGAGAAGGGATTGACCCTCCAGGAAGCCGGGACCGAGCGAACGTTCCAGGTTCGCGCGACGGACAGGATGGCCGAGCTCGGACAGCAGGACCTGGTCATCATCGGCCTCAAGGCGCATCAGGTGGCGGGCGTGGCCGCGGACATCAAGGGCCTGTGCGGACCGTCCACGGTCGTGGTGACGGCCCAGAACGGGATCCCCTGGTGGTACTTCTACAAGGTCGGGGGTCCGCACGAGGGCACCGTCCTCGAGTCCGTCGACCCGGGCGGGATCATCGCGAGGAACATCGACGTGGACCGGGTGCTCGGGTCGATCATCTACCCGGCCGCGGACATCGCCTCGCCCGGGATCATCCGGCACGTCGAGGGGGACCGGATCTCCCTCGGCGAGGTGGACAACTCGGACACCGAGCGACTCCGGAGCACGGCGAAGCTCCTCCGAGACGCGGGATTCAAGGTGCGGGTGTCGACGGATCTGCGCTCCGAGCTGTGGGTGAAGCTCTGGGGCAACTGCACCTTCAACCCCATCAGCGCGCTGACCCACGCGACGCTGGTCGACCTGATCCAGTTCCCGCCGACCCACGCGCTGGTCGAGCGGATGATGCGCGAGGCGCAGGAGATCGGAGAGAAGCTCGGGGTCCGGTTCCCGGTGACGCTGGACAGGCGCATCGCCGGCGCCGAGGCGGTGGGGAAGCACAAGACCTCGATGCTCCAGGACGTGGAGACCGGACGTCCGCTGGAGCTGGACGCGCTGGTGGGCTCGGTGCTCGAGCTCGGGCGCATCACGGGCGTGCCGACGCCGAACCTCACCGCGGTCCACGCCTGCGTGGCGCTGCTGGCGAAGACACTGGGTGAAGCGAAGGGCCGGCTGCGGATCGAGCGGAGTCGCTGACGCCGTTCACCTCGCGGGGAACGCCGTTTGCCGCAGGGAAGCGCCCGGTCGCCGCTCGCATGGCAACGTCCAGCGCATGCGCTCGACCGTGCTCGTCGCCCTGACCCTGATCGCAGGCAGTCCCGCGAGGTCCGAGCCGAAGGATCCCTACGACGCGTTCTCCTACGAGGTCGTCGTTCCGACCCCGAAGGAGTCGTCCCTCAAGGTGAAGAAGGACGTCGGTTTTGCCCGCGGGGACCGTGGCTCGCTGAAGCTCGACGTCTATCTGCCCCGGACTGGCTCCCGTCCGCCGGCGGTGGTCTTCGCCAACGTCGTCGGTGAGCGTGGGTCCCGGCCGTTCCGGGCGACGGAGATCTACCGGAGCTGGGCGCGGCTGCTGGCGGGCCACGGGATTGCCGGGGTGCTCGTGGACTCGGAGACGGCGCACGCCAAGGAGAACCTCGGCCAGGCGATCGAGCATCTCCGAAAGAACGGTGCAGCGCTCGGCGTGGACCCCGAGCGGCTGGGAGTGTGGGCGTGCTCGGCGAACGTGACCATCGCCCTCCCTTGGCTCATGAACGACGCACCGACCGCGGTCCGGACGGCCGTCATCTATTACGGGACCGGGGAAGTCACCCGGATCCGGCCGGATCTCCCGCTCTTGTACGTGATGGCCTCGGACGACGACGCGGGGCTGATCGCGAACCAGAAGAAGATCTGGGACCTCGCTCGCGCGGAGGGCGCGCCGTGGACGACGGTCGTCGCCCGCGGGCTGCCGCACGCGTTCGATGCGCTGGACGAGAGCGAGGCCAGCCGCCGGCTCGTCATGCAGACGGTGGACTACCTGACGCGTCAGCTGGCCGTGTTGCCGCCCACGCCGACGCCCTCGAAGGCGCGGCGGTACATGCAGGCGGTCTACGGGCGACGCGCCAAGGAAGCGATCTCGGCGCTGCGGGAGCGGCTGACCGACGCACCGGACGACATCCAGGCGCGGAGCGAGCTGGGGCGCATGCTGCTGATCTCCGGCGACCGGGCAGGGTCGATCCAGGCCTACGACGCCCTGGTGGCCAGGTCCGACTTGCCAGAGCGCACCCGTTCGACGGCGCTCTACAACCTGGCGTGTGCCCACGCGCTGGAGGGGCACAAGGACGCTGCGCTCGGTCGACTCGAGGAGGCTGTCGCCGCGGGATTTACCAATGCGAGCGAGATCTCCGCCGACTCCGACCTGGAGAGCCTCCGCCAGGAGCCACGCTATCGCGCGTTGCTGGAGCGCCTGGGGGCGCAGCCCCGGGACGCTCGACGCTGACGTGTGCGACGCGCGAGGTACGCCCTATCGCCCGGCTCCCGGGTCTGGAGCCTCCCGCCCCGGGTTCAGCCCTCCGCCGGGTTCGCGCGCTTGATCTTCGGCGACTCAAAGTGGCCCTTCAACCGCAGGCGCTCCACCGGGACGCCACCGATGATGTGCGACTGCAGGATCTCGTCCACGTCCTCGAGCTTCACGCCGCCGTACCAGACGCCCTCGGGATAGACGACCACCGTCACGCCGAAGGCGCACGCGTCCATGCACCCGGCCGAGTTCGCCCGGACCTGGCCCTTGAGGCCCAGCTTCGCCACCTGCTCCTTGAATCGAGCGTGGATGGCCTCGCTGCCCTTCTCCCCGCACGAACCCTTCGGGTCCCCGTCCGGGCGCCGGTTGGTGCAGGTGAAGATGTGGAGTCGATAGGGAGGCACGCGCCTCTCCTAACACGGCAGTTTCGGCCGTGCGCCCCGCCGTCCGCTCGGGCACGCTGTCCGCGCCATGGACGCTCTGCCCGAGACACTTCGAGACGCCTTCGACCCTGAACGCTTCCGCCGCGACGGGCACGCCCTCGTCGACCAGCTCGGCGACTACCTGCGCACCGTGACCGCCCGCGAAGGTCCCGTGCTCCCGTGGGCCAAGCCGGAGGCGAACCTCGCGGCGTGGTCGGCGACGTTCCCCGAGGAGCCCGGGACCTCACTCGGCGAGCTGATGACCCGCGTGCTGGCCGGCTCGAACCACCTCCACCATCCGCGTTACGTGGGCCACCAGGTCACCGCACCCCTTCCCTCGTCGGTGCTGGTGCACCTCGTCTCTTCCCTCCTCAACAATGGCTCGGCCGTGTACGAGATGGGCCCGGTGTCCATACCGATGGAGCGTCACGCGCTCGCCTGGATGGCCCGGCAAGCCGGACTGCCGCCGGGGGCCGAGGGCGTGCTCACCTCGGGCGGCTCGGTCGGCAACCTCACCGCGCTCCTCGCTGCGCGTCAGGCCGTCACGGGACGGGACGTGTGGGACGAGGGGCTGGCAACCGGCAAGCCGCTGGCCATCCTCGTGCCCGACGAGACGCACTACTGCGTGAAGCGGGCGGCGCAGATCCTCGGCCTCGGCAGGTCGGGAATCTTCTCCATTCCCGTCGACGACCGGTTCAGGCTTCGACCCGAGGCTCTCCCCGAGACGCTCGCGACCGCGGAGCGCACCGGACGTCAAGTCTTCGCCGTCGTGGCCAGCGCGGGATCGACGTCCACCGGAGCGTTCGACCCGCTCGAGCCCGTCGCCGAATTCTGCCGGCAGCGCGGCCTCTGGTTCCACGTGGACGGAGCCCACGGCGCGTCGGCGGTCCTGTCGCCGAAGTACGCCCACCTCGCCAGTGGACTCGGGCACGCGGACTCGCTGGTCTGGGACGCGCACAAGATGATGCTGCTCCCGGCGCTCCTGACGGCCGTGCTCTTCCGGGACGCCCGCCACTCCTACGAGGCCTTCTCCCAGCGCGCGGACTACCTGCTCCGCCAGGGCGGACATGGCGAGTGGTGGAACCCGGCGCACCGCACGCTCGAGTGCACCAAGCGGATGATGGGCCTCGAGCTCTGGGCCGCGCTCACGGTGCACGGCACGCGGATGTTCTCCGAGTATGTCACCCGCATGTTCGACCTGGGGCGGACGTTCGCGGCGATGCTCGACGACGCCGACGACTTCGAGCTGGCCCTCCAGCCGGACTGCAACATCGTCTGCTTCCGGCATGTGCCTGACGACTTCCAGGACCTGGACGGGCACCAGGAGAGGATCCGGAGCCGTCTCCTCGCGGAGGGCGGCTTCTTCCTGGTGCAGACCCGCCTCCGCGGGCACGTCCACCTCCGGGTGACGCTCATCAATCCGCTGACCACCGAGACGGACCTCGAGGCGCTCCTGGCCACCATCCGCCGGGTCGCGGCCGAGAAAATCCCGAGTGATTCCGAGGATGACGAGGTCTCTGAGACGTCGTGAACCCGGAAAACGAGGTCTCTGAGACGTCGTCCGCCCGGTCCTGGGACGGCCGGAGCCGGACCCGGGCAACGTCGGCCGGGCAGGTTCGCGGCAGGCAGTCCCTCCGCGCGCTTCAGGGTGGGTCCGGATGGCTCGGGCGGTGCAAGCTGGCCGGACCATGCCGAGCCGCCCCCCGTTCATCGTCTCGCCCGCCGACGTCCCCGAGACCCGCCACCGCTACCCGAACAGCGACGAGCAGATGGCCCCCAACCGGGCCATCGGCCGGACCGCGGGCCTCCCCAAGGTCCGCATCCACCTCAT
>Ga0081540_1004678_pt1 | contig 10354 bp, 6 predicted proteins | sample TabmetS2T1R1_FD_71024 | JGI IMG/M metagenome (GOLD analysis project Ga0081540, IMG submission 71024) | Tabebuia heterophylla rhizosphere microbial communities from the University of Puerto Rico - S2T1R1 | ecosystem: Host-associated > Plants > Roots > Rhizosphere ... | reverse complement strand
CGTCAGCTTGATCGACTCGTTGGCCTTGAACTCGACGAATTTGAACGGGCCGGTGCCGATCGGATGGGTGCGCATCTCGCCCGGCGAGACGTGGCAGGGGTATACCGGCGTGTAGCCGGAGGCGAGCAGGGACAGCAGCGCCGGTTGCGGCCGTTTCAGATTGAACGATGCTTCGAAGTCGCCATTGGTCGTGACGTCGCTGACCTGATCGTACCAAGATTTTCGCGGGTTCTGGCGGAATTTCTGCTGCGACTTGCCCATCAGCATGTCGAAGGTGCATTTGACGTCGGCGGACGTAAAAGGCTTGCCGTCATGCCATTTGACGCCCTGCCGCAGTTTGAAGGTCAGCTTCTTGTTGTCGCTGCTCCAGGCCCAGCTCTCCGCGAGATCGGGGACAATCGAATCCACGCTGTTTTGCGCCACATCCTGCTTGAACACGACGAGGTTATTGAAAACCGGCATGAAGGGAATGTTGATCGAGTAGGTCGCGCCCTCGTGGATCGAGGCGCTGCCCGGGCTGTCGCGGTGATAGACCCTGAGGATGCCGCCCTGTTTCGCCTCGCCCGCCGATGCGATATCGTAAGCCGGCAGCAACAACACTACCGCGACGGCAAGCGCTTGCACGCTCCGCATGCTCCCCTCCACTTTTTTGTTCGGTCTCAATTGGCCGATTGGTATCGAGGATACCACGGCACGGCGTTGGGGCAACCGGCCAAGCCGATGCAAGGATTGGCAATTCGGACTAATGAAAGTCCGCGTCACGGAACTTGCAGGCTGCTTTTCAGCTATTTGACCGAAATTACGCGGGCTTGTCACAGCGCCGGTCGCGCCATAATGCCTCACCCGAAGATGATGCAGCGCACCACCCGCATCGACATCACACGATCCGCGAGGTCTTGTTGCCCCAATAGCGATCGCGCAACAGCCGCTTGTAGAGTTTTCCGGTCGGCAGCCGCGGCAATTCGGCCTCGAAGTCGATCGAGCGCGGCACCTTCTGGCGCGACAGCGACTGGCTGCAGAAGGCGATCAGCTCTTCGGCCAGATCCGCTCCCGGCGAAACGCCCGGCATCGGCTGCACCACCGCCTTCACTTCCTCGCCGAGATCGGGATTGGGCACGCCGAACACCGCCGCATCCGCAATCTTGGGATGGGTGATCAAGAGGTTCTCGCATTCCTGCGGATAGATATTGACGCCGCCGGAGATGATCATGAACGTGGCGCGATCGGTCAGATAGAGATAGCCGTCATCGTCGACATAGCCGACGTCGCCGACCGTGCTCATGCTGCCGTCGACTGAGCGGGCCTCCTGGGTCTTGGCAGGATCGTTGAAATATTCGAACGGGCTCGCGGTCTTGAACCACACCGTGCCCGCCGTGCCATTCGGGCATGGCTTCATGTTCTCGTCCATGATGTGGAGGTCGCCGAGCAGCACTCGGCCCACGGTGCCGCGATGCGCCAGCCATTGCTCCGAATTGCAGGCGGTGAAGCCGAGCCCTTCGGTGGCGCCGTAATATTCGTGGATGATCGGTCCCCACCACTTGATCATGTCATCCTTGACCAGCGCCGGGCAGGGCGCGGCGGCATGGATCGCGATCTCGAGTGAGGAGAGGTCGTAGCGCTTGCGCACCTCCTCCGGCAGTTTCAGCATGCGCGAGAACATCGTCGGCACCAGCTGGGTATGCGTGATGCCCCATTTCTGGATGAGCTGGAGATATTGCTCGGGATCGAAATGCTCCATGATCACGACGGTGCCGCCGATGCCGATGGTGAGGTTGACGGCCGCTTGCGGCGCCGCGTGGTAGAGCGGCGCCGGCGACAGGTAGATCATGCCTTCGCGATACTGCCAGAGCTTTTCCAGGAAATCGAACAGCGGCAGTCGCTGGGTCGGCGGCTGATCCGGCAGCGGGCGCAGGATTCCCTTGGGGCGGCCGGTGGTGCCAGAGGAATAGAGCATCGCGGTGCCGATGAATTCATCGGCAATCGGCGTACTCGGCATATCCGCGGTTGCAGCCTGCAGCCCGACGATGCGCTCGCTCTCGCCTTCGCCGTCGGCGACGATGCAAAGTTCGACCTTCGGGCATTCCTTCAGCGCCTCGCGCGCGATATCGAGTTTTGTCTTCGAGGCGATGAGGATGCGCGACTGGCTGTTGGTGAGGATGTAGGCGAGTTCGCCCGCCGTCAGATAGGAGTTCACGCAGGTATAGTACAATCCGCTCCGTTCGCCCGCGGCACAGGCTTCGAAGTAGCGGCTGTTGTTCTCCATGAAGATCGAATAGTGGTCGAGCCGCTTCAGGCCGCGGCTGCGAAACAGATGCGCCAATCGGTTGGAGCGGGCGTCCAGTTCGCGGTAGGTCACCGCCTCGCCAGTGGACGCCATGATGAAGGCAGGCTGAAGCGGACGAAGACGAGCATGCTTGCCGGGATACATGTTGGCTTCGATCTCCTTACGCGGCCATATCCAGAATTTCGCGCACCTGTGCCGGCCCCTCGATCTTGCGCGGATTGCGCGGCACCCAGGGCGTTGCCATCGCTTGTTGCGCGATGCGGTCGAAATGTTCTAGCCCGACTTTGACGTCGCGCAGGCTGCGCGGCATGCCGAGGCCTCGAATGAATTCGTCGAGCACATCGCCGGCGTCCTCGCCGGGACGTCCCATCGCGGCCGCGACCAGCGCCTGCCGCTCGGCATTCGCTGACTTGTTCCAGCGCATCACCGCCGGCAGCATCACGCAGGAGGTGTAGCCGTGCGGCACGCCGAATTCGGCGCCGAGCACGTAGCCGATGCCGTGACTGGCCCCCATCGGCACGCCGGAAGCCAGCGGCCCGGTCGAAAGCCAGGTCCCGATCTGGCAATCCATCCGCGCGTCGAGGTCTTTGGCGTCGGCCTTCACCCGCGGCAGCGCCTGCGCCAGCATCGACAGACCCTTCAGCGCCTGGGCGTCGCCGTAAGGATGCGCCTCGCGCGAGCAGATGCCCTCGACGCAATGATCGACAGCGCGGATGCCGGTCGAGAGCCACAGCCATTCCGGCGTGTGCGCGCCGAGCCAGGGATCGAGGATCACGGCGCGGGGCATCAACAGCGGATGGCGCAGCGCTTCCTTGACCCTGGTCTTCTCGTTGGTGACGCCGGCCGTGGCGGAGAACTCGCCGCCGGCAATCGTCGTCGGCACGCTGATCTGGCGCACGGTTGGCGCTACGAGCTGCGGCGAAGCGCCGCGACCGGCCCTGATACGGTCGATGTCGTCGGGGCTGCGGATATCGTTGGCGAGGCAGAGCTGCACCGCCTTGGCGCCGTCGGTGATCGAACCGCCGCCGATGGTAACAATGATGTCGGCGTCGGCGGTGCGGGCCTGTTCTGCCGCGGCAATGACAGCCGCGCGCGGCGTATGTGGCGGCATCGCGTCGAAGGTGCCGGCGCAGCGCGGCCCGAGCACGCGGCGAATGTTCTCGATCTCGTCGGTTTCGCGGTTCAGCGTGCCGCTGACCATCAGGAAGGCGCGTTTCGTGCCGAGCCGGTTCAATTGCTCGATAAGCGCCTCGGACGCCGGCCGCCCGAACACGACCTCATCCATTGCGCCGAATACGACACGCCCCTTGTGCACGGCTGTACTCCCGGACATTTTGCGGCCATTGTTCGAGCCTTGGCGCCAAGGTTAGCGGAGGAATTTCGACGCGTCATGCCCGAAGATGGTGCGGTCGGACCGTCGTGGGATGGGTTTCGCTGCGCGATACCCATCAACGCCTGTGCACGTGACGATGGGTATCGCTTCGCTCCACCCATCCTGCGACCTGCTCTCGGGTCTATTGCCGCCTTCATTTCGCGGGTGGCAGGGTGCGCCTTCGCGTCACGTTTTCGTCATCAGTCGGCGATTAGCTGCGACGATTCCGCCTTCGTCGCAGTGCGGAAAAATGGGAGATCCACGGGGTGCGGGCCCGTTGGCTACGCGGATGCATAACGATTGTGCTTGATCCCTGCGGCTTCTTGACGAGACTGGGAACCGATCACATCTGTGGCCTCCGCCATAAGTTCCATGGCGGCTTTCATCCATCAAGGATGTCGAGAGGGAGATGGGGTTTGACTGCAACTGAGCAATTGAAACGTCCGGCCTGGCCGGCGGGGATCGCCGTTCGCTCACCTCATGGCCTCAAATGGTTGACCCCGCTGCTCGCGCTGGCGCTGTCGGCTTGCGGCGACAAGCCGCCACAGCAGCCGGCCGCGGCGGCGCCGCCCGTCACCGTTGCGCAGCCGGTGAAGCGTACCGTCACCGACTGGGATGAATTCACCGGGCGGTTCGAGGCGGTGCAGGAGGTCCAGGTTCGCGCCCGCGTCGGCGGTTTCGTCACCAGCGTCGAATTCCAGGATGGCGCCATCGTACGCGCGGGCGATCTGCTTTACGTGATCGATGCGCGTCCGTTCGAGGCGGTCGCCGAACAGGCCGATGGCCAGTTGTCGGACGCCCGCGCGAAGGCGGAACTCGCCAAGCGCGAACTCGACCGCGCCCTGACCCTGAACCAGACCCAGGCCGTCTCCGATTCCATCGTCGACCAGCGCCGCCAGACCCTGCAGGCGGCTCACGCCGCCGAGATGCAGGCCGAAGGCTTGCTCAAGGCGGCCAAGCTCAACATCGAGTTCACCCATGTGATGGCGCCGATCACCGGCCGCGTCAGCCGCCATCTCGTCACGCCGGGCAACCTCGTGCAGGGCAGCGAGGGCGGCGCGACGCTGCTCACCTCGATCGTCTCGCTCGATCCGATCTACATCTATTTCGACGTCGACGAGGCGACTTACCAGCGAAACAGCCGGCTCTGGTCCGAAGGCAAGCGGCCGAGTTCGCGCGACACGCCGAACCCGGTCGAGGTGACGCTGACCGGCGAGACCAAGCCATCGCTTGAGGGCAAGGTGGATTTCCTCGACAACCGCCTCGACCTCTCGACCGGGACGTTGCGCACCCGCGCGGTCATCCCAAACAAGAACCTCTCGATTCTTCCCGGCCAGTTCGGCCGGGTGCGGATCATCGGCAGCGCGCCTTATGAGGCGCTGTTGCTGCCGGATACGGCGATTGCGACCGACCAGTCGCGCAAGATCGTGTTCGTCGTCAAGGACGACAATACGGTCGAGGCGAAGCCGGTAACGCTTGGGCCGCTCGACGAGGGGCTGCGCGTGATCCGCGAGGGGCTGAAGGCCGAAGACCGCGTCATTGTCGACGGTCTGCAGCGGGCGCGCGTGGGTGCGAAAGTCACCCCGCAGACGGCCGAGGCCAAGCCTGCCGGTGGCAAGACATGAATCTCGGCCGGCTCTCCATCAACCAGCCCATCCTGGCGATGGTGCTGTCGATCGTGCTGCTGATTGTCGGCGCGATCGCCTACACCACGCTGCCGGTCTCGGAATATCCGCAAGTGGTGCCGCCGACCGTCGTCGTCACTACGCAATATCCGGGCGCCACTGCGCAGACCGTTTCCGACACGGTTGCAGCCCCGATCGAGCAGGAGATCAACGGCGTCGAGGACATGCTGTATCTCTACAGCCAGGCCACCTCGAACGGTAATCTGACCATCACGGTCACCTTCAAGCTCGGCACCGATCTCGACAAGGCGCAGGTGCTGGTGCAGAACCGGGTCGCGATCGCGCAGCCGCGGCTGCCCGAAGAGGTGCAGCGCAACGGCGTCGTCACCCGCAAGAACAGTCCCGACATCCTGATGGTGGTCTTCATGCTGTCGCCGGACGACAGCTTCGACCAGCTCTATATCAGCAATTATGCGCTGCTGCAGGTGCGTGACGAGTTGCTCCGCCTCGACGGCATCGGCGACATCCAGATGTTCGGCGCCCGCGACTACTCGATGCGGCTGTGGCTCGATCCGGACCGGATCGCAACGCTCGGTCTGACTTCCGCCGAAATAGTGGCCGCGATCCGCGCGCAGAACCTGCAGATCACGGGCGGGCAGATCGGCGAGCCGCCGATCGCCGACCGCGCGTTCCAGCCCAATCTCACCTTTATCGGGCGCCTGAAGGATCCGAAGCAGTTCGAGGAGATCGTGGTCAGGGCCGGCGCCGACGGCCGCACCGTGCGGCTGCGCGACGTGGCGCGGGTCGAACTCGGCGCGCTGTCCTATTCGACCAACAGCTTTCTGCTGCGGAAATCGGCGGTCGCGCTGCTGGTGACGCAGCGGCCGGGATCGAACGCGCTGGCGACCGCGAAAAACATTTCCGATACCATGGAGAAGTTGAAGCTTCGCTTTCCAAAGGGCCTCGACTACAACATCGGCTACAACCCCACCGAATTCATCGCGCAATCCGTCCACGAGCTGATCAAGACGATCTACGAGGCGATGCTGCTGGTCGTCATCGTCGTGCTGGTGTTCTTGCAAGGCTGGCGGCCGGCGATCATCCCGATCATCGCCATCCCTGTATCGCTGGTCGGCACGTTCGCCGTGATGGCGGCGCTCGGATTCTCGATCAACAATCTCACCTTGTTCGGGCTCGTGCTCGCGGTCGGCATCGTTGTCGACGACGCCATCGTGGTGGTGGAAAACGTCGAACGGCATCTCGAGCATGGCATGAGCCGGCGCGATGCAGCGCTCAAGACGATGGAGGAGGTCGGCAGCGCGCTGGTCTCGATCGCGCTGGTGTTGTGCGCGGTTTTCGTGCCGACGGCGTTTCTCGGCGGCATATCCGGTCAGTTTTTCCAGCAATTTGCCGTCACCATTGCGGTCGCGACAGCAATTTCCTGTTTCTGCTCGCTGACGCTTTCGCCGGCGCTGGCCTCGCTGATCCTGCAACCGCATGCCGAGAAGCGGCCGGCGGCGAGCTGGAATTTCATCGCGCGCGGCTGGGACTGGTTTACCGGCCTGTTCAATCGCGGTTTTGACCGGCTGTCGCATGGCTACGCCAGCGTGGCCGATTTCGTGATCCGGCATTCGGTCGTGATGTTGCTGTTGTATGTGGCGCTGATCGGTAGTGCCGGATGGCTGCTCGCCACCACGCCGCAAGGATTTATTCCCGCGCAGGACCGCGGCTATGTCATCGTGTCGGCGCAATTGCCGGGCGCGGCGTCGCTGGCGCGCACCACCGACATCGTCCGTCAGATCGAGAAAACGGCGCTGGACACCCCGGGCATCATCCGCGTTGCGGCATTCGCGGGATTTTCGGGCGCGACCCGAACACAGGCGGGAAATGCGGCGGCCCTCTTTCCGGTGTTCGCGGAACCGGAGATACGCCTGAAGAAGGGCCTGACCGCGGCTGCGATCACGGCCGATTTGCGCAAGCGCCTGTCCGCAATTCAGGGGGCGTTCATCATCGTCATTCCGCCGCCGCCGGTGCCAGGCATCGGCACCGGAGGTGGCTTCACGATGCGGGTCCAGGATCGCCAGGGTCGCGGCCCCGAACTGCTGGCCGCCGCCAACGACGAACTCGTCGGCGCCGCGCGCAAGGCGCCCGGGCTGACGCAGGTGTTCTCGCCCTTCACGGCCAATACGCCGCAGCTTTTCGTCGATATCGATCGGGTCAAGGCGCAGAAACTCGGCGTGCCGATTGCGAACGTCAACGAAACCATCCAGACCTATTTCGGCTCGACCTACGTCAACGACTTCAACCTGTTCGGCCGCACCTATCACGTCACGGCCCAGGCCGACCTGCCGTTCAGAAAGGAGCGGTCCGATCTGGCGCGGCTGCGCACCCGCAACGCCGCCGGCGACATGGTGATGCTCGGCAGCGTGGTGGATTTCCGCGACGTTTCAGGTCCTGACCGCGTCGCCCGCTACAATCTCTATCCGGCGGCGGAGCTGCAGGGCGAGGCGTTGCCGGGCACGAGTTCGGCCACCGCGATCAGCACGATGAAGAAGCTCGCGGAGGAAACGCTGCCGAGCGGCTTCTCGTTCGAATGGACCGACCTTTCGTACCAGCAGGTCACCGGTGGCAATGCCGGCCTCTACGTGTTCCCGATCTGCGTGCTGTTCGTGTATCTGGTGCTGGCGGCGCAATATGGCAGCTGGAGCCTGCCGTTCGCGGTGATCCTGATCGTGCCGATGTGCCTGTTGGCCGCGACCATCGGCGTCCGGATCATGGGGCAGGACGTCAACATCCTGACCCAGATCGGTTTCGTGGTGCTGGTGGGGCTGGCGGCCAAGAACGCCATTCTGATCGTCGAGTTCGCACGCGACATCGAGCTTGAGGGAAAGCCGCGGCTGGAGGCCGTGATCGAAGCCTGCCGGTTGCGGTTGCGGCCGATCCTGATGACGTCGTTCGCCTTCATCCTCGGCGTGCTGCCGCTGGTGATCTCGTCGGGCTCCGGCTCCGAGATGCGCCAGGCGGTGGGCGTCGCGGTGTTCTTCGGCATGCTCGGGGTGACGCTGTTCGGCCTGGTCTTCACGCCGATCTTCTACGTCATCGTGCGCAACCTTGCCGACGGCGGGAAACCCAAGAGTTCCGCTGCGGCGTGACCGCAGCGCCGCTTCCGCATCGCACCCCAATACTTTTGGCTGATCCGAAAGGGATGGGCGGTCGCGGGGTTATTGACTAGTGTTGCCAGGTTCCTCTGACAAAAAATTCCGGGAGAAAAAAATGAAGTCGGGATTGTTGGCCGCCGTTGCGGTGGGTGGTCTTTTGCTCGCCGCGCCGGCATCGGCGCAGGGCGTCAAGATCGGTATTCTGAACGACCAGTCCGGGGTCTACGCCGATTACGGCGGCAAGTGGTCGTTCGAGGCCGCCCGGATGGCGGTGGAGGATTTCGGCGGCGAGGTGCTCGGGCACAAGATTGAAGTCGTCTCCGCCGACCACCAGAACAAGCCGGATCTCGGCAGCGCCATCGCGCGGCGCTGGTACGACGTCGAAGGCGTCGACATGATCACCGAACTGACGACCTCTTCGGTCGCGCTCGCGATTCACGAGCTTTCGAAGGAGAAGAAGAAGATCGACATCGTCGTGGGCGCGGCGACGTCGCGTCTCACCGGCGATGCCTGCCAGCCCTATGGTTTCCACTGGGCCTACGATACGCACGCGCTGGCGTTCGGCACCGGCGGTTCGCTGGTCGAAGCCGGCGGCGATAGCTGGTTCTTCATGACCGCTGACTACGCCTTCGGTTACGCGCTGGAAAAGGACACCGGGGATTTCGTCAAGGCCAAGGGCGGCAAGGTGCTGGGTTCGGTCCGCATCCCGCTGAACTCGTCGGACTTCTCCTCATTCCTGCTGCAGGCACAGAGTTCGAAAGCCAAGATCATCGGCCTCGCCAATGCCGGTCTCGACACCACCAACTCGATCAAGCAGGCGGCGGAATTCGGTATCGTCAAGAGCGGCCAGAAGCTTGCTGGATTGCTGTTGACGCTGGCGGAAGTGCATGGCCTCGGTCTTGAAGCCGCCCAGGGTCTGGTGCTGACGGAGGGCTACTACTGGGACCGCGACGCCAAGAGCCGCAATCTCGCCGAACGCTTCTTCAAGCGTACCGGCCGGATGCCGAACATGATCCAGGCCGGCACCTATTCGGCGACGCTGCAATATCTGAAGGCGGTCAAGGCGGCAGGCACCAAGGACACCGAGGCAGTCGCCAAGAAGCTGAAGGAGCTTCCGGTCGACGACGATTTCGCGCAAGGCGGCAAGGTGCTGGAAAACGGCCGCATGGTGCACGACCTCTATCTGTTTGAGGTCAAGAAGCCGTCGGAATCGAAGAAGCCGTGGGATTACTACAAGCAGCTCGCCGTGGTGCCCGGCGACAAGGCGTTCCCGGCGGCGAAGGATTCCGGCTGCCCGCTGGTGAAGTAGGCAGCGCCTGTTTCGTCATTGCGAGGAGCGAAGCGACGAAGCAATCCATCTTTCTTCATGTCGTGAGGTGGATTGCTTCGCTTCGCTCGCAATGACGGGCAATTCGATCCTCACCCCTGCACCAGCCGCCACAGAATGGCACCGAACGCGCCGACCCACAGCGCGATCGTCGCCAACGCCTGGATCGCAAAACCCCGGCTGCGGTCCTTGACCGCCTTGGCGTAGCCGAGCACGTAGAGAATGCGGCCGATCACCCAGACCAGCCCGAGTGCGGCCGCGATACCGTCGCTGATATAGAACGCGAACAGCCACAGCGACGGCAGGAAGATCGGCATCCATTCCAGCGTATTCATCTGCGCGCGAAACACGCGCTCGAAATCCGGATTGCCGGAAATGGCCGGCAGCTTGACGCCGAATTTGCCGCGGGCCCGCGACACCAGAATGGACGAGTAGAAGTAGACCAGGACCGCCAGCAAGGTGACGAGCGCAGTGAAGTGATACATCGCGGAAAATCTCCCCGGTTTCGTGCAAGCGCTTAATAGCCCGTCATTTCCAGATAGCCCACCCCCGTGTGGCTGCCTGCAAAGCGGATCGGGCCTTCCCAAT
>Ga0081540_1004677_pt1 | contig 10355 bp, 9 predicted proteins | sample TabmetS2T1R1_FD_71024 | JGI IMG/M metagenome (GOLD analysis project Ga0081540, IMG submission 71024) | Tabebuia heterophylla rhizosphere microbial communities from the University of Puerto Rico - S2T1R1 | ecosystem: Host-associated > Plants > Roots > Rhizosphere ... | reverse complement strand
GCGCCCCGTGCGCCGTCGACGAGCGCCGAATCGGCGGGGGCACTGCCGTTGGGATGCAGAGCCTGCAGCGGATTGATCAGCACGCAGGCGATGTCGCGGCGGCTCTTCAGCACGCGCAGCGACCGCTCGGACATGTCCTGCAGGGTGTAGGTCTCGCGCGCCGGCACGGGGTTGCCTACGCCCGGCGCTACGTCGCCCCACCAGCCGTGATAGGCGCCGCAGAAGCGCACCAGGTGCGAGCGGCGGGTGTGGTAGCGCGCGAGCCGCACGGCCTGCATCACCGCCTCCGTCCCCGACATGTGGAACGAGACTTCGTCGAGGCCGGAAATCTCTTTCAGGCGGCTCACATTCTCGGCGATGACGGGATGATAGGGGCCGAGCACGGGGCCGAGCTCGCCCACGCGCTCCACCGCGCGCGCGATTGCCTGCTTGTAGAAGTCGTAGCCGAGGACGTTGACCCCGTAGGAGCCGGTCAGATCGTAGAACTGATTGCCGTCGAGGTCGGTGAGCATGACCCCGGCGGACGCTTGTACGAACCCCGGGAACTGCAGGTGCCGGCGCACCATGCGGCTGTACTGGAACGGCACCCGATATCGCTCGGTGAACTGCAGATCGGAGATGCCCTCGGTCACCTCGGCGGTGCGTTTGCTCGTTTCGCCGAAGCGCGCCTTGTAGAGGTCCGCCAATCGCATGAAGCCGGCGCGGCGGCGCGCCGCGATCGCTTCCGGCGCATCGTCGGAGCAAAAGAACCGGCGCTCGTCGTAGTCGTAGAAGGGCACGAGCAGGGCCAGCCGCCGCGCCAGGTTTGCATGGCCGCTCAGCGTCCCATGCTTGGCTTTGGACAGCTCGAGCCGCCGGCGCAGCGTCACCAGCGATGTCGCCACCGCGGCGACGCCCAGCCCGTAGAATGCCAGCGTCGTGGTGCCCCATTCCATCGAATCGTGCCTTACCCGAGGGAAATTACCGCACGATGACGCCCCGCTCGCAGATTCTGCGCCTGCTGCAGCAGGAAGATCTCAACTTCCTGCTCACCAACCGCATCCCCCGCCGGCTGCTCACGCGCTTCATGGGCTGGTTCAGCCAGATCGAGCGGCCCTGGGTGCGCGACCTGTCGATCGGGCTGTGGCAATTCTTCTCCGATCTCGACCTGAGCGAAGCGAAGAAATCGCACTTTCGCAGCATGCACGATTGCTTCATCCGCGAGCTCAAGGACGGGGCGCGCCCGATCGAGCGCAATCCCGCCATTCTCGTCAGCCCGTGCGATGCCATCGTCGGCGCGTGCGGCGCGATCGCCGGCACCACGGCTTATCAGATCAAGGGGTTTCCCTACACATTGGCTGACTTGTTCTGCGAGCACGAGCTGGCAGATGCGCATCGCAACGGCCAGTACGCCACCTTGCGGCTGACCTCGAGCATGTACCACCGCTTTCACGCGCCGCACGATTGCCGCGTCGATCGGGTCACCTACATCTCCGGCGACACCTGGAACGTCAATCCGATCGCGCTGCGGCGCGTGGAAAAGCTGTTCTGCAAGAACGAGCGCGCGCTCGTACGGACGAAGCTTGCCGCCGGCGGCCAGACGATCATGCTGGTGCCGGTTGCAGCGGTGCTCGTCGCCAGCATCCGGCTGAACTTTCTCGATGCTCTGCTCAGCCTCGACCGCCGTGGGCCCAATGTCATCGCCTGCGACGCGTCGTTCAGGAAAGGCGAGGAGATGGGCTGGTTCCAGCATGGGTCGACCATCCTCGTCTTCGCCCCCGAGGGCTTCTCGCTGCACGAGAATGTGCGCGAGGGCGCGACGATTCGCGTTGGCGAGCCGCTGATGCGTTTGCCGTGAAGGCAATCGGTACGCGGCTTGCCGCAGGGCCTGGGGACGTCGCTACATCGCCCTTGGGATCGCCACCGCCGGAAGGTCCTGCTCTTGTGCGTCCGGCTCGAGCTCGGTCCATCTGACGATCTCGAACTTACCGTCGAAATTCTCGATCACCGCGGTGCAGCTTTCGACCCAGTCGCCGCAATTGATGTAGCGCAGCCCGAGATCGTCGCGAATCACGGCGTGATGGATGTGTCCGCAGATCACCCCGTCGACGGCGCCCCGCCGGCGCGCTTCCGCCGTCAGCGTCCTCTCGTACTCGGCGATGAAGGCCATCGCATTCTTGACCTTCATCTTTGCCCATTTCGACAGCGACCAGTAGGTCAGCCCCACGGCCCGTCTGATCCGATTGAAATAGGTGTTGAAAAAAATCGCGATATCGTAGGCATTGCTGCCCAAGAGTGCGAGCCAGCGCGCGTGGCGAATGATCACGTCGAATAGATCGCCGTGGATGACGAGATAGCGTTTGCCGTCGGCGGCGACGTGGATCGCATCCTCGAGCACCTCGATGCCGCCGAAATGGGTGCCGTAGTAGTCGCGCAGGAACTCGTCGTGGTTGCCGGGAATGTAGAACAGGCGCACGCCTTTGCGCGCTTGGCGCAGCAGCTTCTGCACCACGTCATTGTGAAGTTGCGGCCAATACCAGGCGGATTTCAGCTGCCAGCCGTCGACGATGTCCCCCACGAGGTAGATGGTGTCGGCTTCGTAATGGCGCAGCAGATCGAGCAGCTTGTCGGCCTGGCAGCCGCGCGTTCCAAGGTGGATGTCGGACAGAAATAATGTTCGCACCCGCTGCGGGGCGCTCGACACCCGGTCAAGCATTCGCCGTCCTGCGCATGAATCGCTTATCGGTGATTTGTATTGCAGCCAAATGACAGCACGGGCTAGGCGAGCCGCGTTGCCAATGGAATGAGACGGAGAGATGCGAATGCTCCGCTCACAAGCCGCCGAATCGGCCGACTCAGTCCCGGATCTCGCGGGGTCGGCCGGGAGCGTTGCGGCGAGTTCCACCTATAAGTGCTGACGAAATTCCCTCACCACGGATTCACATAACAGATCGGAATTGAGTTCCCCGCCTTTGGCGAGTTCGATGATCCTTTGCGCAGTTTTTTCGGTAAGGTTGCCCTGATCGCCAAGCTGAAGCGCTTCGCGAGCCATTTCGAATGCGAGACTAACGACTCGCTTGGTCTCGCGATCGAATTCTGATTCGTCCAAATATTGTGCGATGGGCATGACCAACGCCGGGGTTTAATTGCGGGCTCACTATGCAGATGTTGCATGTCAAGAGGGTGACGCCGGGCTGCAATGCATAATGAGGAGCCCCACGAAGATCACGCCTCCTTGACCTCGGCAGGGGCCGTGTAGCGACGCGATACCAGTTCGCGCACGCGCTTTCGGCTCTCATCCGGCCGGAGGCTCTTATCGGCTTCGATTTCGGCAGCTTCCTCGGCCATATCGTCGTCCTTGATAACCTTCCGAAACCACGCCGAATAGTCACCGGCGCGCAAGTGATGCTCCCAGGTGGCATCGTCGATCCCGTCCGAGATCTGAAGAAAGATCATGAGGTTTTGCGCTTTAAGATTGAGCGCTTTCTTGGGGCCGCGAAAATAGAAGCTCAAATCGGGCCCCAAATCGCCTTCGGCATATTTGCGGGTGTGCCGCTTGTGCGCTTGGCGCGGCCGCTCGGCTCGCACCGCTTGTGCAGTCTTGGACCCTGCCGTCCAAAACAGGACTTCATCCGCCTTGGCCAAGTCGACGGGCTCGGGCGCCCGCATGTCGATGGTTTTGCAGAAAACAGCGACGACCTCGTTCGCTTTATCGCCTAGGGCGATAACGGTTCGCACTGTCTTTAATGCGTCCGGCGACACCGATTCAGGGTGCACGGTAATGAAGATTGCGGCCGGGATTTCCTCCGGCAGCACCTGTGAGACGTCTGCGCGGCCAGCCGGCAGAAGGTGATGCGCTTCGTCGATCAATAGCCAGTGCGGGCGCGCCGTTCTGGCCCGCAGCGCCGCGATGTGGGGCAGCAGCTTGGCGAAAAACGGCGGTCGTTCCGCCACGGCCAGAGCCTGTGTGTTGACCACCACGTTCGCTCTGATTTGGCGCAGCAGCTTGAGTGTTTCTTCGATCCGCGGAGGCGTGGCCGCGTCGCCAATGGAAACCGCGTGCTCAAGTTCATCGTAATCGCCCTCGGGGTCGAAAACACAGAACTCGAATTCCCGCTCGACCATCCGCTCCGTGAGGGCCGTCGCCAATGTCGATTTCCCGATCCCCGAGCTGCCGGCAATGAGCACGCTGCCCGAATACGGCTCGAGATAAACCTCCTTCTCGTCGTGGTCGATGCCAACGCGGATGCCGTGCCGATGCGGCGGAGCAAGCTTGGCGTCCTCCCGCCGCACTCGGTCCAGCAGCTCCACCACACCCGCCCCCCGTTCGCCTGACAGCACGATGTCGGCCGACGCTTTCAGCATCGGCAATGCGTTTGCAACCGCAGCCGCGCATCCGCACGATTGCAGGAAGGCGTGGTCGTTTTCAGCGTCGCCGACGCCGACAACGTTATGGCCGGACAGCTCGAGCTCGGCGAGCGCCGCCTCCAGACCCGCCGACTTGTTGATGCCGGGCGGAAGCACCATCACGGCGCCCTTGTTGAAGATGATGTTAAGTTCCAATCCAAGATCGCGGATGATCTCAAGAACAGCCGCCTCATGCGGCTCCCAAGTGGCCACGATCGTCCGGCCAATTGATAGCGGTGCGATCTTGCGTTCCTTGAGCTTCTTGATAAATGCGGCGGGCGGCGGCGGGGCGAGCGATCGCTCCTCCTCCGACGCCGGATCGTAGATCAGCGCCCCGTTCTCGGCGACAACTCGATCGAAGACCCTCAGTTCCGGGAAGGCTCGCTTCAAGTCCGGCAGCTCACGCCCGGTCACAAGGATGAGCCGCCGGCCGCTCTCCTTGAATTCTTTCAAGGCGTGGATCGTTTGCTCGTCGACGACTCCATCATGCGCGATGGTGCCGTCGTAATCCGCAGCGAGGGCGAGGAAATACACTTAGGTCTTTGCTCCAGCAGAACGTCTGCGGTCGAGTGTTCCGCCGGACGAGCTATCACGGCAAACTCCCGTCTGTCGAAGGGGAAAACGAATTCCAGTCATTTTCGATCCAAACATTCTGGCATTTGCCGCTCGGAACCGATCCGGGCAATCCGGGAGCAGTGGATGAAACGCGTCATCCGATTCACCCGATTCGCCGCCAGCCTGCTGAATGCTCGCCCCACACCGGCGCGGGCCGATGAGTGAGATTGTGGGCGCGTTGCCGATTCGCGCGATCGCCGCGTTGGGATTCGATCCGGGTAGTGGGCAAATGACGTCGCCGATATGCGGTGTCCACTACCGCGCGGCGCCTTTCCGCTCCAGCGCCTTGCGATCCCAGTTCGCCAGTTCGGCCGCGGCTGCGTAGGTTTCCTGCAGAAATCCAAGCAGGAGCTTGTCGGGGTCGCTTGCCCGATGCACGACATCGTAGGGGAGAACAAATTGCCCGAGTCCCTCGTCGTAGAACGCGTCCGCCGTGGCGAGCCGGGTGCTGCCGTAGCCGGCCGGCTCCGGATAAGCGTAGACGAAGAACGCCGCGCGACCGTAACCGCCATTGCCGGGCCAAAAGCCGCAGCTTGACACTTCATGCGAATAGGCCTCGGCCATCACCCAGTCGGCGACATTGGGGGTGGCGCCCTTCAGCGGCGGCGCGGTGCGGCCGGAAAAACGCGTCACCGCCAGGTCGAAACTGCCCCAGAAGAAATGCACCGGACTCGTCTTGCCGATGAAGCGTGCGCGAAATTCGGTCATCACGCGATTTGCCTGAACCAAAGCCAGCCAGAACTTTTGCGCGTAGAGGCGATCATATTGCGCGTGGACTCGGTCTCGCTCGAACGGGATCGCGTTCTCGATTTCACTCGGCATGGTCCAGATGTGCACCTCGATGCCGAGCCGGCGCAGGCGCTGCATGAATTCGCTATAGAAGTCGGCCACCGCCATCGGCTCGAGCGCGAAGTCTTCGACCCGGCCGTCGCTCGTTTCGATGACCAGCCTGTGAGTGGCGAAGTCGAAAATGACGTCGACCGTTCGTCCGCGATACGGCATCGCCGGTGCAACGAGCCCGCGCGCAGTCACCAAAAACGTGGCATTCCACCAATGATTGACGAGCGGCGTGAGCGCAATGCGCACCTTGCCGACGATCTGCGTCCACAGATGCAACGTGTCACAGGTCTCGCTCCACGCCGCGAGCGGTAGATCCGGCCATGTTGCCCCTTCACTCATTTACAACGCTTGCGGGCGCGCCAGAAAATTCCACCCGTCCCCGGACCAAGTGCGGTGATCAAGCCAATGACGGCATGGGCGAAATCATGACCAAAACGGCCTCGCCTTGGTAAAGCCACGGTAGGCGCGTTGCGCGTCCTTGAGCACGTAGGCGATGCGCGCTTCCTCCCGGCCGGAAAGGCGGCCGGCGGCGAAGGCCTTCTTGGCGCGGACCGGCCGCTGCTTCCCGCGGGCGTCCTGCGCATGCACGATGCGTTCGGTCAGTCCCGCATGCACCGCGATATCGTTCAAGTCGCCGAGAGCATCCTGCAGTTTCTCCAGCCCCGCGACGAACGTCTCGCGCCGCCGCGCCGCTTTCTTGTCGGGGAATGCGCCGGCGAAGAATTCCGAGGCGTAGCGGAGCTTCTTGGCTTGCAGGCGCATCTGGTGCCGCCGCTCGGGATTGAGCTCGCCGAGGCGCGCGCCCGCTTTCAAAATCTTTTTCCAGCGTCGCTGCAGCTCGTCGGCGGCAGCGCCGACGATCGCCTGTTCTCGCAGCAAGCGGGTGAGGTCGTCGGGATTGCGCGTCCAGTCGCCCGCTTCGACCCAGTAGGCAGTATCGAGAACAAGGCTACGAAAGCGTGGGGATTCGACCGCCGCGCAGGCGCGCGCAAACGCCTCCTCACGTCTTTGCTGGAGGTCCTTGACGAGAACTGCTACTCCTGCCCCATTCCGTCTGCCGTGTGCCAGCGGTTTCACGACGCGGCTGATGAACACATCAAGCTCGCGCGCCGGGCCCAGTTCCTGCGTGATCCACCTGAACTGCTCCTTCATCTCCTCCGTCTGCGGATCATGCAGCATGTCGGCAAACAATGAGATCGCCGCTCGCATGCGCCGCAGGGCGACCCGCATCTGATGCACTCCCTCCGGGTCGCCGCGCAGCGTGGCTGTTTGATTGGCGACGAGGTGGCGCAAGCATGCTCTGGCGATGGCTTGAAAGGCGACCTGCCGGCTGAAATCGGGCACGAGCACGACCGGGGCCGCCTTGACCGCCTCGGGAACCTCGCCGGCGATGAGCGCGTAGCCGCGCTCGGCCTTGCTCTTGATCGCGAGTTGAAGCGGGATTTCCTCGGCGAGCGTGCGCGCGAGTTTGAAGAGCTCGGCAGATTCGCCCCGCTTGAGCTCCAGTTCCACCTCGCAAAGCGGCGAAGATTGACGGCCTGCCTCGACCTTTCCCTTTTCGACCGTGAGGGCGATCTCGCTGTCTCCGCTTTGGATCGGATAGACCGTGCGGCGCACACGAGTCTCGAAAATCGGCTTCAAGCCGCGTCGCACACGCTTGTTGAACACGGGCTTGAGGGCGCCATCCTTTGTGACGTCGAGCTCGGGCTGGCTGCCGCCGATTTGGTGCTCCCACTCGTTGCGGGCAAACAACACGGCGCTTTCGCCGGTTTCCTGCTTTATTGTCTGGACATGGCGCCCGCCGATACGCCGCACCCGCAGCGATAAGCCGTTATCGCGGAGCTTCAACTTGTCGGTGTCGAAATAGACCGAGACCAGAGTCGCCGGTTTCGACGGCTTCTTGCGCGCCGCCTGCAGCAATGAGCTGCGCGCCAGGCGATGCAGACTATCGGCAGGCACTTCGAGCTTGAGCTCGACCTCGCGGGCAGGGGACATGGAGAAAATACGCTAAATCAGGATTGAGTCGGAATGATTACCTATTTCGTGCGTGAATTTCTAGAGGGGAGGGTTTCGCTGACCACGGCGCTGCCGCGCCGTGTAGGCTGGCGAAGGGCGATTTTGCTCGGCTCGCGGTAATTCGCAACCTCGCGCCGGTCCGAGCGCTTGCTCGAACATGCATTTCACCTATTCGAACTGCCGAGAGCGCCCGCGCGCCGCCTATTTCTCGCACCTCGGGTTGCCGCACTTAGGACGCGGCTCGAGAACGATTCTGCAGTGTCGGAACACGCGCTACTCGTGTGGGGTCGATCGATGCGTCCTGCGGCATCCATTTGTGCATTTGACCGCAGGCTGGGCAATGCACCGGAATGGGCACGCGCGGAAGGCTCTTGAGCAGAACCCACTCGGTCTTGAGACCGGTTGTAATGAGTGTACCCGTGCGCGGGCATTGAACGACTATATCAGCCAACGGCGAACTCCCTCTGGCGACACGATAAACGTGTGCGATTCAGTCGCCGCGCCCCCGCATTGCGCACGCGACAGGATGGTTCGGCGCGAACGCGGGCGTTGCGACATCGCCTCCCGTGCGAAATCTGACCGATTCGATTTTAGGACGCGCCAAGAGTCCAGTAAAATTTAAGCCAGTGGATAACTCGCGCAAACTTCAAACCGTCGCTGCACAGCGTCGCCAAAATCGTAGTATTGCAATTCATCCCTGCGGTGCATCGAGGGGCAGTGCGTTGCCGCCGTCATCGCAGGGACATCGAATCATAATAAGAGGATTCTTCGCGTCGTGTGGCGCAGCTTGGATCGACCCAACGCAATGGCGCATACAACCAAAGTCTTCGACTCCGACCTGCAGGAACTCGCGCGAGCAATCGCAGAGATGGGTGGGTTGGCGGAGAGACAGATTGCCGAAGCGATCGAGGCGCTGACGAGACGCGATGCCGGTCGCGCAAAGCGGATAATTGCCGCCGATGCGACGATCGATGCCATGCAGCATAACATCGAGGAAAGAGCGGTCGAGACCATTGCGCGGCGTCAGCCGGTAGCCGATGACCTTCGGCAGGTCATTGGGATCTTGCGGATTGCCAACGAGATCGAGCGCATCGGCGATCTTGCGAAGAACATCGCCAAACGCATCATTGCGATCAATGGTGGAGAGCGGCCGCGGATGCTGATGAGCGGCGTCAAGCACATGGCCACGCTCATGCTGGGCCAGCTGCGCGATGTGCTCGACAGCTTCGCCTGCCGCGATGTCGCCAAGGCGATCGACGTTTGGACGCGGGATCAAGACATCGATCGGTTGTGCACAAACCTGTGTCAGGAACTTCTCGTCGACATGACGGAAAACTCGGTCGCCACTTCCTTCGGCGCTCACTTGATGTTTTGCACCAAAAATCTCGAGCGCATGGGCGATCATGCGACCAATATCGCCGAGGCCGTGCACTACATGGTGAAGGGCGAGACGCTCCTGAAAGAGCGGCCCAAGGCGGATTTCACCAGCACGCTCACCGTCGCCATGGGTCGGACCTGAAAAGTTTCAGGCCGAGCCCGGCCGACAAGGACCTTCACTCATCCACGTCACGCGCCACGCCGGCGAGGGCGCGTTCGCGAAGGCGGACTCTGCCGGGACTTTGATTCTCGCCGAGTGCAGATGACGCGTGGGAAGCCGTCTCGCGCACACCCCGCTGGGCGAGCGCCGCGTTTCGCTGCAGGGCTGTGACATATGACGCTCATAACCGCAGCCTATGGCGGCTTTCACGTCGGCCGAGCTATTTTTGCATCAATCGAAATCAAAACGAGTTGCGCAAAAGTTTTGCGCTTTGAATTTTAAACGCCGCACCCCTGGAGCCGGCGTTAGCGAATCGCCCGCGTGCATCGAGAGACTGCGCCGCAAGTTTCGGCGCGCTGCCTAATCCGCTGCCATGATTTCGATCGTGCGAATTCGCGCGCGGGAAATTTGCGCGGACTACGACGACCCATCACATTTCTGAAAGATGTGCAGGGTATGAGCGGACCCGCAAACCGCCAGTTCACCGAGTGCTATCGCCGATTGGCGCGTATTTTGCACCAAGCCGAAGTCGGCGTGTTGGGGTGCGTTAAAAAAAACGGCGCGCGCGAGATTTCTGTGAAGCGCCCCACCTTCGGGAGATCGGTCAAGGAGCAATACTCGTTCTTGAACCGATGGAGCCTCCCATGAAGTATGAATCGATCTGGCGCACTTTGACGGTGGAAGATCGCCGTGCGGTGCGCAATTGGACGTGGCGTATGCTGATCGCCTACGGCGCCATTGCGCTAACGGTGTTTGGGGTTGCGAGCCTGACCCGGCAGCCGGCCGATGGATCGAAAGATCCAGCAGGAACGGAAATGACAGCGAAGGCTGATAGAAATCACGTCCGCCGCTAGGTTTCGCACGGGGCGCTGGGCCCATAGCGCGCCCGCCGAGAGCACGCGCCGCGCACCTCAATTCACTGCGCGCGCATCGCACGGCAAAGATGACAAGTGCCTTGAAC
>Ga0081540_1004676_pt1 | contig 10356 bp, 11 predicted proteins | sample TabmetS2T1R1_FD_71024 | JGI IMG/M metagenome (GOLD analysis project Ga0081540, IMG submission 71024) | Tabebuia heterophylla rhizosphere microbial communities from the University of Puerto Rico - S2T1R1 | ecosystem: Host-associated > Plants > Roots > Rhizosphere ... | reverse complement strand
CTCCTCGGTCATCGCGTCCACGTCGATCGTGTCCATTGGCTCCTCCTAAACGCCGCACCGGCCGCCAAGCCTGGACCCCACTCTGCCGCGTAATCCCACCCGTTCTCAAGGCTCGTATTCCACCCTTCTACGACACGGGCCTCTTGCCGCGACGATGCCGACGATAAATTTGCCCTATTTGCATTGCATGCTTGGATAGCTCGGGGAAACCCGAACCTGGGTCGATCAAGGAGGTGCCGACCCCGAGCAAATGGACGCGAAATAAACAATCTATAGGGGAATCTCGCTGCAGACTCGCTGCAGATGCAGCGGGAGGCAATTATCGGTACAAGTTTGGGTTGCGGCGCGCGACAGAGGGCTGGCAAGAAATCGTCCCGAGCTGGCGCAAAGTACTACGTTGGTCATCAAACACTCTGTAGTCTGAGCTGCCATGGAACGCATCGACCTTCGTTCTGACACGGTCACGTCGCCCTCGCCCGAGATGCGGCAGGCGATGGCGGCGGCGCCGGTCGGCGACGACCAATATGGCGAGGACCCGACGGTCAACCGGCTGCAGGACCGGGTCGCCGGATTGCTGGGCAAAGAGGCCGCCCTCTTTGTGCCGAGCGGCACGATGGCCAACCAGATCGGCCTCAAGATCCTGACCCGGCCCGGCGACGAGGTCGTCGTCGGCGACGAAGCCCATATCGTCTGGCACGAATCCGGGGCCGCGGCGGCAAATTCGGGGGTCCAATTCACGGTCGTCGGCACGGGCGGGCTGTTCACCGCCGCCGATCTGCGCGCCGCCTACAAGCCGCCGGGACACATCGTCTTCCCGCCAACCACCTTGGTGGCGATCGAAAATACCCACAATCGCGGTGGCGGCGTCGTGTTCCCGCAGGGCGCGGCTGTCGCGATCTGCGAGACGGCGCGGGAATTGGGGCTTGCCACCTATCTCGACGGCGCCCGGCTGTTCAATGCCGCGGCGGCAACCGGGCGGAGCTTAGGCGAACTCGCGGCGCCCTTCGATGTCGTGTCGGTCGCGCTGTCGAAGGGGCTTGGCTGCCCGGTCGGCAGCCTCGTCGCCGGCCGCCATGACGACATCTCGCGTGCAAAGCGGGCGCGCCGCATGTTCGGCGGCGCGATGCGGCAATCCGGCATTCTCGCCGCCGCGGGTCTCTACGCGCTCGACCACAATTTAGTGCGACTGGCCGAGGATCACGCCAATGCGCGGCTTTTGGCCGAGCGGCTGGCCGGATTGCGGGGGGTCCGCATCGACCTCGCAACAGTGCAAACCAACATCGTGATTTTTCGCATGGAAGAAGGCGCGCCGGATGCCGCTGCGATTGTCGCGCGTGCGCAGGCGGAGGGCGTGCTGGTTTCCGCCTTCGGCGCGCGCATCGTCCGCGCCGTCACTCATCTCGACGTCAGCCGCGAGCAATGCCGGCGCGCCGCCGATGTGCTCGCGGAAATCATCGAGCGCCGGTGACCTGGTTTTCCCGCTTGCGCAGCAGGATCTTCTGTTGGCCGGAAAGGACAAGCTCGCCCCTCTGGTTATGCACGGTGGCGGCGAGGGTGACGATTCCGGTCGAGCGCTGCGGTGTCAGCTCGGCAATTTCGAGCATCGGATAGAGGGTGTCGCCCGGGAAGACCGGCTTCAGGAATTTCGATGATTGCTCGGTGAATGCGATCAGCGCGTCGCCGACCGCGAGGGCAAAGGTGCTGGCGCCGGCAGCCGTGAAGGCCAGGACCTGAAACCCGTGCGCCAGTGGTCCGGCGTGACCCCGCTCACGGCAGTACTCGACATCGTAATGGATCGGGTGATTGTCGGCCGACAGGGTCTGAAAGGCGGAGAAATGCGCCTCCGTCATTGTGCGGCTCGGAATGTAAAAGCGCTCGCCGACGGCCAAATCCTCGAAATAACGGCTCTCGGGGTAGCGGTGCAGCTGCGGATCAAAGCTTTCGCTCATGCTTTCATCCTGCACTTCTCTTGTCCACTGCGCCCAGCCAGACCGCAGCGGACTGACCGGCGGCCTGCTGCGCACGCCGCTCGATCTCCTCCTCCGTCAGCGTGCTGAGCGGGTGGTCGATCACGACCGGGGTTAGGTCGTGCATGCCGAGCGCATCGCGCTGCACCTCTGCCTCGTGCAGGAATTCCGTCGTGACGACGACTGCCGTGGGACGGCCGGCGGCTTCCAGTCTGATGCCGTCATGCGTACAGCACGACGTGCACGACCCTCAGTCGCCAATCGCCGTCAGCACGATGTCGTTATTGGCTGCAATCGCCGCGATCAAGGTTGGGTCGGCGTCCTTGGAAAAACTTTCTTTGCGGTAATAATTCACGGCGGAGAAGGTGTATTCATCCTGCAATCTCGCCACGGTCTTCCGCAGCAGGCGATTGGCGTTCCATTTGGTGTTGTCGAGGACGCCCAAGCGCAGCCCATTCAGCTCGGCCGCGCGGCCGGCAAGCGCGAGCGGCTCGATCTCGACCGCGCCGCGCGGGTCGAAGACCTCCAGACCAGGCTCATTTTTCATCGCGAAGTCTCCAAGCTCAGAGATAGCAGGTGCCGTCGACGCAGATCGGCGCCTTCGGCTGGCCAGTAGTTTCGATGCTGCGCAATACCGGCGACGACATGTGGCCCCAGCCCGGAATGAACGCAGAGAACCGCCCGGCTTCGCCGCCAATGACAAACAGGTGGATGTTGTCAGGGCTCGGCACGATCGGGATCCGCGCCTCGGGCTCGCGCTTGTACCATTTCGGCAGGTTGCGGTTGTAGATTTTGCCGTAGCGCTGATTGAAGGTAATTTCGGCGAACAGGTTGTAGGCGTGCATTGCAAGATAACTGCGCACGTCGTGCCGGGTCCAGCCCTTGGCAGCGATCGTGCGGGCGTGTTCCGGGCCGATGACAACAGCGCAATGGCCGCTCGATACGGCATTGTTATTGGCGATCGTGCTCATCGCCGAGCAGATGCTGTCGAGGATGCCCTCGGGATCGTTGGCGACGTGGTTCGTCACACTGTGCGGCGGCTCTGCCGCGAGCACAAAGACGGTCGAGTCCTCGGGGCTGAAGCCCTTCTCGACATGGTAGGGCGCCCATGGGCTCGCCGCTTCGTTTTCCGCGACGCAATAGGTATATTTACCGGGATGGCCGAGCGTGCTCTTGTCGAGGTCGCCGGGCCAGGCGCCGCCGACATTGAGCATGATGAGCCGCAATGCGCGCCCGATCGTGGCATTGGCGCGATTTCCAGACCCGAACGCATTGCAGCCGCCATTCATGCCGATCGTGCTGGCGACCGGCCCGTTGACGACCAGCAGCGGCCCGGCCATGTGCGTCGTCGCTTGAACGCCGTTCAAGTTGAATGCCTTCGCGGTCAGCGCCAGCATCGCAGCGCGGACGACCGGCGCATATTCAGGCTTGCAGCCGGCCATCACGATATTGATGGCGAGCACCTCGCGGGTCAGGCTGCCATGCCGCGGCGGCACCTTGCACTCGACCAGCTCCGGCTCGCCGCCAAACGCCTCCAGGACAGCATCGACCTGCTTTCGGGTCGGCGGCACGACCGGCAGCCCGTCTGTCCACCCTTGCTCGAAATACCATTCGACGAGATCGGTGCCCGCCGGCACTCGGAGGACGTTCCTTTCGATCGCCTGCGCCGGCTTCAATGCGGGCCGCGCCATCTCTTGGTCCTCAAAGTTACAAGACCGAAAACCGAGAGTATCACTTTCCGCCCGAGGCCATCGAGGTTTGCCCGATCCACAGGCGGTTCAGCGCCTGCGTCAAGGGCCCCGGACGCTCTCGCCCGGCAAGCCGAGCCAGAGCCTCTTGATAAGGCGCGACATATCGCAGACGGAGCGGTATCCAGGGATAGAGGCGGCGGAGAATTGCGAGCGCGCGCTCTGTGGAGCGCTCTTCGGCGGGGCCATACGCCAATCCAAAATCTCGCCGCAGACGCGGCGGCAACAGGCTGGCGGTGAGCGCTCGGTACCAATTCGGCATCGGCCATCGCGTCCCGGCACCGGCAAACAGCCCGGCAGCGATGCGGCGAGCCGCATCGCTGACCGCGATGACATCCGCTTCGAGCATCTCGCCGATGTATTGGTTGAAGCCTGCCCAGCTTTGCGGCAGGGCGTCTTGCGGGATGCCGAAGAGCGCGGCGAACAACCGGGTCTCCGCGTAATAGCGTTCCCGATCTTCGATCGAAAGGCGCGGGCCGATAAGCTCGTAAACCAGCGGCGCCGTTTCGGTCAGTGTGGCATAGACCCAGCGCAGCGCGGCGACGTCATTGGCCCAATACCGAGAGCCGGCGGGGAACGCGCCCACACCCTCTGTCAAGACACCGTTAATCCCGGCATGGCGCCGGTGCAGCCGGCGGGCGGCGGCGACCGCTTCGTCGGCAGTGCCGAACATCATGGTAAGAGTGATGTTGAAGGTGCGCTGAAACCGCCCGATCGGGTCGACCAGGGCGCCGGAATGCTCGGCGACGGCGGCCGCTACCCACGGATGGGCCAGCTGCAGCAGCAATGCGCGGCCGGCCCCGAGGAATACCGCGGCCTCACGGTCCAGGCGCCACGCCACCGAATCCGGCCCAAAAATTCCGGCTGGCCCGCCTACCGCTGCGTTGCGGACTATTGCCAGCTGGCCTTCGAGATCGGCCTTGGTGACAACAGTGGGCGAATGGGACAGCGGTTTGTCCGATGCTTCGATCACCCCTGCTCGAAATCCTCGAGCGACAGGCCCAGGGCCGCCGCCCCTTCTTCGAGAAAGTCGCCGAGCAGCGGCGTGCCGATCAGGTAATCGGTCACCGTCGCTGTGTCGGTATCGCGCGCTTGCCGCAGCGCCTCCGGCCAGCTCTGGGCGTCATAATCGCCGCGCCCGAGCCACATCAATGCGAGCACCTCCTGCCGCTCGGGAGGCCCCAGCCCGTCGATCGCGTCCCGCAGCTCTTGCTCCGTCGGATTTTCCGGTATGTCGAGCAACACTGCCCGCTCATCATCATCGGGTCCGTCGGAGCCGCTCGCGGCATCGGGTTCGGCCGGCACCTCGGCGTCAAACTCGCGTGCCTTGGCAATGATGAAGCCAAGTCGTTCGAGAGGAATTGCCAGCATTCGAGCCCTCTTCCGTCGCTATTGGACCATAAACGCTGCGTTGCTCACTGCGCTCCCGTCAGGCGCGAACGGGGGCCACCGCGGCCGCGTACAGATCTTCGCCAAACTCAGGGGCGACCTCCGCCGTGATGCGCTGCTGATGGGCGGCAAAATCGGCGAAGAACAAGTCGCGGCTGATCCGCCCGACGACCGCCGCGACACCACGCTTCATGCTCGGCACATCGCCGACCGGGAAGCCGCAGCTGACAAACCCCGCCGGGTTTTGCACGTGAATGTCCCTAAGGTAAGGGGCGGTCCCCGGAACCCTTTCGAGATATTCCTGCCCTTGTCCAAGATAGGGATGAGCCCCGAGATAGGGGTCCTCCTCGCCTCTCGGCGGCGTGAAGCGGTCACGCCACAACAGGATATGTTGCGCAAAATCGGCAAGTTCGGGACAAACTTCCGGATCCACGAAATAGCCGGTGCCGGCAATTGCGAAGTCGAAGCGGAATTCCTCCCCGGCCGCCTGCGCTGTGATTTTGCCGTTCTCGGCCCGGGCCGAGCGCCACGGCGCAGCGAGACGAAGACGGAAATTGGGAAACCGCATGACCCGCTCGATCGCATCGGCCGGGGCGGTCGAGCCGGCACGGCGAAACCGGATCGCCTGATGCCACCGAACCGCGTCCGGCAGCTCGGGGTAATTGTCGTAGGCGCCGGGATAACCACGCACCCGGCTGACCGGCAATGCGGCGAGCACCGGGCGTCGGGCGAACAAATCCACTGAGGCGGCCCCGGTCTCGAGCGCGACGGCGGCAGCGTCGAACCCCGAAGCGGCGCCACCGATCACCGCCACCGATTTGCCGCGCAATGCCGCGAAATCGATCTCGTCGGCGGTATGGGCGTAGAGCGTTCTTGGCAGGCCGTCGCTCAGCACCGGCGGGATGTAGGCCCCACCATTCCCGGCAACACCATTGGCGAGGATGACCTTGCGCGTCGTCTCGATCGTCGGGGCGCCGTCGATTTCGAGGTGCAGCCGAAAATGTCCGTCACGAGGCTCGATGCGGAGGAGCCGGGTGCGGTAGCGGATGGTTATGCCGAGGAGACGCCGGTACCAGCCTAGATACTCGGCCCAGGCCTCGCGAGGAATCCGCTCCATTGCGGCGTAAGCCTCGGCGCCGTTCCGCGACTCGTACCAGGATTGAAAGCTGAGGGCCGGAATGCCGAGTTCGGGGCCCGGCAGCGTTTTTGGCGTTCGCAACACATTCATGCGCGCTGCGGTCAGCCACACGCCAGCTCTTGCCTCATCCGCTGCGGCATCGATGACCGACACTCTGCCGATACCCGCCCGGCGCAGCGCAAACGCAAAGGTGCTGCCGCTCTGCCCGCCCCCGACGATCACGACGTTGTGGTCGATGCCGGGCCCGTCCGGCACCCAATTCTGCGGATCGGGTCCGATCAGCCTCAGCGCATTGCGGGCATCTGCATCGGGGTCAGTCGGCTGCAACATCGGGCGGGCCGCAGTTGTATCAATGGGTGGGCGACCCTATCATCCCTTTGTGAATTTACGCGAGGGAGCCCTCATGGTTCAGGTTGCCGAGCTGGACGCTGTTCCTCAGGCGATTGAAGCGACACTCAACTACTTTGTGAAGACCGGCGCCATGCCGGTCACATTGGTCGGAGCGCCGGGCGCGACCGATACGCGAACCGGCGGCGGCGAATCGGATCCCCACCGCGTCGTTCTCCGCAACGGCCGCCCCGACACCGACCACTTTGCGTTGGAGCGCAACGGCTTCCGATTTGTGCGCCACGACACCAAGGTCGCCGACTTTTACGACGAGGACGAGATCCGCCGCGTCTACTATCCGGAGATGGAAGCGCTGGTGAAGGCGGAAAGCGGCGCCAAGCGCGTCGTCGTCTTCGATCACACCTTGCGTACGCCGGACGTCGAGTTGCGTGAGGCTGCGAGGATCCGCGAAGTCGTGCGCCGCGTGCACAACGACTACACGGAATGGTCGGCGCCGAAGCGGGTGCGCGATCTCTTGCCGGACGAAGCCGACGAGCTGTTGCAGCGCCGCTTTGCGATCGTGCAGGTATGGCGGCCGATCCGTCACCCGGTCGAATGCTGGCCTTTGGCGATCGCCGACGCGCAGAGCCTTTCGCCCGACGACATGGTGGTGACCGAGCGCCGTTATCAGGACCGGATCGGACAGACTTCGGCGATCACCTACAACCCGGCGCATCGCTGGTACTGGTTCCCGCAGATGCGCCCCGACGAAGCGCTGGTCTTCAAGGTGTACGACTCGATGAAGGACGGCCGCGCCCGGTTCACCGCGCACACCGCTTTCGACGATCCCACAACGCAACCCCACGCCCGGCCGCGCGAGAGCATCGAAATCCGCACTCTGGCCTTTTTCTGAGCCGCCAGCGCAAACGATCTAATGTCCGGAGGCATTCACACGATCACCGGGCAACCAAGCACCTCGTTCAATCCCGCTTCACCGGCGAAAGCCGGTGCCCACGGCGGAAGTGGATCCCGGCTTTCGCCGGGACAGCGGGAGGTTGGCGGCGGGGAGATGCTGTAAACCGATGTATGTCGGCACGCAGATCCGGCCGCGTGACGACGCCGATTACCGGGTCTGGGCGCAGCTCGGCGTGCGGCATGTCTGCGTCGACCCGCCCGGCGACCCGCACCATTGGAGCCTCGACGATCTGAACCGGCACCGCGAGCACGTCGAGTCGTTCGGCCTCTCGCTCGACATGGTGCAGTTGCCCCTGTCGTCGCGGCCGATCGAGGAGGCGGAGAGCCCCAATATCCTGTTGGGCAAGGAGCCCGAGCGACAGCGCGAGATCGACAGCATTTGCGGACTGATCGAACGGCTCGCCACTGCGGGCATCCCCGCCGCCAAGTACAACCTCTCGATCATCGGCATTCCGCGCACCGAGCGAGAAGCGGGGCGCGGAGGCTCGCGCAACGCCGCCTTCCGGTGGAGCCGCGCCGACCAGACGGCGCCGCCCACGCATGCCGGCATCGTACCCGAAGAGGAGAATTGGGAGCGGATCCATCACTTTCTCCGCGCGGTCATCCCGGTTGCGACCGCCGCGAAGATACGCCTCGCCTGCCATCCGCACGACCCCTACACGCCGCCGGGCTATCGCGGCGTCACACGTGTCCTCGGCACGGTCGACGGGCTGAAACGGTTCGTCCTGATGCAGGAGAGTCCCTATCACGGCCTCAATTTCTGTCAGGGCACAATCGCGGAGATGCTCGACGACCCGGCGCGCGAAATCTTTGACGTGATCCGCTGGTTCGGCGCGCGCGGCAAGATCTTCAATGTCCATTTCCGCAACATCAAAGGGAAGAAGCTCGACTTCATGGAGGCGTTCCCCGACGAGGGCGACATGGACATGCCGCGCTCTCTCGCCGCTTATCGCGATGTCGGCTACCCTTACATGCTGATGCCGGATCACGTGCCGCAGATCGACGGCCGCGACCCCGCCGGCGTCGCCTTCGCCTATTGCTACGGCTACATCCAGGCCCTCATCGACGCACTCGTGCCGCGCTGACGCGTAGGTGCCGCGTCGCCCCTTAAGGGCAGCGTGCTTCGATTAGATCGGCGCAACGAGTCGCCGACGATCACCATGCCTCCCGGCCGCGCAGCGGACGGTTCATCGCGGCAGGTTCCCGCGCGGCGCGCTGCTCGGCCTCGTGCTTGTCGAACATGGCGTTCGCCGCCGCATTGCGCTTGGCACTGAACTCAGCGCGATTGTCGCCGCACCATTGATAGGACGCTGCGCGCGGTGCATTGGCCTGGCTGAAATGCGGCATCACGTATCGGGCGTAGAGCTCGTAAGACCGCTTCGTCGCCTCGAAATCCGCCCAGTTGTGCGCCTGCTGTAAAAAGGCGCCGAATGTGCCCTGCTTGTCATAGAGCCGCTCGATCAGTGCGATTGCGTCGTCGGGCGTGCCGCAGACGCCATAGCGATTCTCGACAAACCATTCGAGCGGATCCTTGCCGGGCGGTACGATAAAACGCGGCTGGTTGTTGTTCAGGTAGCCCAGATAGCGCTCGAAACCGAATTTGGCATTGGCATAAGCTTGCGCTCGGGTCTCGGCGATGTGCATCGGCCCGACAAGGCGCAGGCGCGCAGGGTCCATCTCTCGCCCGTGCTCGGCGGCAACGTCGCAAGCGATCTGCCAATTCGCACCGAGAGCGTCAAAGCCAAACGGGTTGGTTGCGGCAACGCAGATCATGCCGAGATCGTACCTGCCCGCAAGCCGCCCGCCCGAGGGGGTGATCGCGCTGACCACCGCGACCTCGGGATAAGGCTTCGTATAGGGCAGCAAGTGCAGCCGGCATTCCTGCATCGTGTACCAGTCGGTCGTCTCGGTGACGATCCCGCCCTTGAACAGCCGAATTATCACGTCGATCGCCTCAGCCATCCGGTCGCGCTGGGTCAGCGGGTCGATCCCCATCATGATCGCGTCGGACGCCAACAGACCGGGTCCGGCGCCAAACATGACCCTCCCGCGGGTCATGTGGTCGAGCTGGACTATGCGGTCGGCGACCATCATAGGGTGGTGGTAGGGCAGCGAGATAACACCGGTGCCCAAGCGGATGTGCCGCGTCCGTTCGGCGGCAAAGGCAATGAAGATCTCGGGCGAGCTGATGATCTCAAATCCCGCCGAGTGGTGTTCGCCGATCCAGGCTTCGTGAAAGCCGAGCTTGTCGAGCCACGCAATCAGTTCGAGGTCGCGCTCGAGGCATTGAGTCGGGTTTTCTTCGTTCGGATGGAAGGGCGGCAGAAAGATCCCGTGGCGAAGATTGGTCAGCGGCATAAGGACCTCGCTCCAATTGGCGCGCCCAAGGGCGCGGCGTATCATCGGGTCGCATTATAGGGAAAGGGGACAACATGGCGATCAAGCGGGAGAAGATTCAGCCGCAGGGCATCCATGTCCGGATGGTCGACGGCAAGGCGAGATACACCCAGGTCGTCACCGTCAGCGGCACCGGCAAGATGATTTTCGTTGCCGGCCAGCTGGCGCGCGACGCTCAAGGGAATTGCGTCGGCAAAGGGGACATGCGGGCCCAGATCCAGCAGGTCGGGGAGAACATCAAGACCTGCCTCGAAGCCGCCGGCGCCACCCTGGCGGACATCGTCAAGACCAACACCTTCGTCACCAACTACGAGGAGTTCGCCAAGCACCCCGACATGCGGATGCGCTATTTCGGCCCGGCGACGCCGACCTCGACGACGGTCCAGATCAGCCGCCTCGCCGACCCCGACGCGAT
>Ga0081540_1004675_pt1 | contig 10360 bp, 8 predicted proteins | sample TabmetS2T1R1_FD_71024 | JGI IMG/M metagenome (GOLD analysis project Ga0081540, IMG submission 71024) | Tabebuia heterophylla rhizosphere microbial communities from the University of Puerto Rico - S2T1R1 | ecosystem: Host-associated > Plants > Roots > Rhizosphere ... | reverse complement strand
AGCCACTGGATCTCGTGGCGACCGTCGGCCGTGTCCTCTTCGAGATGCAGCGCCTTGACGCCCTTCGGCGCGAGCGGCTCGTCGGCGAGACCGTGCTCTTCGTAGCCGGCGGCACGCCCGTCGACGAAGAGGCGCTTGCCGCGCATCTCGATCGTATCGCCCGGGAGGCCGATCACGCGCTTGATGAGCCGCGTGCCGTCGGCGGGCGAGGAGAACGTGACGATGTCGCCGCGCTTCGGCTCGCCGGTGTGCGCGACGATGACGTCGGTCAAGGGAACCTTGACGTCGAACGCGAGGCGGTTGACGAACACGAGGTCGCCTTCGAGCAGGTTCGGGTGCATCGACGCCGACGGAATCGGATTCCAGTCCGCGACCGCGGTGCGGAACACGCCGAACGCGAGCACGAAGCCGAGGAAATGCCGGTTGTCGATCAGCCAGCGCTTCGCGCGCGCGTGCATGCGGCTCACCCTTTCCTGTTGTCGCCCGCCGCGGGCGGCTTCGCGCGGAGCGTCAGCGCCTTCAGCGCGTTCAAGGCTTCGTTGAGCGCGTAATCCTGCTCGACGTCGCGATCGATCGTACGCGACGGCGACGGCTTGTCGGACTCGTCGGCGCCCTTGAGGTGATTGCGCAGGTCGCGCTCGCCGAGGATCGCGCTCGGCGACGCATCGCGCTGGCTCAGCGAGAGGTCCGCCAGCGCGATGTCGGGCAGGATGCCGGCCGCCTGGATCGAAATGCCGTTCGGCGTGTAGTAGCGCGCCGTCGTGAGTTTCACGGCATGGTCCGCGTCGAGCGGCAGCACGGTCTGCACGGAGCCCTTGCCGAACGTGCGCCGGCCCATCAGCAAAGCGCGATGGTTGTCCTTCAGCGCCCCGGCGACGATCTCGGCCGCCGATGCGGTGCCGTTGTCGACCAGCACGACGAGCGGCGCGCCGGCGAGCACGTCGCCGGGCGCCGCGTGGAAGCTGAGATCGGCTTCCTTGAGGCGGCCTTTCGTCGTCACGATGATGCCGTCGTTGAGGAAGATGTCGCTGACCTCGACCGCCGCGGTGAGCAGCCCGCCCGGATTGCTGCGCAGATCGAGCACGAGCCCGCGCAGCGCCGTCTTGTTGTCCTTCTGCAGGCGCTCGATGCGCTTGTGCAGTTGCGCACCGGTGTCGGCCTGGAACTGACTGATGCGGACGTACGCGTAGTCCGGCTCGAGCAATCGCCCGCGCACGCTCGCGACGCGGATGACTTCGCGCTTCAGCCCGATGTCGACCGCATCGACCGCGCCTTCGTGCACGACCGAGAGCGTGATCTCCGAGCCGACCTTGCCGCGCAGCCGCCCGACGGCGCCGTCGAGGTCGTCCGACTGCACGGTCTTGCCGTCGATGCGAACGATCGTGTCCCCCGCCTTGACGCCGGCGCGCTCGGCGGGCGAATCGTCGATCGGCGCGACGACGCGCAGCGTGCCTTCGATCTGCACGACTTCAATGCCGAGACCGTTGTAGCTGCCGGTCGTGTCTTCGGTGAGATCGTCGATCTGCTTGCGGTCGAGATACTCGCTGTGCGGATCGAGCCCGGCGAGGAGTCCGCGGATCGCGGCCTGCATCAGTTGATGATCGTCGACGTTCTCGACGTAGGCCTGCTTGACGAGGCTGTAGACCGCCGTGAACGAGCGGATGTCCTGCAGATCGACGCCGTCCTTCGCGGGCGTCGCCTTGCGCGCCGGGTCCGACGAGTCGACGCTCGACACCGCATCGGCCGGGGGAACCGGAAGCTGCGGCGGATCGGCGAGCGCCTGGGTGCAGAAGGCCACCAGGAGCAGCGGTAGAAGACGCGAGCGCATGAGGGAACCTCGAAGACGTGCCGGAGCGAGTGTAAACCCGGATGAGGGCCGCGCCGGGCCGGATCAAGCGGGTGCTTCTGGGACAGGGTGGGCGCGATGGAGTTCAGGGAATGTGAACGGATCGACGCGCGCGAAACGCCGCTTCAGCGCAACCATCCTTTCGGATCGACGGCCTGCCCTCTTGCGCGCAGCTCGAAGTAGAGGCCGGCCATCTTCTGCCCGCCGCTCGCGCCGCTGGTCGCGATCGTCTCGCCGGCGCTGACCCAGTCGCCGACGTCTTTCAGCAAGGTTTCGTTGCAGCCGTAAAGGCTGAGATAACCGTCGCCGTGATCGACGATGATCATGAGCCCATAGCCGCGCAGCCAGTCCGCGAACGCGACGCGCCCGTGCGAGACCGCGTGAACGGCGGTCCCGGTCTTCGCGCCGAGGAGCAGCCCGCTCGAGCGGCGTCCGGATTCGTCGGCCGCGCCGAACGCGGTGACGACCTTGCCGGTCAGCGGCCACGCAAGGTGCCCGCGCATCGAGACGAACGGCTCGGCGCCGGCGAGCTGCTTCGGAATGTCGGCGAACACGTCGCGAAGTTTTTCGATGAGGCCGGCGAGCGACTTCTCGTCCTTGCCGAGCGCGGCGGCGCGCGCGCCCTGTTCCTTGAGCTTCCCGTCGAGCGAATCGACCAGCGCTTCGCGCTCGGCGCGCTCGGTATCAAGCCGGGCACCTTCGGCCGCGCGGGCATCGCGCGTTGCGGCCAGCTCCGACGTTTTTTCGCGGATCGAGGCCTGCACGTTCGCCAGCGCTTCGAGATCGACGCCGAGCTGATCGATGCGGCCGATGCGCGCGCGCTGGAAGTAGCGGTTGTACGCGAGCACGCGCGCGATCGCGGCGACGTCGTTCTGTTTTAGCAGGAGCTTCAGTTCCTCGTCGCGTCCGAGTGCATACGCGGAGCGGAGCAATGCGGCGAGCGCATCGCGCTGCGACTTCAGCGCCGTCTCGAGCGCGTCGCGCTTCTTGTCGAGCACGTCGAGCTCGCCTTGCTGCTGCTCCATCTTCGCGTCGAGCGCGTGCACGTCGCGCGCTACGGCGGCGACTTCGGTTTCCTTTTGCCGGAGCGCGGTCGCCGCCTCGCTGCGCTCGCCTTCGGTCGCGCGCTGCTGTTCGGCGAGCGCCTTGAGCTCGGCACGCACGGTGTCGAGCTTCTGGCGCGCCTCGCGCTCCTGCGCGGCATTCTGCGCATCGGTTGCGGGCTCGGCAGACGCCGGTGCGGCCGCGAGCGCCAGGGCCAGCGCGAGCGCGACTCGACCGATCAAGCCGTGAACTCGACCAGGCTGTGGCCCGTCATCTCGGGCGGCTCCGGCAAACCCATCAGCGCGAGCACCGTCGGGGCGAGATCGCGCAGCGCGCCGTGCTCGAGCTTCGCCTTGCGGCCGACGTAGACCAGCGGCACCGGCCCGACCGTGTGCTGCGTGTGCGGGATGCCGTTGTCGTCGATCATCTGCTCGAGGTTGCCGTGATCGGCGCTGATCAGCATCTCGCCGCCGGCGTCGACGATCGCCTTCGTGATGCGACCGAGCGCGGCGTCGACGGCCTCGACGGCCTTGATCGCCGCGGCTTCGATGCCGGTGTGGCCGACCATGTCGGCGTTCGCGATGTTGCAGACGATGAAATCGAACTCGCCCGACGCGATCGCCGCGACGAGCTTGTCGGTGACTTCCGGACAGCTCATCTCGGGCTTGAGATCGTACGTCGCGACGTGCGGGCTCGGCACCAGGATGCGCTCCTCGCCCGCGAACGGCGCTTCGCGGCCGCCGGAGAAGAAGAACGTGACGTGCGCGTATTTCTCGGTCTCGGCGATGCGAAGCTGCCGGAGGCCGAGCGAGGACAGATACTCGCCGAGCGAGTTGTGCATCGACTGCGCTTCGTACGCGACCGCGGTGACGGCGAGGCCCTTTTCGTAGTCGGTCAGCGACACGAACGCGGACAGCGCGATCTTGCGTGCGCGCGCGAAGCCGCCGAAGTCCGCGTCGACGAACGCGTGCGAGAGCTCGCGCGCACGATCGGCGCGGAAGTTCATGAACACGATCGCATCGCCGTCGGCGACGCGCGCGCCCGCGCCGACGACGGTCGGCTTCACGAACTCGTCGTTCTCTTCGCGCGCGTAAGCGGCCGCGAGCGCTTCGACCGCGCTCGCGGCGTGGAACGGCGACTCGGCGTTCGCGACCGCGTCGTAGGCGAGCTTGACGCGATCCCAGCGCTTGTCGCGGTCCATGGCGTAATAGCGTCCGCTGACGCTCGCGACCGCGGCGCCCGGAATCACCGCGCATTTTCCGGCGAGCTTTTCGAGCGACGGGCGCGCGCTGCGCGGCGGCGTGTCGCGGCCGTCGAGGAACGCGTGCACGGCGATGCGCGCGACGCCGCGGCGCGCGGCGAGATCGAGCATCGCGAAGATGTGGTCCTCGTGGCTGTGCACGCCGCCGGGCGACATGAGTCCCATCACGTGCAGCGTGCCGCCGTGCTTTTTCGCGGCGTCGCACGCGCCGGTCAGCGCGGGGTTGTCGAAGAAGCTCAGGTCGGCGATCGCTGCGTCGATGCGCGTCAGGTCCTGGTAGACGACGCGGCCCGAGCCGATGTTCATGTGGCCGACTTCGGAATTGCCCATCTGGCCGTCCGGAAGACCGACATGGACGCCGTGCGTCTCGACCAGCGTGTGCGGGTAGTCCCGAAGCAGCCGGCGCCAGTTCGGCGCGTCGGCCTTCGCGATCGCGTTGTGGGCGTCGTCCTCGCGGTGGCCCCAGCCGTCGAGGATCAAGAGGAGGACGGGCCGCGGTCGCGCCATGGATCGGTTCCGGAGAAAAACAATCCGCCAATGCTAGCCGAGGCATGACCGATGGGTCATCCATGGGGCGCCCGAAGGACTATTAAACCCTGCAGCGCCGAACCGCATCGAAGACCGCATCGTGCACGACCGGAGCCGACCCATGAAACGCGCCAGCGTCATCCTCACCGCCGCCCTCTCGCTCGTTTTCACATTCGCCGCGCACGCGCGCGGCATCGACGTCGACAAGGTCAACGGATCGATCCACATCGAGGGCGACCAGCAGGCCGGCGATCTCTCGACCGTCAACGGCGGCATCCGCGTCGAGACCGGCGGCAGCGCTCAGAAGGTATCGACGGTCAACGGCGGCATCGAGCTCGGCGACAACGTCAGCGTCGAATCGGTCGGAACCGTCAACGGCGGCATCGAGCTCGGCCAGGGCGCACGCGTGGCGCGCGAGATCGAGGCCGTCAACGGCCACATCCAGCTCGCGCACGGCGCCGACGTCGCCGGCAAGGCGTCGAACGTCAACGGGCGCATCACGCTCGAAGCGGCGCACGTCGGCGGCGGCATCGAGACCGTCAGCGGCGACGTCGAGATCGGCGCGAACTCGCGCGTCGAAGGCGGCCTCCTCGTCGAGAAGCCGCACGGGTGGTCGTGGGGCAAGAACAAGAATCCGCGCGTCGTGATCGGCCCGCACGCGGTCGTCGAGGGCACGCTCGATTTCCGCCGCGAAGTCGATCTTTACGTCAGCGACAGCGCGCGCGTCGGCACGATCACCGGCGCGACGCCGAACAAGTTCTCGGGCGATCATCCTTAATCGCAGCGAAACGCGCGTCGCCATTTGCGACCGATCGAGAGGAGCGTGCGCCCGCCGCACGCTCTTTACGATTTCGTAGCGCCCTCTGGGTCGCGGTCTTCCTAGAATCGCGGTCGTCCCGATTCCGGAAACCCGCATGCGCCGAATTCTCCGCCTCGTCCTCCCTGCTTCCCTTGCGTTGATCGCCGCCTGCGGCAAGGAGACGCCGCCGCCCCAAACCGCGACCGCCCCCGCGGCGCCGGCGAAGCCCGCGGCCGTCGTGCCGAGTCCCGAAGGTCATTCCTCGCCGGAGATCACGGCCGAGGATTTCGCGGGCCGCCTCAAGAAGATCTCGGGCGACGCGTTCGAAGGTCGCAAGCCCGGCACGATCGGCGAGCGCATGACGACGGCATGGATCAAGGATCAGTTCGAGCAGATCGGCCTGAAGCCCGGCCATCGCGACAACTGGATCCAGACCGTGCCGATGATCGAGACGACGCTGCTCGATCCCGACACGGTCAAGCTCGATTTCAAGACGAAGGGCGGCGCCGAGCATCTCGCCTATCGCACCGACATGATCGTGAACGCGCTCGACGCGAGCCACGCGGTCGACCTCGAGGATTCGGAGGTCGTGTTCGCGGGTTACGGCGTCGTCGCGCCGGAGCAGAACTGGAACGATTACGCGGGACTCGACGTGAAGGGAAAGACCGTCGTCGTGCTCGTCAACGATCCCGGCTGGGGCAATCGGGACGAAGCGCTGTTCAAGGGCAAGGCGCTGACTTATTACGGCCGCTGGACCTACAAGTACGAAGAAGCGGCGCGGCAAGGCGCCGCCGCATGTCTCATCGTGCACGAGACGCCGGGCGCGGGTTACCCGTGGGACGTCGTCGTCAACAGCTGGTCCGGTCCGCAGGATGCGCTGCCGCCGCGCGAAGATCCGGCGCCGCATCTCTCGGCAGCGGGATGGATCACGACCGAAGCCGCGCAGCGGCTCTTCGCGAAGGCCGGCCAGAACTTCGACGAGCTCAGGAAGAGCGCCGACGTGCGCGGCTTCAAGCCGACCGCGCTCGACGCGAAGCTCTCGACGCATTTCAAGAACCGCATCGACAACACGAGCTCGGAGAACGTGTTCGGCATGGTCCGCGGCTCGACGCGGCCGGACGAGGTCGTCGTCTACTCCGCGCACTGGGATCACCTCGGCAAGGACGCGAGCCTTAAGGGCGACTCGATCTACAACGGCGCGATCGACAACGGCACCGGCATCGCCGGGCTCATCGAGATCGCCGAGGCGTTCGCGCACCAGGATCCGCCGCCGCAGCGCTCGGTGCTGTTCATCGCGTTCACGCTCGAGGAAGCCGGGCTGCTCGGCTCGCGCTACTACGTCACGCATCCGGCCTTCCCGGTCGACAAGACCGTCGCCGACATCAACATGGACGCGCTGCCGATCCTCGGGCCGACCAGGAACATCGCGGTGATCGGCTGGGGCCAGTCGGCGCTCGACGATGACGTCAAGGACGCCGCCGCCGCGCAGAACCGCACGATCGTCGCCGACGAGGCGCCGGAGAAAGGCTTCCTCTTCCGCTCCGACCAGCTCAACTTCGCGCGGAGCGGCGTGCCGGTGCTGTACGCGCGATCGGGGCTCGATCTCGTCGACGGCGGCGAGGAAGCCGGCCGCCAGGCGTACGCCGACTACACCGCGAATCGCTACCACAAGCCCGCGGACGAGTTCGATCCCGGCTGGGATTTCCGCGGCGTCGTGCAGGATGTCGCAGCGTTGCGCGCCGTCGGCAGGAAGCTCGCCGACGAAACGACGTTCCCGGCGTGGAAGGCCGACGCCGACTTCCACCGGCCCGCGACGCCGGGCGGCTGACGCGGCGCTTTGTGATCGACTAAGCAAAACCGCACGCGGCGCCGACACGCGGCTGGCGGACTCGCAGCCTCCTCTCCGCACTGGTGATAGCGCGACGACATCGTCGCTGCATTCTCCCTTCAACCAGTGCATCGACGAGGTTACGCATGAATCTCCGCAAGTTCGCAAGTTTCGCCATCGCGATGGCCGCGCTCGGTACCGGCTCGGCGGCGACGGCCGCCACGATGAACATTCCGTACTCATCGGGCCACGCACAAGGCGCGTGCGAGGACACGCGCCAGGGCGGCGTGATGCTCGATCATGGTCCCGACCGGCACGGCGGCCGCTGCTGGGTCGATGTGCCGCTGCCGATCGACGCGGGGCGCCGCATCGACCAGATCAGCGCCTTCTACGGCTCGGAAGGGCCGCGCTCGATGTTCGTCGCCTATCTCGGCTACAAGGATCTGCGCGCCGCGCGCGTCAACACGCTGTTCGAAGGCACCGAGCTGTTCCGCTTCGAGGACCTCAAGAGCGTGCCGCGCGAGGGCATGGCGTCGGGGAACCTGATGCGCTCGTCGACGATGGGCGTGATCTATCCCGACGCGTTCGATATGGATGCGAACTATGCGTACTTCGTCCGCGTGATGCTGATCGACGACGCCGAATTCTTCGGCGTTCGCGTCACGTACGAGTAGTCCCGCTGGTCATCGTGCGCCGCGAAGGGCGTCCCGCAGCGCGGGGCGCCCCGTCCCTGGGGCGATGCGCCGCGTCCGCTGCAGGATGCAGCCTGCGCCACGCGCGTCTCACCGAGCGAGACGCGCGGACGACGTCACTCGCGCAAGCGACGCGCGGCCGTCCGATAGACTTCGGCGCGCTCCCGCTTGCCGACCGCGACGACCACAACGACGAGGCGCGACTCGACGACCTGATAGACAAGGCGATAACCCGCGGATGCGAGCTTGATCTTGTAGCAATCAGGAATTCCGCGGAGCTGCGCAGCGGCCACGCGCGGCCGCCCGATGCGTTCCGCGAGCTTCTTCTTGAACTGTTCCCTGATCGTCGCCCCGAGAGCGCGCCATTCCTTGAGCGCGGACACCGTGAACTCGAGGCTATAGGTCATCCAGTTTCACCCTGACCCTGCGCTCCGACTGCCGCTCGCGAACCAGAGCCGCGAGCTCGGCATCCTCGATGCGCTCGAGCATGCTGCGATAGGTATCGGCCGGCACGAGGTAGGCCGAGGGCCGGTTGTGTACGAGCACCGCAACCGGCTCCCCATCGGCTGCCTCGATCACAGCCGCCGGATTCTTCTTGAGCTCGCTGATGCTGATCGTGTTGCTGGCGAGGACGGTTTCCATATTCGGCTCCAAAATTGGAGCCAATATTAGCACGACCCTGCCGCGTTGTCAGTGCGCCTTCTTCGCGAGCGCCTTCTCGATGCTCGCGCGCGTCAGCGGGTGATAGCCGGCCTTCGCTTTCGCGTAGACGCCGCGGGCGAAGTCGCGGCCCTCTGCCGTCTTCGCGAGCGCTTCGTAAAGCGGCACGACGAGATAGCGCCGACCGATGCGCGTCATATAGGCCGCCATCGCTACTCGCGCGGGCCGGTAGTCGTTGCGGATCGCGGCGAGATACCAGCGCCGCGCGATCTCGGCGTTGGCGGCGCCGGTCAGGTGATAGGCCGCGTCGAGATCGGCGAGCTTCGCTTTCGAAAGCTTCTTCGGCAGGCCGTCGAGGAAGAACATCCACTCCTGCGTGTTCCGCGATGTCGCTTCGAGCGAGGCCGCGTCGCGCTTGCCGGCGAGCCACTCCGCGCGCGATGCGGCGATCGTTTCGAAGCGCGGCGACGTCGGCACCTTCGCGTCGTCCGGAATGCCGGGTTTTTCGATCCACGCCTTGACTTCCGCGAGCGACATTGCGCCGGGATGCTTACGGATCAGGTTCAGGTCGAGATAGGCGAGCATCTCGTCGGTCGTGATGCTCTGGAACGCGAAGTGATCGAAATAGCCGCGCAGGTACGCGTCGAACACCTCGCGGCCGAAGCGCGCTTCGAGCGTGCGCAGGAGCCATGCGCCTTTCGTGTAGGCGAAATCGGAGCCCGCATCGTCCGGATCGCGCCCGTCGAAATTCGGCACGAGCCGCTGATCGGGCTTCGGCGTCTCGCCGAGCTCGCCGCGCAGCTCGTTCGCGGCAAGGATGAATTCCTCGTCCGCCTCGGCCTTGCCGAACACCGCCTCGACGATGCGGTTCTCGACGTAGGTCGTGAAACCTTCGTTGAGCCACATGTGCTTCCAGGCGGCGTTCGTGACGAGGTTGCCGGACCACGAATGCGCAAGCTCGTGCGCGACGAGCGAGACGAGGCTCTTGTCGCCGACGATGACAGTCGGCGTCGCGAACGTCATGCACGGATTCTCCATGCCGCCGAACGGAAAGCTCGGCGGCAGCACGAGCAGGTCGTAGCGGCCCCAGCGGTACGGGCCGTAGAGCTTCTCGGTCGTCGCGATCATCGTCTCGGTATCGGCGAATTCCTTCGCCGCCGCTTCGACGACCGACGGCTCGGCGTACACCGCGCTGCGCGGTCCAGTCGCGCGCGCGGCGATGTCGCCGACCGCGATCGCGAGCAGGTACGACGGAATCGGCTTGTCCATGTCGAAGCGGAAGTCGCCGTCGAGCGGATGCGTCGCCTCGTTCGGCGCGCTCATGATCGCGCGGAGCTCCTTCGGCACGCGGACGCGCGCGGTGTACGTGAAGTGGACCGACGGCGTGTCCTGCAGCGGCACCCAGCTTCGCGCGTGGATCGCTTCGGACTGCGAGAACATGAACGGATGCTGCTTGCCGGCGGTTTCCTCGGGCGTCATCCATTGCAGGCCCGAGGCGTCCGGCGAGGTGCGATAGCGGATCCGAACGGCCGGCGCCTGCGCATCGAGCGTGATGCGAAGCGCGGAGCCGAGGATCGGATCGCGCCGGTCCAGCGCGAACGTCGCCGGCCGCGCCTGCCCATCCGCGTCGACGGCTTCGACGCTCGCGATCGAAAGATCGCGCGTGTCGAGCACGAGCTGTCGCGCGGCGGGATCCTGCCAC
>Ga0081540_1004674_pt1 | contig 10360 bp, 7 predicted proteins | sample TabmetS2T1R1_FD_71024 | JGI IMG/M metagenome (GOLD analysis project Ga0081540, IMG submission 71024) | Tabebuia heterophylla rhizosphere microbial communities from the University of Puerto Rico - S2T1R1 | ecosystem: Host-associated > Plants > Roots > Rhizosphere ... | reverse complement strand
CAAGGACGGCCGTCCGAGCTACCTCGTCATCAACGCCGACGAATCCGAGCCGGGCACCTGCAAGGACCGCGAGATCCTGCGCTTCGACCCGCACCGGCTGATCGAGGGCGCGCTGCTGGCCTCCTTCGCCATGGGGGCGCACGCCTGCTACATCTACATCCGGGGCGAATTCTACGGCGAAGCCTCGAACATGCAGGTCGCGATCGACCAGGCCTATGACGCCGGCCTGCTCGGCAAGAATGCGGCCGGCACCGGCTGGGACTTCGACCTGTACCTGCACCGCGGCGCCGGCGCCTATATCTGCGGCGAGGAGACCGCGCTGCTGGAGAGCCTGGAGGGCAAGAAGGGCCAGCCGCGCAACAAGCCGCCGTTCCCGGCGGGCGCCGGCCTCTATGGCTGCCCGACCACGGTGAACAATGTCGAGACCATCGCCGTGGTCGGCGAGATCCTGCGCCGCGGCGGCGCCTGGTTCGCCGGCATCGGCCGGCCGAAGAACCAGGGCACCAAGCTGTATTGCATCTCTGGCCATGTGAACCAGCCCTGCAATGTCGAGGAAGAGCTCGGCATGCCGATGCGGGAGCTGATCGAGCGGCATGCCGGTGGCGTCCGCGGCGGCTGGGACAACCTGAAGGCGGTGATCCCCGGCGGCTCCTCGGCCCCGATCCTGCCGAAGGAGATCTGCGACACCGTCCTGATGGACTTCGACGCGCTGCGCGAGGTCAAGTCGGCGCTCGGCACCGCCGGGCTGATCGTCATGGACAAGTCGACCGACGTGATCTACGCGGTCGCCCGCCTGTCGCGCTTCTACATGCATGAGAGCTGCGGCCAGTGCACCCCGTGCCGCGAGGGCACCGGCTGGATGTACCGGGTGATGCAGCGCATGGTCACCGGCAACGCCCGGTCGGACGAGATCGACATGCTGCTGCAGGTGACCAAGCAGATCGACGGCCGCAGCATCTGCGCCCTCGGCGACGCGGCCGCCTGGCCGGTCCAGGCGCTGATCCGGCATTTCCGCGACGAGATGGAGGAGCGGATCCGCGACTATCGCGACCGCGCCCATCGCCGCGAAGCTGCGGAATAGGAAGGCACCGATGCCCAAGCTGACGATTGACGGGATCGAGATCGAGGTCGAGCCGGGCACGTCGGTGCTGCAGGCCTGCGAGCGCCTCGGCATCGAGGTGCCGCGCTTCTGCTTCCACGACAAGCTCTCGGTGCCGGCGAACTGCCGCATGTGCCTGGTCGAGATGGAGAAGTCGCCGAAGCCGATCGCGTCCTGTGCGATGCCGGCCGGCGACGGCATGGTGATCAAGACGAACACCGATATCGTGCGCGATGCGCGGCGCGGCATCATGGAGTTCCTGCTGATCAACCATCCGCTCGACTGCCCGATCTGCGACCAGGGCGGCGAGTGCGACCTGCAGGACCAGGCGGTGGCCTACGGCTTCGACCGCGGCCGCTACACCGAAGGCAAGCGGGCGGTCACCGACAAGTATCTCGGGCCGCTGATCGAGACCTTCATGACCCGGTGCATCCAGTGCACCCGCTGCATCCGCTTCATCGACGAGATCGCCGGCGTGCCGGTGCTCGGCGGCGTGAACCGCGGCGAGCACATGGAGATCACCACCTATGTCGAGAAGGCGATCGCCTCCGAGCTGTCGGGCAACCTGGTTGATGTCTGCCCGGTCGGGGCGCTGACCTCCAAGCCTTACGCCTTCAGTGCCCGGCCGTGGGAGCTGCGCAAGACCGAGACGGTCGACGTGCTCGACGCCATCGGCTCGAACATCCGCATCGACGCCCGCGGCGGCGAGGTGATGCGCGTGCTGCCGCGGCTGAACGAGGACGTCAACGAGGAGTGGATCAGCGACAAGACCCGCTACGCCATCGACGGGCTGAAGCGCCGCCGCATCGACCGGCCCTATGTCCGGCGTGACGGCAAGCTGCAGCCGGCCAGCTGGGCCGAGGCCTTCCAGGCGATCGCCGAGAAGGCCAAGGGCCTGGACGGCAAGCGCATGGCGGCGATCGCCGGCGACACCGTCGACGCCGAGGCCATGGTCGCGCTGAAGGACCTGATGACCGCCTTCGGCTCGCCGAATCTCGACTGCCGCCAGGACGGGGCGAAGCTGCCGGCCGGGCCGCGCGGCGCCTATCTGTTCAACAGCGGCATCGCCGGCATCGAGCAGGCCGACGTCATCCTGCTGGTCGGCACCAATCCGCGCTCCGAGGCGGCGATCGTCAACGCCCGCATCCGCAAGCGCTGGCTGAAGAACGGCCTGACCGTCGGCGTGGTCGGCCCGGATGTCGACCTGACCTACCGTACCCGCCATCTCGGCGCCGGGCCGGAGACGCTGGCGGCGATCGCCGACGGCACCGACGGCTTCGCCGAGGTGCTGCGCAACGCCAAGGCGCCGCTGCTGATCGTGGGGCAGGGGGCTCTGACCCGCGAGGACGGCGCCCAGGTGCTGGCCGCCTGCCGCCGCATCGCCGAGACCTTCGGCCTGATCCGCGACGGCTGGAACGGCTTCAACGTGCTGCACACCGCGGCGGCGCGGGTCGGCGGCATGGATCTCGGCTTCCTGCCGGGCCCGGGCGGCCGCGACGTCGCCGGCATCCTCGACGGCGCCGGCAAGGGCGAGATCGACTTCGTCTGGCTGCTCGCGGCCGACGAGATCGACACCGGCCGGCTGGGCAACGCCTTCGTGGTCTATCAGGGCCATCACGGCGACCGCGGCGCACATCGCGCCGACGTGATCCTGCCGGGCGCCGCCTACACCGAGAAGAACGCCACCTACGTCAACACCGAAGGCCGGGTGCAGCAGGCCCGCATGGCGGTGTTCCCGCCGGGCGAGGCGCGCGAGGACTGGAAGATCCTGCGCGCCGCCAGCGAGGCGATGGGCCGCAAGCTGCCCTATGACAGCCTGCGCGAGGTGCGCCAGCGCCTGGTGGCGGTGAACCCGGTGTTCGGGACGCCGGACGTTCAGGCGCCGGGCGAGTGGGGCGCTTTCGGTGCCGAGGGCGCGATGGGTTCGGCGCCCTTCGCCTCGGCGGTCGAGAACTTCTACATGACGGACCCGATCACCCGCGCCTCGGAGACGATGGCGCAGTGCATCGACGAGATCCTGGGCCAGCACAAAGCGGCGGCGGAGTAACGCGATGGGCTTCTGGAGCGGATATGTTTGGCCGACGCTGTGGATCGTCGTCCAGATCCTGCTGATCGTCGTGCCGCTGATCATCGCGGTCGCCTACCTGACCCTGGCCGAGCGCAAGGTGATGGCGGCGATGCAGCTGCGCCAGGGCCCGATGGTGGTCGGCCCGTTCGGCCTGCTGCAGCCGATGGCCGACGGCCTGAAGCTGCTGAGCAAGGAGACGATCATCCCGTCCGGCGCCAACCGGCTGCTGTTCGTGCTGGCGCCGATGATCACCTTCTTCCTCAGCCTCGTCGCCTGGGCGGTGATCCCGTTCGATGACGGCTGGGTGCTGGCCGACATCAATGTCGGCATCCTCTACCTGTTCGCGATCTCGTCGCTCGGCGTCTACGGCATCATCATCGCCGGCTGGTCGTCGAACTCGAAATACGCCTTCCTCGGCGGCCTGCGCTCCGCGGCGCAGATGGTGTCCTACGAAGTCTCGATCGGCTTCGTCATGATCACCGTGCTGCTCTGCGTCGGCTCGCTGCGGATCTCCGACGTCGTCCACGCGCAGGAGCACATCTGGTTCGCGATCCCGCTGCTGCCGATGTTCGTGATCTTCTTCATCTCGGCGCTGGCCGAGACGAACCGGGCGCCGTTCGACCTGCCCGAGGGCGAATCCGAGATCACCGGCGGCTTCATGGTCGAGTACTCGTCCATGACCTACGCGCTGTTCTTCCTCGGTGAATACGCGAACATGATCCTGATGAGCGGGATGACCTCCATCCTGTTCCTCGGCGGATGGCTGCCGCCCTTCGGCATCGCGCCCTTCACCTGGATCCCCGGCGTGATCTGGTTCGTGCTGAAGATCTTCTTCTGCCTGTTCGTCTTCATCTGGGTCCGGGCGACGCTGCCGCGCTTCCGCTACGACCAGCTGATGCGGCTGGGCTGGAAGGTGTTCCTGCCCTTCTCGCTGGTGTGGGTGGTCATCACCGCCGGCGTGCTCACCGCCTTCGGCTGGCTGCCGAACTGAGAGGCCGAGACCATGGCGTTCATCGACCGCACCGCGCGAAGCCTCCTGCTCAAGGAAATCCTGGGCGGCCTGGCGCTGACCTTCCGCTACATGTTCAAGCAGAAGGCGACGATCAACTACCCGTTCGAGAAGGGCCCGCTGAGCCCGCGCTTCCGCGGCGAGCACGCGCTGCGCCGCTATCCCAGCGGCGAGGAGCGGTGCATCGCCTGCAAGCTGTGCGAGGCGATCTGCCCGGCCCAGGCCATCACCATCGAGGCCGAGCCGCGCGCCGACGGCAGCCGCCGCACGACGCGCTACGACATCGACATGACCAAGTGCATCTATTGCGGCCTGTGCCAGGAGGCCTGCCCGGTGGATGCGATCGTCGAGGGACCGAACTTCGAGTTCGCCACCGAGACGCGCGAGGAGCTTTTCTACAACAAGGAAAAGCTGCTGCAGAACGGGGACCGCTGGGAAGCGCAGATCGCCGCGAACATTGCGGTCGACGCGCCGTACCGGTAAGACCCGCCGCAACGCCTCGCAGGGGATTCGGCCCGGCTCCCTGTTCGGGAGCCGGCGCCGCGAGAGGGGTAGAGCAACCGTGACCTCGAGCGTCCGCAAGGGGACGACAGGGAGCACCGTGAGATGATCATCCAGGCCTTGGCCTTCTATATCTTCGCCCTGATCACTGTGGGCTCCGGCATCGGCGTCATCGTGTCCCGCAACTCGGTGCACTCGGTGCTGTTCCTGATCCTCGCCTTCTTCAATGCGGCGGCGCTGTTCGTGCTGATCGGGGCGGAGTTCCTGGCGATGATCCTGGTCGTCGTCTATGTCGGCGCGGTCGCGGTGCTGTTCCTGTTCGTCGTGATGATGCTCGACATCAACTTCGCCGAGCTGCGGGCCGGCTTCCTGCGCTACCTGCCGATCGGCGCGCTGATCGGCCTGGTGCTGCTGGTCGAGCTGTTCCTGCTCTACGGCTCGGTCGGCGGCGGCGCCTCGATCCTGGCCCCCTCGGTGCAGTCGGGCCCGACCAACACCGCGGCGCTCGGCCAGCTGATCTACACGCAGTACGCGTTCCCGTTCCAGGCCGCGGGCCTGATCCTCCTGGTCGCGATGATCGGGGCGATCGTGCTGACCCTGCGGCACCGCGCCGGCGTCCGTCGCCAGGTGATTTCGCAGCAGCTCGCGCGCCGGCGCGAGGAGGTGATGGTGATCAAGAAGATCGGCACCGGGGAAGGAGCCTGACGCCATGACGATCGGACTCGGGCACTACCTCGTCCTTGCGGCGATCCTGTTCACGCTCGGCATCTTCGGCGTGTTCCTGAACCGCAAGAACGTCATCGTCATCCTGATGTCGGTCGAGCTGATGCTGCTCGCCGTCAACATCAACCTCGTCGCCTTCTCGGTCGCGCTCGGCGACCTGGTGGGGCAGGTGTTCGCGCTGTTCGTGCTGACCGTCGCCGCCGCCGAGGCGGCGATCGGCCTCGCGATCCTCGTCGTCTACTTCCGCAACCGCGGCTCGATCGCGGTTGAGGACATCAACATGATGAAGGGCTGAGGCGCCCCCGATGGACATCGCCGCAATCTTCCTGCCGCTGGCCGGCTTCCTGATCGCAGGACTGTTCGGCCGCCTCATCGGCGACCGCGCCTCGATGGCCGTGACGACGCTCGCCGTCTGCGTCGCCTGCGTCATCTCCTGGTGGCTGTTCTTCGACGTCGCCATCGACGGCAACGTCCGCACCCATTCGCTGATGCTGTGGATGCAGAGCGGCACCTTCGTCGCCGACTGGGCGCTGAAGTTCGACACGCTGACCGCCGTGATGCTGATCGTGGTGAACACCGTCTCCGCGATGGTGCACATCTACTCGATCGGCTACATGTCGCACGACCATTCGAAGCCGCGCTTCTTCGCCTATCTCAGCCTGTTCACCTTCGCCATGCTGATGCTGGTGACGGCGGACAACCTGGTCCAGCTGTTCTTCGGCTGGGAGGGCGTCGGCCTGGCCTCCTACCTGCTGATCGGCTTCTGGCACGAGAAGGAGAGCGCCCGCGCCGCCGCGGTGAAGGCGTTCCTGGTCAACCGCGTCGGCGACTTCGGCTTCGCCCTCGGCATCTTCGCCGTCTACAAGATCTTCGGCACCGTGCGGTATGAGGAGATCTTTGCCGCCGCGCCGCATCTGGTGGATGCGCGGATCAACTTCCTCGGCATGGACCTGCCGGCCCTGACCACGGCGTGCCTGCTGCTGTTCGTCGGCGCCATGGGCAAGTCGGCCCAGCTCGGCCTGCACACCTGGCTGCCGGACGCGATGGAAGGCCCGACCCCGGTCTCGGCCCTGATCCACGCCGCCACCATGGTCACCGCCGGCGTCTTCATGCTGGCGCGGATGTCGCCGCTGTTCGAATACACGCCGGACGCGCTGGCCGTGGTCTGCGTCGTCGGCGCGCTGACCGCCTTCGTCGCCGCGACGATCGGCCTGACCCAGTTCGACATCAAGCGGGTCATCGCCTATTCGACCATGAGCCAGCTCGGCTACATGTTCTTCGCCATCGGCGTCTCGGCCTACCAGGCGGCGATCTTCCACCTGCTGACCCACGCCTTCTTCAAGGCGCTGCTGTTCCTCGGCGCCGGCTCGGTGATCCATGCCATGGGCGGCGAGCAGGACATGCGCAAGATGGGCGGCATCTGGCGGCTGATCCCGACGACCTACGCGCTGATGTGGATCGGCAGCCTGGCGCTGGCCGGCATCGGCATCCCCGGGGTGTTCGGCTTCGCCGGCTTCTACTCCAAGGACATGATCCTGGAGGCCGCCTGGGCCGCGCATAGCGGGGTCGGCAACCTGGCCTACTGGCTCGGCGTCATCGCCGCGCTGATGACCGCCTTCTACAGCGGCCGCCTGCTGTTCCTGACCTTCCACGGCAAGCCGCGCGCCGACCATCACACGATGGAGCACGCGCATGAATCGCCGCCGGTGATGCTGATCCCGCTGTTCGTGCTGGCGGCCGGCGCGGTGCTGGCCGGCCTGATCGGCTTCGACATCTTCGTCGGCGACGGCCGCGAGAGCTTCTGGCGCGAGGCCATCCTGGTGCTGCACGGCCAGGACAGCATCGAGGCGGCGCACCATGCGCCGGAATGGGTCAGCCTGCTGCCGCTGCTGGCCGGGCTGGTCGGCCTCGGCGCCTCCTGGGTCTGCTACATCCAGATGCCATCGCTGCCGGGCGCGATCGCGCGGGCCTTCAAGCCGCTGTACCAGCTGTTCTTCCGCAAATGGTACTTCGACGAGATCTACGACGCCCTGGTGGTCAAGCCGGCCTTCGTCCTGGGCCGCGTCTTCTGGAAGGGCGGCGACGGCGCGATCATCGACCGGCTCGGGCCGGACGGCATCGCGGCCACCTCGATCGGCGTCGCCCGCCGGGCCAGCCGGCTCGAGAGCGGATATGTCTACCACTATGCCTTCGTCATGGTGATCGGCGTGGTCGCGCTGGTCTCCTGGTACGTCTTCGGCGGCCGGATGTGAGAGTGACTCATGGGTAATTGGCCGATCCTCTCGCTCGTCACCTTCCTGCCGCTGGTCGGCGCAGCGCTGATCCTGCTGCTGGCCCGGGGCAGCGAGGCCGCCGTGGCCGCCACCGCCCGCTGGGTGGCGCTGTGGACCACGCTCGTCACCTTCGCCCTCTCGATCGCCGTCTGGCTCGGCTTCGACCCGACCGCGGTCGGCTTCCAGATGGAAGAGAAGGTGGCCTGGTTCCCGGACCTCAACATCGCCTACCACATGGGCGTCGACGGCATCTCGGTGCTGTTCGTCGTCCTCTCGGCCTTCCTGATGCCGATCTGCATCCTCGCCAGCTGGGAGAGCATCCACAGCCGGGTGAAGGAGTACATGGTCTCGTTCCTGATCCTCGAGACCATGATGATCGGCATGTTCTGCGCGCTCGACTACGTGCTGTTCTACGTCTTCTTCGAAGGCGTGCTGATCCCGATGTTCGTGCTGATCGGCATCTGGGGCTCGGGCGAGCGGCGGATCTACGCGGCGTTCAAGTTCTTCCTGTTCACGCTGCTCGGCTCGGTGCTGATGCTGGTGGCCCTCCTGGCCATGTATGTCCAGGCCGGCACCACCGACATCCCGACGCTGCTGGCCACCCATTACGGCTACAACATGCAGGTGTGGCTGTGGCTGGCCATGTTCGCCTCCTTCGCCGTGAAGGTGCCGATGTGGCCGGTGCACACCTGGCTGCCGGACGCCCATGTCGAGGCGCCGACCGCGGGGTCGGTGATCCTGGCCGGCGTCCTGCTGAAGATGGGCGGCTACGGCTTCCTGCGCTTCTCGATCCCGATGCTGCCGGACGCCACGGCGCTGCTGACGCCGCTGGTCTATGGCCTGTCGATCGTCGCGGTCATCTACACCTCCCTCGTCGCCCTGGCGCAGGAGGACATGAAGAAGATGATCGCCTACTCCTCGATCGCGCATATGGGCTTCGTCACCGCCGGCATGTTCTCGCTGACCCAGCAGGGCATGGAAGGCTCGATCTTCCAGATGCTCAGCCACGGCGTGGTCTCGTCGGCGCTCTTCCTCTGCGTCGGCGTGGTCTATGACCGCCTGCACACGCGCGAGATCGCGCGCTACGGCGGCCTGGCCAACAACATGCCGAAATACGCCGTGTTCTTCTTCATCATGCTGCTCGGCTCGGTCGGGCTGCCGGCGACCTCCGGCTTCGTCGGCGAGTTCATGATCATGCTCGGCATCTTCCAGGTGAACACCTGGGTCGCGACCCTGGTCGCCACCGGCCTGATCCTGGGCGCCACCTACATGCTGCTCTTGTACCGCAAGGTCATCTTCGGCGAGATCACGCGCGAGGATGTGCGGAAGATGACCGATCTCAGCCCGCGCGAGATCGTGCTCTTCGTGCCGCTGGCCCTGGTGGTGCTGTGGATGGGCATCTACCCGTCCAGCTTCCTGAACGTGATGTCGGTCTCGGTCGACCATCTCATCACCCAATACCACGCCGACCTCGGCCGCGCCGGCGCGGTCGCGGTGGCCGTCCGCTGAGCCGGGGATCCGATCCATGGTGTCTCTTCCCGACCTGATGCCGGCGCTGCCGGAGATCTTCCTGGCGGCAGCCGGCCTGGCGCTCCTGCTGATCGGCGTCTTCCTGGGCGAGAAGTCGACCCGGATCGTCGCCTCGCTGGCGGTGATGTCCTTCATCATCACCGGCGCGCTGCTGCTGATGGCGCCGGGCGGCCGGGCCGTGACCTTCAACGGCATGTTCGTCGCCGACGGCTTCGCCGTGTACATGAAGATCCTGGTCCTGATCGGCTCGGGGCTGTGGGTCGCCGCGCTCCTCATCATGGCGCAGACGGTGCAGCAGTCGGCGCACTTCAGCGACCTGCATCCGTTCATCGTCGGCGTCAACGTCGCCGGCCTGCTGGTGCTGCTGATCCTGATCGGCGGCCGCGTCGTGCAGCTGATCCGCGACTGGCGCAAGCGCGTCGTCGGCTCGCGCCTCGAAGCGCGCATGGTGTGGATGTCGGCGACGCTGGCGATGGTGCCGCTGCTGCTCGTGTTCTATTTCTCGGTGATGTTCCTCAACCGCGGCATCGACAGCTGGTTCCACGTCGAGATCCGCGAAGGCCTGCAGGACGCACTGACGCTGTCGCGCGCCGCTCTCGATCTGCGCATGCGCGAGTACATGACGCGCACGCGCGAGATCGCGAACGACCTGGCGACGCGCGACGACCCGATCGCGATGCTCGACGAAGCGCGGCAGAAGAGCGAGGCGGTCGAGCTGACGCTGCTCGGCGCGAATCGCCGCATTCTCGGCACCAGCTCGGAGCGCTTCGGCCAGATCGTGCCGCCGCGGCCGATCGACGAAGAAGTCCTGCAGCGCCGCGAGTACGTGACGCTCGATCCGGTTGCCGGCGGCGGGTTTCTCGTGCGCACGGCCGTGCAGGTGCCGCTGACTTCTCCGGGCGACGAGCCGCGCATGCTCGAAGCCGTGTATCCGGTGGAGCGACGGCTCGGCGAGCTCGCCGACACGGTGGAGTCCGCGTATCAACGCTACGGCGAGAAGGCGCGACTGCGCGAGCCGCTCAAGACGAGCTTCACGCTCACGCTGACTCTCGTGCTGCTGTTGTCGTTGTTCGCCGCTCTGTACGGCGCGTTCTGGGCGGCGCGCCGGCTGGTGCGCCCGATCCAGGATCTCGTCGCCGGCACGCGCGCCGTCGCGA
>Ga0081540_1004673_pt1 | contig 10361 bp, 10 predicted proteins | sample TabmetS2T1R1_FD_71024 | JGI IMG/M metagenome (GOLD analysis project Ga0081540, IMG submission 71024) | Tabebuia heterophylla rhizosphere microbial communities from the University of Puerto Rico - S2T1R1 | ecosystem: Host-associated > Plants > Roots > Rhizosphere ... | reverse complement strand
CAGATCTACAAAGGCGTGGATTTTCACGATTATCCGAATGCGAGCGACGGAGGGAGCCTCGAAGATTTTATTGCGAAGCAGGGAATTGGCACCGACTTCGCACTCAACTTTGCACGCGCGGCTTTTTGCGCACGGCTTCCGGTGACCGAGCGGATGCTGGACGAGGTGATCGCCTTCCTGAACGACAAGAACCGCGAGTACGCCGAGGGAGAAGCCGACTACAATTGGAGCGTGTGGGCAGACAATTGTGTCCATACGTTACGAAATGCGTTGGCGGCCGCCAACATCTGGTCGCCGCTGTCCGTGCGTGCCGTCAAGTTCCGGCAAATGTTCAATCTCGCCGTACCTGCGAACGAGTTCGTGAACTTGGCAGAACTCGGTAACGAAGGGAACATTGCCAACTATGAGCAGATAGACGACCCTCAGCGCGACGCATTCCATGAATTCAACTGGCTGCCGACCCGCCACGGGGCCCTGCTGAAGACGCTGCCCGTCTACGGACCGAACGATTTGTACGATACAACGTTTCGACTGTTCACGCTGCAATCGCCGTTCAGACTGGGCAAGACCCAGCGCGCGATCGATCTGCTGTCCGACGAGCGCTTCGTGAAGCTGGACGCGAACCTCCGATATTTCCGCGAAAGATACGATACGATCCTAGCCAGTCACGACGAACGACGCGATATGCTCGCGAGCGTTCGCGGCAGCCCCTACCGACGTGTGGAGCGGCTATTCTATCAGTATATTCAGGCGCAACGCGCCGAGGCCGGTTCCATGTTGGGGCGTCTTTCAGGTCTTGAAGACGAAGCAGAAAGGCGGAGGTCCAAATAGGCGCAAGGAAGTAATTATAAGTCTATCAGGATGCCCCATTCGATCCCCCGCAAGCCGTTGAATTTGAGCTGAGAACTGCCGCAAAAGCGCTGAAAATTCGCGGCTTCATTAGGCGAATGCAGGATAAAGCCTCAGTCCTCGAATGGGATCGTCAGTTCCGTCGCGTTCGTGTCTACCGCGAACACCGCGAGGAGCTTGGCCGGCTTGGTCTGGCTGGCATTGGCGCTGACGGCGTGGCGGTCGCCGGGCAGCTCGGAGAAGCTCTGCCCGGCCTGGTGGGTCGCCCCCGGCCCGTCGTTGACCTGACTGCGGATCGCCCCCTCGAGCAAAGGGCCGTTAAAGGCGGAGGGTAAAGGCGGAGCGGCGCCCGGTGCCGAGCATCATTCTTTAACTGGCGTAAAGATGGGAGCCCCCTTACCCTTCAGCAGCACCACGACGAACCTGGCCGGCTCCGTGCTGCTGGCGTTGCGCCCCACGACGTGAACATCGGTGGGCCCCTCGTAGAACGTCTGCCCGGCCTTGAGGGTGACGGCAGGTTTGTCTTTCAACTCCATCACGATCTGGCCTTCAAGCACGTAGACAAACGCATGGGCGTCGTGCCGATGGACCACGTCTTGTGCGCCCGGCGGATACGACACCTCAATGACGCGACCTTCCTTGCCCGGGTAGTCCGCGAGATCGATCGCGAACAGTTCCTTCACGTCTGCGGCTTCGGTCGGAACGGCCGCGAGCATCAGGAGTGTCGCCATGCAAGCGCGGAAGTACAAGTGAGGTGTCTTCATAAATTGTTCCTTTCGGCATTATAGTCCGGGCGCGCTATCGCAGAAGCTATGACTCTCGATACTCACTCTGAGTGTTTGCGCGAGTGCCGAAGACCAGCCAGCCAGCTCGCGCCGGCGGGTGAGATCAGAGGGTGTAGCTCGGATGCAGGATCAGGCTCTTGTCTGCGACCGGCGGAGCCATTCGTCGAGACCGATGCGGCCGAGGCGGGCCTCGCCCAACGGCACCAGCGAGCGCTCCTCGACCCGGCCGCCCCAGTATCCGGCTTCGGGGTCGCGCACGACCTCGCGCGGGTCGCCGACGGCTTTCAAATAGCGGGCAACGATTTCGTTGAACGGCGCTCGTTCCGGGCCGGCGATCTCGACGATGCCGTTTCGCGGCGGCGCCAGCGCCACATCGGCGACGTTGGCGGCAACGTCATCCGCTGCGATGGGTTGGAATAGGATGGCCGGAAGCCTGACCACGTTTCCATCGGCACTTGAATCGGCGATGCCGCGGAGGAATTCCAGGAACTGTGTCGAGCGGATGATGGTGTAAGGAATGCCGGAGGCCTCGATCAGTTTCTCCTGGGCGACCTTGGCGCGAAAATAGCCATTGTCGGTGCGATCGATTGCGACGATGGACAGCGCGACGTGGTGCCCGACACCGGCTGCGGTCTCCGCCGCGAGGAGATTGCGACCGGAGGTCTCGAAGAATTCCAGCACCGCTCTGTCTTCAAACGAGGGCGAATTCGCGAGGTCGATCACCACCTGCGCGCCGGTGACAGCATCTTTGACGCCCTCGCCGGTGATCGTGTTGACGCCGCTATTGGGCGAGGCGGCAATCACCTTGTGCCCGCCCTGGCGGAGAATAGCGACGGTTTTCGAACCGATCAGGCCGGTGCCGCCGATGACGACAATCTTCATGAGATCACCTCCGGCTAGTCGCTCCACGAGAGCGATGAAACGCGCGTCCTAACAGGCCCGCCTCACAGATGGAGCCGCTTTCCCGGCGACCCGGCTTTCGGGCAATGCAATAAATGTTCGGATTACCAGGGCGCCGATATCGTCCCATCGACTAGCTCTGGTTCGCCATTGGATTGACGCACCTAGTTCTTGGTACAGGTCTCCGATCACGCCGCACGGAGCGAGACGCACGCCGCTTATTCCCTGGCAGCTCGTCTCATGCAGGCGCCGGTCGAATTTGCCGCGGCTTTTGGGGCTCGGCACCTCCCTGCCCCAGGCCGGGGTCAGATTTAAGGATTTTTAAGCCTCGTCCCAAGGATTGGCAGCAGGCGACCGGGTACAAGAGATCATGCCGCGGCAGACAGGCTTCAAACCGCCCGCAGCACCGCGATTGCTTGCGGATATGAGATCACGTCTGTCTTTTCGAGATCCAGCACCTCGTTCTTGTTGTCCAACAACCGTTCAGGGAGCAGCCATGCTTCGACGAGAAGAGCTGCCGTGCAGCGCCAAGACACGCACCATCGCTCCGATAGCCAGAGTCAGCACGGCAACGCAAGACCCGCAGGTTCTCATCGTAGATGACGATGAGGACATCCGATCCGCGGTTCGGGAGCTCATGTTGTCAGTCGGGCTCGACGCAACGGGTTTTGCGTCAACCCGCGAGTTGTTGGAGTCGGACCTTCACGAAAGACCCGGTTGCCTGGTGCTGGACGTGCGCATGCCGGGACTAAGTGGTCTTGATTTCCAACACCATCTCGCGTCGAGCGGAAATGTGAAGCCGATCGTCTTTCTTACGGCGCATGGCGACATTCCGATGACCGTCGAGGCGATGAAAGCCGGCGCCGTGGACTTCCTGACCAAGCCCGTTCGAGACCAGGTTTTGCTCGACGCTGTCATGACCGGCATCCAGAGGGATATTGCCCGGCGGGCGGCCATGGAGATCGAGAACCGTTGCGTCGACCGGTTCGCCACGCTCACTCCGCGCGAACGCCAAGTATTACAGGAGGTGGCACGCGGCCGCGTCAACAAGCAGATCGCATTCGATCTCGGCATCAGTGAGGTCACAGTGAAACTTCACCGCGGCAACGCGATGCGGAAAATGCAAGTTACTTCGATCGGCGCTCTGATCCGCGCTTGGGAGACCGTGCCGCCACGGCTTCGTGAAAAGGCAGCACCCTAGACTTTGGAGTACTCACGTGAGCCTTCGCAGCGAGCATCATCCGGTTGCCTAATTCGCCTGTGATTGCGGTCGTCGACGATGATGAAGCGGTACGTGAGGCCCTTCACGAACTCCTGCACGTTCTTTCCATCACATGTCGTACCTTCGACCGGGCGGAAGCATTCCTCGCAGCCTACACGCCTGGCGAATTCGGCTGTCTCATCACCGATCTACGCATGCCTGGCATGGGAGGGTTGGAGCTGCAGCAGAAGCTCCGGGCACTCGGTTCGTCGATACCGGTCATTATCGTGACATCTGTCAGCGATCCCCCGAGCCGATCGCGCGCTCTGGCGGAAGGGGCGTTTGCCTGTCTGACCAAGCCCGTAAGCGCCGACGTTCTGCTTCATCATCTCACCGCCGCGCTTGCCGTGGGTAAGAACTCCGGAGAGACCAACGATGGTAAATAGCGACATGGAATTGGTCGACCTCGCGTCGAAGAGCGTCAGCATCAACGGTGTTGCAACCGATGACCTTCCGGTTTGGGAGGTGAAAGCAAGCGACGATCACTATCGAAAGCTCATCCACCACATGCCGACCGCCTTATGGCAGGTCGATACAAGCGCCGCACGACCGATTTTCGACCGTCTCAGATCGGAAGGAGTCACCGATATCGCAGCTTTTCTTGATGCGCATCCGGAGTTGGTCGATCTCGTCAAGGAAATCGTGTGCGTGACAGAGGTCAACCGTGCAGCGGTGTCTCTTTTTCGTGGTGAACGTCCGGCGGATCTCCTCCAGCCGGTGCGCTATCTCTTCACTGCCGCACCTCAAATGGCTAGACGGATTATCATCGCGCACTTTGAGGGCCGAAGAAACTATACCGAGCAGACCAAGATCCTGACCTTGGATGGTGAAACGCGCGACGTGATTTTCTCGGTCACCTTCCCGGTGCCACCAGAACAGCTCAATACATTATTTATCACCGTGCTGGACGTAACCGAGCGGCTGCGCATGGAAGCCCAGCTGCGGCAGCTCCAGGCCGATTACGCTCACGCCGCCCGCATCTCCACGCTAGGAGAGCTGGCCACCTCAATCGCGCACGAAGTCAAGCAGCCGCTCGCCGCTATCATTACAAACGCGGAGACGAGTTTGCGGTGGCTGGCGCGCGCCGATATCAGCCTCCCGAAAATCAAGCAATTGACGACCAGCATCATATCGAGCGCGTATCGCGCGAACGACATCGTTCAGCACATCCAGTCTTCGGCAAGAAGAGGAGAGTCGGAACGGGTCGTATTGGATTTGAAGGAGGTGACACGCGAAGCGCTGTTCTTTGTCCGTCACGACATTGAGACTAATCAGATTGACTTGTCGATTGATTCTACTGCAGAACTGCCGAAGATCCTTGGCGACGGCGTCCAACTCCAGCAAGTAATCGTAAATCTCCTGATCAACAGCATCCAAGCTATCTCACAAGCAGAGCGGCCGAATCGGAATATCCGTCTTTCGATTGAACCAGGTGACAGCGACGTGCTCCTCTTCTCAATTCGCGACAGCGGACCCGGCATCGCGGATGCTGACCTCAATCATATCTTCGACAGCTTTTTCACCACAAAGGAAGGTGGGCAGGGGATCGGTCTTGCTGTCTGCCAATCGATAATCGGCGCCCACGGCGGCCGCATCTCAGCTTCAAACCTTTCCGGAGGAGGCGCCCACTTCCAGCTCACCCTCCCTACGGCTCCCCCGACCCTTTATTGTGCAGAGCAGATTCCAATAGACGAGCCGCTCAATCGGGCGCGGCAGGAGCAGGCACTACGGCGACGGCCCGTCCAGCAGTGCTCTTGCAGCACGTAGAACCGGCGTATCAAACCCCTCTGTAAAGCGACCATAAACGGGCGCCAAAAGTTGCCTTACCTCGTCATGGCGACCCTGGGTCATGCGCAACCGGGCAAGGCTGAGGGCGGTGCGCAGCTCCCAAAACAAGGCGCCCTGCTCATGGGCGATTTCATTTGCCGCCCGGAAGCAATCCTCTGCCTCGATAGCGAGCGACTGCAGCAGCAGTAACTCGCCCTTCAGGCGCATGAGTTCCGCTCGGTACCAAGCCTCTCCTTCCAGGTCCGCCCACGCGATGGCACGCTCCAATTTGCAGGCAGCCTCCTCAAGATGGCCAAGCCCAGCCAGGCCTTCGGCGAGACAACCGAGGAACTGGAGATAGCCCCTGTGCCAACCCGACTGCTCGCAGGCTTCCAGTGGTTGCGAAATCAACTCAATACCCCGAGCGAATTCGCCACGTTCGATGAGCAGCTTTCCTTTCCAGCAGGTCCCCATCATATTCCACAGAGTTGCATTCATCCGAGTCGCCCAGTCGCTCATCGCCGCGATGGCACCTTCGGCGGCCGCCAAATCACCCATCATCAGCGCAATGGGGCACAACGCATCGTGCAAAACAAAGCACACGGTGACCCCCGCGCCGGACAATTGAGCCATCTCGAAACTGGCCCGAGCCTCCGCGTAGGCTCGGTCCATGTAGCCGCGAAGGCTGAGCACGAGCGCTAGTCTCTCTCGCGCCAGCACTCGCGGGTCGCGGTGGAACAGCGTCGAGTGATGCCCATCCGAGGGGGGGACATAGAAGTCGACCACGCGCTGGAGGTAATCTTGTGCGTCCGTCAACTTGCCGGCAAAGAGCAGAGAGGAGCCGAGAATACGGTCGCCTGCCAACCGCATGGTTTCGCCGCCTCGCGATGTGACTGCGGTGAGCTGCTGAGCTACGATCAGCGCGGCGCCGTGGTGGCCAGACGCGAACTCGACTGACCAATGGCCGAAGAGCAGGCCTGCCTTGAAATCTATATCCTCCTCGCCCGCAGTGAGGTCCATCGCTCTCTTGATTACAGCGCGATGGCGCTCGACCGGTGCGAATGTCATCATAAGCGCCTCTCCATAGGCGATCCACATGCGCAACTCCGTCGTCGGGCTCAACTGGATGTCAGGCCCCCGGGTCGCCAGCATGCTTTCGACACGATCGCGACACTCTCCCATCAGCGACAACATTTGCCAGATGGGCGCAAACGCGGCCGTGAGCCTCGCTGCGACTTCGGCATCGCCGTCGGGCGAGAACGCCCAGTCGAGCGCCGCCCGGACATTGTCGAGTTCGCGAACGCACCGCGCGACATCATCACGGCTCAACCAGGCCCTCGAGCTAGACGCAATTGGGGAAAGGAGATCCCGGAAATACTCGGCATGACGCCGCGCGGCGTCTGGATACTCGCCATTCCTGGTGAGCATCTCCAACGCATAGGCGCGTATCGTCTCCAACAGACGCCATCGCGTCGTTGGCGATGAATCGACGCGTTCGCATAGCGACTTGGACACAAGGCCGGATAACTCGTCGACGATCGATTGACCGCCTCCGCGAGTGTCGCCCACTGCCTGCGCGGCCTCGAAGGTAAATCCCGCCGGGAAGACAGCAAGATGACGCAACAGGCGCTGCTCTTGCTTCGATAGCAGCTGGTAGCTCCAGTCGAGTGCGGCTCGCAAGGTCCGGTGCCGCGGGACTGCGGTGCGGCGCCCGCTGGTCAACAGGGCGAAGCGATCACGCAACCCGGCGGCCACCTGCTCGGTTCCGACAAGGGCGGCGCGGGCCGCGGCAAACTCGATCGCAAGCGGAATGCCGTCGAGATGGCGGCAGATCTCAGCGATCAACGAAAGATTTTCTGGCGGCGACGGAAAGCCGGTATCCAATGCCTTTTGCCGAGTGACGAACAGCTTCACAGCACTGTGGCCAAGGATGATGTCCGGTCCGTCTCGCCCAGGAGGGGGAACATCAAGCGCCGGAACGCGGTAGACGGATTCGCCTTGGGTCCGCAGGATTTCCCGGCTCGTCGCCAAAATCGTAGTGCGCGGGCATAGACGGATCACCGCCTCGACCAGAGTCGCGATCGCGTCGATCAGGTGCTCGCAATTATCGAGCACGAGCAATAGATGTCTGTCGCCAATGCCGCGCGCGAGCGACTCTGCGGTGACCCGCTCGCCACCGAGCCTCAGCTCAAGCGCGCCGGCCACCGTAGACGGCGCGAGTGCCGCGTCGGAGAGCGATGCCAGTTCGACCAACCATGCTCCATCCTCGAAGTCAGCAAGAAAATCGCGGGCGGTCTCGAGGGCGAGGACGGTCTTCCCGATCCCGCCCGGGCCAGTCAACGTGACCACCCGATAGGCGGAGACGAGGTCACGCACGCGTTGCACGGCCGCCGACCGGCCGACGAGCTGGGTGACGATCGATGGGAAATTGGTGGCCGGCCGATCTGCCGATCGGGGGTGCAGCGGGACCATGGCCGGCACTTGGATTGCCTCGCCGTCCTGAACGCTCCAGCCTCCGACCAGTCTGTATCCCCGGCCCTTTGTCGTCTTCAGCATGCCTCGATCCGCGCCCAGCGCCTTGCGGACCGCTGATATGTGAACCTCGATCGTATTTTCCCCGACGATAACACCCGGCCAGACGCGGGCCATCAGATCATCTTTGGTGACGAGCTGACCTCCTGCCTGGGCCAGCACCTCCACGATCTCGAACGCGCGGCCCCCGAGGACCACGGGCGTGCCGCGCGACCGAAGCTCACGCCGACCAAGGTCGATCTCCCATGGCTCACATACGTGGACCAGATTTGACGTTGCTCGGGTCATCTCGACCTTCGGATGCGAAGGGACCTACGCCTCACCGAGGGGCGTGGCACAGCCAAAGGTGCCTCAAGAGCATCATACCACCGCCCAAACCAAGGCGGCAGAATCTCACTTACCTGCACCGTCAACTAGGCGGGCCAGCAGCTGACATTTACTCCGGACGGCCCGCAACCGACGCTTCAGTGCCAGGCGGCGTCGGCTGACGGTTATAGCCGACCTAGCGATTGGCGATCAGAGCCTATCCGGCCGCATAGTATCGGCTCGGCACCGAAGCGCGCAATCATCCGTCCCGTTCCCAGGCCGGCCAACCGACACCCACGGCCTCGCGGGGGCACCGGGCACCCACCACCGAAAGGGGAAGCTCCTAAGAGGCTCGGCCTAGGTTGGCGGCCGCAACGATAAAGCACCTCTTGCAGCCCTCGCCGGAGAGGAGTTCAGCGGATGCATGAGTACCCAGGGACAACCAGTCACCGTTCTCTTCTCAACGGGCTAGCCGATGTAACTACAGCGACAGCCGTATCCGCCGTGGGAAAAAAACGGGCAAAGCTGCGGAGGATCCGTGCGCGGACTCGTCACGTCAAGACCCCCGACGGTAAGCCGTTGGTCCAAGGCAAGAAGGTGACCGGCTTCGCCAACACTGAGGAGGAGGCGGTCGGCCTGACCAAGGTGGTGCCTTCCTCGACGAGGACGAGTTGAAGGCGAACGGCGGCATCTTTTCCAAGGCGGCCGACTGGCAGCCTTACGTCCTCACCGACGGTCTGCTGATCACCGGTCAGAATCCCCCGTCGGGTCCCTCTCGTCGAGGTGATGAACAATATTGGCATTACCAAGCACGGCATCGACCTTTTACACGACCCCAGGCTCAACAAATCTACCGGCTTTACCGAGGCCGAGCGGCAGCGTTGGGATTGGTCGGGCTGATTTACGCCACCAAGGCAAAGCGTGTGACCGACGCCTCGACAGCATCAACGCCGAGGACTACGATCTGTTTTTTTACCGCCGCGGCCGCGCAGCATGGCCGAGACGATGCGTAACCAAATGAATGCTGACCCCCGCGTTTATCCCGACTGACTTAGGAGACCGCAATGGCTGATCCCAAGCTTGAACTCCTCACACCCCAGAACTGTCAACTCATCTTTATCGACCAACAGCCTCAGATGGCGTTCGGCGTCCAATCGATCGATCGGCAAGTGCTTAAGAACAACGTGGTGGCACTGGCTAAGGCGGCGAAAGTCTTCAAAATTCCGACGACAATCACTACCGTCGAGACCGAGAGCTTCTCCGGCTACACTTATCCTGAGCTGCTCGACGTATTCCCGGACCAGAAGTTGCTCGAGCGCACGTCGATGAACTCTTGGGACGATATGAAGGTGCGCGACGCCCTCAAGAAGAACGGCCGGAGCAAGGTGGTCGTTTCAGGCCTTTGGACCGAGGTCTGCAATAACAGCTTTGCACTGTGCGCGATGCTCGAGGGTGGATATGAGATCTACATGGTGGCCGATGCCTCCGGTGGTACTTCGAAAGAGGCGCACGATTATGCCATGCAGCGCATGATCCAAGCTGGAGCGGTTCCAGTGACTTGGCAGCAGGTTATGCTGGAATGGCAGCGCGACTGGGCCCGCAGGGAGACCTATGACGCCGTGATGGCGATCGTGCGCGAACATTCCGGCGGATACGGCATGGGCGTGGATTACGTCTACACCATGGTGCACAAGACGCCGCAGCGCACATCAAAGCAGCATGAGGTGCTGGCGCCCGTGCCGGCGTAAGGCGTTCTCAGAGATCGTAAGGCGGAAAGGCGGAAGCGCATTCCGCCATCTATGGCACCGCCCCGCGGTCGGTGGAATACGCGCTCCGCGCTATTCCGCCCTGCTCTGCTTCGCCAGCCGCGTCGTTTCCTTAATCCACAGGGGGCACGCTCATGAACAGCTCGAACACGACACCTGAACTCATCCTTCATCGCGGCTTGTTCACGACACTCG
>Ga0081540_1004672_pt1 | contig 10361 bp, 9 predicted proteins | sample TabmetS2T1R1_FD_71024 | JGI IMG/M metagenome (GOLD analysis project Ga0081540, IMG submission 71024) | Tabebuia heterophylla rhizosphere microbial communities from the University of Puerto Rico - S2T1R1 | ecosystem: Host-associated > Plants > Roots > Rhizosphere ... | reverse complement strand
CCGCCTGGCGGCGGTGCTGCGGTCGTTTCCGCTGGCCGTCGACCTCGCGACGCCGACGACCGCTGTCAGCGCCGTGCTCGCCGCAAGCAAGGCCGCCAGCACGGTCGTGACGGTCGATGCCGTGGCGGCGGACGCGCGCCATCGTGCTGGCTTGCACATCGTCACCGACGTCGAAGCGTTGCCGTTTCGGGACGCGAGCCTCGATCTCGTGGTGTCGGCGCTCGCGCTGCAGTTCGTCAACGACCTGCCCGGCACGCTGGTGCAGGTGCGACGGGCGCTCAAGCCGGACGGGCTGTTTCTCGCCGCTCTGATCGGGGGCGACACGCTGACCGAGTTGCGCCAATCCTTCGCGGCGGCGGAGGCCGAGGTCGAGCACGGCACGTCGCCACACGTCGCGCCGTTCGCCGACGTGCGTGCGCTTGGGGCATTGCTGCAGCGGGCGGGCTTCGCCTTGCCGGTGGCCGATATCGACCGGCTGGTCGTGCGCTATTCCTCCCCGTTCGCCCTGATGGACGACCTGCGGCGCATGGCCGCCACCAACATCCTGATCGAGCGGCGCCGCGTGCCGCTGCGCCGGGCGACGCTGATGCGCATGGCCGAGATCTATGCCGAGCGTTTTGCCGATGCCGATGGCCGCATCCGTGCGACCTTCGAGATCGTCTGGCTCTCGGGCTGGGCGCCGCATGAAAGCCAGCAGAAGCCGCTTGCCCCCGGCTCCGCCAAACGCCGCCTCGCCGATGCGCTCGGCACGCAGGAATTCCCGACGGACGACAAGGCCAGGAAGGCATGACCGATCGTCCGCTGCCCGAGCTGCGCGCCGCCTATCCCCACTTTCGCGTCATCACGTCGCGATGGATGGACAACGACATCTACGGCCATATCAACAACGTTCATTACTATTCGTTCTTCGACACCGTGGTGAACGGCTATCTCATGGCGCAGGGCGTGCTGGTGCCGGAGGCAAGTCCGGTGATCGGCCTCGTGGTGGAGACCCGGTGCAATTATTTCGAGAGCATCGCGTTTCCCGACGAGGTTCACGCCGGGCTGCGGGTGGCGCGCATCGGCGCCAGCTCGGTGTGCTACGAGATCGGCCTGTTCCGCGGCGATGCCGCCCACGCGGCGGCGCAAGGTCGCTTCGTCCATGTCTATGTGGACCGGGCCACGCGCCGGCCGGTTACGCTGCCGGAAACGCTCAAGCTCGCTCTGGCCCCGCTCGTTGTGCCGTAGCCTCAAGCGGCCTTCGGCGGGGTCGCGTCGAGGACGGCCTTGAGCTCGGGCTTGAGACCGAGCCAGATGAGAAGCTCGGTCATGATGAACATCGGTCCGATGAAGCCCTGGAACAGGTTGTCGGCAAGGGCCGGCCGCCGTCCCTCCCAGGCATGGCCGACAAGCTGAAAGATCCAGCCACCGACGAAGAACACGGCGAAGACGAGCCACGCGGTGGTCGCGCCGAAGCGCGTTGCGATCCATTCGGCGATCACCAGCATGATCAGCATCGCAACCGCCATCGCCAGCCCCACCGTCACGTCGAGCGCGATCCAGCCGGCGATCGCCAGCAGGGTCACGATCCACGCTGCCGACGCATCGACGCCGAGCAGATGGAAACGCCACAGCGCGAACGGCAGCAGGATGGAGAAGACGATGGCCGGGATGCCGACGAAATGGGTGGCGCGGTTGCGCGGATCGCGATGATAGGTTGCGTAAGTCGCAAGCTGCTGCGCGAAGAAGCTCATGGCTCGTGCCCCGCTTCCGCCGGTCGTGGCACCGGAATCATAATCCGGTCCGCCGGCAACGAACAGGGCCGCCGCGAGATCAGAACATCGAGGTGAGCTTGTCGTAGAGGTTCGCCTTGACGCCGGCGCCGAGGCTCCAGACCGTAGACGCAATGGTGACCCCGACGCCGCATGCGATGAGGGCGTATTCGATTGCCGTCGCGCCACCCGTGTCATGCACGAAGCGGCGCCACACGCCGCCCCCCGTTGAATGCCACATCGTCGCCTCCCAAAGCTGCCGCGGTTCTGACGCAGCGTTTACAGCATCGTCCAGTGCGAGATCAGCTACAGCAGTGTCGTCAAATGCGAGATGAGCGGTTCGTCCGCCGGCGGCATGGGATACTCCCGCAGCCGGTTGGGCCGCACCCAGGCGATCCGCGCATGCTCGCGCGCCGTCACCGAGCCCTGCCAGCGCCGACACACGTAGAGCGGCATCAGCAGATGGAACTCGGGATAGGTGTGGCTCGCGAAGGTGAGCGGCGCCAAGCATGGCTCCTCGACCGCGATGCCCAACTCCTCTTCCAGCTCGCGAATGAGCGTCTCCTCCGGCCGCTCGCCGCGCTCCACCTTGCCGCCGGGAAATTCCCATAAGCCCGCCATTGGTTTGCCGGGAGGACGTTGGGCGATCAGCACCCGTCCGTCGACATCGATGAGGGCGCAAGCCACGACGAGAATGAGATCCGCGCTCACGACCCCGATTGCCCCAATGCTAGTCAGCTCCAGTTAAGGCCGCTTCAATTCAGTTGAATAAACTCCTGCCCTATCGCGCCTGGTTAATGCCGCCTTGACACATTTGCCGGCAATTGATGCGATCGCGCAGCGCAGACCCGGCTTTAAGACCGGTAATCCCCGTTGATGGCGACATAGTCCTTGGTGAGATCGCAGGTGAGCACGCGGTCGCGCCCGCTGCCGAGCCCCAGCGCGACCCTCAGCTTGATCTCGGGTTGCCGCATCAGCGCCGACACCGCCGCTTCGTCGTAGCCGGGATCGCGCGCGCCCTTGTGCGCCACCCGCACGTCGCCGAACCAGATGGCAAGGCGGTCGCGATCGGCCGGCTCGCCGGCCTTGCCTACCGCCATGACGACCCGCCCCCAGTTGGCATCCTCGCCGGCGATGGCGGTCTTCACCAGTGGCGAATTGGCAATGGACATCGCGATGCGCCGCGCCGAGCGCCGGGACACCGCGCCTTCGACGACGATTTCGACGAGCTTGCGCGCTCCCTCGCCGTCGCGCGCGATCTGCTCCGAGAGGTTGCGCAGGACGGCCTCGAGCCCGGTGCGGAATTCGGCCAACCGCCGGTCGCCGGCCCGTTCGATGCGGGGAGCGCCGCGCGCCGCCGCGGCTCCGGTGGCAAAGGCGAGCAGCGTGTCGGAGGTCGACGTGTCACCGTCCACCGTGACGGCGTTGAACGTGTCGACGACACCGCGCCCGATCAGTGACTGCAGGGCATCCGCCGCGATGGGCGCATCGGTGAACACGAAGGCGAGCATCGTCGCCATGTCCGGCGCGATCATGCCGGCGCCCTTGGCGATGCCATTGATGGTGACGGTTGCCGGACCGAGCCGCGCCGAGGTGGTGGCGACCTTGGGAAAGGTATCCGTGGTCATGATGGCCTTGGCGGCATCGGGCCAGCGGTCGGCCGCGGCCTGCGCAACCATCCGGTCCATGACATCGCCGAACTTGCCCGCCTGCAAAGGCTCGCCAATCACCCCGGTCGACGCCAGAAAGATTTCGCGTGGTTTGCACCCGATGACTTTGGCGGCGAGATCGGCGGTGAGCTTCGTGGCTTCGCGCCCGCTCCTGCCGGTAAAGGCGTTGGCATTGCCGGAATTGACCACCAGCGCCCGCGCGGCGCCCCCATCGAGCCGCTCCCGACACCACTCAACCGGAGCCGATGGGCATTTCGAACGGGTAAAGACGCCGGCAACCGTCGTGCCCTTTTCCAGGAGCGCGAGCAGCACATCGGTGCGGTCGCGATAGCGGATGCCTGCTTCCGCCGTCGCCAGCCGCACGCCGGCTATCGCCGGCATTTCCGGGACATGCTTCGGCGCCAGCGGGGACACAGCCGACATCGTTCAGCCCGCGCCGGAATCTGGCCGTCAGTTCTTGTTCTCAGGGGTCTTGTTCGCGGGCGCCGCGCCCTTGGTTTCCAGGCGCTCGATCTTGGCGCCCTGGCGCAGCTTGCCAATGACCTCGGCCTGGGCCTTGCGCGCCACGAAAGTCTCGATCTGGTCCTTGACCTGCTCGAACGGAGGAATGACGCGGTCGCGCTTGTCCTCGACCCGGATCACGTGCCAGCCGAACTGGCTCTTGACCGGCTCGGACAGCTGGCCCTTGTCCAGCTTGTAGGCGGCTTCGGCGAATTCGGGGACCATCTGGTCCTTGGTGAAATAGCCGAGGTCGCCGCCTTCCGCCTGGGCGCCCGGATCCTTGGACTTGAGCCGGGCGAGCTCGGCAAAGTCGGTGCCCTTCTTCAGCTCGGCCAGCACGGCCTTGGCCTCGTCCTCGGTTTCCACCAGGATGTGGCGCGCCCGCACCTCCTGCTCGCCCTTCATCTGCTTGGACGCCTCGTCGTAGACCTGACGCATGGCCGCGTCGGTCATCGCCGCCTTCATCTCGCCCTGCAGGTAGGTCTCCATCAGGAGCTTGTTGCGCATGTAGGCGAGCCGCCGCTTGAAGGCGGCATCGTCGGCGACTTTTTTGTCCTCCGCGGCCTTGGCCAGCAGCATCATGTCCGACAGATAGGTGATGAGGTGATCGCGCTTCGCCTCCGGCGACGCGGCCGGCAGGTTCGAGCCTACTTCCTCTTCGGCGATGGCGAGGTCGCTCGCCTTGATCTCCGCACCGTTGACGCGTGCCACGACCGGGTCGTCGGTCTGCTGCTGCGCGCAGGCGGTTCCCGTTACGGCAACCGACGCGAGCGCGGTGGCCAGGAGCAGCATGCGCGCCGAAGCGGGCAGCGCAACGGAACGGAGACACGATAGAGAGCTCATAAAGCCAGGTCCTTGCGATGGAGGTTGGGCCCCCGGCCCAGGGTCGGCCGGACACTTGCGCAATCCGCCGATAATGGCAATGGCAGATTGGCACCGGCGCCTAACGAGGGCGTGAACGGACGCTGCCGCCCGGGCACCTGCGGCGCAGCTGCGGCTGCGCCGGTGCAGGCGGTTGCTGCGCCAATGCGGAGCAGGCCCGATCGATTGACAAGGCTCCGACCCCCTCCTATCTCTCGGATACTTCGCCGGCGGTGGTATTGTGCGTCGGTTCAGCCTTAAAAAGCGCCGGATTCATGGTGCACAGGGGACCTTGCCGGAACGCGTGCGGGAACGGGACGCGCGCCCAGTGCCGCCGATTTGAAGTTCCTACAGAACTTCGGAAGCGGGGCACTAGACGGGCGGCTGCGGCGCCGGCAGCACCGGACACAAGCCACATTCCGCGCCATGGTGGTTGAAAGGATTTCCGCATGATCGGGGCCCTTGCCCGCAAGTTCTTCGGCTCGGCGAATGACCGCCGCGTGCGCAAGTTCCAGGGGCGTGTCGACGCCATCAACGCGCTCGAACAGGAGCTCGAGCGGCTTTCCGACCAGGACCTGCGCGCACGCACCGACGCGTTCCGCCAGCAGGTCGCCGACGGCACCTCGCTCGATGACATTCTGGTTCCGGCGTTCGCCACCGTGCGCGAGGCCGCCAAGCGCACCCTCGGCCAGCGGCATTTCGACGTTCAGCTGATCGGCGGCATGGTGCTGCACGAAGGCCGCATCTCCGAGATGAAGACCGGCGAGGGCAAGACGCTGGTGGCGACGCTTCCGGTCTACCTCAACGCGCTGGCCGGCCGCGGCGTCCATGTCGTTACCGTCAACGATTACCTGGCCCGGCGCGACGCCGAATGGATGGGCCAGATCTACAATTTCCTCGGCCTGACGGTGGGCGTCATCGTGCATGGGCTCGACGACGAGGAGCGCAAGAAAGCGTACGACTGCGACGTCACCTACGGCACCAACAACGAGCTCGGCTTCGACTACCTGCGTGACAACATGAAGTATCGGATGGAGGACATGGTCCAGCGCGGCCACGTCTACGCCATCGTCGACGAGGTCGACTCCATCCTGATCGACGAAGCGCGCACGCCGCTGATCATCTCCGGGCCGCTCGACGATCGCTCCGATTTCTACAACACGATCGACGCCTTCATCCCGCAGCTCGACAAGGCCGACTACGAGGTCGACGAGAAACAACGAACCGTCGCCCTGACGGAAGTCGGCATGGAGAAGCTGGAGCAGCGGTTGCGTGCCGCCAATCTGTTGAAGTCCGATTCGCTCTACGACGTCGAGAACGTGTCCGTCGTGCACCACGTGAACCAGGCGCTGCGCGCGCACAAGCTGTTCCAGCGCGACAAGGACTACATCGTCCGCAACGGCGAGGTGGTCATCATCGACGAGTTCACCGGCCGCATGATGCCGGGCCGGCGCTATTCGGAAGGATTGCACCAGGCGCTGGAGGCCAAGGAGCACCAGCCGATCCAGCCGGAGAACCAGACGCTCGCCTCGATCACCTTCCAGAACTACTTCCGCATGTACGAGAAGCTCGCCGGCATGACCGGCACGGCGCTGACCGAGGCCGACGAGTTCCTCGACATCTACAACCTCGAAGTCGTCGAGGTGCCGACCAACAAGCCGATGGTCCGCGACGACCAGGACGACGAGGTCTATCGCACCGCGGCGGAGAAATACCGGGCGATCATCGAGCTGATCAACGACTGCAAGGCGCGCGGGCAGCCGGTGCTGGTGGGCACCACGTCGATCGAGAAGTCCGAGCAGCTCGCCGAGCTTCTGCGCAAGGAGGGCTGGGAGCAGCATGACTTCTCCGATCCCAACGCCTTCGCGGCGCTCTATACCGGCGACGAAGGCGCCTCCAAGGCCAAGGTCTTTGCGATCCTCAACGCCCGCTATCACGAGCAGGAGGCGTATATCGTCTCGCAGGCGGGCGTGCCCGGCGCCATCACCATCGCCACCAACATGGCGGGCCGCGGCACCGACATCCAGCTCGGCGGCAACGCCGATATGCGCATCCGCCAGGAGCTCGCCGACATCGAAGATTGGCATGAGCGCGAGAAAAGTCCCGGCGCCGATGCCATCCGCGAGCAGGTCGCGCGCCTGAAGGAAAAGGCGCTGGGGGCCGGCGGACTGTTCGTGCTCGGCACCGAGCGTCACGAAAGCCGGCGCATCGACAACCAGCTGCGCGGCCGCTCCGGCCGCCAGGGCGATCCCGGACGGTCGAAGTTCTTCCTCTCGCTCGAAGACGACCTGATGCGCATCTTCGGGTCCGACAAGCTCGACGGCATGCTGCAGCGGCTGGGGCTGAAGGAGAACGAGGCGATCGTTCATCCCTGGATCAACAAGGCCCTGGAGAAGGCGCAGCAGAAGGTCGAGGCGCGCAACTTCGATATCCGCAAGAACATCCTCAAGTTCGACAACGTCATGAACGACCAGCGCACGGTGGTGTTCAAGCAGCGGGTCGAATGGATGCAGGACGAGGCGGTGGCCGGCGTCGTTGCCGACATGCGCCATACCGTGCTCGACGACCTCGTCGCCAAGCACGTGCCCGAGAACGCCTATCCCGAGCAGTGGGACACGCCGGGCCTGCGCGAGGAGCTCAAGCGGGTGCTCGGCCTCGATGTTGCAGTGGACGAGTGGGCCAAGGAGGAAGGCATCGCCGACGAGGAGATTTTCTCCCGCGTCGAGCGCCGGGCCGACGAGCACATGGCCGCCAAGGTGGCGCAGTGGGGGCCGGACGTCATCCGCTATGTCGAGAAGTCGATCCTGCTGCAGACGCTGGACCACCTGTGGCGCGAGCATCTGCTCATGCTCGAGCACCTGCGCCAGGTCATCGGCCTGCGCGGCTACGGCCAGCGCGATCCGCTCAACGAGTACAAGGCGGAGGCGTTCAACCTGTTCGAGGCGATGAGCTCCAACCTGCGCGAAGCCGTGACGGCCCAGCTGATGCGGGTCGAGATCATGCAGGCGCCGCCGCCGGAAGAGCAGGCCGATCTGCCCTACATGGAGGCCCACAAGGTCGACCCGCTGACCGGCGAGGACGAGATGGCGCTGGCCGACGTGTCGCTGGTGCCGTCGGCGCCCAACGGCTTCGGCACCGAGCGCGCGACCGTGCGCGATCCGAAGAATCCGGCGAGCTGGGGCAAGGTCGGACGCAACGAGGCATGCCCGTGCGGCTCAGGCAAGAAATACAAGCACTGCCACGGCCGCTTCGCCTGACCTGATCCATCAAATGGCCAGTCCTGACAGCTTAGAAAGTTTAGGGAAGATCACACCCGAGAAGAATTCGAACGCCTGACCTTTGCCTTCGGAGCGCTTCGCCCGCTACGGCACCTTTCCCCGCACTGCCCAAGCGGACGCGGTCAGCGACCGCGGTCCGTCGGGTGAGCCGGAGCAATACGCATCGCGAACCGCCTCCTTGATCCGGGCATTCAGGGCGGGCGAAAGATTGGCGAAATAGGTGCCGACCGGCCCTTGTCCGCCCAGGAAAGGCTGCCAGTAATCCTCGAAATTCTCGTAATCCATTCGAATGGTGAGGGATTGTGTGTCGACATCCTTCAGTCCGGCGGCATGGAAAAAGCCCGCCAATCCGCCGGGAATGGCGACCGGATTGGCGAACAGATGATCGCGGGCCACACGAGCCTTGGGATCGATGGCGACTGCGGTGTCCCAAAGCATGCGCTGAAACACGAGGCCGCCACGCGAGTCCCACACGACAGCCGCAACGGTTCCACCTGTTCGGGCAACGCGCTGCATTTCATGCAGAGCGACCTCTGGCTTCGGAATGAAGAGAAAAACGAGATGCGCCGCCACTCCGGCAAAGCGCCCGTCCTCGTATTTCAGCGCACAGGCATCGCCTATTTCGAAAATCGGCCAGTCGCCGGTGCGGCGCGACTGGGCGTAAGTTATGAAGGGCGCGGCGACATCGACGCCGATGACGGACCGCGTGGGCCATCGATTGGCCATGGCGAACGTCAGCGCCCCGGTCCCGCAGCCGACATCAAGCAACTCGCCCGATTCGGGAAACTCCACGAAATCCAGGAACACATTGGCCAGCCGCTTCGACCAGCGGCCAAGCCAAGCCTCATACGCCGTTCCGTCGCTCGCATGAAAATTCGATGACGCCGACGACATGAAGACTAGTGTCCCGATTCCGAAGTTCGCAAGCACTCGCGGCACCCCCTGATGCGAACTTCGGAATCAAGGGGTCATTTAGAGCCTTAAGGTTTTGAGCGCGCTTCCGTTTTCGTCGCGAACGGATGTTTTTGTAAGTGTCCAATTTGTCCATGGTATGGGCACTTCTTGCACCGGAATTACAAAATCCCAGCCGGCCTTGCGAGTCCGCGCGCCAAGCGCCCATTGTGTTATCGTCATCCGGCCGGGGCCATGGTCCTGCGGCCGGCGGGGGCGCCAATGCGACGACGCGAGTTCATTGTGGCGCTCAGCGGTGCGGTGGCGTGGCCGCTCGTCGCACATGCGCAGTCTGCAACGCCGGTCGTTGGATTCGTGAGCAGCCTGGCTCCAACCGATCTCGGCCTTGTCGTACCTGGATTTTACCAGGGCCTCAATGAGACGGGCTTTGTCGAAGGTCGAAACATCGCGATTGAATATCGCTGGGCGGAGGGCAACTACCAACGCCTGCCGGCGCTGTGCGCCGACCTTATCAATCGGAAGGTCGCCATCGTCGCGGCCATCAGCGGCACTCCCGCCGCATTGGCAGCAAAGGCCGCCACAAACACGATTCCGGTCGTGTTCGCCATCGGGGGCGATCCGGTCGCGCCCGGGCTGGTCACCAGCCTAAGCCGTCCAGGCGGGAATATCACCGGCGTGAGCTTTTACAGTGCACCAGTGGTGACCAAGCGACTGGACTTGGCGCGCGAGCTCGTCCCAAACGGCAGCCTCATCGCCCTGCTCGTGAATCCGGACAATCCACCGAGCGTCTTGGAAGGAACGGCAGCGCAGGCGGCCGCTGCGGTGCTCGGCCAGCAGCTGCTGTTGCTCCATGCGAGCAGGCTTGCCCAGATTGACGAGGCCTTCTCAACCATCAAGCAACGGCAGGTCCGTGCACTCATCGTGAGTTCCGACCCCTTTTTCTTCACGGAGCGGGTGAAGCTGGCCATCCTGATGGCGCGCGATAGCCTGCCGACGATTTTCGCGGATCGCGAGCAGGCCGAAGCCGGCGGCCTGATCAGCTACGGCGCCAGCCGCGTCGATGCCTATCGCCACGCCGGCAGTTATGTCGGCCGGATCATGAAAGGCGAGAAGCCCGCCGAATTACCGGTGATCCTGCCTACAAAATTTTACATTCTGGTCAATCTCAAGACTGCGAAATCGCTACGGATCGAGGTTCCCACGAACGTGCTCGCCCGCGCCGACGAGGTGATCGAATGAGCAACTGTGATGTTGTTGCAGGGCAGTCGCTGATCGATTTGGCCGCGTCAAGGCTGGCGCTTCGCGCCCCCGCGCTACGCGCGGCTACGGCCTTGAATCGGCCAAATGGATCAGCGCGTGGCTTAGCGTGCGGTCGGCACAATGTGCCG
>Ga0081540_1004671_pt1 | contig 10363 bp, 10 predicted proteins | sample TabmetS2T1R1_FD_71024 | JGI IMG/M metagenome (GOLD analysis project Ga0081540, IMG submission 71024) | Tabebuia heterophylla rhizosphere microbial communities from the University of Puerto Rico - S2T1R1 | ecosystem: Host-associated > Plants > Roots > Rhizosphere ... | reverse complement strand
GGGCATCCGCATCTTGCAGGTCGATGGCCTGGCGGGCGGCGGCGGCCGCGGCGATGGCCGCAGCCCCACCGATGAGGTGATCGATTCGGCGCTGCGCTACCGCGTGCAGGCGCCGATGATCGATCAGGTCCTGAAGGAGATTGGCATCGAGGGCGGCAGCCTCTCGCGCCTGCCCGGCCTGATGCGCGAGGCGAGCGATATGCAGCGGGTTGCCAAGGAAGCAGGCGCCGGCGCCCCGAAGCGGCAGGAGGCGGCCCCTGCGCCACCGGCCGACGACGGCGACAAGGGCCGTGGATAGACGCAAAAGCCCATGCCAAAGGTCTACACCTCGAGCGTCGTCAACGCCCCCGCGGCCAAGGTCTGGGCCCGCGTGCGCGACTTCAACGGCTTGCCCGGCTGGCACCCGGCCATCGGCGAGAGCCGCATCGAAAACGACGAGCCGGCCGACAAGGTCGGCTGCATCCGCAACTTCCGCCTCAGAAACGGCGACCGCATTCGCGAGCAGCTGCTCGGCCTGTCGGATTACGACATGTTCTGCACCTACTCGATCCTGGAATCGCCCATGGGGGTGGAGAACTACGTCGCCACGCTCAGGCTCACGCCCGTCACCGACGGCCAGCGCACCTTCCTGGAGTGGACGGCCGAGTTCGACTGCGCGCCCGAGCGCGAGACGGAGCTTGTTGCCAACATCGGTACCGCCGTGTTCCAGGGCGGTTTCGATGCGCTGAAGCGGCAGTTCGGAGGCTGAGGACCGTGCCCCGTGTCGTCAAGAGCACGATCATCGAGGCGCCCGTTGACCGCGTGTGGGCAGTTTTGCGCGATTTCAACGGCCACGACCGCTGGCACCCTGCCGTCAAGACCAGCAGCATCGAGCGCCATCTGCCGTCCGACCTGGTCGGCTGCGTCCGCCGTTTCCAGCTCAACGATGGCGCGGAGTTGCGCGAGCAGCTGCTGACGCTGTCCGACCTGGAGATGGCTTTCAGCTACTGCCTGCTCGACACGCCGATCCCCCTCTTCAACTATGTGGCGCACGTGCAGCTGCTGCCCGTCACCGACGGCAACCGCACCTTCTGGCACTGGGAGAGCCGTTTCACCACGCCCGCCGGCCGCGAGGCCGAAATGATCAAGATGGTCGGCGAGCAGATCTACGAGGCGGGCTTCGAGGCGATACGCCGTCACGAGGCGCTGAGCCAATGAGAGCAGGATGACGGTCGAGGTCAAAACCTTCGGCTCGCTGAGCGAGGCCGCCGCGGCGCTGGCCTCGGACCGCGCCGCGCGCTTCTTCTCCGGCGGCACGCTGCTGATGCGCGCCATCAACGAGGGTGACACGAGGATTGCCACATTGGTGCGCGCCACCGATCCCGCCTATTGCCAGATCCGCAACGAGGGGGCACGCGTTACCATCGGCGCCGGCGCGCGCATGGTCGACATCCTCGCCAGCCGGGACCTCGCTTTCCTGCATCCGGTGGCGCGCGTGATCGGCGGGCCGGCGGTGCGCGCCATGGCGACACTGGGCGGCAATCTGTTCGCGCCCTCCCCCTACGGCGATCTTGCGGCGGCGCTGCTGGCGCTCGACGCCACGGTGCGGCTGCAGGGCGCCTGGGGTGGCCCGCAAGAGACGCCGCTGGAGCAATTCCTGAGCGGCCGCGACCGCGCCGGCAGCGGCAGCCTGGTGATGGCGCTCTCGGTGCCGCGCCCGGCGAGCCCCGAGGCGTTCCGCTTCCGCAAGGCGGCGCGCGTGCGGCCGAAGGGCGTAGCGGTCGTGAGCATTGCCGCGTATCTGCCGCTGGCCGGCGGGCGCGTTGCCGGCGCGCGGATCGCCTATGGGGCGATGGCCCCAACGCCGATCCGGGCCCGTGCCGTGGAGCGCGCGCTGGAGGGCCGCAGTCTGGACGCTGCCGGCATCGCCCCGGCGCTTGCCGCGGCCAGCGAGGGCACCAGCCCCGCGACCGATGCGCTGGCGAGCGCCTGGTACCGCCGCGAGGTCGCAGCCATCCATCTGCGCCGCCTGCTGCTCGGCGAGGGAGGCTAGGCCGTGTACCCAACGGGCGAGCGTAGCGGCACGGCGCAACCGGGGACGGCCCCGGCTCGCTGCGTCCTCCAGAGCAGGCACGCAACCAGCGCACCCGCAGTGGTCGCGGACGCAAACGCAGGGGATGGCCCGCACCTTGAAGGCGCCACAACCGCGGCATCGCCTCGGAATATCCTCCCTAGCGGCGCGGCCGCGAGCGGAGACAGCGCGCGTGAGGGCGAGGCAAGCCGGGATCTTTTCCCGCGCTGCGCACGTTAGGAGCGGCCATGGCCAAGACACCGGTCGAGTTTCGTCTCAACGGTGCCGACAAAGCCGTGTTCGTCGACGGCGGGGAAAACTTGCTCAATGTCCTGCGCCGGCGCATCGGCGACACGTCGGCCAAGTTCGGCTGCGGCCAGGGCACCTGCGGCGTGTGCACGGTGCTGATCGACGGCGAGCCGCAGCTGGCCTGCCTGAGGCTGGCCGAGACCTGCGCCGGCCGCGCCGTCGAGACCGCGCTGGGCCTCGCCGAGGGCCCGCACCTGCATCCACTGCAAGAAGCCTTCATGCAGCACTTCGCGGCCCAGTGCGGCTTTTGCACCTCGGGCATGCTGATGGCGGCCAAGGCGTTGCTCGACCGCAATCCGTCACCGACGCGCGAGGACGTGGCCGAGGCCATCTCCGGCAATATCTGCCGCTGCACCGGCTACGAGCCCATTATCAACGCCATCCTGGATGCCGCGTCCAAGCGCGGCGGGCAACCAAGCGGGGAGCAGGGCCGTGCTCGAATTTAGGAAAGAGTACTTCAAGGACGAGCGCGACGACCGCCTCAACGAGGTCGGCCAGCCGCGCCAGCGCCAGGACATGTTGGGCCACGTTACCGGCCGCACGCGCTATTTCGACGACCATGCCTTCGAGGGCCTGCTGCATCTGAAGGTGCTGCGCAGCCCGCATCCGCACGCGCGCCTGCGCTCCCTCGACATAGCGGCGGCCGAGCGCTCCGCCGGCGTCAAGCGCATAATCCGCGCCGCCGACGTGCCCGTGAACAAGAACACGCTGCTGAGCCTGATCGGCTTCGGCAAGGACGATGAGCCGCTGCTGGCCGTGGGCAAGGTGCGCTACAAGGGCGAGCCGATCGTCGCCGTGGTGGCCGAGAGCGAGGCTGCGGCCTACGCCGCGCTCGCCAAGATCCGTGTCGACTACGACCCGCTGCCCGCGGTGTTCGACGTCGAGGAGGCAATCAAGCCCGGCGCCCCGGTGGTGAACGAGACCTATCCGGCCAATACCTTTGAGTACCACGAGAAGTACAACCACCAGAAGTTGCGCTTCGGCGATGTCGAGCGGGCGTTCGCCGCCGCCGACTTCGTGCTGGAAGAGCGCTACCAGATGTCGCCCATCGAGCACGCGCCGACCGAGACCAACGGCTCTATCGCCGCGCCGGAGACCAACGATCGCTTGGTGGTGCACACCTGCACCCAGGCACTGTTCTTTTCGCTCGGCACCGCGGCCAAGCTGCTCGACCTGCCCTCCAACCGGCTGCACTTCATCGGCGGCACGGTCGGCGGCGGCTTCGGCGGCAAGGTCGATTCGCTCACCGAGCCGCTCTCGATTCTCGGTGCCCTATTGAGCGGGCGTCCCGTGCGCTACGTACTGGGTCGCGAGGAGGAGATGCTGTACGGCTGCCCGCGCGGGGCCGAGCGTCACTACATCAAGGACGGCGTGATGCGCGACGGCCGCATCGTTGCGCGCAAGGTAACGAGCTATTTCGACGCCGGTGCCTACACGCGGCTTTCCAGTTACGGCGCGGTGAAGTGCATTGCGCATTTGCCCGGGCCCTACACCATTGCCAATGTGCATGCCGATTCCTACTGCGTGTTCACCAACCGCACCCCGGCCACCGCCATGCGCGGCTTCGGCATTACCGGCGTCGACTTTGCGCTGGAAGTGCAGATGGACAAGTTGGCGCACAAGGTTGGCATGGACCCGATGGAATTCCGCATCCTCAATGCCTACCGCGACGGGGACATGAAGGCGCACCGGCGCCAGGCGCACAACTGCGCCCTGATCGAATGTGTGCAGGTGGCGGCCGAGAAGGCCGGCTGGCCGATCCGCGATGAGTTCCGGCGCATGAACTCGCTCAGCGGTGGCGGCGGCGAGCGCGCCGTCATCCCCGCCACCGCCACCGACGAGGCGGGACGCATCGGCAGCGGTCGGCCGGCCGGCACGACCCCGCCGCGCGCGCCCGCGATCCCGATCCCGCCACCCCCGCGCCTGCCGCAGCCGGTGGCGGTCGAGCCGCGGGCCGCGCCGGCAGCAAGGCCGATCCCGCCGTCGCGGCCGCCGCCAGCGGCGCCGGGCGAGCCGCCCAAGCCCGCCACTCCGGGTCCGCAGCACGGTGCCACGCGCTTTTCCAGCGTGTTCGGCACGCGCCGGAGGTAGCCGCCATGGCCAAGCATAAGGGACGCGGCATGGCGTCGATCAATTACCCGATCGGCATGAACCTCGGGGGTGATCCGAGCCAGGCGCTGGTGCATTCCAACCCCGAGGGCAAGTTCACCGTCACGCTGTCGGCCATCGATCTCGGCCAGGGCATGAAGCAGGTGACGCGCCAGATCGCAGCCGAGACGCTGGGCGTGCCGATCTCCGACGTCTACGTCGACACCGCCGACTCCGACACCGGCCCGCACGATATGGGCAGCTTCGCCTCGCGCGGCACGCATCGCGTCGGCAATGCCGTGATGGTGGCCGCCAAGGAAGCGCGCGGCGTCATGCTGGAGGCCGCTGCCGAGGAGCTGGAGGTCAACGCCGCGGACCTCGAAACTGACGGTCGCGGCAACATCCACGTCAAAGGCGCACCCTCGCGCGCCATTTCGGTCAAGGACGTCGCGGTCGCGGCGCAGTTCAGGCAGGGCAAGACCATCGCGGGGCGCGGCATCTTCCTGATCCCACTGTCGGAGGTGAACGCCGAGACCGGCGAGATGAGCCCCGTCTCCTGCTACGCGCACGCCTGCCTGGTCGCCGACCTGGAGGTGGACGACGAAACCGGCGAGGTCACCATGCTCAAGATGACCAGTGCTTACGAGCTGGGCCGCGCCATCAATCCCAAGATGGTCGAGCAGCAGTTGGTCGGCGGCGCCTGGATGGGCATGAGCCATGCCCTCTACGAGACGCCGGAGCCGTACTATCCCGACATTGCCCACGGCCCGCGCGACTTTAACGAGTACGTTATGCCGGGGCCGGGCGACATCTGCCCGCACGATATCGCCGTGTTGGAGCGCCCCGCGCCCGACGGCCCGTTCGGCGGCAAGGGGCCTGGCGAGATGTGCGCCAACCCGGTGCTCCCGGCCGTCGCCAACGCCATCTTCAATGCGGTGGGGGTGCGCATCGACGACTTGCCCATCACGCCGGAGAAGGTGTTGCGCGCCATCAAGGCGCAAGGCGGCGCGCGGCCCCAAGGCGCAGCGGCAGGACGGCGCTAGGCCATGGTCGTGCGCACCAAAGTCGCCGGCATCGACAGCCCCGAGGCGCTAGCGCAGGCGCTGAAGAGCGCCTTCTACCTGGCCGACGACGGCCTCGCCACCGCGGCCTATCTGGCGCTGGCGCTGGGCAAGCCGCTGCTGCTGGAAGGCGCCCCGGGTGTCGGCAAGACCGAGGCCGCCAAGGCGCTCTCCGGCGTGCTTGGCCGCCGCCTGATCCGCCTGCAGTGCTTTGAGGGCATCGATGCGACCGCCGCCCTCTATGAATGGAACTACCCGCGCCAGATGCTGGCGATCCGCCAGGCCGGCGACAAGCCGGTCGATATCTACCGCGACGAGTTCCTGATCGAGCGGCCGATGCTGCAGGCGCTGCGCTCGCCCGACAGCGCCGTGCTGCTGTTCGACGAGATCGACCGCTCCGACCACGAGTTCGAGGCACTGCTGCTCGAGTTCCTGTCCGATTTCAGCATTTCGATCCCGGAACGCGGCACGCTGTCGGCCCGAGAGCGCCCGGTGGTGATCCTCACCTCGAACCGCACGCGCGAGCTGCACGAAGCGCTCAGGCGGCGCTGCATTTATCATTTCATTGGCTACCCGGCGCCCGAGCGCGAGGCACAGATCATCATGCTGCGCGCCTCCAGCGTGGCCGAGGACACCGCCCGCGCCGTCGTGGCCGCCGTTGCACGGCTGCGGCGTGAGCCGCTCAGCAAACCGCCCGGCATCGCCGAAGCCGTCGATTGGGCGGAGGCGGCGACCGTGCTGGCCAGGGGCGGGGCATCCTGGCCCGACGCCTTCAAGCGCTCCATCGGCGTTGCCATCAAGGACGAGGAGGATAACGCGCACATCGCTGGGCGCCTCGATGCCATCCTCACCGGGGCCGCCGCATGATGCGCAGCAAACTCCCCGCCGCGGCGGCGCCGTTCGTCGCCTTTGCCAGCTTGCTGCGCGCCAACGGCTTTGCCGTGGCGCCAGAGCAGACCACGGCGTTCCTTGCCGCCATCGCCCTGCTCGGGCCGCGCAGCCTCGAGCACGTCCGCCGCGCCGCCCATGCCACCCTGGCACCGCCGGTGGAGCGGCGCGAGGATTTCGAGGCGCTGTTCGACGCCCACTTCCTGGGCGCCGTCGAACTCGGCCGCGAAACGGCGCAGCCCGATGCTCGCGACCTGCGCGTTGCGGAGGAGCGCCCGGGCGGCTTCGAGCCGCCTGCCGCCGACGATAGCAACCAGGCCGGCCAGGTCGCGACGGCGGCCGAGGCCTTGTCCGGGCGCCGCTTCGGACCCGACCACGAAGCCGCCACGCTGCGCGGCTTCCAGCGTGCGCTGCCCGAGCGTTTGCCGCAGCGGCGCGGATATCGGCGCATCGCCGCCCGGCGCGGTGCCAGCCTCGACCTGCGGCGGGCCATGCGAGAAGCCGTCCGCAACGACGGCGAGATCTTCAAGCTGCCGCGGCTCGACCGCCGGCTACGCCGACGCCCCATCCTGCTGGTGATCGATGTATCGGGCTCGATGAAGGCGCGCACGGAGGCGCATCTGCGCTTCGCCCATGCCTTGGTCCGCGCCGCCGATCGCATCGAGGTGTTCACCATCGGCACCCGTCTCACCCGGGTGACGCGGGCCTTGCGACTTAAGAACCGAGAGCAGGCGCTCGCGACCGCGTCCGGGCTGGTTTCGGACTGGGACGGCGGCACCCGCATCGGCGATGCCTTGCAGGCCTTCCTCGCCGTGCCGCGCTTTGCCGGCAGCGCGCGCGGCGCCGTGGTGCTGATCCTCTCCGACGGCCTGGAGCGCGGCGATGCCAAGGCCATGACCGATGCGGTAAGGCGGCTTGCCGCGCGCGCCTGGCATCTCTCCTGGATGACGCCGCTCGCGGCCGATCCCGGCTACCGGCCCGAAACCGCCGCGCTGACATCGATCCTGCCGCACCTCGACGCGCTGGCCGACGCCGGCTCTACCGAACGCCTCTGCCAGCATGTCCTCAACCTCGCACAAGCGAGGGCGGCATGACCGGCGCTGAGTACAAACGACAGCGGTTTAAAGGGAAGGATCGCCCATGGCCCTCGAAATCAAAATCCTCGACTACGGCGATATCGAGCTCGAAAGCAGCTTCCTCGTGCTCGGACGCGGCTGCGGCCGCACGCGGCGGGTTCCGACGCTGGGTTTTCTGATCCTCGGCGGGCCGTGGCCGATGGTGGTCGACACCGGCTACCGCTCCAACCAGATCATGGAAACGCTGGGCATGCGGGGCCTGCAGTTTCACGAGAACATGATTGAAAACCAGCTGAAGCGCCACGGCGTGCGCATGGGCGATGTGCGCTACGTCATGCACACGCACCTGCATATCGACCACGCCGGCAAGGATGATCTGTTCCCGATGAACACCACGGTGATCCTGAACCGGCGCGAGCTGGAATACTCGGTCTCCGGCCTCATGCACCCACAGTATCCGCTGCCCGACATCAAGCATCTGATCGACCGGCTGCACACCAAGGGCGCCATGCGGTTCCTGGATCTGGAGATCTCCGGCCCTACCGAGATCTGCCCCGGCGTCTATTGCGAGGCGGCGGGCGCGCACACCGAAGGCTCCATGAATGTGCACGTGCACACGGCCGAGGGTATCGCCACCATCTGCGGCGATGTGATCTACGACTTTAACGACCAGATCATCGAGCCTTACCACGAGATCGGCTGGATGGAACCGCGCGTCACCGGCAATCACGGCACCACCAAGCGCCAGGAGAAGGCGGCGATCAAGAAGCTTCTGAGCCAGGCGAAGTTTCTGTTGCCCGTGCACGACCGCCCGGCCAAGGTGGAGGGCGGCCAGATCGTCGGCCGCCTGCAGGACCAGGTGCCCGGGCCGCTGACGCAGTCGCTGGCGCCGCGCAATTGGTTCCCGGCTTAGCGAGCAAGGGGCAAGGGGCAGGCAAATGTCGCACGTGGTGGTCAAGCGCGAGTTTGAGGAGCTGATCGACAGCTGGGCGGCGGTCGGCCAGGTCGGGACCGGTTTCACCTTCACCGAAGGCCCGATCTGGCATCCGGTCGAGCACTACCTGCTGTTTTCCGACATGCCGGCCGACGTGCGCCGGCGCTGGGATCAGCGCGGCGGCGTGCGCGAGGTCAAGCGTCCCTCCAACAAGTGCAACGGCATGACCTACGACGAGCAGTTGAACCTGATCGTCTGCGAGCATGCCACCTCGAGCCTGGTGCGCGAGCGCCCCGATGGGCAGCGCGAGGTGCTGGCCTCGCATTTCGACGGCTACGAGCTCAACAGCCCCAACGACGTCGCCGTGAAATCCGATGGCTCAATCTATTTCTCCGATCCCTGGTACGGGCGCATGCCGGTGTACGGAGTGGAGCGGCCGCGGCAGCTCGGTTTCCAGGGCGTATATCGCGTGCCGCCCGGCGGCGGGGCGCCCGAGCTGCTGGTGGAGCGCTCCATGTTCGACCAGCCGAATGGCCTGTGCTTCTCCCCCGACGAGCAGCGCCTTTACATCAACGACACGGTACAGGCGCTAATCCGCGTGTTCGACGTCACCACCTACGGCTCGCTGATGAACGGGCGCGTGTTCGCCAGCGGCCTCGCCTCGGATCGCGAGCCAGGCCTGCCCGACGGCATGAAGTGTGACTCGCGCGGCAACATCTGGTGCACGGCGCCGGGAGGCGTGTGGGTGTTTGCGCCCTCGGGTGAGCTGATCGGCAAGCTGCGGGTGCCCGAAATGGTCGCCAACCTGGCTTGGGGCGGGCCCGATTTCCGCACCCTGTTCATGTGCGCCACGCACTCGGTGTATTCGGTGAAGACCAAGGTGGGGCCGCGGCTCGAGCCCTACATGCGTCCGCGCTCCGGCGACACCTCAACGCGTCCCGGCCAGCAGGCGCCGGCCGCGCCGCGGCCGTCGCCTCCGCCGCCCGCAGCCGCGCCGCCGCCGCCGCAATCGGCCGCTTCCTCCAAGTCGCTCGGCCGGCTGGATCCGAGCCGCTGCGCCCTGATCGTTCAGGACATGCAGAACGACGTCGTGATGGAGGGTGGCGCCTTCGCCGCGTCGGGTTCGCCGGTGCACTGCAAGCAGCAGAACGCGATCGGCAACGCCATGCGGCTGGCCGAGGCGTGCCGCAAGCACGGGGTGATGGTGATCCATGTGTGGTTCGTGGTGGAACCGGGCGCGCCCGGCCTTACGTTGAATGCGCCGCTGTTCGAGGGGCTCGTGGAAGCCAAAGCGATGGTGCGGGGCACCTGGGGCGCAGCGCCGGTCGCCGGCCTCGAGGCGAAGCCCGGCGATCACGTGGTTGAAAAGATGCGTATGAGCGCCTGGGAAGGCTCCAGGCTCGAGACGGTGCTGAAGAGCGAGCGCCGCGACGTCGTCATTGTCACCGGCGCCTGGACGAATATGTCGATCGAGCACACCGCCCGGACCGGCGCCGACAAAGGCTACCTGATGATCGTGCCCGAGGACTGCTGCTCGACCATGAATGCCGACTGGCACCGCGCCTCGATCAACTACGCTCTGCAGAACGTCTCCGCCGTGACCAAGGCCGACGACGTGATTGCCGCGCTCGGCTGAACGGGCGGGTGCGCGGGATCGGCCGCGCGGCGCGCGCGCCAAAGGCGCGCGGTTGGCGCCCGCGTCTTTGGCCCGTTTGGTCGAGCCCGCCTACAAAACGTTTGTAACTGTGAGCCAGTCGCCGCCCCGCGCACGATTGGCCGCAGATAGGGTGTCTTCCGCGCCCATGATAACGATTTGGCCACGATCGCGAACGGCGTCCATGACCTCTGCGAAGTTGCGAAAATCCTTCGCCGTGGTGGCGAACAACTCGTCGCGCAATGTCTGCCGTTCAACCTCCGTTTGGCCAACGAGGTAACGCATGAGCGACGTGAAACCCTT
>Ga0081540_1004670_pt1 | contig 10363 bp, 11 predicted proteins | sample TabmetS2T1R1_FD_71024 | JGI IMG/M metagenome (GOLD analysis project Ga0081540, IMG submission 71024) | Tabebuia heterophylla rhizosphere microbial communities from the University of Puerto Rico - S2T1R1 | ecosystem: Host-associated > Plants > Roots > Rhizosphere ... | reverse complement strand
GGGAGTTTTCGCGCTTCACGATAGATCGTGCGCGGCTGGGCGATGTAGGCGTGACGCAGGTAACCAACGACGGCGTCGTCGTCGATGCTCGGCGTCCAGCCCGGCGTGGCGCGAAATGCCTTGAGTTGCGAGGCGAAGATCACCCGCTCCGGCGTCGCCGCGTAATAGAGCGGCTTGATGCCGAGGCGGTCGCGCGCCAACACCAGGCTGCGGGTCTTGCGGTCCCACAGCGCGAACGCAAACATGCCCACTGTGCGCTCGATCGCGGCTTCCACTCCCCACAATGCGCAGGCTTCGAGCAGAACCTCGGTATCGGACTCGCTGCGCATCGAGCGGCCGGCCGCCTGCAGCTCTCGGCGGATATCGCGGTAATTGTAGATCTCGCCGTTGAAGGTGATGACGTAGCGCCGATCGGCTGAATGCATCGGCTGGGCCCCGCCGGGGCTGAGATCGATAATGGCGAGCCGGCGCTGACCCAGCGCCACGCCGCCTTCGGCTTCGACCCAAACATCTCCCGCATCCGGCCCGCGATGCCGCACGCTCTCGATCATCGCTTCACCGATCGAGCGCAGCGCATCGGCCGGCGTGGCCGCGCGCCAATCGATCATGCCGGCAATGCCGCACATCGCGCTTCCTCGGAGACTGATGATCGTTCGTGCTTGTAGGTATCTCGCTTTCCGCTCATGCCCTCACGGGTTGCTTGACCGGGGAGAGTTCCCCCTCCTCGGCGGTGTGGCATGCGGCCGGTCGCGTTGGGTCATACCCCTCATCCCCTTAATTTCTAACGGCGCGCGATTATGATCAAGTGAGCGGCGAACGGCCGAAATAGTCTGTAATCGGAAAGCCGCGCCTCGTGCGGCATGGTAACCCTCGAGACGGCGGCGCCAACGCGCGGAGAAACCTTGTGGAAGATGCGCAGCGGCGCAAACATGGCGCCGTGCGTGGTGATCCGGGAAAATCCTGCCGCCCTCAGCTTCTCGCGCAGGGACGATGGCGTTTCGAATTCGACGTGGTAGCGCCGCGGAGTTCCACTCAAGCGCTCCGCGAGCTGGCGAAACTGCGAAAGCTGCCGGAAGCCGTCCAGAGCCCACTTGTTGACGTAGGTGCCGAAATAAATTCCGCCCGGCCTTAGAGCGCGGACGATCTCGCGGTGGCCTTGCGCATTGTCGCGCGTGTCGAGGTATCTAAAAACCTCAATGGCATAGACGAAGTCCAGTGACGCGTTGGGTGCCGGCAATTGCAACACCGAGCCGTCGCAAACAAGGTCGGCGGGTACGGTTTGTGCCGCCAATCGCCGCATCTCGGCGCTCGGCTCGATACCGGTTACTCGGAACCCTCGATCCAGCAGCCGCGCCATATAGGCGCCGACGCCGCATCCGATATCGAGGCACGTCGCCCCAGCCGGCAGCTCCGATACGCAGCGCTCCCACGCGCGATCGATCAGATGGCGGCCATACCTGAACGGAGAATCAAAGATATTGTCGCCACGATACTCAGCGAAAAACCCGTCTGCGGTTTCATCGTGAACTTCGACGGCTCTGCGGCGTGACCAGTTTTCGTCGGGATTCATGTCCACAGAGATCGACCGCCTAGCGTTGTGCTCTTGCTCGATAAACGCCCGCCGCGAAGTTGACAACCGATCCTCGTTGGCGTTCTCGCGTTCACAGCGCAGCACCAGCCTCCTGCCGGTGCGCATGCAGGACCTCGTCCGCGACCGCCGCCATGGTCATAGAGCGCATGTCATAACGCTCTTGCAAGCTGCGAAAATGATCGAGGATGGCGCGCAAAAAAGCGAGGTTTGCCTGCAAGTCGGCACCGAAATTGTGCGGATGCCACCAGAGGTGAAAAACTCTACGGCGCCGGGCCGCCGTCTCCATGGCCGAGGTGATTCGCCGCAGGCGCAAGCGCTCCAGTGCGGCACTTTTTCCCGCCGGTCGAAGAAAGCGGCTGGCCGGAATATCGACTAGGCCATCGACAAGCATCGGCTCATGATCGTGTGGACCGCCGATCGGCAGATAGCTGTCCGCCAGGCGGGATGCGCGCACGACAAGGGTCTGCTCCGACCGGCTGCGCGCGCGGTGGAACCAGACGCGTTCGTTGCCGCGAAAGGCGCGCAAGCCGAATTCGCGACAGACCGATAGATGCGCCGGATCGACTTGGTTGCGCGGAAAGACAATGCTTGCAAGCTTGATCCCAAGACGCGCGGCGGCCGCCCGCGCCGCCTCGAGGTCGGCGCGAAAGGCCTCGACGTCGCCGCCCTCCTCCAAGCAATAGAAATGCGAAAAGGTATGCGTTCCGATTTCCTGGACCGGGTGGTCGAGAATCCGCTTGATGAGGGAGAGGCCGAAATAATAATGGTCGCGCTCCTCGTCTATCCCGACCTCGTCGAGATAATTGTAGGAGGAAAGCCGTGCGTCGGGGTAGCGCGGCTTGCGCGCGGGAAGTGCGGCGCGCATCGACGCGTTCGTCGCGAAGAACAGAAGCCCGACGGTTGCCCAAGTGCAGGCGATGTTTCGCTCGGCGAAGAGATCGAGCAGGGCGGGAACGACCTGGCGGACGCCGAGGATATTCGCGCCGTAATCCGCAATCGTGCGGTTGTCGCGAACGCCCCACAATAGTTCGAAATCCAGCGAAATGACAAACGCGCCATACTGCACTGCGCGACTCCTCGACGGTAGAACGATGACCATAGGTCGGGATCGAGCGGACGAGCAAGCACGGGCGCCAGGCATGTCTCCCGCCGCCGGCCTTCGGCCTTGCGGTTGGCCGCCGATCTACGCTTAGTGGCTGGAATGAAGGTCTTATTTTTCATCCGCGACCTCGGCGTCGGCGGCAGCCAACGCCAACTCGCCGTGCTTGCCGCGGGGCTGGCGCGGCGCGGGCATGACGTAGCAGTCGTCGTGCTTTATGCCGGGGGGACGCTCGAAGCGTTGCTCGAAGGCAGCAGCGCGCGCTGTCTTTCGATCGGCAAATCGAGCCGCTGGCACGCGCTTGCTCCGCTCACGCGGCTGCGGCGGCTCTTTCTGAGCGAGCGTCCCGATCTGGTCTATGCCTTTCTCCCGACCCAGACAACGCTCGCGACGCTGCTGCTGCCGCCAAGACTCAAGAGCAAGCTCGTCTTCGGGCTGCGCGCGGGCGGCGTGCAGCTCGATCAATACGACGCGTTGAACGCCCTCACCTACCGTGCTGAAGCGTGGCTTTCCCGGCGCGCCGACCTCGCCATTGCCAACGCGCGCGCGGTGCGCGCCGACGCGATCCGACGCGGATTTGCTGCCGATCGTATCGCTGTCGTCATGAACGGCATCGACATCGATGCGATGCGGGCGGATGCGGGCGCGGGCCGCACGATGCGTCAGGCATGGGGCCTCTCCGACGATCATTTCGTCATCGGCTGCGCGGCCCGGCTCGACCCGATGAAGGATCACGCAAACTTGCTCCATGCCGCCGCGAGCTTTGCGCGCGAGAATTCCGACGCGCGTTTCGTATGTGTCGGCGATGGACCGGCCGGCTATCGGCTGCGGCTCACGGCGCTCGCCGATTCGCTTGGGGTTGCGGACCGAGTGCTGTGGGTCGGCAAGATCGACGATATGAAAGCGGCTTACAACGCTTTCGACATCGCCACCTTGTCGTCGGCTTTCGGCGAAGGTTTCCCCAACACGGTCGGCGAGGCGATGGCATGCGGCGTTCCCGTAGCCGCCACCGATATCGGCGACGTGCGCGCGATCATCGGCGGGCTCGGAGAAGTGGTTGCCCCGAAAAATCCCGAGCTGCTTTGCGCCGCATGGCGGCGGCTGCGCCAGCGCCTCGCGCGAGAGCCAGGCCTGCGCCGGGAGGCGCGCGACGACATCGTCGCCAATTACGGCCTCGATACGATGGTGCGCGGGACCGAGGACATCCTCAGTCAGCTCACGGCCGGCCGGCGGGCGCAGGACATCGCCCGCGATTTCGCGTGAGCGGCATTTAGCGATCTTCACGCGGCGGTTGGCGGCACCGGCACAAGCTTGAAGTAGTGGCAGGAACTGCCGAGCACGCGCGCCAAGCGTTTACGCTTGGCAAGCCCCAAGCGCAGTCCCAACAGGACCTCGCCGGTATAGAACAGACCGACAGGCCCTTCGACGACGACGGCGAAGCCGTTGTCCGCGAAATTCCGCCGCCACCAGTGGGGATGGAACAACCACAACTCGGAGATGACGTTTCCGCGCGCCCCGTGCCGGCGGGGAAGGCAGAGCCCGACCGTGTGCCGCGCAGTGCGGTACCACGCCTCGCGCAGTCGCCGCACCTCCATCACCCGTGGCGCCGAGCGAGGCACGAGCTGCGGCGCCGACGACACAAAGAACGAGATCGCCTCGAGATAGGATGTCAGCGTGGTCCAAAACCGCCACGTGTGCGTCGGTAGGACGTGAATGCAATGGCCATGTGCCGCGAGCACGCGATGGATTTCGGCGTGCATGCGCGAAAGATCCGGTACGTGCTCGAGGACGTTCGACGAGAACACGACGTCGACGCTGGCATCCGGCAAAGGGATGGACTGGCCGTCGTAGTCCTTGATCGGAAAAAGCCGGTGCGCCGCATAGTTCGAAGCCGCGAGCTCGATCGCGCTGACCTCAAACCCGCGGCGTTGCAGTTCCAAGGCCTGCTTACCGGTACCGGCCCCGATCTCGAGAACACGCGCGCCAGCTGGAAACAACGACGCGATCTTCTCCAGTTCCGCCAGTCTAATCGCGTCGAGGTGATCAAGGGACAACACAGCGATACAAATGGCCTGATTGGCGGCGGATGGGGAAGGCACTGTAGCCGAGCACCCCCGGCACGGCCAAGCACGCACCCAGACGCCCGATCGACCGCAACCCGCATTTGTCGGTTGTGATGCTCTCAGTCGAGCCGACGATAGAGGTACTCATCGCAACCCGATCCGAAGATGCCGGTCGTCAAGGGGGTGCCGGTGGCATAGACGCGTGCGAACCCGAGCGGTCGCATCAATGCGTCCACTTCCGGCGCGAGAATCGATTCGTAAGGATAGCCGCCCATCCAGTCGTGCACGTCATGGCCGAAATCCATGCCGCGGGCGCTGTGATAGTCGGCAACATAAGCCTTGAAATCGCGCCCGGTGAGGGCGAACCGCAGCCGCATGAACGCCACATAGATTCGGCGGGCGGCAGCCTGCGCGCGCGGTGACGCCGCCGCGTACCAGCGTTTCTCGCGCCGCCACACACCGCAGAGTGGCGTGCGCCGGTAGAGCGCGAAGGCGAACATACCGCCGGGCCTGGTCATGGCGGCGGCACAGCGGATCGCTTCGTGCATGGCTCCGGTATGGTGGAGCACGCCCCAGGAATAGACGATGTCGAATTGCCCGTCAGCGTCAGGCTGGAGCGTGAAAACGCTCTGCCGTCGCACGTCGGCGGCTGTCTCCACCGCATGACGCGCCAGCAAGGTGCGGCTTGTCTCGACCGCCTGCGGATCGAGGTCGATCGCGAGAATGCGCGCGGCACCGAGGCGCGCCGCCGCCGCCGCGTGCAGGCCGGAGCCGCAGCCGATGTCGAGGAACGCACGCGCCCGCACGCCGTCCGGGCCGAGCAGTCGGATCAGGCCGTGCTCGGCATCGACGAGCCGCGCCTCATCGACCAGGGTCGCGTAGCTCGCCCAGTTCTGGCCGAACGCAAAACGGCGGTCGCTCGGATCGTCCGTTGGACCGCCCATCAAGATGGGAAGAGCCTTCAGGCTCCGGCCGCAGCCTTGACCGGCACGCCCTTCTCCTTGAGCACGTCCTGCAGCTCGCCCGCCTGGAACATTTCGCGAATGATATCGCACCCACCGACGAACTCGCCCTTCACATAGAGCTGCGGGATGGTCGGCCACTGAGCATAGCTCTTGATGCCCTGACGCAGGTCATCCGATTCGAGCACGTTGATGCCTTTGTACGGCACGCCGAGATAATCGAGGATCTGCACGACCTGGCCGGAGAAGCCGCACTGCGGGAACTGCGGCGTTCCCTTCATGAACAGCACCACGTCGTTGCCCTTGACCTCGTTATCGATCCACTGCTCGATGCTCATCTTTCTTCCTTTCACGGGTCGCCTTTTAGCGGCCGCCATCCACGGCCGCTGCCCGTCCGACCATATATGTAGCGCAAATCCGCCGCGCACCCCAGGGGTCTGACCTACTTCCTCGCGGGAGCGTAAAAGGTACCCTCGACCTCGAATATGTCGTCCTGATTCAGACGATCGACCTCCACGATGGTGCGTGGCGGGTACGGCCCCTCCCCCCACAGCTCCTTCTGGACCTGGTTCACCATCGGCCGGAAGCGAAACATGTCGGTCACATAGACCACGATCCGCACCGCGTCGCTAAGGCCGGCGCCCTCCGATTCGGCAATCAGCTTCATGTTGAGGAAGGCTTGGCGGATGCGCGCCTCGTCGCCGGCGACAAGCGTGTTGGTCTTGGGATCGATGCCGCGCATTCCGGCCACGAAAATGAAGTCGCCGGCGCGCGTTCCGAGATTCCACGTTCCGGTCGGCTTGATGGCGCCGTCCGGCGACAGCGTCTTTACCCCGTTGGGCGAGGTCGCCTGCTCGGCCGCAGCGGTCAGGACAGTCGCGCTGAAGGCCGCTGCTGCGGCGGCAGTGCGCAGCAAAGAGCCGGTATCAGACATGGGTCGCCTCCCAAACCAGGATAGGCAGCGCGGCGGACCCTTTCAATGAATGTCAGGCATCGGGAACGGCGGTCTGCAGCGCCAGGGCATGCAGCACGCCTCCCATCTGGCCGCGAAGGGCATCGTAGACCATCTGGTGCTGCTGCACCCTCGACTTGCCGCGGAACGAGGCGGCGACCACGGTCGCGGCATAGTGATCGCCGTCGCCGGCGAGGTCTCGGATCGTCACCTCGGCATCGGGAATGCGGTCCTTGATCAGCCGCTCGATTTCGTCCGGTTGCATCGGCATGGGCTTGGCTCCTGCGACGTCAGGGTCCGGCCATATAGCGCGGAAACCAGCCTTCGAAGCGCTGGCGCAGATTCGCCACCAGCATCGCGCGCTCGCCCGGCACCGTCAACGCGTCGCCGCCGGTCGTCCCAAGGCGTCGCAGCGGAACGTGCGCGACGTCGAATGCCTTGACGACTTCTGCGACCTTGTCGGGATGCACCGTGACGACGTACCGCGCCTGATCCTCGCCGAACCAGAACGCATGGGCCGGCACGTCGGCGGGAGGCGCCTCCGGCGCGGCCCCGATGCCGGACGCCATGGCCATCTCGGCGATGGCCACTAGGAGGCCGCCGTCGGAGATGTCGTGTGCGGCTGTGAGAAAGCCGTCGCCGATCAGGCGCCGCACGATGGTGCCGTTGCGATTCTCGGCCTGCAGGTCGACGGGAGGCGGCGCTCCCTCCTCGCGTCCGCAGACGTCGCGCAGATAGAGAGACTGGCCGAGCCAGCCCGCGGTATCGCCGACGAGGAAAATGACGTCTCCGGCCGACTTGAACGCAAGGCTCGCGGCGCGGGTGAAGTGGTCGAGAATTCCGACCCCGCCGATGGTGGGCGTCGGCAGGATCGCGCGACCGTTGGTCTCGTTGTAGAGCGACACGTTGCCGGACACGACCGGGAAATCCAGCGCCCGGCACGCCTCCGAGATGCCGCGGATGCAGCCCACCAGCTGCCCCATGATCTCCGGCCGCTCGGGATTGCCGAAATTGAGATTGTCGGTGATGGCGAGCGGCCGCGCGCCCACGGCAGTCAGGTTGCGCCACGCTTCCGCCACCGCCTGTTTGCCGCCTTCGAACGGGTCGGCCTCGCAATAGCGCGGCGTCACGTCGGCGGTGAGCGCCAGCGCCTTGGGCCCGTCGTTGACGCGAACGACCGCGGCGTCGCCGCCCGGGCGCTGCACCGTGTTGCCGAGAATGATGTGGTCGTACTGTTCCCACACCCAGCGCTTGGAGCAAAGATCGGGAGTGCCGAGGAGGTGCTCGAGGGCGTCGGCGATGCCCATCGGGGGCTTCACGTCGGCGGCGCGGATCACCGGCTGCTTCGGCGTCTCGACGAACGGCCTATTGTAGACCGGCGCCTCGTCGCCAAGCTCCTTGATCGGCAGGTCCGCCATGGTCTCGCCGCGGTGGCGGATGAGGAAGCGCCGGGTCGGCGTGGTCTCGCCCACCACCGCGAAGTCGAGCCCCCATTTGCGGAAGATCGCTTCGGCTTCCTTCTCCTTCTCGGGCTTGAGCACCATGAGCATGCGCTCCTGGCTCTCCGACAGCATCATCTCGTAGGCGGTCATGCCGCTTTCCCGGCACGGCACCCGGTCGAGGTCGAGGGTCACGCCGAGATCGCCTTTGGCGCCCATCTCCACCGCCGAGCAGGTGAGGCCCGCCGCCCCCATGTCCTGAATGGCGATGACGCAACCCTTGGCCATGATCTCCAGGCAGGCTTCGAGCAGCAGCTTTTCCGAGAACGGATCGCCCACCTGCACGGTCGGGCGCTTTTCTTCCGAGTCGGCGCCGAACTCGGCCGACGCCATGGTGGCGCCGTGGATGCCGTCACGACCCGTCTTGGAGCCGAGATAGACGATCGGCATGCCGACGCCGCTCGCCGCTGCGTAAAAAATCTTGTCGGTCTCGGCGAGGCCGAGCGCGAAGGCATTGACCAGGCAATTGCCATCGTAGCGGGTGTGGAAGCGCACCTGCCCGCCGACCGTGGGCACGCCGAAGGAATTGCCGTAGCCGCCGATGCCAGCCACCACGCCGCCCACAAGATGGCGGGTCTTCGGGTGCTGCGGATCGCCGAAGCTCAGCGCGTTGAGGCAGGCGATCGGCCGCGCCCCCATGGTGAAGACGTCGCGCAGGATGCCGCCGACGCCGGTCGCCGCGCCCTGATAGGGCTCGATGTAGCTCGGGTGGTTATGGCTCTCCATCTTGAACACGCAAGCGAGCCCGTCGCCGATGTCGATGACGCCGGCGTTCTCGCCCGGGCCCTGGATCACCCAGGGCGCCTTGGTGGGCAGCGTGCGCAGATGAATCTTGGAGGACTTGTACGAGCAGTGCTCGTTCCACATTGCCGAGAAGATGCCGAGCTCGGTGAAGGTCGGCGTGCGCGAGATCAGCGCACGGATGCGCTCATACTCGTCCGGCTTAAGGCCATGGGCCTCGACCAGCGCGGGGGTTACGGTAGGTTGCCTGACGGGCTTCTTGCTTGCCATGTCGGATGAGGGCCTGGTGCCGCAGATTTGGCCCCCTTTTAGGCGAGACCCGAGGGCGGCGGAAAGGCCTAATTCACACGATATTTTGGGCAGGATCAGCCCTGACGGCGGGCAAAATCAGGCGCGCAGCAGGCGCTCGGCCGCGGCGATCCACTCAGCTTGCACCTTGCGCACATATTTGGGCGCCCGTCGCATCTGAGTGACCGCCGCACGCAGCCATGAAGTGCGCTAAAAATCCGACCGTCAGGCAGCTTCGGCGAGATGCTGCACCAGCCCCGCAAACAGGCCGCGGCCGTCGGTGGAGCCCATCGAGGCCTCCACGTGGTTCTCGGGATGCGGCATCATCCCGAGCACATTCCCCTTGTCGCTGAGAATGCCCGCGATGGCATTGGTGGCACCATTGTGGTTCCAATTCGGATCGAGGCTGCCGTCGGGGGCGGTGTAGCGGAACAGCACCCTGCCCTCGCCTTCGAGCCGTGCGATAGTCTTCTTGTCGGCGACGTAGTTGCCCTCACCATGCGCGACCGGCACCCTAATCACCTGGCCCGCGTTGTAGCCGCGCGTGAACGGCGTGTCGGAGCGCTCGACCCGCAGGCAAACTTCGTGACAGATGAACTTGAGCGCGACATTGCGCATCAGCACGCCCGGCAAGAGCCCGGACTCGCAGAGAATCTGGAAGCCATTGCAAACGCCGAGCACGAGACCGCCGCCCTTGGCATGCGCGCGAACCGCGTCCATCACCGGCGCCCGCGCCGCGATCGCGCCGCAGCGGAGATAATCGCCATAGGAGAAGCCGCCGGGCAGCGCGATCAGGCCGAGGCCGGAGGGAAGCTCGGTCTCGCCATGCCAGACCATCGCCGGCTTCACGCCGGTGACCTGCTCCAGCGCGACGGCGATGTCGCGGTCGCAGTTGGAGCCCGGAAAGACGATGACCGCGGTCTTCATGCGCGTTCCACCCGGTAATTCTCGATGACGGTGTTGGCGAGCAGCTTGCGGCACATCGCGTCGACATCCGCGTCCGAGGTGCCGTCGGCCAGGTCGAGCTCGAAGATCTTGCCGGCGCGGACGTCGGCGACCCCGTCGAAACCCAGGCCGCCCAGCGCATGCTGGATCGCCTTGCCCTGGGGATCGAGCACCCCGTTCTTGAGGGTGACGACGATGCGGAGCTTCATGGGGCCTCGGTGCG
>Ga0081540_1004669_pt1 | contig 10365 bp, 6 predicted proteins | sample TabmetS2T1R1_FD_71024 | JGI IMG/M metagenome (GOLD analysis project Ga0081540, IMG submission 71024) | Tabebuia heterophylla rhizosphere microbial communities from the University of Puerto Rico - S2T1R1 | ecosystem: Host-associated > Plants > Roots > Rhizosphere ... | reverse complement strand
TCGCGGTGTCGCGGCTGCAACTCGCGCAGACCGGAGCCTGTTCGTCCTTCTCCGAGTGGCAGAACGGACATTGCATCAGGGCGCAATCTTGAGCAGGAAGCTGGTGGTGGAAACGCGGCCTTCCGAGTCCCTGACGTCGATCCGCACCAGGTGATCGCCAGGCGGCAGCAGTGCGTCCGGCATGTCGATGCCGCCTGGCTGTGCGAACGGCTTCACGCGCGGCGTCAGGTCGACATTCGGCTGCTTGAGGTAGATGACCTTCAATCCCTCGAGGTCGATGGTCGATCCTCCCAGTGGCTGGAACTTGACCTGAAAATGGATCGGCGACGGCTTTGGGCTGCTTTCCTCCGACACGGTGATCCTCGGTCCACGGGTGATGCCACGATTCGAATTCGGCACTGCGCCCTTCATCGGCGGCAGCGCTGCTTCCTCAGGCGTAATCAGCGCCGTCGCGAACGCCCGGGCCGGCATGGCGAGGAGAGTCGCGAGAACGGCGGTACCAATGATTTTGACAGGATTAATCAACATCGAAATGCTCGTCCACTGACTTGCAAATTATGGCGCGGTCTTTCAGGGTCAACGACGTCCGCCGTCGCCGATGATGGTGTACGGCGCCCAGAACAGCGGATGCGCGTAGGCGAACTCCGTATTTCCCGATGCATCGAGAAAGCCCTTGCCGTCCATCAGCGCCACCATGGCCTGGCGCAGCGCCTCGCCGCGCGTCAGCTTGGGATCGTCGGCCTGGCGCTTGAACAGGTCGGTGATCAGGTCCTTGGCGGACTGCGAATGCACAGACCAATTGGTGACGAGCAGCGCGCGCGTCCCCGCATAGAAGAAGGCGCGGCCAAGTCCGGACGCGGCTTCCGCGCCCGCGCCGGCGCCGGCGCCAGTGTTGCACGCCGACAGCACGACCCAGTCGGCGTCGAGCTTCAGCGAAAGGATTTCCTCCATCGTCAGCAGCCCGTCCCCTTCGGCTCCGGACACCGAAGGCGCCGATAGCGCCAGCGCCGGCTGGGTCAGCCCGTCGAGTTCGCCCGGCACCAGGCCGTGGGTGGCGAAGGCCACGATCTTGAAGCCGGAGAGGTCGGCTGATTTCACCACCTTCTCGTTGGCGTCCTTGCCGAGGTTGAGCACCTTGGTCGGATCGGCCTGCAACGCCAGCGCGATCGATTTCAGTTCATCCGCCGTGTCGGGCAACCGCGGCAGCATGCCGATGTCGGCCTTGTCGGCGTCATCGAGCTGCGGGCTGTTGCGCCGCTTCAACGGCACCCCGCGCGTCGTGGCAGACGCATTCGCGACCTGCACCGGCTTGTCGGCCTTGGTCGCCTCCTCGGCCTGCTCCTTGCTGAACCAGGGATCGCCGAACGCGATCAGCTCCTGACGCTTCGCCTTGCCGGGCGGCAGCCTGCGCAGGGTTTGCAGCGCGGAGATGGAAGGCACCATCGTGACCGAATGCGTCCGCGCCAGCCACGGCACGTTGCGATAGCTGGAAAACAGCGGATCGTCGTCGGCCTTGATCTCAGCCGGCGCGGTCGGCAGCAGCGACAGCGGCAACAGGCCGAGTGCGCCGTTGGTCACGACAATCAGGTTCTTCGCAGGCTTCCAGTCGCCCTCGTTGCCCTTCAGCAACAAGCCGTACAGCTCGGAGGCAAGCTTTACGTCGAAGGGCGGAATGTCCGATACCATCGCCGCCTTCGGTTCGAGCGCCTCGCGCAGCTTGGTGACTTTGGCGTTGAGATCGCCGAGCGTCATCTTGATGCGCGAGAAGCGGACTGGACCGTCTTTCCGCGCGACCCAGACAAAGCTGTCGAAGCGGCCGAAATAGAACGACAGCAACGCCTCGTCGTCGGCGAGTTGCTTCTGCAGGTCGGCGACGGTGGGCGGCGGCGGATTCACCAGGTTGCCGTATTGCGGGAATTTGCGCGCGATATCCTTCAGCGCCTGAGCGCGCGCGTTCTGCAGCGAACTGATTTCGGCCTGGATCGCCTTGAGGGCCTTCTCCTCGCGTTCTTCCGGCGGCGAGGAAAGCAGGTTGTTCAGCGCCGCCACCGCCGCGCCGATTTTCTTCTCGCCATCCTGCGAGGTGCGAATGAGATTGGCCAGCTCCGGATTGTCGGTTGCCGAGCGCGCCGATGAGGCCTGCAGCGCCCGCTGCACCGCCTGCCCGCGCAGCACGTCCGCATAGCCGAAGGTTTCCTCCGCAACATTCGCCGGCGCGAGCGTGGGATTGAGTGCAAGCACCCGCAAATAACCTTCCACCACAAAGCGGACGCGTCCTTCGCGCGCGGCCGCCGTCGCGCCGCTGTCGTCGTCGCCGCCACCCTGTGTGTTGAGCAAGGGCGGGATCGATTCCTTGAACGCCTCCAGTGCTTCGGCTGCCTTCGAGTTGCGGGCCAGCGCGATCGCATAGTAGCCGCGCGCCACCGCCGTGTTGAAGCTCTTGTCGCCGGACCGACTGCGTTCCCGCTCAAACGTCCGCTGCGCGATTTCCAGCGCGTTGGCGTTGCTGCCCGCGGTCAGCATGATGGAAACCCGCGACAGGCCACTGCTGATCGCCTCGCGCCGCGACGGTTCCCATTTGGCGGTCCAGACATCGATCTGGTCGTAGAGCTTCGCCGCGTCGTCGTAGCGCCGCTGCAGGCTGAGAATTTGCGCAAGGAACGACTGGGCCCCGACCATGGCCCCGGATTCAGGGCCAAAGCCGAGGCCCTGGTAAGTCTCGATCACCTGGCGCTGCAGCTGCTCGGCTTCCTGATAGCGGCCCTGCTCCTGAACGACATAGACGAGAACGCCGAGCACGCCTGCGGTATCGACGTGATACTTGCCCGACTTGCTGAGACGACTCAGCAGGGCGCGGCGAACCGCAGCTTCGCCCTCGCCAACGCGGCCCTGTTTGACCTGGACCCGGCCCTCCAGCGCGAGCGCCCAATCGGCGGCGCGTTCGTATTCGCCCTCCGCCGGCTTGCTTTCCCATTGTGGTAGATATTTGAGCACGTCCATATAGGCCAGCCCGGCCCTGCGGTAGCTGGCCTCCGCTTCCGCGTAGAGCCCTCGCGCCTCGGCAACACGGGCGTTGCCATCCTCGACATTGGCCTGCCAGCTCGAGCCATAGATCGGGAAGTTGGGCCAGCGCCTGGCTTCCGCAAGCAGGGTGCGATTGCGCGCGGCGTAACCTTCTGCCGCGTTGATGTCGCCGTTACGGATCGCCGCGGCGACGAGGCCAAAGTTCAGACCGAACAGCCTGCCCCTGCCCTTGGCGGAGAAGGCCGCCACTTGCTTGGCCACGATTTCGTTTGCGCGCTTTTGCTGACCGACATCACGAAGCCGGCGCACGAGGAACTGCTCGTAACGGCTGGCGACGGTAACGTAGTCGGCCCCCTTGCCATTGCCGACCGCCAACTCCGCGTCGGCGAGCGCCTCGTCGTTGCGGCCGAGCAGCGCCCTCGCCTGACCTCGCTTGTAGTAGAAGTCGGCAAGTTGAAGGCCCTTCAGATTGTTCGGCACCTCCGCATCGGCTGCCACCCGCAATGGTGCCGTACGCGAGGAATCCGGCTTCTGCTGATCGAGAATGGCGGTAACGTCGGAGACCGTGCGCGGCGGCGCGACGAGGCTCGTCGGCGCGGCCTTGGCGATATCTGCCGCAGTAGGCGTCTCGTCAGCCTTGGGGGCGGCCTGCTTGGGCAGCGACTTCTCCATCGCCGCCTGTACGCAGGCCTGTACCTTGGGCTTGGCCCTCTCGCGGCAGGCCTCGAGGCTACCGCCGCCCCCGCGCATGCATGCCATCACAATGGGCTTGCCGATGCTTTCGCGGCAGCCTTCGATCACCTGTTTGGGGCTGACGGCCGAGGCCGGAGCCGCGGCAAGCAAAATAAACGAGACTGCGGCAATTCGCAGAGCAATCATAATAACCCCCACGATATCTAAAAAATCGCGCTTACAAATCGGGGCTATTTGAGGACAAACCGTCCAGCGCGGTCAAGCGCCGCGCCGGTCATACGTCAGGATGGAACTGCGGTTCCGCGCCGCAGGAAGCGCAACTACGCGTTGTCTTACGCGGCTTTTGCCGACGCCGGATCCTCGGGACGCTTGTCGATCACCTTGTCGACCAGGCCAAAGGCCTTCGCATCGTCCGCGGTGAGGAACTTGTCGCGCTCTAGCGCATCCTCGATCGCCTTGTAGGTCTGGCCGGTGTGCTTCACATAGATTTCGTTGAGGCGCTTCTTGAGATTGAGGATCTCCTGCGCGTGCAGCATGATGTCGGTGGCCTGGCCCTGGAAGCCGCCGGAGGGCTGATGCACCATGATGCGCGAGTTCGGCAGTGTGAAGCGCATGTCCTTTTCGCCGGCGGCGAGCAACAGCGAGCCCATCGAGGCCGCCTGGCCCGTGCACAGCGTGGACACCGGCGGACGGATGAACTGCATGGTGTCGTAGATCGCAAGGCCCGATGTCACCACGCCGCCCGGCGAGTTGATGTACATCGAGATTTCCTTCTTCGGATTTTCGGCCTCGAGGAACAACAGTTGGGCCACGATCAGCGTCGACATGCCATCCTCGACCGGACCGGTCACGAAGATGATGCGCTCCTTCAGCAGGCGCGAGAAAATGTCGTAGGCGCGTTCACCGCGATTGGTCTGCTCGACGACCATCGGAACGAGGTTCATGTAGGTTTCAACGGGATCGCGCATGGGTCACCTTGTGTGATGCAGGAAAGACTGTTTGCACAGATATGGGGCGAATTCCGGCCCGGCAAGACCGGGGCATCGACCCGTACGAGAAACCAGTTCAAGCTGATTCGGAACCGCCGGCCTAGCGAGGACAACGCCTCCGGGCTGGTCTTGCCGTTCATCCTTAACACTAACTGTCGCGATCAGGCGGCAGTTTTCTCGTCGTCTTCTTCCTTGAACAACTCTTCGCGCGAAACCTTCTTCTCGGTCACATTGGCGAGCTCGAGCAGGAAGTCGACCACCTTGTCCTCGTAGATCGGGGCACGAAGCTGGGCGAGCGCATTGGCGTTGTTGCGGTAGTAGTCCCAGACCTCCTTCTCGCGGCCCGGCATCGAGCGCGCGCGTTCGATCACGGCGCGGCTGACCTCGTCGTCGGAGACGGTGATCTTGTTCTTCTCGCCGATCTCCGAGAGCACGAGCCCGAGCCGGACGCGGCGGTCGGCGATCTTCTGGTACTCTTCCTTGGCGGCTTCTTCCGTCGTGTTCTCGTCGGCAAAGGTTTTGCCGCTCGATTCCATCTCGGCCTTGATCGAGTTCCACATCAGATTGAACTCTTCGGCGACCAGCGAAGGCGGCGCCTCGAACTTGTGGCTCTCGTCGAGACGGTCGAGCAGCGCGCGCTTGACGCGCTGGCGGATCGCACCCGCAAACTCCGCCTTCAGCCTCTCGCGCGCGGCTTCCTTGAGCTTGTCGAGCGATTCAAGGCCAAGCGACTTGGCGAACTCGTCGTCGACCACGGTCTCGCCCGGCGCTTCGATCGCGGTCGCCGTGGTCTCGAACTCGGCCGGTTGGCCGGCGAGCTTTTCGCTCGCATAGTTCTTCGGGAAGGACGCCTTGATCGTGCGGGTCTCGCCCGCGCCGACGCCGATCATCTGGTCCTCAAAGCCGGGGATGAACTGACCGGAACCGATCACGAGCTGAATGCCCTCGCCGGTGCCGCCGTCAAAAGCCTCACCGTTGATGGTGCCCTTGAAGTTGATGGTCACGCGGTCGCCCTTCTCGGCCTTGGCGCCCTCGCCCTTCGCCGTGTAGGGGCGGCTCTGGTCGGCAATGCGCTTGATCGCCTCATCGACATCGCCATCGGTCACGTCAACGACAGGCTTCTCCACATTGAAGCTCTTGAAGTCGGCGAGCGTGATCGGCGGCACCACTTCGATCGCCACCGTGTAGGTGAGATCGGTCTTGCCGGCGAGCAGCTCATCGACCTCCTTCTGCTCGGTCGGCATCGTCACCTTGGGTTCAGCGGCCAGGCGGAAGCCGCGCTCGGTGAAGATTTTCGTGTTGGCATCGCGGATGGTCTCGTCGATGGTCTCGGCCATGACCGAGCGGCCATAGATCTTCTTCAGATGCGCCACCGGCACCTTGCCGGGACGGAAGCCGTTGAGGCGGACCTTGTCCTTCAAATCGACCAGGCGCGCATCGGCCTTGGCGTCGAGATCGGTCGCGGGAACGCTGACCTTGAATTCGTGCTTCAGTCCCTCGGAAAGGGTTTCGGTGACCTGCATGGCGTCGTCTTCTTCCGCGTTCGTCCGGCTCTCATCGAGCCGGAGATTGTCAAAATGTTCGGCGCCCGGCCGGATGGCCTCGCGCCAGTGGTTTGGCGAACCAAAATCCCGTTCGGGAAAAGGTTCGAAAATCGTCGGGCAAACGCCTGAAAGCGCTTGGTGCGGGCGGAGGGACTCGAACCCCCACAACTTTCGTCACTGGAACCTAAATCCAGCGCGTCTACCAGTTCCGCCACGCCCGCGTGAAGTGCATCATAGGTCCGGCCGCGATGCCCGCGGGCGGCGGCTTATAACATGAGGCCGCGCCTTCGCAGCAAAAAAATGGCCCGTCCCGGCCGCATTGGGCCGAACGGTCGCAACTGGACATTCCACCTCAAAAATGGTCCGGATCGGGCTCATGGCAAGAGAGTTTTTCGAGATGGACCGGCGCGAGCTGATGGCGGGGATTGCGGCATCCTCGCTCGGCCTGCTGCTGCCGGACGGCAGCGCCGCGCAGGGGCGCCCGCCGGTCGCCATCCAGGCTCGCAAGGGCGCCCTCAGCCTCCGTGCCGGAGCCCCGGAAACACCGGTCTGGATGCTCGAGGCTCCGGAGCTGCGCTTCCGCCGCGGCGAAACCCTGCAGGTCGAGTTCGCCAATGAGCTGGCCGTCCCTGTGGGCCTCGATTGGCGCGGGATCGACGGGGTTCCTGCCATCGAGCTGCTCATAGCCCGCCGGCTACTGGCAGCCGCAGGCTGGGAAAAGGTCCGGCTTCCATTGCGCCATGCCGGGACCTTCCTGTGCGACATGAGCGTGTTGGCCAACCAGAACGCGCTGCCGGCCCGCGGCCAGCCCTTGGTGGTCGCCGAAAACGAGCCCGTCGGCGTCGATCGCGACGAGGTGCTTTTGGTTGAGGAATGGCGCTTACGGGCAGACGGGACGGCGGCCGTGCCCGGCACGGACACCAACGAAACCACAGTCTTCTACACACTTAACGGAAAGCCCTCACTGGACGTCTCAGCCCGATCCAATGAGCGCTTGAGACTTCGCTTCATCAATGGCAGCCGACGGACTGTTATTGCGCTGAAACTGGAGTCCGTCGACGTCACTGTCATGGCGATCGACAGCCAGCCGGCCGAGCCATTCCTGGCCCGGAACGGCGCGCTGGTGCTGGCGCCGGGCGGCCGGGTCGACGTCTTTGTCGACGTGACGGCGCCGCCAGGCTCGAACCTCAAGATCCTCCTGCACGAAGGCCGGCAAGCCCGGACCATCGGTTTCATCATCGTGTCGCGCGACCCGCCCGCGCGTGCGTCGCCACAACCGCCTCCTCCGCCGTTGCCGTCCAACGGGCTGCCTGCGCGGCTTGATCTCAAGAATGCGCTCCGCGTCGATCTCGCGTTGAATGGGCCCGACTGGACTGTGTTTGCAAACCTTGCAACCTCGCCACAGCCGGCCTTCCGCGCCAATGCCGGGCGCATCGTCGTGCTGGCGCTGACCAACCGTTCCGAGGTCGCAACCGTCTTTCGTCTGCACGGCCACCACTTCCGCCTGCTCGACAAGCTCGACGACGGCTGGAAGCCGTTCTGGCTCGACACGCTCGCGATCGAGCCCGGCCAGACCCAGCGCATCGCCTTTGCGGCCGAATATGCCGGGCACTGGTTGATCGAATCTGTGGCCATCGATTGGGCCGCACCGCGCTTCGTGCGATGGTATGCGGTCAACTAAAGCGTTCGAGCGAAGTGGGCAGCGGTTCGCGTGAAGAAAACGCGTCAAAAGAATCCGAGGAAGCGAAGATGAGCAAATCGACCCCCGCGATCCGCGGCGTGAAGGCGCGAGCCGTCGTGGTGCCGCTCAAGCGCCCCGTCAAAACTGCGCTTGGCGCGTTCAATACCGGCCCGCTGGTCTTGATCGATGTCGAATCCGATCAGGGCGTCACCGGCCGCGCCTACATTTTCGCCTACACCAATCTCACGCTGAAGCCGCTCGTGCACTTGATCGAGGAGATCGGCCGCGAGCTGGTTGGTAAGCCGATCGTGCCCTTCGACCTGATGGCGGCGATGGATACGAAATTCCGGCTGCTCAGCTGGCAGGGTCTTGTCGGCATGGCGGTGTCCGGTCTCGACATGGCCTATTGGGATGCGCTCGGCCAGTGCGCCAACAAGACCGTGGCCGAACTGCTTGGCGGCGCGCCGAAACCGATCAAGGCCTATGACAGCTACGGCGTCGTTGACCCCGTCAAGGACGAGACGGATCTGCGCCGCTCGCTCGACCAGGGGTTTCGCGGCATCAAGATCAAGGGCGGCGACGGTGATGCAGCCAATGACGAACGCATGGTGAGCGGCGTCCGCAACCTGCTCGGCCCTGACATCGCGCTGATGATCGATTTCAACCAGTCACTCGATCCGGCCGAAGCCACGCGCCGCATCGAACGGCTTGCGCCCTACGATTTGTGCTGGATCGAGGAGCCGGTGCCGCAGGAGAATCTGCTCGGGCACGCCAAGGTGCGCGCGACCTCGCCAACGCCCATTCAAGCCGGCGAAAACTGGTGGTTCCCGCGCGGCTTCGCCGAAGCGATCGCGGCAGGAGCAAGCGACTTCATCATGCCGGACCTGATGAAGTGCGGTGGCGTCACTGGCTGGATGCGCATCGCAGGCCAGGCCGAAGCCGCGTCAATCCCGCAGTCGAGCCATCTCTTTGCCGAAGCGAGCGCCCATGTGCTGGCGGTGACGCCGACCGTGCATTGGCTGGAGTTTCTGGATTTCGCGGGCGCGATTCTCGCCCACCCTGCCGAGATCGTCGACGGCGCGCTCACCGCGCGAGGACCGGGTCTCGGTCTCGAGTGGAACGAGACCGCCGTCAAAAGGCATCTCGTCTAGTACTCGATCCCGAATTGGTCATAGAGCCGGCGGAACACCGCCGGCATCACCTCGGGCAGATCTTCCGCGATCAGCCCGGGCCCCGCCTCGCGCGCGCCCTCGCCGTGCATCCACACGCCGATGCTGGCGGCTTCGAATGCCGGCACGCCCTGCGCCAGCATCGCAGCGACAATGCCGGCCAGCACATCGCCAGCGCCGGCGGTGGCCAGCCATGGCGGCGCGTTGGCGGCGATGGTGGCGCGTCCGTCGGGCGCGGCCACCACAGTGTCGGCGCCCTTGAGCAGCACCACAGCGCCGGAACGCTGCGCGGCGTCGCGCACGCGCTCGAGCTTGGAACGGCCGGGATTCTTGTTGCTCATGTCGCTGAAGAGGCGCGGAAACTCGCCTTCATGCGGGGTCAGCACCACCTGCGGATCGTGCGATGCCTTGATTGACTCGAACAAGTGATCGGGGGCGTCTGCAAAACTCGTCAGCGCATCCGCATCCAGCACCAGATGCTTTTGCGCCGACAGCGCCGTGTGCACGAAGTCTCGGGTGCGTTCACCGATCCCGGCGCCCGGTCCGATCACGCAGGCATTGAAGCGCCGGTCGGCGATGAACTCGCCGAATTCGACCGGCGTATCCACCGCGCGCACCATCACCGCCGTGAGCGCCGTCGCATTCACCGCCAGCGCCTCGCGAGGTGACGCGACCGTCACCAGCCCCGCACCCGCGCGCAGCGCACCGCGCGCCGCAAGCCGTGCCGCGCCGGTGGACGTCATCTCGCCTGACACGATCACGGCGTGGCCGCGGGCATATTTGTGCTCGTCCATGCGCGGCACCGGAAACGCGGCCTGCCAGGTGTCGGGAACGTTCTCAAACGTCCGCGGCTTGATCTCGTCCAGCACGCCCCGTGCGATGCCGATATCGGCAACGTGGACGCGGCCGCAATGCATCCGGCCGGGCAGCAACAGATGCGCCGGCTTGCGGCGAAAGAAGGTCACGGTTTCGGTGGCGCGCACGGCTGCGCCCATCACAAGGCCCGTGGTGCCGTTGATGCCGCTCGGCAGGTCGACCGCCAGCACCGGCGCCCCGTTGGCGTTGATCGCCTCGATCATCTCGTGAGGCTCGCCCTTCACCGGACGGTTGAGACCGGCGCCGAACAGCGCATCGACGATCAGCGCCGGCTTGCCGAGCGCCTGCGGGTTGAACGGCAGCACCGGATATTTCCAGCCGCGCGCGGCGGACGCCGCATCGCCCTGCAGGCTGTCGCGCTCGCAGAGCAGCACCACCGAAACCTCGCG
>Ga0081540_1004668_pt1 | contig 10365 bp, 9 predicted proteins | sample TabmetS2T1R1_FD_71024 | JGI IMG/M metagenome (GOLD analysis project Ga0081540, IMG submission 71024) | Tabebuia heterophylla rhizosphere microbial communities from the University of Puerto Rico - S2T1R1 | ecosystem: Host-associated > Plants > Roots > Rhizosphere ... | reverse complement strand
GATTTTCAAGCCTATACAGTCCTGTCGGCGGTCTCCGTCGACGATCCAGATCTCTATTATCAGCGCTTTACGTGCGATGTCCCAGTTAACCAGACCAGATACTGCAACCCGGAGTTTGATAAGCTCTTTGCTGCACAGAGCCGGACGTTTGATGTCCAGAAGCGAGCCGAGATCATCCACCAGATGGAGCGTATACTCCTGCGGGATATTCCAGATGATCGTGGATTTTACTGGAAATCGGCTATGGCGTATTGGAACCGTGTGAAGCAATGGCCACCTCTCCAGGGGACTACCGTCTACAACTTTGGCAAGTTTGAGCGGGTGTGGTGCCAGGACGGAAAGTGCATGTGAGCTATGCCTAGCTACATTATACGTCGCATCTTGTTGATGATTCCCACGTTACTGGGGGCAGTGACGCTGATTTTCCTGCTCATGCGGCTGCTCCCAGGGGACGTGGCATTGTATATTTTAGGCTCGGGCGAAAGCAGTGACGTCAACAAGGAGGCCCTGGAGCAGATCAGGCAAGATCTCGGGCTTGACCAGCCACTGATCGTACAGTATGGGAAGTGGGTCTGGGGGGCAGCGCGGCTGGACTTTGGGAACTCCTATTGGACACGTCAGCCCGTTATTGAAGAACTCCAGCGCCGCTATCCCATGACAGCAAATCTGGCCGTTATGAGCCTGTTGCTGGGAACGCTCATTGCGATTCCGATAGGGGTCCTGTCGGCCATCCGGCAGGACACCCTGGTCGATTATGCGGCGCGGATATTCGTCATTGCTGGCCTGTCGATCCCGAACTTCTGGCTCGCCATTCTGGTCATTCTGGGGCTCGTGCACTATTTCCAGTGGCTGCCACCCCTGAACTATGCGCCGTTCTGGGCTGATCCCTGGCTGAATTTCAAGCAACTGGTCTTCCCAGCCCTGATCACGGGCTATCGCCTCTCGGCCATTGGCGCGCGCATGACGCGCTCCAGCGTCCTCGAAGTCCTGCGGGATGATTTTGTGCGCACGGCCCGTGCCAAGGGGTTGCGCGAACGTGTCGTGGTGCTGAAGCACGCGCTCAAAAATGCGCTGCTGCCAGTGATTACCATTATCGGCGTCGAACTCCTCGTCCTGTTTGGTGGCGTGGTCGTGATCGAGACGGTGTTTACGATTCCAGGCGTTGGCAGGTATCTGGTGGATGCGATTACCCACCGAGATTATCCCTCCATTCAGGCCCTGGTGTTTGTGTTTGCCGTCTTCGTGATGCTGGTGAATCTGCTCGTGGACATTGTCTATGCGTTCTTAGATCCGCGCATTCGGTACGCCTGAAGAAAGCGAGGCGGATGATGAAGGCTGACGTACGGATTCTGGAGTTGCCAGCGCTGCCGCAGCAACGCCCTGCTACGCGGTGGCGCCCTCTGTGGCTGTTTATCAAGCGTAAGCCGCTTGGTGCCATAGGTGCGGGGTTGTTAGCCATCTTTATAATGATGGCCATCCTGGCCCCGGCTCTGGCTACGCATGACCCGGATCTCAACAACTACCGCGCCCGGATCAAGCCGCCGTCGGCCCAACACTGGTTTGGGACCGATAACTTTGGGCGGGATACATATAGCCGCGTCGTCTATGGGGCGCGGCTTTCGATCTATGTCGGCGTGCTCTCGACCCTCCTCGGTACCGCACTCGGGGCCTTTGCTGGCCTACTGAGCGGCTTCTTGGGGGGCCGCGTCGATCAGCTCATCCAGCGCCTGGCGGACGTGATGTTTACCATTCCCCCTCTGGTGCTGGCCATGGCCATTGTCACCATGCTGGGCCCCTCGCTCATCAACGTTATCATCGCCATTGCTGTTCCCCGTCTCCCGAACACCAATCGAGTCATTCGTTCGGCTGTACTGTCGGCCAGAGAGAGCCTCTATGTCGAGGCGTCGCGTGCTCTTGGTTGTTCGAACTGGCGCGTGATGCTGCGCCACCTCCTGCCCAACGTGACCGCGCCCATTATTGTCGTCGCTACAGCTGGCCTAGGAGGAGCTATTCTGGTTGAAACATCGCTGAGTTTTTTGGGGCTGGGGGTGCCACCGCCAGCGCCATCGTGGGGCCGTATGCTCTCAGTGGAAGGCATGCGCTATTTCGAGACGGCGCCGTTGATGGCGATTTTCCCCGGTGTCTTTATCAGCGCTGCTGTGTTTGGCGCTAACCTGTTTGGCGACGCCCTACGGGATGTGTTGGATCCCAAATTGCGTGGTCGCTAAGTGCGTAAGGACGGGCAATGAGCACGTTTATCACCTTCGCGACCCTTCTCTTATGCCTCACCGTTCTATTATGTGCTGGGACACTTCTCCAGTACCTGGTCCTATCTCCCTATGGCGCCTCTAGAGTTGAGGAAATTCGTCGTTTGCGGCAGACAGGGCTGGCGGCTAATCAAGTCGGGGATGAGTGACCAATAAAAGCAATCAGGTGAAGGTGGCAGTAGCATTTCCTGCCTTCTGGGTGTATGATACACGGAGATGTTAGGATGTTCATCATCTATAGATATAGGAATTATCCACCCACCATAGACATGATCGGGGCGGGATATCGGCGCACATGGAACCCGTTCTGCTGCTTAATGCCTCGTTTGAACCGCTGCGAGTGATCAACTGGAAGCGTGCCCTGACGTTGGTGTTTGCTGGCAAAGTGGAAGTCGTGGAAGAGTATACCCGTGAAATCCACAGTATCAGCTTGGCAGTACGTCTGCCGGCTGTTGTGCGCTTGCTGACCCTTATCCGGGTGCGAGGCACGGGAGTAAAGTTCTCACGCCAGAATATCTATGCCCGCGACAACTATGAGTGCCAGTACTGTGGGTGCCAGCCTTCAGTCAGTGAACTCACCTATGACCACATTATTCCACGGGCGCACGGTGGGCCGACAGACTGGACGAACATCGTCACCTGCTGCATTCCATGCAACCGGCGTAAAGGGGGGAAATTGCTCGAACAGTCCGGGATGCATTTGCGCCATCTGCCGAAGAAACCAACCTGGCAACCATATATCACCATGGCTGTAGGTATGCGCAACCCGCCGGAAAGCTGGCGTGGGTATCTGGCTTGGCATAACGGCCAAGAGTGACAAAACGTTCTCGATCCATCCGCCTCGGCTTCTCACCCTGCTCACACTCTCGCCGAGAGGGAGAGAGAGGGAGAAGGCTTGATTTTTCCTGCTGCCACCCCTTGACACCTCTATGCCCCTTGGCTATCGTTACTAGCACTCAACATGGTCGAGTGCTAACAATCTCTCCCAGGGAGCATGCGCACAGTGCCGGTGGAAGGCACTCGGTCATGCTGTCTGCAGCCATGTTGGTACGCAGTTAGCGTAACGGTACATTACATAGCGTTTGTCACATTGTTCTGGACAGAGGAGGTCTGCCATGAAGTTTCGTCCTTTGCACGATAACGTGCTGGTGAAACGTCTGGAAACCACCGAGGAAAAAGTCGGTGGAATCATTATTCCTGATACAGCCAAAGAAAAACCGCAGGAAGGCAATGTCCTGGCGGTGGGTCCTGGGAAACTCCAGGACGATGGCACACGGCGTGCCGTTGGGGTGGCTGTGGGGAATAAAATACTCTTTGGCAAGTATGCCGGCACTGAGATCACCATTGACGGTGATGAGTTGCTGGTACTCCGTGAGTCTGACTTACTGGGCGTGATTGAGTAAGCTCGCTCGTGCTGTGGAGGAAGGAGCATAGTTATGCCTGCAAAGCAACTGCATTTCGGCGAAAAAGCCCGTGCTGATATTCTGACCGGTATTAACAAGCTTGCCAATGCTGTGAAGGTCACGTTGGGCCCTCGCGGTCGTAATGTCGTCCTCGACAAGAAATTCGGTTCGCCGGCCTCGACCAAAGACGGTGTCACCGTCGCCAAAGAAATCCAATTAGAAGATCCGTTTGAAAATATGGGTGCGCAGATGGTCCGGGAAGTGGCCAGCAAGACCAGCGATGTGGCTGGTGATGGCACCACGACTGCGACCGTGCTGGCGCAGGCGATCTTCCGTGAAGGGCTCAAGCAGGTCACCGGCGGCCATGGCCCGATGGAGATTAAACGTGGCATCGAGCAGGCCGTCGATGTGGTGGTCGAAGAGCTACGCAAGCTCAGCCGTGAGGTCAAAGGCAAAACCGAGATTGCGCAGGTTGGCACGATTTCGGCCAATAACGACCGCACGGTTGGTGATCTGATCGCTGAGGCCATGGAGAAGGTGGGCAAAGACGGGGTCATCACGGTTGAAGAGGGCAAAACGGCCGAGACCTCGATGGATGTCGTCGAGGGGATGCAGTTTGACCGTGGCTATATTTCCCCCTACTTCGTGACCAATGCTGAGCGCATGGAAGCAGTCCTGGAGAATCCCTACATGCTGCTGAACGAGAAGAAGCTCAGCAACATGAAGGAACTCTTGCCCGTGCTCGAGCAGATTGCCCGGGCTGGCCGGCCACTGGTGGTGATCTCTGAGGACGTTGAGGGTGAGGCGCTGGCGACCCTGGTGGTCAACAAGCTGCGTGGCACCCTGCAGTGCGCGGCGGTGAAGGCTCCGGGCTTTGGCGATCGGCGCAAAGAGATGTTGCGCGACATGGCCGTGATCACCGGTGGCAATGTCATCTCCGACGACCTTGGCATCAAGCTGGAAAGCATCACACTGAACGATCTCGGCCAGGCCAAGCGCATCACCATCGACAAGGAAAACACCACGATCGTGGAAGGCGCTGGCTCCACCTCGGATATCGAAGGACGCGTGAAGCAGATTCGGGCTCAGATCGAGGAAACCACCTCTGATTATGATCGCGAGAAGCTGCAAGAACGTCTGGCGAAGCTCGTGGGCGGGGTGGCCGTCATTCGGGTCGGGGCTGCGACGGAATCGGAGATGAAAGAGAAGAAAGCGCGTGTTGAAGATGCCCTGAACGCGACCCGGGCGGCTGTGGAAGAGGGCATTGTCCCCGGTGGTGGGGTGGCATACATCCGTGCCCTGTCGGCACTGGAGAAGCTACAGCTCGGTGGTGATCGACAGGTGGGCGTCAACATCATCCAGCGGGCGCTAGAAGAGCCCCTGCGCATGATCGCCATCAATGCTGGGGCCGAGGGGGCGACGGTGCTGCAGCGCGTGAAAGCCGAGTCAGGCACCACAGGATATGACGCCTCGAGCGACGGGTACGTCGATATGATGAACCAGGGGATCCTTGATCCCACGAAGGTGACGCGTATTGCCCTGCAGAATGCCGCGAGTGTGGCGGCCTTGCTGCTCACCACGGAGGCGCTCATTACGGAGCTGCCGGAAGAGAAGAAGCTAGCAATGCCTCCAGGCGGGCATCACGATATGGATATGGATTATTAAACTTGGACCTGAGGGGCAAGGTGGCTTGCCCCTCAGCTGCCATGGGCCAGCAGGATTGCCGCGCTTGCATGGATGACTGCGATTTGCCCCCTGCCTGAGATTGTATTCGTGTTGTAATATTGCTACCTTGTTGATATCCCGTGTGGAGAAGGAACATTGCATGACAACCTTATCTACTGAGGATACTACTCGCCAAAGTGCTGATGATCGTGATCCTGATAGCCTCAACCCTGTGATAGAAGTTATGGGGCCATGCTGGCAACGCCTCTGCGCACAGAGGGTGTGGAAGCCTCAACGACTCCCATTCCGTCTGTTTCTCCAGGAGCAAGCGCATACCCTACGCCATGGGCTGGGTGGGGGAAGATTAGGATACGCACGCATCAAGCGAAGACCGTTGGCGAGGGTACGACGGAGCGCTGTCCGATGCGAAAGGGATCAGGGAATTTTTTCGAGACTTGGATGATTTAGATTACCAAAATCGGCATCGACCCGTTGCCACTGTAAAGCCCTTAGTATAGCGCTGTTGCCTGGTGAGTGTTGAGGGCTTGCAGCTGGTGTGCGGGTCGCAGACACTTTGTGGTCATACACGAATAAGGAGTACACCTCATGTTGCGTCACATGTTGTTTCAGCGCCGAGGGAAAAGCCGTATGCATGCGGTGTTACTCGGACTATGCTTTGGCTGCGCCCTGTTTGTGCTGCCCCTCAATGCAGCGCAGCTCTGGGAGGAGGGCAGCGGTGCTGCGACTGGTGAACAGCCCGTGCCGCCAGCGTTTGTCGAGTTAGCCAAACATCTCAAGCCGGCTGTGGTGAATATCAGTAGCAAGCAAACAGAGGGAAAACCGGCTCCTAGTCGTGCGCCATTTGGCAGGGAGGAGAACGATCCCTTTCAGGATTTTTTTGACCGCTTCTTCGGAGGCCGTGGTGGCCCGAGGCGCCAGCGTTCAGGGCTCGGTTCAGGTTTCATCATTAACTCTACCGGGTTCATTGTCACGAACAATCATGTGGTGGAGGGAGCCACAGAAATTAAAGTGACTCTGGCCACCAAGGAGGAATTTGACGCCACGCTCGTGGGGCGTGATCCAAAGACGGACCTGGCTTTGATCAAAGTCAAAAGTCCTAAGCCGCTGCCCACAGTTCCGTTTGGCAACTCTGACGCCCTCGAAGTGGGGGAATGGGTCCTGGCCATCGGTAATCCTTTTGGCTTAGGGCATACCGTGACGTCCGGCATCGTCAGTGCCAAAGGGAGAATTATTGGCGCTACGAACTACGATGACTTCATCCAAACCGATGCCTCCATTAATCCTGGCAACAGTGGTGGCCCGCTCTTCAACATGCGTGGACAGGTCATTGGTATTAACACGGCGATTGTTTCCGGTGGCCAGGGGATTGGTTTTGCCATTCCCACTAATCTTGCTAAAGAGGTCTTGTTACAACTCCATGCCAAAGGCAGTGTCACGCGCGGCTGGTTGGGGGTGGCGATTCAGAGCATTTCTCCAGACCTCCTCAAAGCGTTTAATCTCGATGATGCGCAAGGGGCCTTGGTCTCGGATGTCGTGGCCGATGGTCCAGCCGCGAAAGCTGGCCTCCAGCGTGGCGATGTCATTATAGGGTTTCAGGGCAACAAGGTGCAGGATTCGACCGAACTCCCACGTATGGTCGCCGCTATCGCGCCAGGGACGAAAGTACAGGTAGAGATATTACGCAGCGGCAAGAAGATGACGATTCCTGTCACCCTGGGGACGTTGGCGGAGGAGAAAGAGGCAGCGGCCAAGTTGCAGCCCTCTGATGTGGAAGAGAGTGTAGGACTGCGCGTCGAAGCCATTACTCCAGAATTGGCGCGCAGCTTGCGACTCGACAATACCAAGGGCGTCGTCGTGTCGCGTGTGGCGCCGGATAGCCCAGCGGCTGAAGCGGGTATTCAGCGGGGGGATATTGTCCGTGAAGTGAACCGTCAGCTGGTCACGGATCTAGAATCCTATGCCGAAGCGACCTCGCATCTTACCCCGAATACGCCAGCGCTGTTTTTGCTCGAACGCCGTGGCAGCAGCCTCTACGTCGCACTCAAACCAACGAAAGAGGGTTAAAGGCATGCAGGAGGAGAGCGCAGGATGATCGAGGTGGACCATCTCAGTAAATACTATGGTCCCGTGACAGCGATCCGGGATCTCTCCTTCAGTGTCGAGCAAGGAGAGGTTCTAGGTTTCTTGGGACCTAACGGCGCCGGGAAAACGACCACGATGCGTATCCTGACAGGATTCATGCCGGCCAGTAGTGGACGCGCCGTGGTCGCCGGCTACGATGTCTTTGCGCAAGCACTCGAAGTCCGTCAGCGGGTCGGCTATCTGCCAGAGAACGTACCGCTGTACAGGGAAATGACCGTCAGTAGCTACTTGCACTTCGTCGCTGAAGTGAAGGGCATTACGCGGCGCGAGCGCCCCCGCAAAGTCGGTGAGGTGATGGAACTCTGCGGCGTGCATGAAATGGAGCGCCGTCTCATTGGGAATCTCTCCAAAGGCTATCGCCAGCGCGTAGGCCTGGCGCAGGCGCTCCTCAACGATCCTCCTGTCCTCATTCTCGATGAGCCCACTGTAGGACTCGATCCACGTCAGATCATCGATATCCGCCAGACTATTAAAAACCTCCGGCACAACCATACGGTCATCCTCAGCACCCATATCCTTCCCGAAGTGAGCATGACGTGTGACCGGGTAGTCATTATCAACGACGGCCAGGTCGTGGCGGTCGACACGCCCGACAACTTGACGGAGCGTACGCAGCCCAATCGCTCTATTTATCTTGAAGTGCAGGGGCCAGAGGCGGCTGTCCTGGCACACTTGCAGAGTCTCCCAGGGGTGCTCACAGTGGCGAAGAATGGCGCTAACCCGAGTGGGGCTGCTGTCTATACCCTGTCGACGACCAAAGAGCGCGATATGCGGGCTGACGTGGCCCGGGCCATCGTGCAGCAGGGCTGGCAACTCCTGGAGTTACGGGCGGTGCGCCTGAGTCTGGAAGAGGTGTTCGTGCAACTCGTCACGGAAGAGGGGGAGGCACATGCGTAGCATCTACGCAGTCTTTAAACGTGAGGTCAAAGCCTACTTCACCCTCCCCATCGCCTATGTCATGATCGGGGGACTGTTGTTTATCGTCGGGCTGTTGTACTGGATGTCCTTTCAATTTTTCTTGCGCGATAGTTTTGCAGCCATGCGCAATCCTATGATGGCTAGCGATCTCGACATTAGCTGGATGGTGGTAAGTGCCACGATTAGTACCATTGGGGTGGTGAGTGTTTTTACTTTGCCCTTGCTGACCATGCGCCTGTGGGCGGAAGAAAAACGCACCGGCACCGTTGAGCTGCTCCTCACCTTCCCCTTGCGGGACAGTAGTATTGTGCTGGGCAAATTTTTTGCTGGCCTGGCTGTGTACATGATTCTGCTGCTGTTCAGTCTTCTCTACCCGCTACTGGCCGGGCTGTATGCACACCTCGACCCCGGGCCGATCCTGGCTGGCTATCTGGGAACGCTCCTCCTCGGCGCCACGCTGTTTGCCCTGGGCTTTCTCTGTTCTACCTGGACCGAGAATCAGATTGTCGCCTGTGCTATTGCCTGGGCTAGTTTTCTGTTTTTCTGGCTCATCGGCCATGCCGCGGATTTTGTAGGACCAGGTCTCGGCAAGCTGTTTACGCAGCTCTCATTTGCCAAACACCACGAAAATTTTGCTAAGGGCGTCATCGAAACGCAGGATGTAGCCTATTTTGTACTTTTTACTGTGTTCTGTCTGTTTCTCACATTGCGCTCGATCGAATCGACACGTTGGCGAGGGTAAGCACATGCAACATCCGTCGGAGAACACACCACCTACAAGGCCACGCCGTACGCTGCGTCAGGCGTTCAACCTGCGCACCCTGAAGTATGGCAGCCATGCGTCACTATTTACGGCCATCGTATTGGCTGTGCTGCTCTTACTCTACAGTCTGGCGATGCAGCATAACCAGCGTTTTGATGTGACGCAGGCCAAACGTTTTACCCTCGCAGAGCAGAGCATCAAGTTGCTGCAGGGACTGCAATATCCTATCAAGGTCATCGGCTTCTACAGCGTGTCAGATCGTGAACGCGAAGCGTTTACCGATCTCATCAAGCAGTACACGCAGCACACAGACAAACTCTCGTATGAGGTCGTTGATCCCGATCGTCAGCCGGCCCTGGCGAAGCAGTACGACATCATGGCGGATAATACGGTCGTCGTCGAGGGCAACGGCAAGAAAGAAAAGATCTCCCGTGTGGAAGAAGCCGCCATGACGAATGCCATTCTCAAGGTGACCCGCAATACGAAGAAGATCGCCTATTTTGTGACGGGTCACGGCGAGCCATCACTGACAGATAGCGATCGTACGGGATACAGTGTTGCCAAGCAAGCGCTGGAAGATCAAAACTATACCGTGCAGGAACTGGTGCTGGCCCGTCAGCCGCAGGTGCCTGACGATGCTGCAGTGGTGATTGTGGCAGGGCCACGGCGGGATCTGTTGGAGTCTGAGACAGAGGCGCTCAGCAAATTTCTAGAGCGTGGCGGGGATCTCTTCATGATGATCGATGTGGATCCGAATAAACCCGATGCTGTCCCAGGTTTAGTGGCCTTTGTGAAGCGCTATGGTCTTGAGGTCGGCAATGATATCGTCATCGAAACGAATCCACTGGGGCGCTTGGTGGGTGCCGATTATCTCATGCCAGTGGTTCTCACGTATGAGCGACATGCGATTACAAAAGAACTCGGGAACCTGATGACCATCTTCCCGGTCGTTCGCTCAGTCCAGGTAGCCAAAGACCTCCCACAGGGTATTACCGCCCAGGGACTCGCGATGACGAGTCCTGAGAGTTGGGCAAAGACGGATCTCAAAGGGCTCCAGGAAGGTCGTTTGGAGGTGGGTACGGAGAGTGACCGTCGTGGGCCGATCACCATCGCTGCGGTTGCCACAATCAATTCCAGCACCAACAATGCTGGCACATCCGCAGGTAGCGGCGCCGAGGCAACAGAC
>Ga0081540_1004667_pt1 | contig 10367 bp, 12 predicted proteins | sample TabmetS2T1R1_FD_71024 | JGI IMG/M metagenome (GOLD analysis project Ga0081540, IMG submission 71024) | Tabebuia heterophylla rhizosphere microbial communities from the University of Puerto Rico - S2T1R1 | ecosystem: Host-associated > Plants > Roots > Rhizosphere ... | reverse complement strand
GAGCGCGATCAGAAATCTCAGTCCGGTATTCCGGGTCTCCGCGAGATCAGGTTTATCGGTGACTTGCTCGGAAACACGTCAGGCACCAGGACCAGGTCCGAAATCATCGTCTTTATCAAGACACGGCTCATTCGCAACAGTGTGGATGCCGGCGCGGTGACCGAAGAGTTCCGGGAACGGCTGCAATCGATGCGTCGCGATCGTACCGTGATCAATGGTACGGGCGCGAGAGCGAATTGAACGCGGACAGCGCGTGATGTCTTGATGGAACGACTTTCTCGACAAGTCGGAATTTGTCGCGGTTGGAAAAGAGAGTGGAGAAACAACAGGCTCGGAGTTCCGGGCGCGCGTCGCAGCCTCGCCTAACACAATGACTTCATACTTCCGCACGAGACGGGTCCAATAATCGTCGAGAAAGGCTGCTTTGCTTATGGTGCCGTAGAGCATCGGGAGGCGACAATGAAAACAGTCAAGATCGCCCGGGCGCATGCGCTCGCAGGCTTAGCTACCATGTTGTTGGGATCGGTGGCGTGGCCGACAGGCGCGCTAGCCCAGAACAATTCGACTGCTAACGCGACAAATGCGGATGCGAGTTCGAATGCGGCCACCGCTAACGTGACGGCTGGTGGACAGAGGTTCGGCAACAACTTCGGACGATCGCCATCGCGTGGCGGCGGTACCGATCCGGGGGTGAGAACCGGGGCGCCGGGAGCCGGTGGACCGTTGCAGGGCCTCGGCAATGCGGAACTGCAATACTTCAACGCGGCCAAGGACGTCTTTCAGGAAGTCGATGCAGTTCCGGATGGTTTGGGACCTCGTTTCAATCTCGATAGTTGTGCCGGCTGTCATTCGCAGCCGGCGATCGGAGGCAGCAGCCCTGCCAGCAATCCGCAGGTTACGGTGGCGACCGCAGCGGGCGCCAAGAACGTATTGCCATCCTTCATCACGGCCAACGGCCCGATCCGCGAGGCACGGTTCGTGCGAAATCCGGACGGTTCGGCGGACGGTAGCGTGCATGCTCTTTTCGTGATCACAGGAAGGTCCGATGCGCCGGGTTGCAACATCCAGCAGCCGAATTTTGCGGCGCAGCTGGCCCGCAACAACGTCGTTTTCCGGATTCCGACCCCAACGTTCGGGCTTGGCCTGGTGGAAAACGTCCCGGATAGCGCGCTTCAGTCCTCTCTGGCGGCCAATGCGCACCAGAAGAGGGCCTTGGGTATTTCCGGACACTTCAACATCAATGGAAACGACACGACGATTGCACGATTCGGCTGGAAGGCTCAGAACAAGTCGCTGCTGGTGTTCTCAGGCGAAGCCTACAATGTCGAAATGGGCGTCACCAACGACATGTTTCCGAACGAGCGCGAAGGTGATCCGAACTGCCAGTTCAACGCCACGCCGGAAAGCGTGACGCCGCTGCAGCCCGAAAATACGGGAAGCCCGGCGGCAAATTACCAGAACGACATCGAGCTGTTTTCCGCCTTCATGCGCCTGACCGCGCCGCCAACTCCGGCGACGTCGAGTGCGACACCGGTCGCGCAGACGACGGGAGCGTCTAGCCAACCAATGGCCGATGCGACAGGGGCGTCGGGTCAGACGACGGGATCGGCGAGTTCGTCATCGACGACCTCGACGACCTCGACGCTGCTGGGGTCGGCGACGGCGGACGCCTCGGGCGTGATGACCGCTACCGAATCGTCCAGCGCGCAGTCATCCACTACGTCGACTGCAACGATCACACGCGGAAACCAGGTCTTCACCAACATCGGTTGCCAGGCGTGCCATACCAGATCCTTCACCACTGCGAAGTCGCAAACGACGGGGCAAAGCAACGTCACGATCCAGCCCTACAGCGATTTTGCCGTGCACGACATGGGAAACGGACTGGCGGACGGTGTGACGCAGGGAGGCGCCAATGGCAACGAATTCCGCACGGCTCCGTTGTGGGGTGTCGGCCAGCGCGTCTTCTTCCTTCATGATGGCCGCACCAAAGACTTGAACGTCGCGATACAGCAGCATGCCAGCCCCGGGTCGGAAGCCAACGCAGTCATCAGCAACTACAACATGCTGTCGCGTGACGATCAGCAGTCTCTCCTGAACTTCCTGCGGTCCCTGTAATGTAGAGCCTGCGCTGCGACTATGCGGATCGGGATGTATCTGGGGATGGCGTGCCTCGCCGCAATGAGCGCGGCGTCCGTTGGCGCCATTGTCTCATCCCGCAACGGCGGCATTACTCGGCTCGCGAACCCGGAGGATGTGCGTGTCGCCGATAGCGTTTTTGTCAGCGACTACTTCGGTTTTGCGTATCGCGTACCCCACGGCTGGAGCCAGGGATTGCCTGGGCCCGACCCATCGCAGTCCGGATACTACGTCCTCGGAACTTGGGTGCCGACAGGTGACTTTACCGGATCGATTCTCGTCGTCGCGCAGGACAACTTTTTCACGCCGGATACATCGGATGGCGTGAAGAATGCCGTGAACCACTTTCGCCAGTTCATGTCGTCGGTCGACGGCATGACGATCGATCGCGAGCCTGAGCCGGTGAAAGTCGGGGCGTATCCCGGCTACCGCATTGATTTCAGCGGTGTGGGTCTCTTTCGCTCGATGTTGGCGATCGAAATTCGCTGCCATGTCGTGACGTTCAATCTGACAAGCCGCGATCCTGAGTTGCTTGCAAGTCTGGCGAGGTCATTGGACGACCTTGTCTCGTTTGAAAGCAAGGCTGGCCCCGTTCCGGAATGTCTCAGAGATTATGTGTCCGAAAACGTCCTGCATCGGATAGAGCCCGACGGCGCCGCTGCGACGGCCGTATCAATTCCGGTTCGCCTGGTCGTGGCAACAGACGGCAGCGTGAAGCACGTTCACGTCATCCGTGCGTCCGCTGCACAACGACGGGACATCGAAGAGGCCGTGAGGCAGTGGCGATTCAAGCCCTACCTGAAACAAGGAAGTCCGGCCGAAGTCGAAACCGGCGTGATTTTCGGCCGTGAGCGGCGGCAAGGACAAGCTTGGCAGTATGGTGAGCGCCACAGGGAGCCCGTCGCACTCGTGGCGTAAAGGAATCGCGCTGGATATCCGGCGCGAGGTAACGGTTGGAAGGGCGAACAGCGCGTAATGCAGCGCCGAGGCAACGCCTCCCCGTGGAGCATCAGCGCCAACGCCCGCCCGAAGGTCGCCATCCTCTCGTGGAACCTTGCTGCGGGAGACGGCCGTGAGCGAGCACCCGGCGACGGGGCCGCAACGGTTGCAAGCGGCCAGGGAAGGCCCCCCACTTCCCGTCAAAGCGGAGCGGGACATGGCTCGACTGCTGTCGGTGAACGTCGGGCTGCCGCGCGACATCGCGTGGAAGGGTCGCACCGTGCATACCGGGATCTGGAAAAGTCCGGTGCACGGCCGCTGTCGGGTCGGCCGGTTGAATCTGGAAGGAGACGGTCAAGGCGACCTTGCCGGCCATGGCGGCGAGCAGCGGGCCGCCTTTGTCTATCAGATCGAATCGTATCGCCACTGGCAGGAGCAACTGAAGAGGACCGACTTCGTCCACGGACAGTTCGGCGAGAACTTCACCATCGACGGATTGCCGGACAACCTTGTTTGCATCGGCGACCGCTTTCAAATCGGCAGCGCACTGTTCGAGATCAGTCAACCCCGTGTTACCTGCTACCGCGTCGGCATCCGGATGAACGAGCCGCGGATGCCGGCATTGCTGACGTCCAGCGGCCGGCCCGGCTTCTACTTCCGCGTTCTCAGGGAAGGCGAGGTGGGTGCCGGCGACGAGATCGTGAAGGTGGGAGAGGCGAACGAGCGAATGACCGTCGCCGAGATCAACGCGCTGCTCTATTCCCCCGATCATGCGCGCGATCGGCTGGAGCGCGCCTTGCGGATCGAGGCGCTGCCGCGTGGATGGCGTTCGTCGTTTGAGGCATTGCTGCGGAACCAAGCCACTGGCGTGGTGAGTGGTAACGCGGGGCTTGCGCCGGCGGCGGCTGCGCATCCGGTTGCGCCGGGATTTCGGCCGCTCGCGGTGGCGGGGATCGATCAGGAGTCCGCTGATGTCTTCTCCCTGTCGCTGCGACCTCCGGACGGTCAGCCGCTGCGACCGGCTCTGGCTGGTCAATACGTGGTCTTGCGTCTTCCACGGAGCGGCGACGGCCCGCCGCTGTTTCGCAGCTACTCACTTTCGGGCGCGGTCTCGACGGAACGCTACCGGATTAGCGTGAAGATCGAGCCGAACGGAGCGGCTGGAACTTACCTGCGAGAACAGGTCCGCGTCGGCGATATCCTCGATGTCAGCTCCCCGCGCGGAAGCTTCATCCTGCAGTCCGGCGAGCGGCCTGTGGTGCTGCTCAGCGCGGGAATCGGGGCGACGCCTGTTCTGTCGATGCTGCACGCGCTGGCGACGGCGCGCTCGCCGCTCCCCGTCCTGTGGTTCCACACGGCTCGCGACGGAGAACATCATCCCTTTGCCGCCGAAGTTCGTCGCGTCATGCCCGCACTCACCCACGGCCGCAGCTATGTCTGCTACAGCAGGCCAGGTCCTCACGACAGGATAGGCGAGGATTTCGACGCCATCGGTCGCCTTTCGCAAGCGGTTCTCGGCAACGTCGGTGTCCCGCGCGAGGCCGATGTCTACCTCTGCGGTCCTGCTCGCTTCATGGCGGAGATAAAACTGGCGCTCGCGGCCCTGGGCGTGGCGCCGGAACGGATTCATGTCGAGATCTTCAACGGCGGCGAGTCGATGAGTCCCGGTGTCGTCGGCGCAGCGACGCGAGCTCCACACCTGCCCGAGGATGACGCCAACACCGGACCGCTGGTGTCGTTCGCACGAAGCGGCATCGCTGCACACTGGAAGGCGTCGGCCTATCAGAGCATCCTGGAACTGGCCGAGGCGTGCGACGTGCCGGTCCGCTGGTCGTGCCGGACCGGTGTTTGCCACAACTGCGAGAGCGGTTTGGTTTCGGGCGTGGTCGGCTATGAACCGCAGCCGCTGGACAGGCCGGCTGACGGCAATCTTCTCGTTTGCTGCTCGCAACCGATTGGTGATGTCGTCATCGATTTGTGAGTCCCCCAACTGACGAGGCGAGGGGCGATGAACACAATCGGCGTGGGCATCAGGTGTCGTGTCTTCCTTGCCAACGCCATGCATGCACCGGGTTTTTGCGAGTGCACGGCCTAAACCGGCTCGTAGGTTTCGGAGGCGCAGATGTCGTCGTCCTCGACGCGGCGGCGGTCGAGGATGACATTGCCGCCGATGGTGAGGCGGTAGGTCTGGCTGCCCAGCGGCTTGCCCATGACGGAGTTGAGGTCGGCCATGACGCAGGCGGTCCAGTTCACCCCCGAGGGCTCATGGCGCGGCACGGAGACGCGGACGCGCGTGGGTTGGGAGGCTGCGGTGAACACCTGCTCCAGGTTTTCGCGCACCAGGCGCTTGACGTCCGGTGGCGGCTCCGGCGGCAAGGGATCGGGTATCTTGGCGCGCATGAATTCCGGCAGCGGCGCGCGCATGTCGGCAAAGCCGCACGCGGCGAGCGCCAGCGCTGCTGCCGCCAACAACGCAACTCTGATGGTGATCCGCAGCATCCCGCCCGTTTGTCCCCACGCGGAGATACCGTTTAGGCGTTTTGCCGCCAAATTGCGCAGCCTGGACGCGCAATCCCCAATCAACAATTGCTGAAGATGGTATCAAGCCGCCCACGTCCGGGGTAATACACGGCCAGTACAACCAGGAAGCAGGGCGGAGCGGCATGCGGCGTATGAGGATTTTCGCGGGGCTGCTTGTAATCGGCGCCTTGATCGCGGAGCCGGCACAGGTGCTGGCGCAGGCCAGGCGGCCGAACCCGCAGGAGAAGAAAGAAGAGAAGAAGCCCGTGGTGGACGAGCAGGCCTACAAGGCTGCGCTCGAGCGCATTCCCGAGCCCAAGGAAAAATACGATCCCTGGAGCGGCGCACGTCCGGCGGAACCGGCCAAGAAATCAAAGTGATAATCGAAATGATCACGGCAGGGCGCAAGATCGCCGCTGCGACAAAATAGCATCGGCGCGCCTAGAGCATGATCCGGAAAAGTGGGAAGCGGTTTTCCGAAAAGATCATGCTCCAACAAAGAGCTAGAGTGAGATGACGCTTCGAAGAAAAGTCATCTCGCTCTAGCGTGATCTGGCGCACAGTTGAACCTTCCCATTCATGGCTATCACCAATGGTCGGCCTGCAATGCCGGAGGTTGCGCCATGTCATGCCGCTCACTGCTTAAAGTCATTATCCCCGCCGCACTTCTCTTGGCCTCGGTGCCGGCCTGGGCCGAAAACCGCATGGCGCTGGTGATCGGGCAATCCGCCTACAAGTCGGTTCCGGCGCTGCCCAATCCCGGCAACGACGCCAAGGCGGTATCGCAGCTTCTCACCGATTCCGGTTTTGAGGTGTCGCAGGCAGCTAATCTGTCGCAGAACGAGATGCGCACGGCGATCTCCGACTTTGCCGGCAGGGTCGCGGCCAAGGGGCCCGACACCGTCGCGCTGGTGTTCTATGCCGGTCACGGCATCCAGGTCGACGGCGAGAATTTCCTCATTCCGACCGACATCGATCCCAAGCGCGAGGCCGACATCCCGATGCAGGCGGTGCGGCTGAATGACATCCTCAACACCTTCGCCTCGGTGCCGAGCCGGATGCGTTTCTTTCTGCTCGATTCCTGCCGCAACAATCCGTTCCCCCAATTGAGCAAGAGCGCCGGCAGCGGCCTTGCGATTGTCGACACCAAGGTCGGCGCGCCCGGCACGTTCGTTTCGTTCTCGACCTCGCCCGGCGCGGTCGCCGAAGACGGCAATGGCGTCAACAGCCCATACACCACGGCGCTATTGGAAGCGGCGAAGCAGCCGAACATCCCGATCGAGGAAACCTTCAAGCGCGTGCGCGTCGCCGTGAACAAGTCGACTGACGGCCGGCAGACGCCGTGGGATTCGTCCTCGCTGACCGAGGATTTCAAATTCATCGGCGCCGCGACGCCAGGCCCGAAGCTCGCCGCTGCGAAGAAGACCGTGCAGGAATGGACGCGCGAGCTGAAGGGCAAGCCCGTCGAGGTCGCCAACGAGATCATCGTCGCCGACGGCACCGACGAGTCCTATGAGGCGTTCGCAGCGCTATATCAGGGCACGACGCGCGGCCTGCAGGCGAAGGACTGGCTCGACCGGCATCGCCGCCTGATGGCCTGGAACAAGGCGGTGCTGATCAACACGGCGTCCGGCTATCGCGAATTCCTCGCGCTCTATCCCGACAGCGATCTCACCATCACCGCGCGCAAGCTCGCCGAACGGCTGCGCTATCGTCCGGAATTCGTCGCCGCGATCGCAACGCCCGTGCAGAACGCTTCGCTCAACACCTGCCCGTGCGGCCCGCAGCCCGCACCGCAGCTGCAGCCGCAGCAGCAGCAGAAGGTCGACGTTGCTCCGACCAAGAAAGTCGACGTTACGCCGACCAAGAAGGTCGACACAGCCCCGCCCAAGCGCTCTGGCAAGCCGAAGCCGCTCCGTGAGCCCGAAGAAGAAGAAGTCGTGGTCGTTCGCCGTCCGCCGCCCCAGGTCTATGAACCCTCAGGGCCGCCGGTCTCGATCGGCATCGGCATCGGTATGGGCGGTTTTGGCGGCGGCCACAGCTACGGCGGTGGCGGTTACGGCCAGCGCCCGATGCGGGGTTACTGAGCGCGCGCTTCGCGCTTGCCATCAACGCGTGCTCGACTAGCCGATAAATGCGAACGCGCTGGAGACCATCGCTACCGGCTTGTTGTCGGCCGCGCTCGTCAGCGTGACGCGGCCGAAGCTCATGGTGCGGCCAAGCCGGACGATTCGGGCATCCGCCAGCACGTCACTTGCCGCCACCGCGCGCATGAAATGCGTGGTCTGGTCGACCGTGGTCATCTGCCGATAGCCGCGGTTGGCGGCGAGGTTGGCGATCACCATCGCGGTGTCGGCAAAGGCCATCAGCGCCTGGCCGGAGACCACGCCGCCATTCCGGCAGATCCGTTCCGAGAACGGCAGGCGCAGGATGGCGCCGGGCTGCCAGTCGGCTGCGCCATCGGCCTCGAATTCGAACTGCTCGACGGTGAGGTGGAGATCCAGCACCCAGGGCGCAAAGACCTCGCCCAGGATGCGCCGCGCCTCGCCGATGCCGAATTCCGCTGCCTGTTGCTGCATGTTTCCTCGCCGGAATTTGACCGCCATTGTAGGGGAGGAAGCTGGGAAAGGAACAGCGCAACTGCTTGAAAAGGCCCTGCGTGAGGCCGTATCTTGGGGCCGACAAGAGGTCAGGAGAGCGAAGATGAGGATTTTCGGCGCTGTATTGTTCGGTGCGGCGGTTGCGCTCGTGGCGGGTCCCGCGGCGGCGCAGACGCAGACGCCCAACATCAACCTGCTTCCGGAATTTCAGTCCAAGACGCCCGAGGAAAAGGAGCAGGACGCGCTCAAGGACAAGGCCTACCGGGAATCGCTGAGGAAGATCCCGGATGCCAAGGCCTCCAACGATCCCTGGGGCGCGGTGCGCAGCACCGAGGCGCCGAAGACACCGGCCAAACCGAAAACCAAGACCGGCAACACCTCGAACTGAGGTGGGACAAGCGCCTTCCGCGTTCCTATATTGAGCCTGTCGTTACCTGTTCTGGAGTTCTCGACATGGCATTCCGCCCGCGCGATCTCGCAAGCCGCATGGCCGGCCGGCGCCGTCGGGGCGAGGACGGCTTTCTGCGCGAAACCTTCACCCTGCCGCGCGAGGCGGCGCGCAGCAAAGCCCGCGACTTCTTCAAGCGCTATCCGAAGGAAGCCTATATGAGCTCGGTCGAACACTGGCGCGAGCTGCCGGATGGCGCGATCGAGTTCACCATGCGGCGGCTGGCGAGCGCCGATTAGGGCGCGGCACGGCCTGGGATCATGCACAAATTCACCGGCCGTCCTTGGCCATGCGGCGCTGCGCCTGCTTCAGCGCCCGATCGATCCTGAGCTTGACCCGGCGGATCGCCAGCAATTCGAGCCTGGCTTCCGTCCGCCCGGTCCTGATGTCGCCATTGATGGTGAACTGCCAGCGCCAGATTCCCGGCGCATCCCCCGCCACGACGGTGAACTCTATGCCTTTGTACATCATCAAGGCTCTTCCAATAGCACCCGCTTAGGTAGTGCTACAAGGAAGATGCACCATGAACTTTAAGTGAGCCGGCTTCAACCGTAACGGCCGGCCAGATCCGGCCTGGCGGCCGGCGCTACTCGACGTCCGGCGCCACCGGGCTCTTGTCCTCGGAGGATTGCTTCGGTGCTTCGACCTGCGATCTCATGTCGGCGGCCTTCTGCACCAGCACCGCCGCAAGTTCCGGATTTGAGGTTGCCTTTGCGAATTTGAGCAGCGATGCCGCCTGACGCGTGAAATAAAGTCGACCCAACACGATAATCCCCACTTACTCGAATTACTCGAACCGTCCGTGCCGGGATGACGCGGGAGGGCGATTCTTGTTCCTTCACAAAGTGTATCGAAGTGCACAGAGGCAAAAAGTTCCATCCCAGCGGCAGTCTGGCGCGCGACAAATGAGGCCAGTCCCCGGTTCCGCCCTTTAGTTCGGCTTGCGGAGAACCTGCGGAAGGTTTCGGTTCCTCTCTGCAAGGCCGCCGCGTCAACCCTCGCCGAGCAGCTTGCCGGTCTCGCGATGGATGAAATGCGTGAGCGTGCAGGCCGGGCAATCCACCGACTTGTAGACGTCGACGGATTTTTCGGCAGCCACCTCGTCCAACCGGTGCTGCACGTTCATGCCGGTCCGGGGGCATTTGAAGATGATATGGCGGGCCATGGCCCGCAGTGTCGTAGTTGCGCGGCCTGCCGCGCAACTACGGTTGATACCGGAGGTGGGGGCGGGTGGCCGGGGATGCCTAAGGCGCGGGCAGCCCGAATTCGCCAGCGATCTCAAACGGGTCGACATCGTCGCGTCGGGATCAATTCCTTAAATCAGAAATACCGCTTGACATTTCCGTAAATCGGAACTATCTTGCGGCCACCCTGAGCCCGCCGGAGGGACGCTTCGCGGTCGTCACGAAACGTTGGGCACGGGATGCGATGGCCGCAGCCGGCGTCAGTGCGATGCAAGTCGCGCGGACGAAACGTCGGCGGCGGACGGCGAAGTCGTGTGGTCCTGGCGCCGCGACCCTGGCGCTACGTTGGCGCGAAGCATCGCGCTGACAACGGGGGCAAGAAAGGCCGCCTCCCCGGGGAGAGCACGAAGGAAACCGTAAAACCATTGCGCGGGGAAAGCCGGGATGTCTCGGCTGTACCTGTCTAATCCGTGTGCGTTCTTCACTACCATTGCACACGGTGCTGCGGGCGCAGTCGGCGCCCGGCTTTCCCTGCGC
>Ga0081540_1004666_pt1 | contig 10370 bp, 9 predicted proteins | sample TabmetS2T1R1_FD_71024 | JGI IMG/M metagenome (GOLD analysis project Ga0081540, IMG submission 71024) | Tabebuia heterophylla rhizosphere microbial communities from the University of Puerto Rico - S2T1R1 | ecosystem: Host-associated > Plants > Roots > Rhizosphere ... | reverse complement strand
GAGCGCACCGCCCTCGTCATAGCCGACATAGCCCGGAGGCGCGCCGATCAGACGGGAGACCGAGTGCTTCTCCATGTATTCGGACATGTCGAGGCGGACCATCGCGGTCTCGTCGTTGAAGAGATATTCCGCGAGCGCCTTGGTCAGCTCGGTCTTGCCGACGCCGGTGGGGCCTAAGAACATGAACGAACCGGTCGGCCGGTGCGGATCCTGCAGGCCCGCGCGCGAACGCCGAACGGCGGTCGCCACTGCACGCACGGCTTCGGCCTGGCCGACGACGCGTTTTGACAGCGCCTCCTCCATCTTGAGGAGCTTGTCCTTTTCGCCTTCCAGCATCTTGTCGACGGGCACGCCAGTCCAGCGCGACACCACCTGCGCGATGTGGTTGGCGGTGACCGCCTCCTCCATCATCTCGCCGGCGCTCTCGTTTTCCTCGATCGCCGCAAGCTTTTTCTCCAGCTCCGGGATCTTGCCATAGGCAAGCTCGCCCGCGCGCTGGAATTCGCCGCGGCGCTGCGCGTTGGCCAATTCAATGCGCAAGGCATCGAGCTCGCTCTTCAGCTTGGCAGCGTCCGAGAGCTTGTTCTTCTCCTTGCTCCAGCGCGCCGTCAGCGCCGCCGACTTCTCCTCGAGGTCGGCGAGTTCCTTCTCCAGCGACTGCAGCCGGCTCTTGGAGCCCGGATCGCTTTCCTTCTTCAGCGCCTCCTGCTCGATCTTCAGGCGAATGATGTCGCGGTCCAGGAGATCGAGCTCTTCCGGCTTGGAATCGACCTGCATCTTCAGCCGCGCCGCGGCCTCGTCCATGAGATCGATGGCCTTGTCGGGCAGGAAGCGGTCGGTGATGTAGCGGTTTGACAGCGTTGCGGCCGCCACCAGCGCAGAATCGGTGATGCGCACGCCGTGATGCTGCTCGTACTTGTCCTTCAGGCCGCGCAGGATCGAGATGGTGTCCTCGACCGTGGGCTCGCTGACATAGATCGGCTGGAAGCGCCGGGCGAGCGCCGCATCCTTCTCGACATGCTTCTGGTATTCATCGAGCGTGGTGGCGCCGATACAGTGCAGCTCACCCCGCGCCAACGCCGGCTTCAAGAGGTTGGACGCGTCCATCGCGCCGTCGGCCTTGCCGGCGCCGATCAGGGTGTGCATCTCGTCGATGAACAGCACGATGCTGCCCTCGGCGGAAACGACCTCCTGCAGCACGGCCTTCAGCCGCTCCTCGAACTCGCCGCGGTATTTCGCGCCGGCAATCAGCGCGCCCATGTCGAGCGAAAGCAGCTTCTTGTCCTTCAGGCTCTCCGGCACGTCGCCATTGACGATGCGCAGCGCGAGGCCTTCGACGATGGCGGTCTTGCCGACGCCGGGCTCGCCGATCAGCACCGGATTGTTCTTGGTGCGGCGGGAGAGAACCTGGATCGTACGGCGGATTTCCTCATCGCGGCCGACGACGGGATCGAGCTTGCCGTCGCGCGCGGCCTGCGTCAGATCGCGGGCATATTTCTTCAGCGCGTCATATGCGTTCTCGGCGGTCGCGGAATCGGCGGTGCGGCCCTTGCGCAGGGCCTCGATCGCCGAATTGAGATTCTGCGCGGTGAGGCCGCCCTTACTCAAAATGCCGCCGGCCTCGCTGTTCTTGTCCATCGCAAGACCCAGCAACAGTCGCTCGACGGTGACAAAGCTGTCGCCGGCTTTTTCGGCCACCTTCTCGGCGGCATCGAAGGCACGCGCCAGTTCCGGCGCGAGATAGACCTGGCCTGCGCCGCTGCCGGAAACCTTTGGCAGCTTCTTCAGCGCGTCCTCGGTCGCCTTCAGGATGGCGCGGGAGTTGCCGCCGGCGCGGTCGATCAGGCCGCTCGCCAACCCCTCATTGTCGTCCAGCAGCACTTTCAGCATATGCAGCGTCGAGAACTGCTGATGGCCGTCGCGCATGGCAAGCGACTGCGCAGACTGGATGAACCCGCGCGACCGCTCGGTGTATTTTTCAATATTCATTTTTGCATTCCCTCGGCATGCCGCCGTCACCCCTAAGGCATGATTGCGGCATCTTCATTGGGTATCCGCGGTCCGCGTTGACATTCCTCAACCAGCCGCGGTCGTCGCCCTCGGTAGGCTTGATGCAAATATGGGCATCGGGTTCCCCGAGCGGAAGGGATCACCTCACAAAATCGCGAGCGGTGGCGCAGTCGGTAAGAATCCCTTAATAGAACGCATGCCCGAGCCCGCCCCCGCGAAGATCACTGGCCTTTATCGTTACCCCGTCAAAGGCCTGACCCCGGAGCCCCTGCCGCGTGCGGAATTAAAGCCTGGCCAGACGCTGCTGGCCGACCGCCGCTATGCCATCGAAAACGGCCCCTCCGGCTTCGACCCGGCGGCGCCGGCCTGGCTGGCAAAACCGCATTTCCTGATGCTGATGCGGGACGAGTGGCTCGCGGGGCTACGCACCCATTTCGACGACGCGTCCAACGTCCTGACCATCCGACACAACGGCAAGGTGGCAGCCCAGGGCGATCTCGAAACCGCCGAGGGACGCACCGCCATCGAGCGCTTTTTCTCGACCGTCTTTGCCGGCCAGATCAAGGGCCCGCCAAAGCTGCTCTCCAGCCCCGGGCACAGCTTTTCCGATGTCGCCCGCAAGGTCGTCTCTATCATCAGCCTCGCAAGCGTCCGCGCTATCGAGAACATGGTGGGCGCCCCCGTCCATCCCCTGCGCTTCCGCGCCAACCTCTACGTCGAGGGCTGGCCGGCCTGGTCCGAATTCGACCTCGTCGACCGCACGCTCGCAATCGGCGCAACAAGGCTGAAGGTGGTCAAGCGCATCGTCCGCTGCGCCGCCGTCAATGTCGATCCCGATACCGCCGAGCGCGACCTCGCCATCCCGCAGGCACTGCAGCGGCGGCTCGGCCATGGCGATTGCGGCATCTATGCCGAGGTCGTCACCGGCGGCACGATCGCCGTCGGTGACGCCGTTGCAGCGGAGCAGACCGAACTGATCTAGTTCGGCATCACGTAGGCGTAGATCCGCCCGCGCGACACCGGCGCCTCGCGGACGCGGTTGCCGTTATTGCCGGAGATCATGATCGGATTGCCCGATGCGTCGACTCCGGTGATGATGCCGACATGGCCGCCGCCGCGGCCGCGCGACATCACCGCGATGGCGCCAACCTGCGGGCCGGAAATGCGCGTGCCGTAATGGGCGAATGAGTTCGCCATGTCGGACCCGGTGCCGCGATAGCCGTTATGCTGCAGCACCATGTTCATGAAGCGCGCGCACCACAAGCTGCCGCGGCCGGTCGGGTTGCCGCCGAGGTAGCGGCGTGCATCGGCCACAAGGCCGGATCCAGACGAGATGGAATGTTCGAAGGTCACGCCGCCCGTGTTAGGAACGACGGTGGCATGGCTGTTGGCAAGGCCGCGCGTCTTGATCTCGGCGACGCCGCGCTCCCAGCGCGACTCGCGTGCCGCATGGCGATAGGAGCGCCGGGATTGATAGCGAACGATGCGCGTCTCCGGATTGGGAGTCGTGAAGGCATAGCCGGGCGCCTGCATTGGTGCAGCTACGGGCCGGACGGCCTGCCGATAATGATACCGTGAATGATATTGAGCGTGGTGGCATCGCGCTTGATGGCCGGCATAGGCCTGCGCGCGGTGCGCTGAGCGATGATATGAGCGGGCCGAAGCCGGCGTGACGGATGCGGCGATTGCCGCGATACACAGTGCCAGCCCCGCGAGAAGAGGCCGGCAGAACGCAACCATTCCAAGCATAGTCAATCCTCTGTAGTCACCCCCGTTCGCCCTGCGACGCGCACCGTTGCGCGAAGCGAGCGGCGCGTTTTGCCTCGGGGTGTGGCGACAGCAAGATTTCATGCGGCAGTGCAGAAACGATTTCCGGGTCATTCCGCGATGATTTCGTGGCGATGGAACCGTTCGCTTGCTGTCGCGAGCATTAACTGCAATTTTGAGCGTCGGCCAAAGAAGAGGAAACTCGAAATGCCCTATGCCGTCGCCAAGGATAATGTCCGCCTGTATTTCGAAGAGGCGGGGAGCGGAACGCCGATCATCTTCCTGCACGAATTCGCGGCCGACCACACCAATTGGGAGCCGCAGATGCGTTACTTCTCGCGCGGCCACCGCTGCATCGCCTATTCCGCGCGCGGCTACACGCCATCAGATGTGCCGCCGACGGCCGATGTTTACACCTACAAGCATTTCTATACCGACGCGCTCGCCGTGCTCGATCATCTCAAGATCGACAAGGCGCATTTCGTTGGCCTGTCGATGGGCTCCTATTCCTCGCTGCAGATCAGCCTCAACGCGCCGGAGCGTGCGCTGTCGATGACGCTCGCCGCCGTCGGCTCCGGCTCCAGTCTGGAAAATCTCGATACCTTCCGCGCGCAATGCCGCGCCAATGCCGAGCAACTGGAAACGATCGGCTCGGTCGAAGTCGCCAAGGTGACGCGCGAGGCGCCAAGCCGCATTCCCTTTCTGCTGAAGGATCCGCGTGGCCACGCCGATTTCTATGCATCGCTGGCGCGGCATGATGCGAAGGGCTCGGCCAACACCATGCGTGGTTTCCAAGGTGGCCGCCCCTCAATCTACACTATGGCGGAGGCGATCCGTAAAGTGCCGACTCCGGCGCTGATCCTGTGCGGGGACGAGGACGACAATTGCATCGAACCCAGCATGTTCCTGAAGAAGCACCTGCCCGCAGCAGGCCTCGCCTTCTTTCCCAAATCGGGCCACGTGCTCAATCTGGAGGAGCCGGCGCTGTTCAACGAAATGGTCGAACGTTTTGTCGCACTGGTAGAGGCCGGCCGCTGGCCGGTACGCGATCCCAGATCGCTGGTGCATGCGACGGTCTAGATCGTCATTCAGGGGTGCCGCGCAGCGGCGAGCCCGGAATCCATAACCACCATCGGGAGTATGGATTCCGGGCCTGCGCCTTACGGCCGCATCCCGGAATGACGTCGATAAGATCGGCGTCACTTCCCTCGGCTCAACAAGAACACGCCCTGCTCGCCGAACATGTTCCACACCCACCAGGGCAGATTCAGCGGCACCGGGCGGCCGTAGAGATCCAGCGCCACCGCGCGCTCCATCTTGACGTTGATGGCGGCGCACAGCTCGACGAAATCCTTGATGGTGCAGAAATGGATGTTGCCCGTGTCGTACCAGGTCGCCGGCAGGTTTTCCGTGCGCGGCATGTGGCCGCCGATCAGGAGCTGCAGCCGCATCTTCCAGAAGCCGAAATTCGGGAATGACACGATGGCGCGGCGGCCGATGCGCAGCAGGTTCTCCAGCACCACTTTCGGCTGGCGCGTCGCCTGCAGCGTCTGCGACAGGATCACATAGTCGAAGGCATCGTCCGGATAATTGACGAGGTCGGTGTCGGCGTCGCCCTGCACCACCGCAAGGCCTTTGGCCACGCAGCCATTGACGCCCTCGCGCGACAGTTCAATGCCACGGCCGTCGATGCCGCGGCTTTCCAGCAATTGCAGCAATTCGCCGTCGCCGCAGCCGACGTCGAGCACGCGCGAGCCGGGCTCGACCATGCCGGCGACCAAGAGATGATCGGTGCGATATTTGCCAGTGCGATCGGGTGCGATGCCCGGCAGCGGCAGCGCCTGTTCCTGGAGCGCCATCTCAGCCACCTGCCTTGAGCCCGCGGGCGCGCCCTGCCGATTGCAGGAAGGCGCGGGAAATCTCGAAGAATTCGGGCACGTCGAGCAGGAAGGCGTCGTGGCCGCGATCGGTCTCGATCTCGGCAAACGACACCCGCGCGCTCGACGCATTCAGCGCATGCACCAGCGCGCGCGATTCCGAGGTCGGGAATAGCCAGTCAGAGGTGAACGACACCACGCAGAACCGCGTCTTGATGCCGCTAAAAGCTTTCGCCAGCACGCCGTTGTGGTCGGCGGCGATGTCGAAATAGTCCATCGCGCGCGTCAGATAGAGATAGCTGTTGGCATCAAAGCGCTCGACAAAGGACGAGCCTTGATAGCGCAGATAGCTCTCGACCTGGAAATCCGCGTCAAACGAGAACGTCGGCAGGTCGCGATCCTGCATGCGACGGCCGAACTTGCGATGCAGCGCGGCGTCGGAGAGATAGGTGATGTGGCCGGCCATGCGCGCAACCGCGAGCCCGCGATGCGGGTGCGAGTTCTGATCGACATAACGGCCGCCGCGCCAGTCCGGATCGGCCATGATGGCCTGGCGGCCGAGCTCGTGGAACGCGATGTTCTGCGCCGAATGCCGCGTCGAGCATGCGATCGGCAGCGCCGAGAACACGCGATCCGGATAGGCCGCGGTCCATTGCAGCACCTGCATGCCGCCCATCGAGCCGCCGACCACGCAAAACAATGTCTTGATGCCGAGCCGATCGATCAGCATGGTCTGCGCGCGCACCATGTCGGGGATGGTGATGATCGGGAAATCCAGCCCCCACGGCTTGCCGGTCGCGGGATTGATCGAGGCGGGGCCCGTCGAGCCCATGCAGCCGCCGATCACGTTGGAGCAGATGATGAAGTACTGATTGGTGTCGAGCGGGAGACCCGGCCCCACCATCGTGTCCCACCAGCCGGGCTTGCCCGTGACAGGATGCGTGTTGAAGACATGCTGGTCGCCGGTCAGCGCATGGCAGACGAGGATGGCGTTGGAGCGCTCCGCATTGAGCTCGCCATAGGTCTGGTAGGCGATCTGCAACGGCGCCAGATCGATACCGCAATCGAGCTTGAGCGGCTGGTCCATGCCGAACTTCGCCACCAGCGATGATGGGTGATCGGCCTCATGTGCGCGATCCTCGATCTGGATCGCCGGACTTACCATCGACTTCAACTCTGCCATCTCAGCACCGGCCTCCGTATGCGGAGGTCCTTAAACAGACATCAGGCCAATAAAAAACCCGGCCTGAACGAGGTTCGGCCGGGATGTCTGTCCCCGGCCTGTTTAGCGATTTATTTAACGTGGCTGCAAGCCGGCCGGCTCAAATGACCACGGAACAAGGGCAAAGCTAGCGGCGCGAGGCCCTTTCGTCAAGGCAAGGCATGGTTAACCAGCGGCGCGTGCCTTGGGCGAGTGCCCAAATTTCGTCATTTCCTTTGCTTTCAGCGCCACTCTTACCTAATCAATGCCCTTATTCACCGGGCTCTGTCCGGCTCTCCGCAGGTTCGATATGTCAAAGCCGCCCCCCGCTCCGCCCACGCTGGCCGAGTTGCGCAAGGAGATCGATGCGATCGACGAGCAGGTGCACCGCCTGCTGATGGCGCGCGGCGACATCATCGACCGCCTGATCCAGGTGAAGCAGACCCAGGAAGTCGGCTCCGCGTTTCGCCCCGCGCGCGAGGCCAGCATGATGAGGCATCTGGTCCAGCGTCATCGCGGCATCCTGCCGCTCGACACCATCGAGAGCATCTGGCGCGTCATCATCTCGACTTTCACTTATGTGCAGGCGCCGTTCTCGGTGCATGCCGATGTCTCGGTCGGCGAGTCCGCGATGCGGGATTCGGCGCGATTCCATTTCGGCTTTGTCGTGCCCTATGTCGCGCATTTCAGCGGCGCGGCCGCCGTCGATGCGGTGGCGAAATCCAAGGGCGATCTGGCATTGGTCTCGGCGATATCGGCCCGCACACCGTGGTGGAGCGAGCTCGAATCCGACGGCGCGCCAAAGATCATCGCGCGGCTGCCCTTTCTGGAGCGCGCCGATCATCCGGCCGCGCTGCCCGTGTTCGTAATCTCGCGCGTAGCTGACGACGCCATGGTGACTGAAGTGCAGGTGTGGAGCGTCCGCGTCTCCGGATGGAATGCCGACATCGCGCGCGCGCTGGCGCCATTGGCGGAAATCGTCGCCGTGCCAGATACCGCCTTCGATGGCGCGGCACTCTTGGTGTCGATCGCGAGCGGCGGGTTCGAGAAGATCAAGCTTGCCCTGCTCGAAGCGGGGGCCTCGGTGCGCTCTTCGGCCCTCGTCGGCAGCCACGCAACGCGCTATACGGTTCCCCCGAATGGGGCCAAGTCGTAAGCCCCAGTCCATCCGGAGCCGAAAATGAACCGCCCCGTGCCGAATCCCGGCATTCTCGACATTGCGCCCTACACGCCGGGCAAGAGCCCGGTGCCCGAGCCGGGCCGCAAAGTGTTCAAGCTGTCGGCGAACGAGACGCCGTTCGGTCCCTCGCCGAAGGCGATCGCGGCCTACAAGCATGCGGCGGAGCATCTGGAGGATTATCCGGAAGGCACTTCGCGGGTGCTGCGCGAGGCGATCGGCCGCGCCTACGGGCTTGATCCGAACCGCATCATCTGCGGCGCCGGTTCGGACGAGATCCTCAATCTGCTGGCGCACACTTACCTGAGCCAGGGCGACGAGGCGATCTCCACCGCGCACGGGTTTCTGGTCTATCCGATCGCGACCATGGCGAACGGCGCCAAGAATGTCGTTGCGCCCGAGACCGAGTACACCGCCAATGTCGATGCGATCCTCAAGCTGGTGACGCCGCGCACCAAGCTGGTGTGGCTCGCCAACCCGAACAACCCGACCGGCACCTATGTTCCGTTTGACGAGGTCAAGCGCCTGCGCGCCGGCCTGCCCGGCCATGTGCTGCTGGTGCTGGACGCCGCCTACTCCGACTATGTCTCGCGCAACGACTATGAGCAGGGCATTGAACTGGTGGCGACCACCGAGAACACGGTGATGACGCACACCTTCTCGAAGATCCATGGGCTCGCCGCTTTGCGCATCGGCTGGATGTTCGGCCCTGCGCAAATCGTCGATGCCGTCAATCGCATCCGCGGCCCCTTCAACGTCTCGACTCCGGCAATGCTCGCCGCCGTCGCCGCGCTCGAGGACAGCGCGCATCTGCAGATGTCGAAGGCGCACACCGAGAAGTGGCGCGGCTGGCTCACCGACGAGATTTCCAGGCTCGGACTCAAGGTGACGCCGAGTGTCGCCAATTTCGTGCTGATCCATTTCCCCACCGCCAAGGGCAAGACCTCGGTGGAGGCTGATGCCTATCTCACCAAGCGCGGCCTGGTGCTGCGTGCGCTCAACAATTACGGCCTGCCGCATGCACTGCGCATGACCATCGGCACCGAGGAGGCCAACCGCCTCGTCGTCGAGGCCTTGCGTGATTTTATGGCGGTCAAGTGAGCGCATCGCCTTCATTCAAGCGCATCGCGCTGATCGGCTTTGGCCTGATCGGCGGCTCGATCGCGCGCGCCGCCCGCGTGCAAGGATTGGCGGACGAGATCGTCACCACCGCGCGCTCGGAAAAGACGCGTGCGCGGGTGAAGGAGCTCGGCATCGTCGACCGCGTGGTCGAGACCAATGCGGAAGCGGTGAAGGATGCCGATCTCGTCATCCTCTGCATTCCCGTCGGCGCCTGCAGTGCGGTCACTGCCGAAATCGGTCCGCACCTGAAGCCTGGTGCGATCGTCTCCGACGTCGGCTCGGTCAAGGGCGCCGTCGTGCGTGAGATGGCGCCGCACATTCCCGCTGGCGTCCACTTCGTGCCTGCGCATCCTGTTGCCGGCACCGAGCACTCCGGCCCCGATTCCGGTTTCCCTGAGCTCTTCATCAACCGCTGGTGCATTCTTACGCCGCCCGAGGGCACCTCGACTGAAGCGACCGAAAAACTGCGCGCGTTCTGGGCCGGGCTCGGCGCCAAGGTCGAGATCATGACGCCGGATCATCATGACCTCGTGCTCGCCATCACCAGCCACCTGCCGCATCTGATCGCCTACACCATCGTCGGCACGGCGGACGAGCTGGCGCAGGTGACGGAGTCCGAGGTGATAAAGTTCTCCGCGGGCGGCTTTCGCGACTTCACCCGCATCGCGGCCTCCGATCCGACGATGTGGCGCGACGTGTTCCTCAACAACAAGGAGGCCGTGCTGGAAATGCTCGGCACTTTCACCGAGGACCTCTCCAAACTCACCCGCGCGATCCGCCGCGGCGACGGCGAGGCGCTGTTCGATCACTTCACCCGCACCCGCGCGATCCGCCGCGGCATTGTCGAGATCGGCCAGGATTCGGCAGCCCCAGATTTCGGCCGGCCGCATGAGGCGCTGAAAAAATCCTGACCGCACGCTGACGGCTATTTGCGCGGTTTCGCATGTCGCATCATCATGACGCGCGACTTCATCCGCGGCGTAGCCCGCATCATCGCCATGGCATCGGCCGGTCGAGGGGACGAGGCGATGCCGAGGTCGCCCATCGGATAGGTGAAGGCAAACATGCCGGGCTCGTCGATCATGTGTTGCGCCGGCGCAGGCGTCGCTGAAAGCAGCGACAGAATCGCAACAGTACCGAGCAATTTGAAACGGGTCATGGATGTACTCCCTGTCATCGGGCTGCACGCTGCAGCCGTCAGGGAGTAGATTGCCGG
>Ga0081540_1004665_pt1 | contig 10371 bp, 8 predicted proteins | sample TabmetS2T1R1_FD_71024 | JGI IMG/M metagenome (GOLD analysis project Ga0081540, IMG submission 71024) | Tabebuia heterophylla rhizosphere microbial communities from the University of Puerto Rico - S2T1R1 | ecosystem: Host-associated > Plants > Roots > Rhizosphere ... | reverse complement strand
CGAATTGAGAGGCAGCGAGCTATCCGAACGGAATTTGGCCAGCGGCCGGCTCGACAGGAAAACTATGGCGGCAGAGCACCTGATCTCGATCATCGATGATGATCCCTCCATGCGCGAAGCACTGGCCGGCCTGGTGCGCTCGCTCGGGCATGAGGTTCGGTCGTTTGCCTCGGCGGAGGAGTTCCTGGCGTCCAGCGAGCTTGGGCGCGTCTCGTGCGCCATCACCGACATCCAGATGCCCGGGATGAATGGATTCGAGCTGCAACGGGAGCTCAGCCTGCGTTACGGCGATGTTCCCGTCATCATGATCACCGCGCGAACCGAACCCGATCTCGAAGATCAGGCGATGTCGAACGGCGCGGCTTCTTTCCTGCGCAAACCCTTCGAGGCCGCCACGTTCGTCGGGTGCCTCGAAAAGGCTCTCGCGGGCGCATAGGTCTCACCTAAGCTTTTGGAATCGTTCCGCAATCTATCGCAGGACTCCTTCCGCAGTCGACCATTGCGCGCCTTCTCTGAGCCAGCGGTTCCGACCAAGGTCTAACCCCTTCCGTAACCGCGACGGCTCAATTTCACGCGACTTCACACCGCCGCATCCGGAAATTGGGTTACGTTGGGCCATTCTGTAGTGCGTGAGCCAAAGCGGACGATCGCCCAAATCGGGCGCAAGAATCCACCGGCTGCGCGCGCGATACGGCCGCCACGCATGACCGGGGATGGGATCGTGTCTGAACCCGCCGTGAATCAACGATCGGATGTTCCGGAGAACAGCCGCTTCGAGCGCGCTGCACAGGCCATTGCCATGTCGATCGAAGTCAAAGGGCCGTATGCGAAGCCTGGCCGCGGCTTTTCACGCACCTTTGTATCGATTCGCCGTGGCATTTCGAAAGAGCGTGAAGCGTCGGCCAGTATCCTGCCCGTATTGAAGCTGAGCATTGACGAGAAGCGGTCATGAAACATCCCGGCCCCCCAGATCCGATCGTCAAATTCGAAAGCGTGCTCGCGGAGGAGAGTGCGAACACGAGTTTCATCACCGAGTTCGCGGGCGCACTATTCAACACGCGCCGGCTGCCGAACCTCGTCGTGCCGCGGGCAGCGCCCACATTCGCCGAGCAGGTGCGATATCTGGGAAAACTCTGGGCCGTCGGCATCGTGCTGATGGCTGCAGCGACCTGGGCGATGATCAGGCTGGAGATATTCGACCGACCAGGTACCGCGGTCCTCGTTTATCTGCTCATTATCGTCGTCCTTTCCCTGATGGACAGCTTCATCACTTCCGCGCTCTTTTCCCTTATTGCAGCGGGCTGTCTGACTTATTTCTTCACGGTCCCGCTCTACTCATTCGATATAAGCAGCGCGCAGGATGTGGTTGCGCTCGCGACGTTCCTCCTCACCTCCTTCATCATCACGACCTTGGTGCGAAGGGCGCGTCACTTCGGTGAAGCACAGCACGAGCAGGCCCATCTGCTCGACCTTACCCGTGATGCGGTGCTCGTTATCGACGTCAATCGCGTCATCACGTACTGGAACCGGGGCGCCGAGCGGCTGTTCGGCTGGAGCAAGGACGAGGCGATCGGAAAGGAAGTCCAGCTTCTCCTGAAAACAAAATATCCGGCGCCGCTGGACGAACTGGTGGAGCAGTCGAAACGCGCGGGTTACTGGGAAGGTGAACTGATGCAGACTGCGCGCGATGGCGAGCAGATTTTCGTTCAAAGCCGATGGGTGCTGCGAAGGGACAGGTTGGGCCGGCCGATCGGCACGCTGCAGTCCAATATCGACATCACGGCCCGCAAGCGCGCCGAGCAAGCCCTGCTGCAGAGCGAGGCGACCTACACTACTGAAGCACAGCGGCTGAGCCACACCGGCAGCTTCGGCTGGAACGTGACGACCGGCGAGCTGACCTGGTCTGACGAGACCTTCCGCATCTTCGACTACGACAACGGGATGAACCCGACGCTTCAGTTGGCGCTGGAGCGTATTCATCCGGATGACAGGGAGGCGGTTCAGCTTGACTTGAATACTGCCGTCAATGAACGGCAACCGCTCGACGTCGAGCTTCGGCTCAGGATGCCGGACGGCAGCGACAAGAACGTTCGTATCGTGGGCCGGCCGCTTGCGGAACAGGCTGGTAACTTCAAGCTGGTCGGCGCGGTCATGGATGTCACGACCCACAAGGTGGCCTACGCCGCGCTTGAGAGCAGCGAATCTCGCTACCGCCACCTCTTCAAGTTCATGCCGATCTCGCTCTGGAAGCTCGACGTCCTGCGGCTGATGCAGCTGTTCGACGAGCTGAAAGCGAGCGGCGTCACGGATTTTCCGGCTTATCTGAAGGAGCATCCGGAATTTTACGATCAGGCCGTGGCCGTCATCGTTGCCGAGGAGGCCAACGACGTGACCGTGAGGATGTTCGGCGCCGGCAGCCAGCAGGACTTGCTAGGGCCGGTGGGACGCTTCTTTACGGCGAGGCCGGATACCATGGTTCGCATCCTCGAAAGCCGTTTTCATGACGAGCCCCTGTTCGAGGAGAAAACGCAGCTTGTCACCCTCGACGGCCGCCTGATCGACGTGCTCCTCACCGCGGCACGGACAGAATACGGCATTACGCTTGCCGGCCTTGTCGAGCTGACGGACCTGGTGCGGGCGCAGGAAACGCTGGAGAAGCTGCAGATCGAATTCGCCCACGCCGCGCGCGTGTCCACCCTCGGCGAGTTGACCGCCTCCATCGCCCACGAGCTCAATCAGCCGCTCGGCGCCATCTCGACCAATTGCGAGGCCGGCATGCGCTGGCTCGACCGGCCCGAGCCCAACCTCGACGAGGTCCGCGCCCTGACCCGCCGCAGCCTTGCCGACGCAAGGCGGGCCGCTGATATCATCGCGCGTGTCCGCAGCATGGCGGCGCGCCGCGCGCCCGAGCGCGTGCTTGTGTCTTCCCATGACGTCATTCTGGAAGCGCTGCAGTTCCTTCGTCATGAGGTGGAATGGCGCGGGGTTACGGTCTCGCACATCTTTTCGCCCGAAGCGCCCCAGGTGATGGCGGACCGGACCTTGCTGCATCAGGTCATCGTCAATCTTGCCGTCAATGCGATGCAGACCATGGCCCAGGTCGGCACGATCGAACGCAAAATCACCGTGCGAACCGCGCTCGACGGTAAGTCGCTCCGCTGCAGCGTCGAGGACAGCGGCCCGGGGATCAAGCCCGATCACCTGCCCCATCTGTTCGAGAGCTTCTTCACGACCAAGCAAGGCGGCATGGGCATGGGCCTGTCGATCTGCCGCTCGATCATCGAGGCGCATGGCGGGCGGATCGAAGCTGACAACGAAAGCAGCCATGGCGGCGCCCGCTTCGCCTTTACGCTGCCGGCCGCGGGCGGGACCCTGCACTAGACCATCCAGCCAACGCGGCCGGTGGCAGGCCACCGCATCGCCATCTCCGAGAGCAAAACCATTCCGGAGGTGACAATCCCATTCAATATGGCCGCCCCCGCCTGGGTCACTGTGTGGCCGACGCCGATCGCGCGCCTCGCAATCGCATCCGCCAGCCTCACAAGGTGATCCATGCCCGAAGTTAACCTGAAGAAATCAGCGCAGCACGCGGCCTCGCTGGCCGTTACGCCGCGGCTGTTCGTGCTCGAGCTCAACGCCGGCAACATCCATTCGATGAACGTCGACGGTTCGGACAAGCGGACCATCGTGACCGGCGGCCGTTACCCCGACGGCATCGTCCTCGACGTCGAGGCGGGTCACATCTACTGGACCAACATGGGCGTGCCCAGCCGCAATGACGGCTCGATCGAACGCGTCGATCTCGACGGCAGGAACCGCAAGACCATCATTGCCGAGGGCGACACCTTCACCCCCAAGCAGATCATTCTCGATAAGAAGGCCGGCAAGCTCTACTGGTGCGATCGCGAGGGCATGCGCGTGATGCGCGCCAATCTTGACGGCTCGAAGCTGGAGACGCTGATCGAGGCCGGGCGCGGCGATGCCGACCGGCGTGACCAGACCAGGTGGTGCGTCGGGCTCACCATCGATCCCAAGCTCAACAAGCTGTACTGGACCCAGAAAGGTCCCGACAATGGCGGCCGCGGCCGCATCTTCCGCGCCAATCTCGAAATTCCCAAGGGGGAAACGCCGGCGAACCGCTCCGACATCGAAGTGTTCTACGACAATCTCCCCGAACCGATCGACCTCGAGCTCGATGTGAAGAGCCGTATCCTCTACTGGACCGACCGCGGCGATCCGCCACGTGGCAACACGGTCGCTCGCGCTTCCGTCGACAACAAGCCGGCCGAGCCGGAAATCGTGGTCCGCCATCTCATGGAAGGGATCGGCATTGCGCTCGACGTCCCGGGCGACCGCATGTTCGTGACGGATTTCGCCGGCTCGCTCTATTCGGCGCGGCTCGACGGTTCGGGCGAGCGCAACTTCCTCTTTGCACAGGGCAACCTCACCGGCATCGCCTATGCCGAAATCCCGCAGGAGAAATGACATGTCACAGCCCAAACCCATCCGCCGGGTCGCCATCATCGGGACGGGCGTCATCGGCGCGAGCTGGACTGCCCTCTTCCTGGCCAAAGGCCTCGAGGTTGTGGCGACTGATGTTGCGCCGGACGCGGAAGCGGCCCTCAGGCGCTTTGTTGCGGCGGCCTGGCCGGCTTTGCAGCGGCTGGGCCTCGCGCCCGGCGCAACTCAGAACAAACTCACCTTCACCGCTTCCCTCGTGAACGCAGTGAAGGGCGCCGATCTCGTTCAGGAGAACGGTCCGGAGAAGATCGACTTCAAGCGGACGCTGTACAAGCAGCTCGACGAGATGCTGCCCGCCGAGGTCATCATCGCTTCCTCATCGTCGGGCCTGACCATGAGCGAGATCCAGGCGGCGTGCGAAAAGCACCCGGAACGCTGCGTGATCGGACATCCGTTCAACCCGCCCCACCTGGTTCCGCTGGTCGAGATCGTCGGCGGCAAGAAGACCTCGGAAGACACCATTCGCCGCGCGGCTGAGTTCTACACGGCGCTGGGTAAGCAGACCGTGCGGTTGAACAAGGAAGTTCCCGGACATGTCGCCAACCGTTTGCAGGCTGCGCTGGCGCGCGAGGTCTATCACCTCGTGGCCGATGGCGTCGTCAGCGTCGCCGACGTCGACACGGCACTGAGCTGGGGTCCGGGCCTGCGCTGGGGCATCATGGGCCAGGTGATGCTCAATCATCTCGGCGGCGGCCAGGGCGGCATCGAGCACTTCTTCAAGCAGTTCACCGGCCCGATGACGGAGTGGTGGAAGGTGCTCGGCAATCCACAGCTCACCCCCGAGATCCAGCAGAAGCTGATCGACGGCGTGCATGCCGAAGCCGGCTCCCGTTCGATCGATGACCTCGCCGCCGAGCGCGACGAGGTCCTGCTCGGACTGATCGAGATGCGCAACAAGGTTGGCAAGACGAGCGCGGCGAAAGTGGCCTAGCGCAGCCAGCCCCATCGAATCCGATTCACGCCTCCAGTGGCCTGCCCCTGGAGGCGAATTCGTCCGATCCCCTGACCCGATCGGGGTTCGCCGAGATCAAGGCAAGAACGTCCCTGTAACGGCAACCGGCTCCAAGCACGCCAACTGCGCTTTCAGCACATTGGCATCCAGGACCAAGCAGCGCACGACGCACCTTTTCCTTCCTTCCAAATCGTCCCTCAAGGAGATCGAAGATGGCCACAGCCGCAGCCCGCAAGCCGGAGACGCAAAAGACATTGCCGGCGCCGAACGGTGACTTCTACCAGCTCGTCGAACTCCTGACGCCCGCGGAGCTCGCGCTGGTCAAGAAAGTGCGCGCCTACATGGAAACGAAGGTCAAGCCGATCATTGCCAAATACTGGTCGGATGATGCCTTCCCGTTCGAGCTGCTGCCTTCGTTCAAGGAGCTCGGCATCGGCGGTCTGGGTTATGAGGGCTATGGCTGCGCCGGCGGCAACCAGAAACAGTTCGGCTTCGTCGCCATGGAGCTGGCGCGGATCGACCCGTCGATCTGCACCTTCTTCGGCGTGCACAGCGGCCTTGCCATGGGCTCGATCTATCTCGACGGCTCCGAGGAGCAGAAGCAGAAATGGCTGCCGCAGATGGCGCGCTTCGAGAAGATCGGCTGCTTCGGCCTGACCGAGCCGCTGGTCGGCTCCGGCGCCAGCGGCGGACTGACCACGACCGCCAGGCACGACGGCGACGGCTGGATCCTCAACGGCCAGAAGCGCTGGATCGGCAATGCGCCGTGGTGCGATCTTTCCATCATCTGGGCGCGCGACGTTTCCGACAACCAGGTGAAGGGCTTCATCGTCGAGAACAAGTCTTCGCCCGGCTTCAGCGTCGAGAAAATCGAGCACAAGATGGCGCTCAAGGTGGTGCAGAACGGGCAGATCACGCTCAAGGACGTCCGCGTCCCCGAAGCGAACCGGCTGCAGGCTGGCAACTCGTTCCGCGACACCGCCCGCGTGCTGCGCATGACCCGCTACATGGTCGGCTGGGCCTCGACCGGTGCGCAAATGGGCGCGTTCGAGAGCACGGTTGCCTACACCCAGAGCCGTCTGCAGTTCGGCAAACCTATCGCCTCGTTCCAGCTGGTGCAGGACCTGCTGGCAAAAATGCTCGGCAATCTGACGGCCTGCCAGTGCATGATGCTGCGCCTCGCCCAGCTCGATGACGAAGGCAAGCTCACCGACCAGCATGCCGCACTGGCCAAGGCGTTCTGCACAGCGAAGGCGCGCGAGACCGTGGCTTGGGGCCGAGAACTGCTGGGCGGCAACGGCATCGTTGCCGATTATGACGTCGGCAAATTCTTCTGCGACGTCGAGGCGCTCTATTCCTACGAGGGCACCTATCAGATGCAGAACCTGATCGTCGGCAAGGCTATCACCGGCATCAGCGCCTTCATTTGAACACTGCGTGACCACCTGAGGCGAAACAAGCCGGAGACGCCCATGGCACTTGCACGGAACTCATCCGCTCCCGACGCCGAATTTCGACTCACCAGCGCCGACGGCCTTTGCATTTCCTGCGCACGCTGGGACAGCAAAGGCCCGCGCCGGGGTGTGGTGCAGATTGCCCACGGCATGGGTGAGCACATGCGGCGCTACGGCGAAACCATTGATGTTCTGACCTCGGCAGGACTCACGGTCTATGCCAACGACCACCGCGGGCACGGCCTCTCCGCGCCGCGCTCGCGTCTCGGCGATTTCGGCGATGGCGGCTTCGCGCTTCTGGTCGACGACATGGTGCGCCTCACCGAGCTTGCCCGCGAAGAGAATCCCGACCTGCCCCTGCTCCTGCTCGGCCACAGCATGGGCTCGTTCGCGGCGCAGCGCTTCGCCATCGATCACAGCCATGAGATCGACGGCCTGATCCTTTCGGGATCCGGCGCGCTGGACGGGCTGGCGCGCATGGCAAGTTTGGCGCCCGCCGGGGTCAACCTGCTCAACGCGGCGTTCGAGCCGGCGCGCACGCCGTTCGACTGGCTGAGCCGCGATGTGCGTGTGGTTGACGCCTTCGTCCATGACCCGCTCTGCTTTGCAGCCTTGCAGCCGGATTCGATCGTATCCTTCCTTGGATCAGCCGGCCGGCTCGCCGATCCCGATGCGCTGGCGAAGATCCGCAGCAATCTGCCGGTTTATCTGTTTTCCGGATCGGAGGATCCGGTCGGTCAGCACCTCGCCGGCGTGCGGCTCCTGATGCAGCGCTATCGCGCCGCCGGGCTGTGCGACATCGCCCACGATTTCTATCCGGGCGGCCGCCACGAGATGCTCAACGAGACCAACCGCGGCGAGGTACGGACCCGGCTGCTCGGCTGGATTTCCAGCGTGCTGGAGCGCCTCGAGGTCCACGTCGCCGAATTTCCTGCCGCCCAAGAGCTACAACGCTGAGGAGACAGCAATGGCCGAGAATATCTTTTCAGGGCTGAAGGTCGTTGACCTGGCCAGCTTCATCGCCGGACCCGGAGCCGCCGTGATCCTTTCGGACTTCGGCGCCGAGGTGATCAAGGTGGAGCCGCCGAACGGAGACCTCTGGCGGCACGGCCATCAGTTCCCCACCCAGCCGCAATCCAAGGATGCCTATGCCTGGCATCTGGCCAACCGCAACAAGCGCGGCATCACGCTCGACCTGAAATCCCCGGCGGCCCGCCCAGTGGTCGAAAAGCTCGTCAAATGGGCCGACGTGTTCATCGTCAACACGCCGCACCCCGCGCGCAAGAAACTGCATCTGGAATACGACGATGTGGCGCAATGGAATCCGCGGTTGATCTACGCGGATCTGACCGGCTTCGGCGAGAAAGGGCCGGATGCCGATCTGCCCGGCTTCGACATCACCTCCTACTGGGCACGCAGCGGCCTGTTGTCGATGACGCGCGACGCCGGCGCGCCGCCGACATGGCCGGTGGCCGGCAGCGGCGACAATGCCACCGCGGTTGGGCTTTATTCGGCGATCGTCACCGCGCTCTATCGCCGCGAACGCACCGGCAAGGGGGCGTATGTCACGACCTCGCTGCTGGCCGAGGGTGTCTGGTCGGCGAGTGTTTCGATCCAGGCCGCGCTGGTCGGCGCAAAATTCGGCGGGCTGCACGATCGCAGCCATCCGGCAAGCGCGGCGATGAATGTCTACCGTACCAAGGATGACACCTGGTTCGTTCTACTCGTCACGCCCGACAGGCTGGAGGCCGTGGCCAAGGCGATCGGCCGCCCCGACCTCCTGACGGATCCGCGGTTCGCCGATCCTGCAAAGCTGATGGCCAACATGCATCAGCTCACGGCCATTCTCGACGAGGTTTTCGGCGCTCAGCCAATGGCCTACTGGTACGAAGTTTTCAGCGGCGTTCACGTCACTTTCGGCGCCGTGCGCGGACCGCAAGAGGTCATCAACGATCCGCAGCTCGCGGCAAACGATATCGTGGTTCCGCTCACCGGGGCCGGCGGCAAGCTGACTTCGACGATCTCCAGCCCGATCCAGGTGCATGGCGTCGCCAAGGCGCCGGCCCAGCGCGGACCCGGTCTCGGCGAGCACAATGACGAGGTGCTCCGCCAACTGGGATTCGATGCAAAGGACATCGACGGCCTGCATTCGGCGGGCGCGGTGCCGCGGGCAAAGGAGCACAAATCGTCGGCGGCCTGAAGCAGGCGTCGCGATCTTTCCCGGCAAGGAGTTCGCGCCGGCTGACGACGGCCGGCGCAATCGCCTGGGCATCTCTTGGCAATGATCCAGCGAGGGCCTGCGCGACGGGCAACCCCGTCAGAACTGCCGCGCCTGCAGATCGTCGAACTCGTCCCGGCAGGCGTTGGCGAACTCACGCAACAGGTCGATCCCGCCTTTCCTGGCCATGTCGCGTACTTCGACAAAGCTCTTGTCGGGCTCCAGATAGGTATCCAGGATCTTCTGGGTGATGTGCTCGGCGCTGTGCAGCACCGGTTTGGTCGATACCACCCGCATCCTGCTAAGCTTGGCATAAAGACCGACCAGGCTCGGAATATTGGCATCCCCGTCGTGGTGCTGCAGTGCATCGATGTAGCACTTCGATGCCTCCTCGATGAAATCGCGGTAGAGGAACTGCCGGCGGTTCTTCTCGTGCTGCAGCCATTGGGAGCGGACCTGAAGCCGGTGGTTGAGCCAATTGGCGAGGACGCTGGTCAGGCCGCCGACGGCGGTGCCCATGAGGGCTGCGAGTGCGGAAATGACGGAGGCATCCATCGTATTGTCCTCAAGCTGCAACCAGAGCCGGCCGCCGCCGCTTGTTGAACTCGACAGCGACGGCAATGGCGGCATAGATCGCCACGAGCGCCCACAGCCCGATGAACTCGCCGCGAACATCCGAGAGACTGGCGCCGAGCTGGGAGACGTCGACGAGCCCGTCGATTGCAAGCGTGCTCGGCAGCAGCTTTGCGATCCATTGCACCGCCTGCGGCATGGCTTCCGTCGGCCAGGCAAAGCCGGCGAGGAAGAAGAACGGCAGGCCCACCGCCGCGAAGACGAGCTGCACCGCGAGCGGATTGCGCAGGGCCGCGGCGACCACGAGTCCGAGCGCACCTACCGCAAGCGTGAACGGCAGCGCGAAGGCAAGGACGGTCGCGACCGAGCCGAGGCGCGGAATTCCGTAGAGATATGGCAGGCCGATCAGATACACCGAGACGATCAGGGCTTCGACAGCGAGATAGGCAAGCAGCTTGCCTGCCACGATCGCGATCGAATCAAAGAGCACATCGCCGAGGCGGCGACGGCGGGGCACGCTTGTCTCCGCGCCCGGCAGGGTGCCGAGCAGGCCGACGCCGATCAGCAGCATCTGCTGCAACAGCAGCACAAAGGCGGCCGGCAGGATGTAGGTGGCGTAACCGCCCTGCGGATTGAACAGCGGCACCGGAACG
>Ga0081540_1004664_pt1 | contig 10371 bp, 9 predicted proteins | sample TabmetS2T1R1_FD_71024 | JGI IMG/M metagenome (GOLD analysis project Ga0081540, IMG submission 71024) | Tabebuia heterophylla rhizosphere microbial communities from the University of Puerto Rico - S2T1R1 | ecosystem: Host-associated > Plants > Roots > Rhizosphere ... | reverse complement strand
CGCCTTCACCATCACCTCGAACATCACCCGCGCCAGTGGGGCGCCGATGCAGCGGTGCGGCCCGAGTCCGAACGCGACATGCCGATTGGGCGCCCGGTCGAGCACTACCTCGTCGGCCCGCTCGAATTCCCGCTCGTCGTGGTTGGCCGCCAACCAGCTGATGAGCACCTGGTCGTTTCGTCGAAGCTGCTGACCGCCAAGGACGGTGTCGCGGCTCACTGTGCGGCTCAGCGTCTTGTTCACCGAGCAGTACCGCAGAAACTCGTCGGCCGCGGTGCGGTACAGCTCGGGCGTGTCGATGAGTTGCTGTCGCAGATCCGGGTGAGTGCCGAGGTGCAGCAGGCTCAGTGCCGTCAGCGACGTCGTGGTGTCGACACCGCCGCCGATGAGGTTCCACAGGATGTCGATGAGCTGGTTGTCGTCGAGCCGCTTGCCGTCGAATTCAAACTGAACCAGGAAGCTCGTCAGATCGTCGGCGGGGTCGGCACGTCGGGTCGCCGCGAACTTCAGCAAGCCGTCGATCATCGAGGGGACTTCGGCGATCACCTTGTTGTACTGGTCCGCCTCCGACGCGTCCATCACCCCGTGGAAGAGGTCGGCATACAGCTGCCAATTGTCGTACGGCAGACCCATCAACCTCATCGTGAGGATGGCGGGGACAGGACTCGCATAATCGCGCACGAGGTCCATCCGACCGTCGGCGATCCGTTGGTCGAGGAACCACTGCACCGATTGCGCCATGACCGGCCGCTTCTTCTCGATCGCCCCCGATGAGAAGAAGGGGGTGAGCGCCCGCCGCAGCGCCAGATGGTACGGACCGTCGACCTCGCCGATGCCGAGTGGCGGCTGGCCCTCCGGACGCGGAACACCCATCTCGCCTTGATAATTCACGCCGTCGGCGGCATTCGGCTCGTACTTGTGCGCAAAGGTGTCACCGTCGCGCGCCACCTGCTCGACCGCGTCGTAGCTGGAGACGTACCAGAAACCGCCGTACTTCTCGGTCCACGCCACCGGGCAGCGGCTGCGTAGGTCCGCGTTGACCTCGCGCTCGTTGCGGTTGAACTCGTCGGAGTGGTGATCGAATCCGACGATCACGTCGGCACTGACGTCGGGAGGGCCCATTAGGCTATCTTTGCATTTTTAGGGAGCTTAAGTCCCGGGGAGGTGGAACCCGTCGAAGACTGGACGGCAGGAGCGACCATCGGTGGACGGGCGATCCCGGACATGCCCGATCTCCCGCGAATGCGCACGGAACGCGTCAAGCGCTTGCAGCACCAGCTAGCAGAACAAGCCGTCGACGGCCTGGTCCTGCTCGGGTCCAGTTCGGTCGCCTATGCCACCGGGGCGGCGGCACCCGCGCAGGACGGTGACCGCGCGGCGCTGTTCCGCACGGTGGCGATTGTGGTCAAGGGCGATTCGGCGCCCCACCTCTACACGCTTTACGCCGACGGGGTTCCGGCCGACCTACCCGGCGATCATCTGCACGCCCCGCTGTTCCCGGATCTCGACGACGGCATCGAGGCCTTCGCCGAGTGGGTCAGGGCTCGACGTCGAAGCTGAACATCATCCCGCTCTCGTGGTGCTCGGCGATGTGGCAGTGGGCCATCCAGCGCCCGGGATTCGTCACGTCGAGCAGGATGTCGACGGTCTCGCCGGTGCGGACGAGCACCGTGTCCTTCCACGCGAGGTTGGGCTCGACGACGCCGTCACGAGCGAGGATCAGGAAGCGGCCCGCGCCGTGGACGTGGAACGGATGGGGCATCGGATGGTCCGAGTCCGTCTCGTTGACCAGGCGCAGCTTGACCTGGTCGCCGACGTGGAACGTCCAGTCGATCTGTGCGTTTTCGGCTCCGGTGTCCTTGTCGACGAGCTTCCACCGGAAGTTCGCGGGCGTGGTCATGCGGTTCACCTCGACCATGTCGTCCTCCCACTCGATGCCCTGCGTGGTGTCGTGCCCGTGCTCGTGGTGATCGTGACCGTGGTGATCGTGACCGTGATGGTCATGCTCGCCGGCTGCGCCCGCAATGTTCTCGGGCACCAGCTTCATCCCGCACTTCGGGCAGCGATCCGGCTTCTCGCTCGTCACTTCCGGATGCATGGGACAGACGAACGGGCCGACCTCGCCCTCCGCGCCACCGAGGTCCATCTCGGCCACGAACGAGAGGGTCTTGTCAGGTGGCGCTTCGAGCCGGGGCTCGATCAGTTCGCGTAGCTCTGCCATGTCGCTGTTCGTTCGCCGGTTGGCGAACTCGGCGCCGAGCGACGGCTCCGCCGGATCGTCGTCGACGCTGACCGCTGCGAGACGGTAGGTGCGCTCAGGCGTTCGATGCTGGAGCTCGTGCTCCCTGGCCTCGGCGAAGTAAATGTCGACGACGACACGCTCGGACGGGGCGAGCAGGACCTCGTCAACCGGCTCCTCGTGCTCGTAGTGGCCGGCGTCGGCGCCAACGAGCTTCATCTGCGCGCCCGGCAACGTCACGTTGAAGACGCGCGTGTTCGCGGTGTTCGTGAAGTAGATGCGCACGACCTCGCCGCGGTTGGCATTCAGTGAGGGCTCCGGCGTGCCCGAGACGAGCATCACGTTCCCGAACCGGCCCATCGCCACGTGCGTCGTCTCCGACTCGCTGAACGCGGCGATCCGACCGTCCTCGATCAGGACGTCGTCGAGCGTGAGGAGCAGCTCGCGATTCGCCGGGGGCCAGTAGTCGGGATCGCTCGGCGTGACGAGGATGTTCCCGTAGAGGCCGAGCTCCTGGCCGTAGTCCTCGCGGATGTGCGGGTGGTACCAGTAGGCGCCCGCGTCGGGCACGTGCACCTGGTACGTGAATTGCTCGCCGACCGGGACCGGAGCCTGGGTGTCGTGGGTTCCGTCGTAGCGGTTCTCGAGCCGGAGGCCGTGCCAGTGGACGGTGGCGTCGAGATCGCCCCGGTTGGTCACGTGGACGGTGATCGTCCCGCCCTGCGGAATCTTCAGCGTCGGGCCCGGGACGGATCCGTTGTACGCCAGCATGCGCACGGTCGCGTCCCCGATTCGCTTCCTGACAGGCTGGATCTCGAGCTCGAACTCGTCGCCGTCGCCGAGCTCGACCAGTTCCGTCTCTCGAGCATCCGGGAGTCCCGCGGTCGCTGTCGGCAGTTCGTCCATCCTGTGCCCCTTTTCTCCTCTCCGCTTCCCGACCCGATGATCGGGAAACCAGACTCAGGCGAACATCATCTTCTCGGTGCTCGTCGAGCGCTCCGGGCCGTCACCGCCGTCGTGTCTGCGCTCGTTCAGCCGACGAGCCAGAGCTCGCGCTGCGGGGTGCTCAGCCACTCGATGCCGTCGGCTGTGACGAGCACGTCCTCCTCGAGCGCGACGAAGCCCCGGCGAGGAACCGGAGCGCCGTACTCGAGGGTGAACACCTGGTTCTCCTCGACGAGGCCGCGAGGGGCGTCGCCGTAGCGGTCCCAGAGCGGGGCGAGGATCGTGCCGCCGTCGTGGACGGACCGGCCCAGCTGGTGTCCGAGCGCGTGCATCGGCTCGTCGTAGCCCGCCGCGACGAGGCGCGCCCGTGCGGCGGCGTCGACCTCGTGTCCCTGGACGCCGGGACGGAGGACGGCGGCTCCCGCGTCCATCGAGGCCCAGACCGCGTTCCACGCAGCTGTGACCTCTTCGGGTGGCTCGCTCTCTCCCTCGTCGAGCAGGTACCACATCCGCTGCAGGTCGCTGCAGTAGCTGTCCTTCACGACTCCGAAGTCGGTGTGGACGAGCATGCCCGGCCCGGTCTGCAGCTCGGTCGGGCCGGTGTGTCCCACGCTCTTCTCGGGGCCGGCGTCCACGGCAGGGCACTGTCCCGGCTCCCAGGCTGTCACGAGCCCGCGCCGCGCGACCTCGTCGTGGAAGATCGCGGCGATCTCCGTCTCCTTCAGGCCGGGGGCCATCTGCGCGGAGACGAGCGCGAAGATCTCTTCCGTCTCGGCGATGGCAGCGCGGATGCGTTCGATCTCGCCCGGCGTCTTGCGGCCGCGCAGCGCGGCGACGACGTGCGCGGACGACATCAATCGGTCGGCGTACGGCGTCCCCGCGAGCGTCTCCTGCAGCACGAGCCACATTCCGTGCGTGAGCCCGTCGGCCGCCGGGTCGCTCGCCGAGTAGTTGAGCGCGATCGTGCCGGGATTGAGCTGCTCGAGCGCCTCGAGGAGAGCGGGGCGGACGCTCTCGTCATACACCCGAACGTCCGAGTACCCGCCGATCGCCTCGAGGCCCGGAGCGTCGAAGCGCCCGACGATCGCGATCCGTTCGCCGGAACGCGAGAGCAGGAACGCGCTCTGCCACGTGCAGTTGGTGCCGACGATCAGCTCGATGCAGGGGTCGGGCGTGACCGCGGTCTCGTGCACGAACGTGAGCCAGACGTCGACTCCCTGTCCTTCGAGGATCGCGGGCACCTGGTCGAGCTTCTCGCGGACGATCGCTTCGTCGCTCATGACCGAACGATGTCACAAGCGGCGCCGGCCTCAGACTTCGATCAGAACCTTGAGCGCTTCGCGGTCGTTCATCGCTCGGTAGCCGTCGGGGACCTCGTCGAGGCTGCCGGTCCGGTCGAAGACGCGCCCGGGGTCGATTCTTCCCTCCAGGACGTCAGGCAGGAGCTCGGGGATATAGGCGCGCGCCGGAGCCGGGCCGCCCGAGACCGTGACGTTGTCCATGAACCACTCGAACGCGTGCGGCAGCGTGTGCTCCTGCGGAACGCCGACGCGGGCAACCGCGCCGCCCGGGCGGACGATCTTCAGTGCGGTCTCTGTCGATTGCTCGAGGCCGACGCACTCGAGTGCACAATCGACGCCCAACCCGCCGGTCAGCTCGCGCACGCGCTCGACCGCCTCCTCGCCGCGCTCGCTCACGACCTCCGTTGCGCCGAAACCCACACCGATCGCGGTCCGGTCCGAATTCCGGCCGAGCAGGATCACTTGCTCTGCGCCGAGACGCTTGGCCGCAATCACAGCGCAGAGACCGACGGCACCGTCGCCGACGACGGCCACTGACTTCCCGGGCTCGACCTTCGCGCTCAGCGCGGCATGGTGTCCAGTCGACATGACGTCGCTGAGCGCGAGCAGAGACGGCATGCGCTTGTCGTCGGGCTCGACGGGGAGAACGACGAGCGTTCCGTCGGCCCGCGGCACGCGCACCGCCTCGCCCTGGCCGCCGTCCACGCCGTCGAAGCCGTATCGCCCGCCGTGCAGACACGATGGTTGCAAGCCCCGGCGGCAAAAGATGCACGTCCCGTCCGACCAGACGAACGGCGCAATGACGAGGTCGCCGGACTTCATCGTCACGACGTCGGCGCCGGTCTCCTCGACGACTCCGATGAATTCATGTCCCATGCGGCGGCCCTCGTAGCTCGGCTCCATCGACTTGTACGGCCACAGGTCGCTGCCGCAGATGCCCGCGTGCGTCACGCGGACGAGCGCGTCGCGGCTTTCGACCAGGCCGGCGTCCGGGACGTTTTCGACACGGACGTTGCCTGCCCCGTACATCAAGGTTGCCCGCATGCTTCCTTTCCGCCTGCTCGTTTTCGGAGCTAGTCAACCACGCTCAGGCGGCGCTGCGACGAGTTGCGACTTGTATTCGCTCCGGATGAGGGCACCAAATGGGACGAGCTCGATCTCGGCTCGGATCGTCAGCTCCTCTCTGAGCTTCGCGCCGATCGCCTCCGAGAGCAGGTCGGTCGGCTCGATGCGAGGCGCGAGCTCGACGCTCAGCGGAAGCGGCGGCTCCTGTTTCACGCCCGGAGAGCGCGGCTGCACGAGGATGTGGCCGCTGACGTCGGGGGCGAACGTGTTCACAACTTCGCGGACTGCCGACGGGAAGACGTTCACGCCGCGGACGATGAGCATGTCGTCTGTGCGCCCGATGCAGCGGATGCGTGGGCCTTCGCGGCCGCACGGGCAGGGGCTCGTCTTGACCGTGACGTGGTCTCGCGTCCGGAAGCGCAGGAGCGGCGCGGCTCGGTGCCGGAGGTGCGTGAGGACGAGCTCGCCCTCGGCGCCGTCCTCGAGGTCGCGCGCGGCGCCGGACTCCGGGTCGATCACTTCGACGTGGACGAAGCCGTGCGCGCCGAGGTGCATCCCGTCCTGCTCCTCGCACTCGCCGAAGAGCGACGGGCCGATGTCGCCGACGCCCATCGCCTCGGTCACCTTCGCGCCCCAGGCCTCCTCGATCTTCGCGCGGAAAGCGGGCTCGCCGCCGCCGGGCTCGCCCGCGACGAGCACGCGTTGGACGCTCGACTCACGCAGGTCGTGGCCCTCGGCGAGATGGGCCGCGTATGACGGCGTCATGACGACCGCGGCCGGCTCGAGCGTCTCGATCGCCCGGATCAGGAGCGCGCTGTTCCCCGTGCCGATGGGGATGTGTGTGAGACCGATGCGCTCGAACGCGGCGAGCGCCGCGCCCGCCACGAACGGCCCCGCGTTGTACGTCGAGACGATCCGCTGGCCGGGCTCGACCCCCGAGGCCGCGTAGCTGCGTGACGAGCCGATGAGCCAGCTCTCGACGTCGTCGGCGGTCAGCGGGATGTAGCTCGGCGCGCCGGTGGTGCCGCTCGTCGAGTAGATGCGGACGATCTCCGACGGCTCGGCGCAGAGGTGTGCGCCGAACGGGCTTTCTGGCGTGACCGTCGCGCGGAGCTCGGCCTTGTCGGTCAGCGGGAGCCCGACGATGTCCTCGAGACGGTCGCTCGGTTTCGGGCCGAGCTTCTCGCGATAGAAGGCGGAGCGCTCGAGCAGATACGCGATCTGTGCGCGGTGGCTCTCGGCGTCAGGGCTCGTACTCGACCGCCTCCTCGGCCGCAGCGGCCAATCCGAGGCCGATCGGATCCTCCTGCTCCTCGGCGAGGTGGGCGAGGAGGCTCGCAGTGCGCGCGAGGATCGGGACCGCCTTCACCGAGCCGACCGGGTAGCCGAGGTCGAGCATCACTGCGGCGATCGGCATCGAGACGTTCATCGTCAGTGGCGCGAGCTCGTCCCGGAGGGAACGAGCGACGGTCACATGTCGGCCTCGGAGCCCGTGTTCTCGGGCAAGCTCGAGAATCCGCTCCGCTCGAGGATCGACCGGTTTGTGCACCGGGTGGCCGAACCCCGGCACCTTTCCGCCCGCTTCGCGGATCCGAAGCGCGGCATCGACGGGATCGGGCTCTTGCAGGAGTCGCCCGCACTCCTCCGCCGTGCCCAGCACGACCGGCCCGGCGCCGAGGATGCCCGCGGCGACGGCGCCCTGCAGCGAGCCGGGGTCGGCAGCGAGCGTCATCCGCGCGGCGACATTCGTCGGCATCAACCCGTGCTCGGCGATCGACACGAGCAGCAGGTCGAGGAAGAAGCGCTGGTCCTCGGTCGGCTCCTCGCCGGTCAGGAGTAGGTGGAAGTACTCGGTGAACGTGAGCCGGCCCATGAGGTCGCCCGTGAGGTCGCGCCCGCGCACCTCGACACGATCGGGGTAGGCCTGGCTGATTCGCGTCTTCATGTTCGTATCTTTCTACCGTGCAACCGCTCGCGACTACCGTAATCGGCAGCTACCCCCAGCCGGACTGGCTGATCGACCGCGAGAAGCTCGCCGGGAGGCTTCCGCCCCGGGTGCCCGCGCACGAGCTCTGGCGTGTGGACGAGGCGTGGCTGCGGGAGGCGCAGGACGACGCGACCAGGCTCGCGGTGCGGGACATGGAGGAGGCCGGGATCGACGTCGTCACGGACGGGGAGATCCGGCGCGAGAGCTACTCGAACTACTTCGCGAACGCGCTCGAAGGCCTCGACCTCGACGAGCCGGGGACGGCACTCGACCGGACCGGCCACCCGAACCCGGTGCCGCGTGTCGTGGGCGAGATCCGCCGTGCTCGACCCGTGCAGGTGCGCGACGCCGAGTTCCTGCGCGCGCTGACCAACCGGCCGATCCGCGTCACCGTCCCCGGCCCGTTCACGATGAGCCAGCAGGCGCAGAACGACCACTACCCCGACCTGCGGTCGCTTGCGCTCGCCTACGCGGACGCGGTCAACGAGGAGCTGCGCGATCTCGTCGCCGCCGGCGCGGACGTCGTCCAGATCGACGAGCCGTACCTCCAGGCGCGGCCCGACGACGCGCGCGAGTACGCGCTCCAGGCGATCGCGCGCGCGTTCGACGGCGTGGGCGGGACGAAGGCGCTGCACACGTGCTTCGGCTACGCGGCGATCGTCCATGAGAAGCCGAGCGACGGCTATCCATTCCTCGCCGAGCTCGACGCGTGCCCGGCGGACGAGATCTCGATCGAAGCCGCCCAGCCGCGCCTCGACCCGTCGATCCTCGAGCAGCTGCCCTCGAAGCGGGTGATCCTCGGCGTCCTCGACCTGAACAACATGGAGGTCGAGAACGCCGAGACCATCGCCGACCGCATCCGTGCTGCGCTCGAGCACACCGACCCGCAACGCCTCATGGTCGGCCCCGACTGCGGCATGAAGTACCTCCCGCGAGACGTCGCCCTCGGAAAGCTCCGCTCCCTGGTCGAGGCGGCCGACCTAGTGCGCTGAGTCGTTCCCGGCGAGCCATGCCCCGACGAGATGGACAACCTCGGGCCAGCCGTCGACCAGGACGTCGTGGCCCGTTCCTTTCGCTCGGACGATCTCGACCTGCGGAACGTCAGCGGCGAACTGGGTGAGGTCTGTTTCCGGTGCGTCGCCGGCTGCGACGAGCAGGATTGGAAGGCGGCTCCCAGCCAGCTGAGGCCGGGTCGCCGAGGGTGGAGCTTGCGCCATCCCGTGTTCGACGGCGGCCACTACCAAAGCAGGAACGGTCGGCGCGTCCGTTTGCCGCCAGATCGCCTCGGTCCGCTCTTTGCGCCGTTCGAAGCTCAAGGACGGGTCGAGTGGAGGGTCGCTGAAGCCGGAGTCCAGCAGAACCAGCGCGGTGAGGTTCCGTGGGTGTCTCGCGGCGAGATGACAGCCGACGTCCCCGCCCCACGAGTACCCGGCGAAGGCGACTGGGTCGAGCTCAAGTGCCTCGAGGAGCGGTGGAACCAGGTCGGCCAGCGCCTGGGGCCGGTACCCACCGACCTCAGTAGGAGCGGACTGCCCGAAGCCGGGAGCGTCCAGGGCCAACACGCGCAAGCCGTACTCCTCGGCGAGCAGCGGGCCGGCGTCTTTCCACAGTGAGCTCGCGCGCGACCGGAAGCCAACCCCGTGCCAGCAGACGAGTGTCCGTTCGTTCCCGTCGCCCCAGGAGCGCGCGAACAGTCGAACGCCTTCCAGATCGATCCAAATCTCCTTCATCGAGGAATATCCTTGCGTTGGCAAGCGACCCGAGGAGGACACGTCATGGCCATGAAGCTGAACATGCTTCCGCCGAGCGTGAACAACATGTCGGTCCGCGTGTTCGTGCGCGCGGCGGGGATCCCCGTAGAGGAGGAGAACGTCTGGGGCCAGACGACGGGCGACGAATACCTGTCGAAGTACCCGCCCGGGCTGACGCCGACGATCGAGAGCGACGAGTTCCCGCAGGGCGTCCTCGGCGAGAGCTGCGCGGTGATGATGTATTTCGCGACCCGCGAGGGCCGTGACGACCTGTACCCGACCGACCTCGGGAAGCGCGCGATGGTCGACGCCGCGAACTTCTACACGCTGAGCATCTTCTATCCGCTGATGGCGCGCGCGACGTATCCGCGCCTCGGTTTCTCCGGCTACCCGGGCGAGGTGTCGACGTCCGACGCGGCCGACGACGCCAAGGAAGCCGCGCGGAAGTCGGCCGAGGAGGCGCTGCCGAAGATCCTCGACGTCTACCCCGCGTACTGGAGGACCGACAAGGGCTTCATCGGCGGCGGAGACACTCCGACGATCGCGGACATCCGGCTGGCGGCCACGCTCGAGTTCCTCGCAGCCACCGACACCGGGATCCCCGCTTGGGCGAAGGACTACATCGGCCGCGTCGAGGCGGCGCTCGGCGATGCGTACAGCGAGCCCGCAGGGGACGTCCGCGGCTACGTGGCGCAGGCCACGGGCGAGGCGGTCGCCGCGAGCTAGCCGTTACATCGTCTCGAGCGTCGCGCGGCGCCGGCCGTCGATCTCGAACAGCCGCAGCAGGAGGTACGCGAGCCCGGCGTAGCAAAGGCCGATCAGGAGCTCGGTCGTCACGAGACCCGAGACGTCGCTGAGCGACGCCCCGTCGGCGACCCGTCGCGCCGCCTGGATCCCATGTGTCAGCGGAAGGACGCTCGCGACATGCTGCATCCAACTCGGCAGCGTGTCGAGCGGGACGTTCACGCCGCAGAAGAGCAGGAACACGAGGATCATCAGGTTCGCGAAGAAGAAGATGTCGCGGCCGCGCAGCCCGAAGGCGCCGATCAGCGTCCCGAAGGCGGTGCACGCGAACGACGTCAC
>Ga0081540_1004663_pt1 | contig 10372 bp, 10 predicted proteins | sample TabmetS2T1R1_FD_71024 | JGI IMG/M metagenome (GOLD analysis project Ga0081540, IMG submission 71024) | Tabebuia heterophylla rhizosphere microbial communities from the University of Puerto Rico - S2T1R1 | ecosystem: Host-associated > Plants > Roots > Rhizosphere ... | reverse complement strand
ATCCTCGACCAGCGGCGCATCGCGGGCGTCGGGAACATCTACGCCGACGAGGCGCTCTGGCGGGCGCGCATCCATCCGCAGCAGCCGGCGGGTGAGCTGGACCCCGCCGAGCTCCGCGCCCTCCACCGCGGCATCCGCGCTGCGCTCAAGGCGGGCATCGAGCGCCAGGGCGCGACGCTTCGCGACTACCGCACCCCCGACGGCGGTTCCGGCCGCATGCAGCACGAGTTCAAGGTCTACGGGCGCGAAGGCGAGCCCTGTCCGAGGTGCGGCCGGCCGATCGAGAAGATCCGCGCAGCAGGCCGCGGAACGTGGTTTTGCCCCGCGTGTCAGCGCCTGCGAGACCCTGCGCACAACGGATACGCATAGACGTTTGAAAGCAGGTCGAAGCGGCGATAGGCGAACCTTCGAGGGCAGTTGGGGTCAAGTTGGAGGCGGGGCCGAACGCCCCGCCTTCTTCATGCCGCGAGGTGCTCGAGCTCGCCGCTGCGGTCGAGTTGCCAGAGCTCGGTGTAGCCGCCGATCGGGCGGCCGTCGATGATGATCTGGGGCACGGTCCACCCGCCGGTGAGGTCGAGCAGGCGCCGGCGGAAGTCCGGGTCGTCGTCCAGCGAGATCTCCTCGAACGAGATCCCGCGCGACTCCAGCAGGGTCTTCGCGCGGACGCAGTATCCGCACCAGCGGGTCGTGTACATCTGGATCCTGGCCATTGACGGTTGAAACGGCTTCCAGCCGCGGGGATTCCCGGCCTGGCTCGGCCCTACACTTGACCGGATGGCCGGTCGCTCGTACATGACCGAGGCGGTCGTGCTCCGCTCGTTCCGTCTCGGGGAAGCCGACCGCGTGCTGCACCTGTACACGCTCGACCGCGGGCGCGTCGGTGCGGTAGCGAAGGGCGTGCGCAAGACGAAGTCGCGCTTCGGCGCGCGGCTCGAGCCGCTCAGCCACGTCGAGCTGCAGCTTCACCAGGGGAGCGGCGAGCTGCAGACGGTCACCGGAGTCGAGCTGCTGCGCTCGCACCGCGCCGCCCGCGAACAGCCGTACCGCCTGAACGTCGGGCTCGTCGCCGCCGAGGCGATGCTGCGCCTGTTCCCCGAGCAGGAAGCCAACGAGCGCGCCTTCCACGCGCTCGCACGCTTCCTCGAGCTCCTCGACGAGCTCCAGCCGCAGGACGGGCGTCCGCCGGCCGATCCGCTCGTGCTTTCGTTCCAGCTCAAGCTGCTCTGGCTCTCGGGGTACCTGCCGCACGTGACGAGCTGCGCCGAATGCGGCGCCGAGACCGGCCTCACCGGCTACTCGCCGCGGGCAGGCGGGGCCGTCTGCCGCGACTGCGCGAGCGGCGCGCTGCCGCTCTCGCGAGACGGCGTGCTCGGGATCGAGGGCCTGCTCCGACGGCCGCTCGCCGAGGCACACGATGCGGGCCTCACCGCGCGTGGCGCGCGTGAGGCACTGGGCGTCATCACCGCCTCGTACGAGTACCACGGCGGTTTCCGCCTCCGGACCCTCGCTTCCTGAAGCGCCCACGAACGACAGAGCGGGCCCGGCCAGGGGCCCGCTCTTGGACTCAGGCGTGTCCACGGAAAGGACACCAACAGGACGGTGGCACCGCCCAACTTCTTCCCTAGGATTGAGCGCCTTGGCAGTTCCGAACTACCAGGACACGATTCGTGCGCTCGAGACGTACTGGGCCGACTACGGCTGCGTGTTGATGCAGCCGTACCACACGGAGCTCGCGGCCGGGACGATGAACCCTGCGACGTTCCTGCGCAGCCTCGGACCTAAGCCCTGGAAGACGGCATACGTCGAGCCGGTGATTCGCCCGCTGGACGGCCGCTACGGCGAGAATCCGTACCGCTTCCAGCACTACTTCCAGTACCAGGTCGTGATCAAGCCGGCCCCGAGCGACGTGCTCGACCTCTACTTCGGCTCGCTCGAGGCGATCGGGATCGACCTGCAGCGGCACGACGTGCGTCTGGTCGAGGACGACTGGGAGCAGCCGACCCTCGGCGCGTGGGGCCTCGGCTGGGAGGTCTGGTGCGACGGCATGGAGATCACGCAGTGGACGTACTTCCAGCAGCTCGGCGGGTTCGACGTCGAGCTCGTGCCGGCGGAGATCACGTACGGCCTCGAGCGGCTGGCGATGTTCCTGCAGGGGAAGCGCAGCGCGTTCGAGCTCGAGTGGGCGCCGGGTGTCACCTGGGGTGACGTGTATCGCGAGAACGAGCGGGAGTGGTCGACCTACAACTTCGAGCTGGCACCGGTGGAGGTGCTCGCACGGCGGTTCGGCGAGCACGAGGAGGAGTGCCGCGTACTGCTCGAGCGAGCGCTGCCGCTACCGGCGTACGACCAGGTGCTGAAGGCCTCGCACACTTTCAACCTCCTCGATGCGCGCGGGGCATTGTCGGCGACCGAGCGTGCGGCCTACATCGGCCGCGTGCGCAACCTGGCGCGTGAGGTTGCGCGGGTGTACCTCGAGCTGGAGGCCGATGGCGTCGCTGCTGCTTGAGATCGGCTGCGAGGAGCTACCGGCCGGGGCGTGCCGCGAGGCCGCGGAGCAGCTCTTGGCGCTCGCCAAGCGCGAGTTCGCCGCCGAGCCGAACAGCCTCTTCATCGGGCCGCGGCGGCTCGCCCTGCGCTTCGACGACCTCTCGGAGCAGACGCCCGACGAATGGGTCAAGGGCCCGCCTGTTCAGCTGCGGGAGAAGGCGGCGGCGGGTTTCGCGAAGAAGCACGGCGTGAAGGCTGAGGAGCTCGTCGAGCGCGACGGGTTCCTCGGCGTCGAACGTCCGGGCCGACCCCTGCGCGACGTCGTGCCCGAGCGGCTCGACGCGATCGTGCGAGGGCTCTCGTTCTCGAAGTCGATGCGCTGGGACGACAGCGGCATTCGCTTCGCGCGGCCCGTGCGCTGGACGCTTGCGCTGATCGGGTCGGAGACCGTGGTGGGGACGAGCAGCTTCGGGCACCGGTTCCGCTCGGGAGTGCTCGAGATCACGGACGCGACCGCGTACGAGGACTGCCTGCGCGCGGCCGACGTCGAGCCCGACGCCGAGGAGCGGCGGCGTCAGATCGTCGAGGGCCTCGACGCGATCGGCGGCTGGAGCGACCCCGCCGGTGTCCTGGCCGAGGTGGTGTACCTCGTAGAGAGCGTGCAGGTGCTCGAGGGGAGCTTCGACGAGCGGTTCCTGCAGCTGCCCGAGCGCGTCGTGGTGACAGCGATGCAGTCGCACCAGCGGTACTTCCCGCTCGGCGGCAACCGGTTCGCCTTCGTCTCGAACGGCGGTGACCCCGACGTCGTTCGGAGCGGGAACGAGAACGTCCTCGAGGGCCGGCTCGACGACGCGAGCTTCACGTTCGAGCGTGACGTCCGGGTCGGGGTCGACTCGCTTGCGGAGCGCCTCGGCGCGATCACCTATTTCAAGGGCGCGGGCTCGTTCGCCGACAAGACGGAGCGGCTGCGGCGTCTCGTCTCGGAGCTGGGTGGAGGTGAGGCGACGGTCGAGGCGGCGAGGCTGGCCAAGGCCGACCAGGCGTCGGAGCTCGTACGCGAGTTCCCCGACCTCGAGGGGTACATCGGCGCGGAGTACGCGCGGCTCGCGGGGTACCCGGAGGCTGTCAGCTCGGCCATCGAGGAGCAGTACCTGCCGGACGCCTCCGGCGGCCCGCTGCCGCAGACGGAGTCGGGCAAGGTGCTCGCCGCGGCGGACAAGGTCGACGCGCTCGCAACATCGTTCTCCCTCGGGCACCGGCCGTCCGGCTCCCGCGACCCGTATGGCCTGCGCCGGGCGGCGATCGGCCTGAACCGCCTGGCCGTCGAAGGTGGGCTGGTGGTGCCGCGCTCGCTGCTCTCCGACGACGTGCGGGATTTTGTGGAGGAGCGGCTCGAGGGCCTGCTCGAGGTGCCGGTCGAGTTCGTGCGGGCGGCGCGCGCGTCGGCGGTGCCCGACCTGGGCGGCGTCGCGCGGCTCGCGCAGGCACTCTACGACGAGCGGGAATCGTCGGCGTTCGACGGTGTGTACACCGCCTACGAGCGCGCGCACCGGCTGGCCGGGCGCGCTGCCGACGACGCCGCGGCCGAGGTCGATCGCGGCCTGCTGAAGGAGGACGCGGAGCGCGCGCTGGCGGACGGGCTGGCGCAGGTCGAGGTCGACGGCGACGTGCGGAGTGCGCTCGAGTCGGGCGCGACGCTGGCGCCGCTGATGGAGCGCTTCTTCGACGAGGTGCTCGTGATGGACGAGGACGACGCGGTCAGGGCGAACCGGCTGCGGTTGCTGCTCGACGTTCGGGACGCGCTCGGGCGGCTGGGCGACTTCTCGCAGATCCCACGCTGAGCCCGCTGCCGCCGCCCGTTTTCATGTTCTCGCGCGAGGGACTACGGGTCCCGACCCGCCCCCCTGCCACGGCGCGAGCCTAGCCGGGAACGACGCGCGTGTCTGTGACGGGACGGTGACGGAAGTGCAACAACGCCGCCGCGCCAGGCTACGCTCCGGCGCGTGACCAAGCCTCCGGTCGAGCTCCATGTCATCTCCGACTCCACCGGCGAGACCGCCGTCCGGCTCGTGCACGCGCTCGAGGCACAGTTCCCCGAGCAGGAGTTCGAGGAGATCCGCCACCCGCGCGTCGAGACCGTCGACGACCTCCACCTCGCGCTCAACCGTGCCAAGGGCCGCCCGGCGGTGATCGTCTACACCCTCGTCCACCCGGAGCTGCGCGAGGCCGCCCGTGCGCTCTGCCGCCGCTACAAGCTGCACTACTGCGATCTCCTCGGCCACCCGATCGAGGCCGTCGCCCGCGTGGCCGGCGTGGCGGCGAAGATGAAGCCCGGCGCGCGGCCGCCGCTCGACTCGCAGTACTTCAAGCGCATGGCCGCGATCGAGTTCGCGGTCAAGTTCGACGACGGCGTCGGCGCCGGCCTGCACGACGCGGACATCGTCCTCGTCGGGGTCTCGCGCACCTCGAAGACGCCGCTCTCGATGTACCTCGGCTACCTGGGGTACAAGACCGCCAACGTCCCGGTCGTGAAGGGCATCGAGGCCCCGTCGGCGCTCTTCGACATCGACACGACGAAGATCGTCGGGCTCACGATCGACGCGGAGAGGCTGCGCGAGATCCGTAAGCAACGCGCTCGGCGCCTCGGCGGCGGTGAGCGTGCGTACGCCGAGCTGCTCGAGATCTACGCCGAGCTCGAGGAGGCCGAGGTGCTGCAGCGGCGGCTCGGCTGCCCGGTGATCGACATCTCCGATCTCTCGATCGAGGAGACGGCCGCCCGGGTGATCCGGCTCGTCGAGCAGCGGCGCGCCGAGAACGGGGCGCGAGCGCAGCAGACCCGCGTCAAGTGAAGCCGAAGCCGCCCGTCCCGCTCTGGCGCTGGGCGACGTGGTGGGGGATCCTCGTCGTCGCGGACGTCGTCTTCTACGTGCTGCTGACGCCGGTCTGGATGGGCCTGCGTGCGCTCGCGTGGCTGGCAGACTTCCGCGCGCGTCGCCGGCCGGGCTACCGGCCGCCCGTCCGCGACTAGCGTCGCCGCGCGACGACTTGGAAGAAGTGCCAGTGCTTCGGCTTGCCGACGGCCGTTGTGCTGTCCTCCTCGATCTCGTCGAAGAGCTCGACCTCGAAGCACGAGAGCAGCGCCTCGGCCTCGGCCCGGGTCTGGAAGATCATGTCGTCTTCGTCGGCCCACTCGTCCCGGTCGCCGAACAGATGGCCGCTGAATCGCCCACCGGGGTGCAGCGAGTGCTCGATCCGCTCCCAGACCGCCGGGAAGGCGCCCGGCGGGCAGAACGGCAACGCGAAGCTCGCGTTGACCAGGTCGGCCGGCGGCCACTCGGCGGCTTCGAACCTCGAGACCCGGGTCTCGAGGCGGCCCAGTTCGTCCTCCGACAGATCCAGGGCGCGAAGGCGGTCGATCGCCTCGGCCTGGCCGTCGAGGGCGAGGACGCGCCACCCGTGCCGGAGCAGCTCGACCGTGTCGCCACCGGTGCCGCAGCCGAGGTCGACCGCGAAACGCTCCCGCGACTCCTCCTCGTCGAAGCGCCGCAAGGCCTCCACCAGCGTCGTCCTCGGGTCCAGGCCGACGGCCTCGTAGTACCTCGTCCAGTCCGAAGCCACGAACGGCGGTCAGCCGGCCGGCGGAGCGGGCGCCGCGAGCACGGCGGAGAGCCAGGGAGGCAGCTCGACTAGGAAGCCCGGGTCGACGGCGTGGGCAAGCGGATACTCGCGGTAGAGGACCTCGGCCCCGGCTGCCTCGAGCTCCTGCCGCGCGCGACGGCCCCATTCGACGGAGATCACGTTGTCGAAGGTGCCGTGGCCGATCGCGACGGGTGGCAGCGGCGGCTCGAGGTCGAGCTCGAAGCCCGGGACGGTCGGCATGAAGCCGCTCAGCGCGACGAGCGCTGCCGGCCGGGGCCGGCCACGCCCGAGGCCGAGCGAGTACGTCATCACCGCCCCCTGCGAGAAGCCGCCGAGCACGGTCCGCTCCGCGGCGAGCCCCGTGGTCTCCCAGAGCCCGTCGAGCCAGGCGCTGACTGCTGCGTACGTCGGTAGGAACGTCGACGGGTCGGGGTAGCCGATCTCCTGCACCGCGTACCAGTGGGCGCCGCCCGGCGGCAGCGAGAGCGGCCCGCGCGGCGTCACACCGAGCAGGCGTCGCTGCGGGTCGAGCAGGTCGAGCAGTGGGTAGAGGTCGTGTTCGTCGGCGCCTCGCCCGTGGAAGAGGACGAGCAGCCCCTCCGGCTCGCCCGCGGCCGGCCGCTCGACGTGCCGGATCGTCACTTGGCGGCGCGGAGCGCCCGGACGTCCGGCAGCGGCGTCAGCACGCCGTCCAGCCGTTCGCGGAGGTGCTCGTAGTTCGGCGGCAGCGAGAGCCTCTCGCCGAGCGTCTCCGGCGGCTCGTCCGCGGTGAAGCCGGGGCCGATGGTCGCGATCTCGAACAGCACGCCGCTCGGCTCGCGGAAGTAGATCGACTTGAAGTAGTAGCGGTCGATGATCGGCGTGGGGTGGGCGCCGCTCTCTGCGACACGCCGCTGCCAGGACTCGTGCTCGTCGATCGGCGAGGCCCAGGCGACGTGGTGGACGGTGCCGGCGCCGGGAACGCCGCGCTCGTCGGTCTGGTCGTAGAGGTAGAGGCCGCCGCGGTGCTTGCCGCGAACCTCCCAGCCCGCCTCTCCGGACGGGTCGAACTCGAGCGTCCCCTCGAGGAACGGGCGGCTCTGTTCGGGATCGTGCGTGTAGGCCCGAACACCGTGGAAGCCCTGCAGCGCCAGCTCGCCCGGCACCTCCGGGTGGTCGGCGATCAGCGGCTCGTCGTCGCTCTCGCCGGGGATCAGCGCGTGACGCAGCCCTTCGGGATCGCGGAAGGCGAAGCTCCCGTCCGGGTAGTGCTCGCCCGCAATCCCCTCGTCGGCGAGGCGGCTCTCCCAGAAGTCGACGGCCTCGGGCGAGGCGATGCGCCAGCCGACGGTGTGCACCATCCCCGCGCCGGCGCGGCCCACACGCGCGCCCGGGTACTCGAAGAACGTGATGTCGTTCCCCGGCGCGCCTTCCTCGTCGCCGTAGAAGAGGTGGTAGACGGTCGGATCGTCCTGGTTGACGCTCTTCTTGACGAGGCGAAGGCCGAGGACGCGGGCATAGAAGTCGACGTTCTGCGGCGCGTTGCCCGTGATCGCCGTGACGTGGTGAACGCCGTCGAGCTTCATGCCTGGGCCCAGCCTAGCGGCTTCTCCTCAGCGGACGCCCGTGGGGCTCCACGAGGGATCGAGGACCCCGGCGAAGCGACCGACCCGCACGGCGCGGCCGCCGTTTGCGGGCATGACCAGCAGCCAGCGCAGGTGCCCCTGCCGACGCTGTGAGAAGCCGCTCGAGAAGGCCAGTCGGCGGCCGTCCGGCGACCAGGTCGGGTGCTCGTCGTCGGCACGGCTGTGGGTGAGGCGCGTGAGGCCGCTCCCGTCCGCGCGGACGACGTACAGCTCGCCGCTCGGCGGGCACGAGGCCGCGTCGCAGGGCGGGTCGTTGCCGTCCGCGAACGAGACGAAGGCAAGCCGCTTGCCATCCGGCGACCAGGAAGGCGAGACCCCGCGCACCGGCGCCGTTCCCAGCTGCCGCACGTTGGTGCCGTTCTCGGCGGCGAGGTAGAGCGTCGCCTCGGCGAGTGGGGTGTCCGGCGACGCGAGGCGCGAGAACGCGATCGTGCGGCCGTCGGGCGACCAGTCGGCCGAGAGGTCGATCCCTTCGGAGAGGAGCGCCCTGACGTGACGCCCGGAGCGGTCGACGGTGAACAGCCCTGCTCCCGGCGAGGCGGCCGAGCGCTCGACCCGCGTGAAGGCGATCCGCCGCCCGTCGGGCGAGAACGAGGGCATCGCGTCGAACGGCCCGCTCGTGAGCGATGCCGGGCGCCCGCCGCTCGCCGCGACCGACATCAGCCGCATCCGGTCGCTGCCCCAGTACGGCAGGTTCCGCTCGAAGACGATCCGCCGGCCGTGCGGCCCCCACGCCGGGCCGGAGTCGCCGCCGAGGGCCTGCAGTGTCGGCGGCACCGTCAGGCGGCGGAGCCCGGTGCCGTCGGGTCTCACGGTGTACAGGCTCGTCAGGTCGGCGCTCGGGCCGCTGCCGCCCTCGAGCGCGAAGGCGATGCGGCTCGACGCAGGCGCCCCGCCCGCCCCCGGCGCCGCACCCAGCACCAGGAGGACGGCAATCACGAGGAGCAGGGGCTTCATCACCGAGAGGGTACGCCCGGCGGCTCCGCGCGGTTTACGTCTGGCCGCCCGCCGCTATGGGAAGATCCCTCGAAATGAGGGGGACCGGGCGCTACGTCTACGACTTCGACGAGCCCTCCGAGGGCGGCCGCGAGCTGCTCGGGGGCAAGGGCATCGGCCTGGCCGAGATGACCCAGCTCGGCGTGCCCGTGCCCGCCGGGTTCACAATCACGACCGACGCCTGCCGCGCTTACATGGCGGCGGGGGACGACGAGCTGCCGGCCGGCCTTCCTGCCGAGATCGACCGGCACATCGACGCCCTCGAGGGCAGGGCCGGCAAGCGCTTCGGCGACCCGCAGGATCCGCTGCTGGTCTCCGTGCGGTCGGGCGCGGCGATCTCGATGCCGGGAATGATGGACACGATCCTCAACCTCGGCCTCAATGACGAGGCCGTCGACGGGTTGGCGACGAGCACGGGCAACGCGCGCTTCGCGTACGACTCGTACCGCCGCCTGATCCAGATGTACGGCGAGGTGGTGATGGGCATCGACGCGCACCGCTTCGAGCAGGCGCTGAGCGACCTCAAGGCCGCGCGCGGGGTGCAGCAGGACGTCGAGCTCGACGGCGACGCCCTGCGCGAGCTCGTCGGCACCTTCAAGCAGCTCTACGAGGACGAGACGGGGTCGCCGTTCCCGGAGGAGGCGCGCGAGCAGCTCACCCGCTCGGTGCGGGCGGTGTTCGAGTCCTGGAACACGCCGCGGGCGCAGGTCTACCGGCGCGCGCACCGCATCCCGGACGACCTCGGCACCGCGGTCAACGTCGTGCAGATGGTGTTCGGCAACAAGGGCGAGGGCTCCGGAACGGGCGTCGCGTTCACGCGCGACCCCTCGACCGGCGACCAAGGGCTCTACGGCGAGTTCCTCGCAGACGCGCAGGGCGAGGACGTCGTCGCCGGGATCCGGACGCCCGAGCCGCTGGCCGCGATGGAGGGGCGGCTTCCCGATGCGTTCGAGCAGCTTCGCGAGACGATGCAGCGGCTCGAGCAGCACTACCGGGACGTGCAGGACATCGAGTTCACGGTCGAGGAAGGCCGGCTCTACCTGCTGCAGACGCGCTCGGCGAAGCGCACCGCGGCCGCGGCGCTGAAGGCGGCGGTCTCGATGGTGGAGGAGGCCCTGATCTCCCGCGAGGACGCGGTCGCGCGCATCGACCCCGCCGCGCTCGACCAGCTGCTGCACCCGATGATCGACCCGGCCGCGAAGCTCGACGTGGTCGCGCGCGGCCTCAACGCGTCGCCCGGCGCCGCGTCGGGGAAGGTCGTGCTCGACGCCGACCTCGCGGAGGAGCGCGGCAAGGCGGGGGAGAGCGTGATCCTCGTCCGCTGGGAGACGACCCCCGACGACATCCACGGCCTGATCCAGGCTGCGGGGATCCTCACCGCGCACGGCGGCATGACCTCGCACGCAGCCGTCGTTGCGCGTGGGATGGGGAAGCCGTGCGTCGCAGGCTGCGAGGGGCTGACGATCGACCTTGATCGCCGCGCCCTGACGATCGGCGGCCAGCAGCTCTCCGAAGGCGACGTGATCACGATCGACGGCGGGACCGGCCGCGTCGTGATCGGCGCCGTCGAGCTCGTCCCGCCGCAGATCAACGAGGACTTCGAGACGATCCTCGGCTGGGCCGAC
>Ga0081540_1004662_pt1 | contig 10373 bp, 2 predicted proteins | sample TabmetS2T1R1_FD_71024 | JGI IMG/M metagenome (GOLD analysis project Ga0081540, IMG submission 71024) | Tabebuia heterophylla rhizosphere microbial communities from the University of Puerto Rico - S2T1R1 | ecosystem: Host-associated > Plants > Roots > Rhizosphere ... | reverse complement strand
GGCGGCGACGGTGCGCAAAGATGGCGGGGGGGATCCTAAGCTCCTTGCCTATATCGTCGTTAAACCCGGCCGTGCCGCTACCTCCGCTGAAATCCGGGAGTACCTTCAAACGAAGCTCCCGGCCCACATGATCCCTCATGCCTGTGTCACCATCGACGCCATACCGCTGACCGTCAACGGAAAGGTGGATCAGAAAAGTTTGCCCGCGCCGGACACGGCTTCGGCCGCACAAGCGCGCGAATATGTTGAACCGAAAACATCGCAGGAGCAGACGCTTTCGCAAATCATTTCGGAAGTGTTGCGGGTCGAACGAGTGGGTATGACCGACAATCTTTTTGAACTCGGCGCCGATTCACTTCATGTTTTTCAGATTACTTCGCGCGCAGCAAAAGCAGGATTGCAGGTTACGCCAAAGCTGATTCTGCAGCAGCGCACGATCGGTGGCATAATGAGCGAGATGGCGGTGGCCCAGCCTGCCGCGAATGCGCAAGTCATCATCCCAGTCCAACGACAAGCCTATCGTGTGACACGTGAAGCTTCCCGAGGAACAAAAACCTAAGACTAAGTTGCTAGAATGGTCATGTTGAATCCGATAAGAGGGGGGGCAGATGGTCCCGGCGCATCGATGGCGCCGGAACAGGACCTTCTTGCGTTTCCGCTGTCTCCAGCACAGCATCGGATGTGGCTAGCCAACCAGGATTGGCCGGGAAATCCTGCGTACAATGCCTCGTTCCGCTGGAGCCTCCAGGGCGCGCTCAACCCGTCAATCGTTCAACAATCCTTCAATGAAATTGTAGCGCGCCACGAAATCCTCCGGACCACCTTTGGACGTTTGGATGGGGTTGTATCTCAGCTGGTCGTTCCGTCGCTGAAGTTGCTGATCCCGGTTACCGATCTGCGCATTTTGTCCGAGCCAGATCGGGAAGTTGAAGTCGAGCGACTTTGTGCGGCCGAAGCAACGCGCGCCTTCAGTCTGGAAAAAGGGCCGTTGATCCGAGTAGGGTTGCTCCGCATCGAGGATGATCGCTACATCCTGCTGCTTACTCTCCACCATATCATCTGCGATGGCTGGTCCATCGGCGTGATCATGCGTGAGCTTCAGCAACTATATGCTGCCATCGATCATGGGGAGAGGGCACAGCTGCCTCCGCTTGCGATTCAGTACCCTGACTACGTGATTTGGAAAACCAATCAGTCCGAGCAGAAATCTGACGAGGCGGTCGCCTATTGGAGGAATAAGCTTCGAGGATATCGAGGATTTAGGGTTGCTCCGGATCTTCCGGATGGTCATGACCGCGCCGTGAACAGCCTGATTATTTCCAGATTGTTGCCGCGGGATATTACCGACGCTTTAAAGACCTTCAGCAACCAGCAATCCGGCTCGATGTTCACGACGACGTTGGCCGCCTGCGTTGCCATGCTTCATCGCTATACCGGCAAAACTGATATCGCGGTCGGTTCACCGCTCGCGAACCGAGACCGTTCCGAGATCGAGAATTTAATCGGACTGTTTGTGAACCATGTCCTGTTCCGGATTGATGCCGCGGGTGACCCGGCTTTCGGAGATCTGGCGGGTAATGTTCGAGATGCGACCTGGGAGGTTTTGGCCAATCAGGAGACTCCATTCGAGAATGTCATGGAGGCGCTTTCGCTCGGCGAAAAGGCCGGAGATGAACCGCCTTGTTCAGTCAATTTTGTTTGTCAGCGGGCTTTCGGCGGAGCGGTTAGTTCCGAATTCGACTTTTCGGGAATTCAAGTCTCGCCGATTCCATCGAAGTCTCCAGGCGCCCTCTATGATCTGAATTTCTTCCTGGTAGAGCGCGACACTGGCTGGAGAGTGTCGCTTGAATATAAGACCGAGGTGTATAGTTCTGCGACGGGCGAACAGCTTCTGGACAATCTCTGTCGGCTTTTGGTGGAAATTGCATCAAACCCCAACCGGAAACTTTCGGAGTTTTTCTTGCCGTCGGCGCCATCCGGTGCGTCCCCGATCGACCCTTCGATAACTCCCCCGCCGAATACTCTTGTCGATGAGGACCTGGACTCGAAGCGCGATCCGGATGCAATTGAAGTATTTCAATTGCCGGCGAGCGTCGGTCAGTCGCGGTTTTGGGATCTTACGAAGATAAGGCCGGATAGTCCCGCCTTCAACATGCCGGCGACGGTTCGCATATCGGGACCACTGGCGGTCGATCTCCTCGAAAGGAGCTTGCAGGCTGTCGTCGACCGTCATGAAATTCTTCGAACGACATTCAAGGAATTCGATGGGGAGTTGAACCAGGTAATTTCCAGTCGGGCAAAGTTTGCGCTGCAAGTTTCTGACCTTGAGAAGGGCACGCCGGATGAGACGAACGGTGATCTCAGCGGGGCGCTTCGCGATGAGGCGCATGAATTATTCAATCTTGAACTTGGTCCCCTTCTGAGAGCTCATTTGTTCCGCCTTCGGCCGGACGATCACGTTCTGATCGTCACATTGCACCACATTATCTCTGATGGTTGGTCACAGAACATTCTGCAGCGCGAACTGTGGGCAACTTACGAGTCGCTTTCGAAAGGGAAGCAGCCCGACCTTCTGCCGTTGCCTATCCAGTATCCCGATTTTGCTGTCTGGCAAAATGAATGGCTGACTACCGACGAAGCATCTCGGCAGCTCGGTTACTGGATGAAGTCGCTCGCAGGCCCGCTGCCGGTTCTCGATTTCCCGACCGATCACGTGCCCGGCCAGCGGCCAAGCGTGCGTGGCACAGTTGAGACGATGCAGCTTTCGGAAGATTTGATCGGGCGACTCAAGAAGTTGAGTCAATCTGAACATGTCACAATGTTCATGCTGACACTGGCGACCTTTGCCGTACTGCTGGAGCGATATACAGCTCAGCACGATCTGACGATTGGGTCACCAACGGCCAATCGAAATTCGCAGACAGAGCCGCTGATTGGACCCTTCTCTGGACCGATTGCGCTTCGTTTAAGCTTGGCGGGAGAGCCGACCTTCCGGGACGTTCTCAAGCACGTCAGCCAGGTAACAATGGACGCCCTTGATCACGCGAGCTTTCCGTTCGAGAAGCTCATGGCGCAACTCAAAATGCGCGCTGTGCACGGCAGAAATCCCCTCTTCCAGTTTTACTTTTTGTATCAAACAGCGTTCCTGCAATCCCGTGAGACAACTGGCCTCGTGATCGCGCCGATGCCGGCGATCAGTGTGGGAAATCCATTTGAGATTCAGCTCGCAATTATTGAACGCAATGACGGAGTCCGGGCAAATATCGAGTATGATCAGGGTTTGTTCGAACCCACGTCGGTCCGGGATATTCTGGCTTATTATCGCTTCCTGCTGGAAGAGATTGTAGCCAATCCCGACCTTCGCATTGGCGATCTCAAGCCACCTGGCGCCGCGGGACGTCACCGGTCAGCGGTGCGGGAAATCGAGGTATCGAAGGAGTTCGTCGCTCCGCAAAATCCGACAGAGGCTAGATTGGCCTCGATTTGGGAAAATCTGTTCGAGTTACCTCGCGTCAGCATCCATGACGATTTTTTCGATCTTGGAGGACATTCGCTGTTGGCCGCGAGGCTGATTTCCATGATCGAAAAGGAATTCGGAGTTAAGCTGGATCTTTCAAATCTGTTGGTGTCTCGTACCATCGAACAGATTGGCCGAATGGTTGTCGGTTCTGACGACGCGCTTCGTTCCTCACTCATTCCCCTTCGGGTTTCGGGCTCGAAGGCGCCGTTATTTTGTGTCCATGGTGGTGGTGGCCACGTGCTGGCATATCAGGATTTGGCCCGGGCATTGCCGGATGACCAACCGGTATACGGACTGTCCGCGCCCGAACTCGACGGCGCTCAAAGATCGATGACGATGGCGGAACTTGCCAGCCACTACAACAGCGAGATACGCCGCGTCCAGGCACAGGGGCCATATCGACTCTGCGGGTATTCATTCGGCGGCAACGTGGCACTCGAAATGGCGGCGCAACTCGTGAACGAGGGGGAAAAAGTCCCCATTCTCGTCCTGCTCGATACGGCAAACTCCGGATATTATCGAGATCTTCCGTCCGCGGAGTGGCTTCGGTTCTGGGCTACGCGAATTGTTGACCGCACCCAACGATATTATCGCCGTCTGGCAGACCGCAGGGTTGATGTTGCAGTTTCGAGCGCGTTTTTTTTCGTCCGGAAGAATGTGCATTTGAGGCTGTGGACAATCGTTCAGCGAATATTTCGAATCGCAAATCGCCCAATGCCGAAGCAAATGCGCGATAACTTGACGATGTTTAGAGCATTAGCACAGTCGTACACTCCAAAGCCCGTTCAGGCACAGATTATTCTCTTTAGAGTTGAAGGACGCGACCCGGAGTACAGCTACAACAAGTCCCTGGGGTGGGAGTTGATCGCCTTGAATGGCGTTGCGGTACACTATGTACCCGGCGACCATCTGTCTTTTATGCGTCAACCCCATGTGCGCGAGATGGCGGAACAGTTAAAGCAATATCTGATTTGACGATCACCGTTTGCGTCTGGTTCGTGCGCGAAGCAGGCACAGGGGCTCGGAATGACAGGCAGCCCTAAGGTACTTGGTGGCCACCCGGGGTGGGCGTATGCGCATTTTCGAGCTTTCAATCGTCGTCGCGCTGCTTGGCTACATTGTCAATCTTCTTTCTCCGTATCGCGGTGAGTACCTGTGGTTCGGTTTCGTTCCTTTGCTTTGTTTGTTGGCAGTTGCGCCTCATCTGATAGTGGAGGGTTATCGCTGGCAGATGCTGCCGATATATTCGGTGCTTTGCGCCTGCTTGTTGTACGAAACAGTGCCAAGCTTGATAACGGACGTTCAGGTTCAATACGTTGCCGGGCTCGTCGCGCTGTGTTGCCTTGGCGTCGGGATCGTTCTGAGCACCGCCTTCCCGGTTTTCCAATTGCCTCCGCCGACCGGACCGAACGCGGTAGGAACTCAGATTCGCCACCTCATCGACGGTAACAGACGGTATTCCGCCGATCCGAGCAGCCCGCGAGAACTGATGGTTCAGATCTGGTATCCCGCGGCAGCGTCGCCGCGCGGCAGAGTGGCTCCCTATCGCGAGAGCGTAACCACGACACTTCAGGATGCGCGCTTCTCATTGGTGAAAACACACTCGATTTTTGACGCTCCACTCGCAGGCTCCCAGACGCGCTATCCCCTTCTGCTGTACGCGCCTTCCTGGAACGGCATGCGGACCGAAAACACATTGTTGGCAGAAGAATTAGCGAGCCATGGTTACATCGTGGCCGCGATTGACCATCCCTACAGCTCGCTCGCAACTGCATTCCCCGACGGCCGCGTCGTCAGAACGAAACTTCTGGACGAGGATTTCTACTCATCCGAAGCTGCATTCAGCGCATTTCTGAAAACGGCTGAGGTGCAAATAAAAATCAGGACCGACGACGTGAGATTGGTGCTGGATACGTTTGAGGACTTCGATAGGGCAGATCCCGAAGGGCTTCTTACAAACCACCTTGATCTCGATCACACGGGAATTTTCGGCTTCTCGCTCGGCGGCGGTGTCGCCGCGCAGGCGTCCTTGCTCGATCGACGGTTGAAAGCCTGCGTCAACATGGATGGATTGATGGCTGGTGAATCTCTGGAGCGGGGCACGATCGCGCCGCTGTTCGTCATGAGCGAGGCAGCTCCTCCTTCGCCGAGCAGCATTCCGGATGCCAGCCCCTCAACACGGCGGGAATTGGCGCTGGAGTGGGAGCAATTCGTCCAAATGAGAAAATTGTTTACCACATATGGCGGCTATTGGCTGACGATCCCTAAGGCAAAGCATTTTAACTTTTCGGACTATCCATTTTCGTCTCCGCTACGGATCTTCAATCTTTCGGGGCCGATCGTTCCGATCAACGCTGCGCGAAGTATCAGTCGATACGCGCTCGCGTTCTTCGATCAACACCTCAAACGCATTGATCAGTCACTGCTTACCGGGAAGGACCCCGGGTTCGAGCGATCGACAGGCCTCACACTCTCGCCGATCCGTTAAGCCGCGCCAAGCCGTCCAGTCAATCAGTGAGACGCACGCACGGTTCAAAGTCGCTCTGGCGACAGCGGCAGATCTTGTTGTTTTGATGCAAGAGTATCGTCGAGGGCGCCGCCTCGAACCTCACTCCACCTCATCGAATTGTCTCGAAACGCGGGCGCCGCGCGAAGGAAGCAACGCCACTTTCATGCGGCGCAGTATCGCGCTTGGACAAGTCGGGGGCTTGTCTCGTCGCTTCAATACGTGAGGACGAAGGCTTGTTGTTCATCGTCTCGCGCGCCAAACGTTGGCGTTGAGGGTATTGCAGCAGGAATGGCGCAGCTGCCCATCGGCGCTTTCATCAAGCTTTATCTTCGATTTTAACCCGTGGATTACGATGGTTGTGCCCGCTATGCGACTGTGATCGAGAGGCCAATCGAAGGTACTCGGAGCCGGACGATCGACACTTGGTCACTACGCCGGCAAAAATCAGTGCCACATTTTCAACAACCGAAGCCAATACAGCGATTCCTTGCGTTAACCATATTCGCATTCGGGGGCGGTCTGGTGGCGGCACTGGCGGCGTCGGGGCGCCGGAAGTGCACTACGGGACCGACGGGTCGCACTTGGGGAAACACTTAGGCAAATCAAAGCGCAGAGTGAGAACGGCTGCGTGCCAGTTCGGCGCCGCTCGGGCGAAGCACTCCGGCCGATCGGCTCGTTCGCTAAAACTATATTTTTTTAAACGACAACTTCTTCATGCGTGTGCCGTTACCTTGGGAACCAGCCTGGGCTCGGATATCGACAGTATCCGTATTTTTACGGTCCATGAAGGAATTTTTTGATGGTTACCCCGACCCCGCCCGTCATTCTGACGGCCTCGCCGGAAGTACTACCGCTCGATCGTGAAAGCTCGACAAGCTATTCCGATACGCTTGCGTTGGTCGGCACCGCGATCCCCAACAGCACAATTACTGTCTTTGACGGCGCGACCCAGTTGGGGACAGCAACAACGAACAGCAGTGGCGTCTGGACGTTTATCGCGTCAGAGCTGACAAATGGTGCGCACAGCTTTACTGCGACAGCGACGGTCTCCGGATCGACCAGTGCTGCGTCCGCGGCTTTCGTTGAAACAGTTGTAGCAGGCATTGGCAATTTCTCGCCGCTGACCGATCAATGGTCTGCCCCGATCTCTGTTGGCGGCATGTCTTACTATGTTGAGAACGCCAATATCAACGGCAATGCGCCTTGGGCGATCACCCAACTCGATAGCCATACATTACGTTTCCAGGTACGACCCGCCGACCTCTGGCCGGACAATGACAGCCACCGCAGCGAAATCAGCGGCGCGACCGTGTTTGCGGCAACTGCAACCGTCAATGTGTCCTACCAATTTGCGGTTCAACCCGGTCTTAACGACACGAGCAACGATATTGCGTGGCAAATCCTTGGACAATTCCACGCAGACGACAACGATCCAATTTACAACTCAATGTCGGAGGGGAGCCCCCCGTTCTCATTCCACCTTACCGGGCCGAACGGTATCGGGCAGGGCGACTATTTGTCCGTTGAGGCCTTCTATGCGCTTTCCGGACAGAAGACGTGGACACCGGTTACGCCGACTGGCGATCCCTACAATAGTTACCTCTATGTTTCGCCAACGCCGATACTTCGCGGCCAGTTTTACGACATCCATGTCGAAGCAAGCTTTCAGAACAACGCGAACGGATTTTTAGAGGTCTGGATCAACGGCAATCAAGTTGTTGATTATCACGGCCCTATTGGGTATGGCGGCGGAAATTACTGGAAGGAAGGCATCTATGAGGGGTGGTCCAGCAATCAGACAATCACTGTAGATTACGCCAACACCGTCGTCACTGCTGCTCCGGGCGCGCCGCTGATCCTGGGTAACGTCGTGAACGGCAACCAGGTGATGCTGAACGGCACCGCTCAGGCCAACAGCAAAGTAGCCGTGTATGACGGTGCTACCAAACTTGGTACCGTCACCGTCGCGTCCAATGGGTCGTGGTTTTATGAAACCGGCGCATTGTCGCTTGGTAATCACACCCTGACCGCAACGGCAACCGACGGCGCGGGCAAGGTCAGTGCAGCGTCATCGGCTGCCAATGCCAGCATTGCTGCATTTACCGGTCCCATTATCACGACTGTTGCTACTTCAGCGGCAGCTGGAGAAAAGGTAGTTGGCAACACCATAACGTTTACGCTGACGATGAGCTCAGCGGTAAATGTGACGGGGACGCCAACGTTGGCGCTGAACGACGGCGGCACGGCGACCTACACTGGTGGGTCTGGGACCAATGCGCTGACTTTCACCTACACGGTTGGGGCGAGCGACCTTACCCTCAGAGGGCTTGCCATCACCGGCGCTGGTCTGCCAGGTGGCGCGACGATCCAGGACGGCAGCGGCAATGCCGCTATACTCACTGGCGCAGCCGTGCAATTTCCCAGCGTCATCATTGATACACAAGCTGTCAAAGTCCCCGTCTTCGGAAGCCCGGTTGCCAACAGCGACGGCACCTTTACGTTCACCGGTACGGCCGGGGCAAATACAACCGTCTACTTTTCGACTTCATACGAGGGAGGGCTTGGCAGCGCCGTCGTAAACAGCGCTGGCCAGTGGACGTTTACGACTCCGACACTAAGCTATAACTCCTGGAATACTCTTCAGGCCTACAACGTCAACTCGCTGGGAGATGTCAGCGCCATTGGCACTGAGAGCGGGGGCGGCTTTAGCGCCAGTGTGAACCTGCCTAACTCTCCAACAATTACGGGCAATGCTCTCGTCGGGAATACTGTCACGCTCTATGGCATGGTGGCATCCGGTCTTTCGATCTCGAAGGTCACCGTATTTGACGGCTCAACACAACTCGGCACGGCCACAATCAACAGCGACAATAGTTGGTCGTTTACGACAAGCGCGCTGACAAATGGCCTTCATGTTTTTACGGCGACGGCCACGAACGCAAGGGGTACCAGCGGAGCTTCTGTACCGGACCCGATAAATGTAAGTTCATCTCTCGCCGACACCACGACCCCCACCGTTGCCTCTCTGGTGGCGTCCGGCACCGGGATCACGGCCGGCGCGGGCGACCTCGGGGTTGGCAAGGTTGTAACGCTGACGCTCAATCTGAGCGAGGCGGTGACGGTTGCGGGCGGCACGCCTACGCTCACCCTCAACAGCGGCGGCACCGCGACCTATACCGGCGGCTCCGGCACCAATGCGCTGACCTTCAGCTATACAGTCGGCGCGGGCCAGAACATCGCTGACCTCGCGGTGACGGCCGTCAATCTGGGCTCCGCTACCGTCAAGGACAGCTCCGGCAACGCCGCCAATCTCACCGGCGCGGTGACCAACCCGTCCGGCACGTTGCAGATCGATACCACCGTGCCGACGGTGGCCTCTCTGGTGGCCTCCGGTACCGGGATCACGGCTGGCGCGGGCAACCTCAATGCCGGCAAGGTTGTAACGCTGACGCTCAGTCTGAGCGAGGCGGTGACGGTTGCGGGCGGCACGCCTACGCTGACCCTCAACAACGGCGGCACCGCGACCTATACCGGCGGCTCCGGCAGCAATGCGCTGACCTTCAGCTACACGGTTGGGGCGGGCCAGAACACCGCCGACCTCGCGGTGACGGCGATCAACCTGGGTACGGCGACCGTCAAGGATGGCGCCGGCAATGCTGCCGACCTTTCTGGCGCGGTGACCAACCCGTCCGGCACGCTGCAAATTGACACGACAACTCCCACCGTTGCTTCTCTGGTTGCCTCCGGTACCGGCATCACAGCCGGTACGGGCACTCTCTCGACCGGCAACGTGGTGACGCTGACGCTCAATTTGAGCGAGGCGGTGACGGTTGCGGGCGGTACGCCTACGCTGACCCTCAACAACGGCGGCACCGCGACCTATACGGGCGGCTCGGGCAGCAATGCGCTGACCTTCAGCTACACGGTCGGGGCCGGCCAAAACACCGCCGACCTCACAGTGACGGCGATCAACCTGGGCACCGCGACCGTCAAGGACGGCGCCGGCAATGCGGCCAATCTCACCGGCGCGGTGACCAACCCGTCCGGCACGCTGCAGATCGACACCACAACTCCTGCGGTTGCATCGCTGGTGGCGTCAGGTACCGGGATCACCGCTGGCGCAGGCAATCTCTCGACCGGCAGTGTGGTGACGCTGACCGTCAATTTTAACGAGGCGGTGACGGTTGCGGGTGGTAGCCCGACACTGACTCTCAACAACGGCGGTACCGCAACCTATACCGGCGGCTCCGGCAGCACTGCGCTGACCTTCAGCTACACGGTCGGGGCAGGCCCGAACACTCCGGATCTCGCGGTGACGGCCGTCCATCTGGGCTCCGCTACCGT
>Ga0081540_1004661_pt1 | contig 10374 bp, 8 predicted proteins | sample TabmetS2T1R1_FD_71024 | JGI IMG/M metagenome (GOLD analysis project Ga0081540, IMG submission 71024) | Tabebuia heterophylla rhizosphere microbial communities from the University of Puerto Rico - S2T1R1 | ecosystem: Host-associated > Plants > Roots > Rhizosphere ... | reverse complement strand
GCTGCTCGTCACCAGTCGGACGTCGCTGCCGTCGGCGTTGGCGACGGCGATCCCCTCCGGGCCGGTTCGGCTGAAGAGCAGAAACAGGATCTTGCTCCCGTCTGGAGACCAGGAAAAGTCGCCCGCGAGGTCGCGGCCGTGACTCGCGAGCGGGATCTTCGCCAGGCCCGTGCCGTCGGGGTGGACGACGAAGAGCGAGCCGAAGTGCTCGAACGCGATCCTGGTGCCGTCAGGGGACCAGCTCCCTCTGTTGTCCGAGAAGCCCCACGGAGTGATCCGCCGCACGGCGCCGCTCGCAAGCGTCACGACGAAGAGGGCCGAATTCGCGTTCGCGGGGCGGCCCGGGATGTCCGAGCGGCCGAAGACGAGCTCGGAGCCGTCCGGCGAGTAGTCGATCGCGCTATCCCACCCGCCCTGGGCATCGGTGAGCCTCGTCAGGCCTCCACCGTCGGAGGAGCGGATCGTGTAGATGCCGTTGACGCTCGAGTCGAGGTCGTTGCCGCCCTCGCAGGCGAAGTGGGTCGCGTCCGGCGACCAGAGCGAGCAGAAGGTCTCGATGGCCGGATAGCCCTGCGAGGCGAGGACGCGAGAGTCGCCGGTGTCCGGGTTGACGATGACCGTGTTCCCGGTGCAGGTCGGCGGGCACAGCTGGCCGAGGCCCGAGACGACCGCGACCTCGGTGCCGTCCGGAGACCAGTGAGGCGACCCCGAGTTGTAGCCCGGGAGGAGCCGCTGGGGCTCGCTTCCGTCCGAATTTGCCGTGTAGGTGACGTTGTCGTCGGTGGCGGGGTCGTAGCGGTCGAACGCGATCCGCCCGTTGGCGCCCGGCACCTGCCCGGCAGCGGGCATCGCGGTCATGCAGGCGAGCGCTACGACCGCGAGCAGTCCGATCGTGAATAGCTTGCGCACCGTTGCTCCTTTCGTCGTGACAGTCGTCCTCGCCGACGCTACGAGCGTCCGGGCGCGCGCAAAATGAGGCGGGCCACAGTCTTCGCTCCGTGCTGGCGCGGAGATCCAAGGCGAGGGACTGTTGCTGCCCACAATGCTTTCAGCGGCGAGCTTTGCGACGATCTGCTCATGCGCCAGACGGTGCTGATCGTCGACGATCACCCCGACTTCCGAGAGTCCGCTTCGGCGCTGCTCGAGGCAGAGGGGTTCGCCGTCGTCGGCAGAGCCGCCGACGGCGACGCGGCGATCGCCGCGGTCGAGCGCCTCCGACCCGAGGTCGTCTTGCTCGACATTCAGCTTCCCGATCTCGACGGCTTCGTCGTGGCGGAACGGCTGGCGGAAAGGCCCGATCCGCCCAGGGTCGTGCTCATCTCGAGCCGCGAGGCCGCGGCCTATGGTCCGCGACTCGAGAGAGCAGCGGCGCAGGGATTCATCCCGAAGCGTGAGCTATCGGGGCCTGCGCTTGCCGCGCTCGTGAGCTGAGCCTGCCCGTGAGCCGTCTTCGATGGCTCCTCTGGCCCGCGGGTGCCGCGCTCGGGATCGCCGCCGAATGGGTCTTCTTCGGCTGGGGCGACCCCCGTCACTGGGTACCGGACCTGATCACCGGCTGGACACTCATCGCGTGTGGGCTCGTCGCGTGGTCTCGCCGCCCCGAGAGCCGAAGCGGCTCCCTCATGGCGGCGGCCGGATTCAGCTGGTTCCTGGGGAACTTCGCCACCACCGGCATTGCCGGTCTGGATTGGGTGGGGGATCACGCGCGCTTCGTCTACCTCGGCCCGCTCGTCCACCTGCTCGTCACCTACCCGACCGGGCGATCCTCCACGCGGCTCGAGCGGTCTGCGGTCGCCGTCGGATATGTGGCGGCCGTCGTCACTCCGGTCTGGGAGAGCGAGATCGCCACGATCGTTCTCGCCGCACTTCTGATTGCCGTGTGCGCACGCGCCTATCTTCTGGCCGTCGGCCTCGACCGACGCGCACGTCTGTTCGCGCTCTGGGCTGCGGCCGGCTTGAGTCTCGTCCTCGCCGGCGGTGCGGTGGCTCGGCTTGCCGTGCCTCTAGGAGGCGCTGATGAGCCGTCGCTTCTCGCGCTCGAGGCAACGCTGAGCGTCCTGGCAGGCACGCTCCTCGCGGGGCTCCTTTCGCCCTCGTGGGGGCGGGCGGCGGTCACCGACCTCGTGGTCGAGGTGGGTGAGAGCCGGTCGGGGACGCTACGGGACGAGCTTGCCCAGGCGCTCGGCGACCCGACGCTCGAGGTCGGATACTGGCTTCCGGACACGGCGGCGTTCGTCGACTCCGAGGGCCGCTCGTTCAGCCTCCCCGATCCGAGCTCGAACCGTGCGGTGACCATGATCGAGCGCGAGGATCAACCCGTGGCGGCGCTCGTCCACGATCCCGCAGTGCTCGAAGACTCGCGTCTCCCCGAGGCAGTCGCCTCCGCCGCTCAGCTTGCGGCGGCGAACGCGCGACTTCGAGCCGAGGTCCGCGCCCAGCTGTCCGAGCTCCGAGCCTCGAGGAGGCGGATCCTTGACGCGGGCGACGAAGAGCGTCGGCGCCTCGAACAGCGATTGCACGACGGTGCGGAGCGCCGGTTGGAGCGAATCGCCGAGGAGCTACGGCTCGCGCGGGCCTCCATCGACTCGGAGGACGGCGCGCAACGCATCAGCGGGATCGAGGGGCAACTGGAACGAACGCTCGAGGAGCTGCGCAGCCTTGCCCAGGGACTCCATCCGCGAGTCCTCGCCAAAGCAGGGCTGGCAGGCGCCCTCGCGTCGATCGCCGAGCAGTCGACGGTCCCTGTCGACGTCGCGGCGCCCGACTCCGAGCTGCCAGCCGAAGTCGAGGCGGCTGCGTACTTCCTGTGCGCCGAGGCGGTCGCGAACATCGCGAAACACGCCTCCGCCTCCCGCGCCTCGATCGCGGTGACGACGGAAAACGACCGCCTGAGAATCGAGATCGACGACGACGGTGTCGGCGGAGCAGACCCCGCCCGCGGGACCGGCCTCCGCGGTCTGACCGACCGCGTAGAGGCGCTCGGAGGGGCCCTGGAGGTCGAGAGCCCGGCCAGCGGAGGAACGCGCCTTGTTGCCGACATCCCGGTCAGCGGCGGAGCGACCTGAGGTCGCGTCAGTCGATCTTCTTCCAGACCTTGTACGACCACACGAACCTGTCCCCACGGTTCATCGGAGGAACGGGGGTCAGGTGCAGGTTCCCCTCGTTGTCGACCGTGAACCTGAACACGAGGGCGTAGCCGAAGGCGGGCACGTCGAACGAGATCCGATCCCCCTTCGCCGAGTAACGCCCGGCGAGGCCGCCCGGATTCGAGTAGCGCCCGTCTCTCAGAGTCCAGGTGTTGACCTGCGGATAGGAGTCGAGATCCGGAGCGTTCGGCACCGCGGCCTCGGCATCGGCGCGGGTGAGCACATAGCGGTACTTGCCATTCAGGCTCGCCGGCGCCGGCTTCGGCGGGGCGGCCCCTTCGATCTTCCGCCAGGGCTTGTAGAAGCACGTAAAGGCATCACCGGGGTCCATCGGCGGGACAGGCGTCAGATGGAGGTTGCCCTTGTCATCCACCTTGAACCTGACCGTGAGGTCGTAGCTGTATTCGATGCTGTAGAAGGAGATGCGGTCGCCCTCGGTCGAGTACGTCCCGCCTGCGGCTCCGAAGCAGCCGCCACCGAGTCGGCCGTCCTCGAGGTGCACCGTGTTGACGACCGGGTAGCCGGTGTCCTCGTCACCCACCTTGTCCGCGTCGGCCTGGGTGAGCACGTAACGGTACGTGCCGTCCAGGGCTGTGGAGCCCGCAGTCCCGCGCGTGACATGTGCCGGCGCCCTGCCGGTACAACCCGATGGGATGGAGAGGGCCGGCTCCGCCGGAGTGGACTCCTTGAGCGCTCGGATCCGTTCGATGAACGTCCTCGTCTCGGGATGTCTGCGGAGCTCCGCGTAGACGGGGCCGAAGGCTGCGCCGAGCGCGGCGAGATCGGCGCTCGAAGCTTCGGCGAACCGTGCCCCTGTCGCACATGAGTCGCCGAGGCTCTTGGCATCCTTGCCGGCAACTGACCTCGCCCTCGTGGCTGCGTCTCTTGCAGCCTCCTCGAGCCACCTTCGCTGTTTCTCGGTCAGAGCGCCAAGACGCTCAGGGCCGGCGAGCAGGGCGTCCATCTGCGGCCAGAGCGTCACGTTGGCGGTCACGTACGGGGCGCGATGGGCGAGCGACGGGTTGCGTCCATGGTTCCAGACACTCGTCTCGAATCCCTGAAGCGTTCCGTTTGCGAGTCTCCTGTCGCGTTCCGTCCAGTGGACCGGTGCGGGTGTTGCCCCGAGCGACCGGACGGCATCGGCCTGGCCGTTCGACATCAACGTGCCGAATGTGATTCCGCGCCAGTCCGCCGGGCCGAGAATGGGTCCGGTGACGCCGATCGGCTTGCGCAGGCCGTCGGGAAGGACGCCGAGGCCGGCCACGTCGAGCTCCCCGAGCCCTTTCATCATCTCCTGGGTCATCCCGCTCTCGATGACGGCGCTCTCGAGGGCGTAGCTGTCGACGAGCATCGGTGCGGTGAGAGCCTCGAAGCTCTCCACGCCGAGCGTGTCGAAGACTCGCGTGCCCACCCAGCCCAGATCCACCTTGCCGTCGGCGACATCGCGGACAACCCGCCGCTCGGCGTCCGGTGCGGAGCCGCCCCAGTTGTCGACCGATTCGATGCGGAGCTTGCCGTCCGACAGCTCGCCGACCCGCTTCACGAAGTACTCGACGGCGGGCGTGTACGCGATCTCGCCGTTCGTGTTGGCGAGTCGTAGCACGACCGGCTTTCCGGAGCCTCCGGCCTTGTCTCCGCGGGCCGCGCCACCGCCACAGCCGCCGACGACAACCGCCGCCGCCGTGGCGAGGACGAATACGGCTAGTCCGCTCCGTGTCTTCATCGCGCCCATGGTTCCACTCCTTTCACAAAACGCGAAACCACGGTAGGAGCGCCGATAGCCCGATACATCGTGGCTGGCCCGACACTCAGGTTGTGGCCAGCACGAATGCGCCCCGCGACACGCGTGCCACAATCGGCGCGGTGGCGCGCGTCCCCGTTCGCACGGCCAACCTTGCTCGGCTCGTCGCCGGGACCGCCGTGCTCGCCTACGGCCTCGGGGCGCTTGCCGTGGCTCGAGGCCCGGCTGAGCTCACGACCTATGCCGGTCGCTCCGACCTCGCCGCGCCTCTTTCGGCTCTAGCCGGTCTCGGGCTCGTGGCGGCCGGCCTCGTCGCGTCCCTGGCACGACCAACCGAGCGGAGCGGCGACCTGGCCTTGCTCGCCGGGGCTGTGTGGTTCGCGCCATTCTGGGCTGGGTGGAAGGGCGGGCCCTCGCTCGTCGTGACACTCGGCACTCTCGCCGCCGGCTTCGTCTTCCCGCTGCTGCTCCACCTCGTCGTCGCATACCCGAGCGGGGGGCTGCGCTCGACCGGAGCACGCGCGCTCGTGCTCGTCGTGTACCTGGAAGCGGCGCTCTTTGCGCTCGGCAGCGCGCTGTTCCGCGATCCGTTCTTCGATCCCGACTGCTGGAGCAACTGCACCGACGACGTCTTCCTCGTTCGATCGGACCCCGGCTTCGCCCGCCGGATCGAGGACGTCGACCTGTGGTTCACCGCCGCCGCCGCGGCGGCTCTCGGAGCACTGTGCGTGTACCGGCTCGCCGCGGCGAGCCCTCCTGCCCGCCGCGCGCTGTGGCCCATCCTCGCGGGCGGAATCGGTCTAGCCGGTGCGACCATCGCCCATGTCCTCGCCCTGCACCGCATGCCGATCGAGGATCCCGCCGACCGGCTGTTCCTGTCCGTCTTCGTCGCGACCTGCGCGGCGGTCATCCTGCTCGCCCTCGGCCTTGTCTGGGCGGTTCTCCGTGCGTGGGCACAGCGCCGTTCCGTCGCCCGGATCGTCGCGGACCTCGGTGAGGCGCCTCCCGCCGGCTCGCTCGAGTCCGCTCTGGCCAGAGCTGTCGGAGACCGTGAGCTTCGGATCGCCTACTGGCTGCCGGCCTCGCGGCGCTACGTCGACAGCGGCGGGCGTCCCGTCGAAGAACCCACGTCCGCACCAGGGCGGACAGTCACCGAGTTGGTTCGTGACGGGCGGCGAGTTGCTCTACTCGCACACGCGGCGGGAATCGCCGAGCTCGAGCGCGAGATCGGGGCTGCTGTCCGGCTCGCGCTCGAGAACGAACGACTCCAGGCAGAGGTACTCGCGCAGCTCCACGACCTACGCGCATCGCGAATGCGCATCGTCGAGACCGCAGACGGCGAGCGGCGCCGACTCGAGCGCGACCTCCACGACGGAGCGCAGCAGCGCCTCCTCGCCCTCTCATACGACTTGCGTGTCGCACGGGCAGGGGCGGAGAGCGACGGAGACACCGAGATCGCATCGGTCCTCGCGAACGCGACCGAAGATGCAAAGGCCGCCCTCGGCGAGCTTCGCGAGCTCGCCAACGGCATCTACCCCGCGATCCTCAGCGAGGCCGGCCTGGCTCCTGCGCTGGCGACGCTGGCCGACGAGGCTCCGCTGCCGGTGGAGCTGGGCGACGTCGCGCCGGATCGCGAGCCGCCCGCGATCGAGACCACGACCTACGTCGCCGTCGCCGAGGCGATCAACGACGCGGCCCGGCGCGGCGCGACCTTTCTCTCCGCACGCGTCCGACGCGACGACGAGCACCTTGTGGTCACGATCGAGGACGACGGCGCGCGGCGGAGCGGCGGTCTTCTGCACCTGGCAGACCGGGTCGGTGCACTCGGCGGCGCCCTGGAGGTCGGCGACACGACGCTACGAGCGGAGCTCCCGTGCGGGTAGTGGTCGCCGACGACGTCATGCTCACCCGGCAGGGGATCGTCCGCTTGCTCCAAGAGGCCGACGTCGACGTCGTCGCCGAGGCTGAAGACGCCGACGGGTTGCTTCGCCACGTCCGGCTCGTCCGACCCGACGCGGCGATCGTCGACATCCGCATGCCGCCGACGCACACGGACGAAGGCCTGGTTGCCGCGCAGCAGATCCGGGCTGAGCACCCGGACGTCGGCGTGCTCGTCCTCTCGCACTACGTCGAGCCGAGCTACGCCTTACGGCTCATCGAAGAACACCCCGAACGCGTCGGCTACCTGCTCAAGGAGCGGGTGTTCGACGTCGCGATCCTCATCGACGCGCTTCGCCGCATCGGCGACGGGGAGACGGTGATCGACCCGACGATCGTCTCGCGCCTCGTCGGCCGTCAGCGCCGTGCGGACCCGCTCAGCGAATTGACCGAGCGAGAGCGAGAGGTGCTGAGCCTCGTCGCCGAGGGCCTCTCGAACAGGGCGATCGCCGGACGACTCTTCGTTACGGCGAGAACCGTCGAGGCGCACGTCAAGCAAATCTTTTTGAAGCTGGGTCTCACCACGAGCCCCGATTCACACCGACGCGTCCTCGCCGTGCTCGCGTACCTACGAACGGACACCGAGGGCCGAACCTGAACGTTTCGGCGATCGCGCCGAGCCGGGCTTTTGCCCGGATCGGCCACCACGGCCTCGAGTCAGGACCGGACCGAGCCACGACGCGAGCGAACGGCCCCAGCCACACCGGGGATCTCGTAGCCGGACCGCAAGGAGGGGGCCCACGGGGGAACCAGGGGTTCCCCCGTGCTCAGTCGGGGTGCCCAGATTTGAACTGGGGACCTCTCCGACCCGAACGGAGCGCGCTACCAGGCTGCGCCACACCCCGAGGAGGCACAGGTTAGCGGCTGCTTGCGAGGAAGTCCTCGATCGCGTCGGCGCATGCGTCGGGCCGCTCCCCGATCAGCAGGTGGCCGCAGTCGGCGATCACCCGCAGCCGCGCGCGGAGGCGTCGGGCGTAGTCGAACGCGTCCTCGATCGGCAGCTGGTTGTCGCGTGCGCCCCAGAGCACGAGGCTCGGGCAACGTACGCGGTCGAGGTCGGCCCGCGGGTCGTCGCGGATGAGCGCCTTCGCCGCGCTGACCGTGTCGGTGTGGCGAGCGGGCCCGGACAGGAATGCCTCGGCGAGCTCCCTCGGCAAGGCCGGCGGGTCCGACGCGCCCCAGCGGCCGAAGACGAGGCGTTTGAGCGTGTCGGAGCGCGCGATCCGCCGCCGGTGCGGCGCCAGCCGGCGGCCGGGCTTGACGATGCCGGTGATCGTCAACGCGTAGCGCGCGTTGCGCGTCCCCGAGGAGATCCCGGCCGCGCCCGCGAGCACGAGCGCGCTCACGGCGTCCGGCCGCCTGATCGAGAGCCGTAGGGCGATCGCGCCGCCAAGCGAGTGGCCGACGACCCCGGCCGAGGCGAGGCCTTCGTGCTCCAGCACCAGCCCGAGGCGGTCGGCGTAGGCGTTCAGTGACGGCGCTGCGGGCAGGGCCGAGGAGCCGCCGTGACCCGGCAGCTCGGGCACGAGCAGCCGCCTCGCGGGGAGCAGCAGCGGCGCGAGCGCGAGCCAGTTCGCGGCCGCGCCGCCGAGGCCGTGGACGAGCAGCAGCGGCTCGCCCTCTCCCGCGGCGAGGTAGCGCAGACGCGTCCCGCGAACCTCCGCGAACCGCTCTTCGAAATCCGGGAGCTCAACCTTTGCGTCTGTCACCGAGGGCGATTATTCTTCGAAGGGATGGATCGTTCGGGGAGGCAGGTCCCCTGATTCCTGCCACACACCAGAGAGGATTGGTCGGCGGACCCGTCGGCGCTGAGAGCGCGGCGGGTTTTTTGTTGCCCACGAGAGGAGCTACGACATGGCAAACCACCTGACGCCCGAGGAGCTGTCGAAGGAGCTCGGCATCGAGCGCACGGAGGTCATCCGCGTGTGCATGCAGGAGGGCGTCCCGATCTACCAGGGCAAGATCGACAAGACGCTCTTCCAGGCGCAGCTGCAGGCGCTCGGCGCCATGCCGCAGAGCCACTAGGGCTCTAGAACTACTTCCGAGCGGCGGCGCGCTTGCGGGGGGCGGCCTTCTTGGCCGGCTTCGCGCCGTCGGCCTTGTCGCTCTTCGACGCGGCGACGCTCTTCTTGAGCGCCTCCATCAGGTCGACCACCGGCGCCTCGGTGACCGGCTCCGGCATCGCGATCTCCTCGCCGGCCAGCTTCGCCTCGAGCATCTCGCGCAGGTTCTCCCGGTACTCGCTGTGCAGGTCGTCCGGCTCCCATTCGCCGACGAGACTGTCGATCAGCTGCCGCGCGAGGTCGAGCTCCGGCTCGCTCACACCGACGCCCTCGACCGCCTCGTCGATCTCCGCCTGCGAGCGCACGTCCTCGGCGAGGAAGAGCGTCTCGAGCACCAGCGCGTCTCCCTTCGGGCGCACGAGCACGAAGTTCTCGTTGCCGCGGATGACCATGCGGCCGATGGCGGCCATGCCGGTCTCCTTCATGGCGTTCAGCAGCAACACGTACGGCTTCCGCTGAGCCTCGGCGCTCGACGGCGCGAGGAAGTACGTGCGGTCGAAGAACAACGGGTCGACCTCGCCGAGCGGGACGAAGCGCGAGATCTCGATCGCGCGAGACGTGTCGCGCTGCGCGATCGCCTCCAGGTCGGCGTCCTCGACCACCACGAACTGGCCCTTCGAGACCTCCCAGCCCTTCACGAGCTCGTCGTTCGGCACCTCGCGCTCGTGCACCGGGCACCAGCGCTTCTGCTTGATCGGCGTCCCGCACTCGCGGTGCAGCGTGCGGAAGGTCACGTCCGAGGCGCGGGCCTTGGGCGCCGTCGCGGGCGCGAGGCCGACCGGGATGGTGACCAGGCCGAAACTGAGGGATCCGTTCCAGGTAGTTCGCATGGGGCCGCTGTGGATAAGTCTAGTGGGACCGGGCAGTTTCGCCGTCACGCCGCGCTTCCCTTCCGGCGTAAGCTGAGCTCGTGCGGACGATCGGGCGGTTGTGGCGCGATGCAACCTCGGCGGGACGCGAGAACGCCGCGTACCTGGTCGAGCGCGAGGACGGCTGGCAGGAGGTCTCCTGGGACGAGGCCGCAGTGGCGGTCGAGGAGATCGCCAACGGGCTGCTCGCGCTCGGCATCCGCAAGGGCGACGCCTTCGGGATCCTCGCGCAGACGAACCTCGAGTGGGCCCTGTTCGACTACGCGCTGGGTCGGATCGGCGCGGTCGGGGCGGCGATCTACGCGAACAGCGCGCCACGCGACTGCTGCTACGTGCTGAAGCACTCGGACGCGATCGGCGTCCTGGTCGAGGACGAGGACCAGCGCGCGAAGATCGCCGACCTCGACCTCCCCCACGTGATCTCGTTCGCGGAGCTCGACGAGCTGCGCGCCCGGGGTCGCGAGCACGCAGCTGCGAACCCCGACGCGCTGTCGGAGGCCGAGGCGCAGGTCGGCGAGGACGACCTCTTCACCTTCATCTACACGTCGGGCACGACCGGGCCGCCGAAGGCCTGCATGATCCGGCACCGCAACTACTACGAGATGGCGGCGTGCGTC
>Ga0081540_1004660_pt1 | contig 10376 bp, 5 predicted proteins | sample TabmetS2T1R1_FD_71024 | JGI IMG/M metagenome (GOLD analysis project Ga0081540, IMG submission 71024) | Tabebuia heterophylla rhizosphere microbial communities from the University of Puerto Rico - S2T1R1 | ecosystem: Host-associated > Plants > Roots > Rhizosphere ... | reverse complement strand
CGGGCTCGACCTCGCGGAAGATTTCGCCCTGCTTGCGGTCCTCCGGCGCCACCACCTTGGCGGAGAAGCCGATCGAGGTCGACTTGCCGCGCGCCGAGATGATCTTCTCCAGGCCGGAGAAGGCGCCGCCGCACACGAACAGGATGTTGGTGGTGTCGACCTGCAGGAACTCCTGCTGCGGATGCTTGCGGCCGCCCTGCGGCGGGACCGACGCAACCGTGCCTTCCATGATCTTGAGCAGCGCCTGCTGCACGCCCTCGCCGGAGACGTCGCGGGTGATCGACGGGTTGTCCGACTTGCGGCTGATCTTGTCGATTTCGTCGATGTAGACGATGCCGCGCTGAGCGCGCTCGACATTGTAGTCGGCGGCCTGCAGCAGCTTGAGGATGATGTTCTCGACGTCCTCGCCCACGTAGCCGGCCTCGGTGAGGGTCGTGGCGTCCGCCATGGTGAAGGGTACGTCGAGGATGCGGGCGAGCGTCTGCGCCAGCAGCGTCTTGCCGGAGCCGGTCGGACCGATCAGCAGGATGTTCGACTTCGCCAGTTCGACGTCGTTGTGCTTGGTCTGGTGGTTGAGCCGCTTGTAGTGATTGTGAACGGCGACCGACAGCACCTTCTTGGCGTGATCCTGGCCGATCACGTAGTCGTCGAGAACCTTGCGAATCTCCTTGGGCGTGGGGATGCCATCGCGCGACTTCACCAGCGAGGACTTGTTCTCCTCGCGGATGATGTCCATGCACAGTTCCACGCACTCGTCGCAAATGAAGACGGTCGGACCGGCAATCAGCTTGCGGACCTCATGCTGGCTCTTGCCGCAGAACGAACAATAGAGCGTGTTCTTTGAATCGCCGACCTTGGGACTCATCGCGAAAACCTCGTGGCGCAGGCGCCGAACCTGATCATCTTGCGCTCTTCCTGGTGACGGCTGCTGTGTCCTCCGTCACACACTAGTCATATCCCAACTGGCGCTAAGAAACCGTAGCGCCGACCGGATACCTGTCCCGACTTCACCGGGCCGCTCTCCGCCACCCTAGCGAACCATGCTAGGGCAACGACAATCAAGAATCCATTAACGATAAAAGTCGTTGCGGCCTAATAACTTTTACCTATCCAGGCGGCTGCTTCTAGCCGCTCGCCCGGCCTCGCGGTCGAGCCTGTCGAGCGCGCCGGGCCCCCGAAACGCCATCTATCGCGGTGAACCGCGGCATTCTAGTACCCCGTTGCTTCCGAAGTTCGTCAGACCTCGCCGCACTCCCTGAGACGAACTTCGGAAGCAAAGGGGCGAGTGCCGCTTTTCGATTTGAAGTTCCTCAACGAGGCTGCAGGTGCTGTAGGAACCTCGAATCGGCGGCACTGGGCAGCGATTCGCGACCGAATACGACCCCTTAAGGGCGCGATGAAGCGCGTGTCAAATTCAAGGCTTGACCGGGAGTTCCTCGGGTCGCTTCTCAACGACCTTGTCGATCACGCCCCATTCCTTGGCCGATTCGGCGGTGAGGAAATAGTCCCGCTCCAGGGCGTCCTCGATCTTCTTCAGCGCCTGGCCGGTGTGCTTCACGTAAATTTCATTGAGCCGCTTCTTGAGATTGAGAATCTCCTGAGCGTGCAACATGATGTCGGTCGCCTGACCCTGGAAGCCGCCGGACGGCTGATGCAGCATGATGCGGGCGTTGGGCAGCGCAAATCGCATGTCCTTGGCGCCGGCGGCCAGCAGCAGCGAGCCCATCGACGCCGCCTGGCCGACGCACAGCGTCGAGACCGGCGGACGCACGAACTGCATCGTGTCGTAGATCGCCATGCCGGACGTGACCACGCCGCCCGGCGAGTTGATGTACATGGCGATCTCCTTCTTCGGATTCTCGGCTTCGAGAAACAGGAGTTGCGCCACGATCAGCGACGACATGTGGTCCTCGATCGGACCGGTGATGAAGACGATGCGCTCCTTCAGCAGGCGCGAATAGATATCGTAGGCGCGCTCACCCCGATTGGTCTGCTCGACCACCATGGGGACGAGCTGCATGTAAGTCTGGACGGGGTCCTTCATTTGGCCTCCTCGTGCGACACCTCACCGGACAGATAAGTCGTTTCCGGCGATTGTCAGCTCCCGGTCTTCTGCTCCTCGTCTTCCTGGTAGAGTTCCTCCCGTGACACCGTCTTGTCGGTCACGTTGGCCAGCTCGACCAGGAAGTCGACAACCTTCTCTTCGAATATGGGTGCGCGCAGGCTCGCCAGCGCCTCGGGATTCTTCTGGTAGAACTGCCAGACCTGCTGCTCCTGGCCGGGGAACTGGCGCGCCCGTTCGACCATCGCCCGGTTGACCTCCTCGTCGGTCACCTTGATGCCGTTGCGCTCGCCGATCTCGGACAGAACGAGACCCAGCCGTACCCGCCGCTCGGCGATCTTGCGGTATTCCGCCTGCGCCTCCTGTTCGCTTGTGCCCTCGTCGGCAAAGGTGCGGTTCTGCGCTTGAAGGTCGTCGACGATCGTCTTCCAGACATTGTTGAATTCTGCTTCGGCCATGCTCGGCGGCAGGTCGAACTTGTGGCGCTCGTCGAGCTGGTCGAGAAGGCTGCGCTTGAGCCGCCGGCGGGTCACCGCGGCATGCTCCTGGGCGATGCGGCCCTTCACGGCGTCCTTCAGCTTGGCGAGCGACTCCATGCCCAGCGACTTGGCGAACTCGTCGTCGATGGCCGTGTCGGCCGGAGCCTCGACGGTCTTCGCCGTCACCTCGAACTGGGCCGTCTTTCCCTTCAGGGCTTCGTTGGGATACGGGTCCGGGAACGTGACCGATATGGTGCGTGTCTCGCCGGCTCCGATGCCCACCAATTGGTCCTCGAAACCGGGCAGGAACGTCTTCGAGCCGAGCACCAGCGGCACGTCCTCGGCGGTGCCGCCATCGAAGGCCTCGCCGTCGATGGTGCCGACGAACGACACCACGATGCGATCGCCCTCCGCGGCCTCGCCATCCTTGGCCGCGTACGGCCGGTTGGCGTCGGCGATGCGCTTGACGCCCTCGTCGACCTCTACGTCGCTCACCTCGGCGGTCAGCCGCTCCAGCTTCAGGTCTTTGAAGTCGGCGAGATCGATCTTGGGAAGAACTTCGAGCCCTACCGAGTAAGACAGGTCGGCGTGGCCCGCGACCACCTCCTTCACCTCGTCTTCCGGCTGCGACAGCGTGACCTTTGGTTCCCCGGCGAGCTTCTGGCCCTTGTCCGTCACGTGATCGGCCACGATGCGGGCGTTCGCCTCCTGCACGGCGGCTTCGATCGCCTCCGCCATGACGGCGCGGCCATACACCCGCTTCAGGTGCTGGACCGGCACTTTGCCAGGGCGGAAGCCGTTGAGGCGCACGCGATCCTTGAGCTCGTCCAGCCGCTCGTTGACCTTGGCGTCGAGATCCGCAGCCGCCAGGACGACGCGGAATTCCCTCCGCAAGCCTTCATTGAGGGTTTCGGTGACCTGCATTTCTTCGATATCCCGGGTGGTGCGTAAGGAGGACCCGATCGCGGCTGAATGCGGGCGGTGGTGCGGGCGGAGGGATTTGAACCCCCACGACTTTCGTCACTGGAACCTAAATCCAGCGCGTCTACCAGTTCCGCCACGCCCGCAAGGGCCAGACCGATTCCTCCGGGCGGCGCGGCTTATAGCATGGTGGCATGTTCGCGCGTCAATAAAATAGGAATGGCAGGCAATTTACACCATGGCACGAGGCGAAATCCGGTTATGAATCCTCGCGACGGGACGATCAGCCGGCGCGCCATCATCGGCGCCGGTGTTGCGGCCATGCTGGTGTCGCTACCGCGCCCGGCGCACAGCCAGGGCGGCGCCGGAGACGATGGCTTCCGCATCCTGCGCGCGCGGCCCCGAGAAGCGCGGCTACGCGGGCCCGCGCAGCCGCCGACAGAGGTCTGGACCTATGACGGCGTCGGGCCGGGCGGCGTGCTGCGGGTCAAGCGCGGCGACGACCTCCGGGTGCGCCTGATCAACGAGCTTGGCGAAGAGACGGCGCTGCACTGGCACGGCATCCGCGGGCCCAACGCCATGGACGGCGTGCCACAGCTGACGCAGAGCGCGGTCGCGGCAGGCGCAAGCTTCGACTACCGCTTCGCGCCGCCCGATGCCGGCACGTTCTGGTTCCACGCCGCCGCCGCGGCCCAGCGCGACCGCGGCCTGAGCGGGGCGTTGATCATCGACGAGGCGGTCCCCCCGTCGGTGGACCAGGACGCCGTGCTGATGTTCAAGGACTGGCCGCAGGCAGATGACGTGCCGCTGACCGTCAACGCCCAGCCGGCGCTCGACATCGCGGTCACGGCCAACCAGCGCCTGCGGCTGCGCCTTATCAATGCCACGCGTACCGCCGCCATGGCGCTGCGCGTGGATCAGCACCGCGCCACCGTGGTTGCGATCGACGGGCAGCCGGCGGAGCCGTTCGCGCCGCGCGACAGCCGCGTCGCGCTCGGCCCCGGCAACCGCATCGACCTCCTGGCGGACATGACGCTCGTGCCGGGCGCCACCGCGGCGCTGACCCTGATCACCGCGCAGGGCGAGCGGACCATTGGCCGCCTCGTGTACGACGGCGGCCGGGCGGCACGCGCCGCTCTCCTGCCCGATCCGCAACCGCTTCCCGCCAACCCGTTGCCGTCGCGCATCGAGCTGCGCAACGCTCACCGGGTCGACCTCCCGGTCGAGCGCGGCGCTCGCCCTTGGATATCGCCCGCTGGCCCGTTCGCCACGCCGCTGTTCTCGGTGAAACGCGGCCGCACCGTAGTGCTGGCGTTGATGAACCGCATGCCGGTGCTGGCGTCGGTGCACCTGCACGGCCATCACGCCCGACTTCTCGACAATCTTGATGACGGCTGGAAACCGTTCTGGCTGGACACCGTGCTGGTGCCGCCGCAGCAGACCGCGCGCATCGCCTTCGTGGCCGACAATCCGGGGAAATGGCTCATCGCCGCGCAGCCGCTGCAGCCGGACGATCCCGGCATGGCGACGTGGTTCGAGGTGGTTTGAGTAGTGAGTGGTGAATAGTGAGTGGTGACGAGGGAACTACCGGGACCGCGACTCCCAAGCCCTCCTCGCTATCCCTACGCACCACTCCCTCACGACTGCGGCGGCTTGATGAGCACGCCCAGATCGGGCTCGCCGCAGCGCGCCAGGACGGCCTCCCGCGCAGCATCGCGCGTCTTGAGCAGGGAGGAGAAGTCGCTGCCGGCGGGCTTGATCGGTTCGGCGATGTCGATCGACACGGGGGAGTACCGCGGCAGCCATTGATCGGCGCGCAGGATGGTGCGGGTGCCGCGAATGGCGCCGGGGACAACGCTCAAGCCGGCATCGCTCGCGACCTTGAAGGCGCCAAGGAAGAATTCCGACAGGCCGGAGCGGCGGGTAAACGTTCCCTCGGGGAAGAACACGATGAGGCGTCCTTCCCGCGCGAGCTTCGTCGCGGTTTCGGTATCGGCTTGGCCACCCGCAAGGTCATAGCGCTCGACGAACAGGGCGCCGAGGCGGCGCAGCAGGCTGCCGGCCACGAGCTGGCTGGCAAACTCGCGCTTGCCCACGAAGGCCGGCTCGCCGGGCAGCACCGCCGCCAGCACCAGCGGGTCGGTGTAGCTCGCGTGGTTGAACACCAGCATGGCATTGCCGCGCGGCACCCGCTCCAGGCCGGTGATCGAGAGCGGCACGCCGACCGCGAACAGGAAGAAGCGCGCGAGCCCGCGCACCACCGCCCAGCGCCAGGAGAGCCGCGGCAGGATCATCACCAGCGTCCAGCCGACCGCGCAGACGAGCACCAGCATGACCCAGAACCAGGCGCCATAGAGCCACGCAGCAGCAAGCCGGCCGAGACGGGCAGCGCGGGGGCCGACGCCCGAGAGCCACAGCCGCGCCAGCTGCCACCACATGGCGGTCTGCCGCGCGCCCAGCTGGCCGCGCTCGTAGAGCTCCTTGGCCGAGCTGCGCCGAACCTTGCCGCTCGACGTCTTCGGCACCGTGCGCGGCGGCACCAGCACGATTTTGTCGGGCGGCTCGCCGAGAATGCCGGTGGCGACTTCGTTTGCCTTTTCCTGCAACGCCTCGCGCTCGGCCGCTTCGGTGGCGCGCGTCTCCGCCAGGATGACCAGCCGCTCGGTGCCGCTCGCTTCGTCGCGGGTGCCGAACACCGCGACGCCGCCCTTGCGCATGCCGGGCAGCTCACCGATCGCCGCCTCCACCTCGTGCGGGTAGATGTTGCGGCCGGCGCGGATGATGATGTCCTTGACGCGCCCGGTGATGAAGATGTCGCCGCCCGCCAGATAGGCGCGGTCGCCGCTCCGCACCCAGCCGTCGTGAAACAGCTCGCGCGATTTCGCCTCGTTGCCGAAATAGCCGGAGGTCTGCGACGGCCCACGGAATTCGAGCTGTCCCTCCACGCGCTCGCCGACTTCGCGCCCGAGCTCGTCGACGATGCGCACTTCGTTGTCGGCCAGCGGATGACCGCAGGCGACGATTTCCAGCGCGTTCTGATCATCCGGCCGCGCGAGCTCGGCGCGACCTCGCGTCATCAGCGCCTCGCGGTCGATGCGCTCCACCAGCGGACCGCGGCCGAGCGGCGGGAAGGCCACGCCGACCGAGTTCTCGGCGAGCCCGTAGACCGGCGACATGGCGTTCGTCGGGAATCCGTAACGGCTGAACTTCTCGATGAAACGGCGCATGGTGCGGATGCCGATCGGCTCCGCTCCGTTGGCGACCACGCGCCAGGTGCTGAGGTCGAGCCCCTCCAGCTCCGCATCCGGGATGCGGTTGAGACAAAGCTCGTAAGCGAAGTTGGGAGCCGCCGACAGCGTGCCGCCGAAGCGGTGGATCGCCTTGAGCCAGCACTCCGGGCGCACCAGGAAGCTCAGCGGCGACGTGACGTACAGCGGCACGCCGCAATAGAGCGATCCCATCCAGGCGCCGATCAGGCCGAGGTCATGATAGAGCGGCAGCCAGCTCACGAATACGTCGCGCTCGGCGGTGGCCTGCAGCGCGAGGATCATCGCCCGCACATTGGCCACCAGGTTGGAGTGGGTGAGCACCACGCCCTTGGGGTCGCCGGTGCTGCCCGAGGTGTACTGGATGAATGCCGTCTTGGCCCCGTCGGTGACCGGCGGCAGCGCGGTGCGCCCCGGATCGCGGCCGATCCGGGCAACGGTCTCCACCGCCTCCAGAGTGTCGACCTGCCCCTGCAGCAGGCCGGCGAGACGCAGCCCCTCCGGCACGGTGAGGAGAATGCGGGCGCCGGCATTGCGCAGCACGCCGGCCTGCCGGCGCAGGTGATCCTCGATCTGCGACAGGCGTGCCGGCGGATAGATCGGCACCGGCACGGCGCCGGCATAGAGGATGCCGCAGAAGGCGGCGAAGAAGTCGAGGTTGGTGGGCAGCATCAGGGCGACGCGGTCGCCCGGCATGATGTCGCGCTCGATCAGCCCGGCGGCCACCCGCAACGCCGCGGCCTTGAGCTCGCCGTAGGTCAGCGAGCCGACGATCGACAGATCGTCGTGAAACAGCGTGACGTGCGTGCGGTCCGGGTGCTGCGCCGCGTGCCACTCGATCACCTCGACCAGCGTGCGCGCCTCGCTCGGCGTTCCGGTCACCGGCGCGTCTGATCGCACCGGGGCGATCACGGGAGCGAGCTTGGCGGCGGCGCTGCCCTGGCCCAGCGCCTTCATGAGATCGCGCACCGTCTCGGCTTCGCCGATCACCTCGGTGGACATGCGCACGCCGAAGGCGCGCTCGAGGCGCTGCACCAGCTCGGTGCGGCCGAGGCTGTCGATGCCGAGATCGCGGTCGAGGCGGCTCGACGGCGTCACCTCGACCGGCGCGCCGCGCTGGCCGCGCAGCTCGCGCACCAGCTGCTGCACGATGGCGATGACGTCCTGCGTCGCCTGGGCGTCGTCGCGCCTCGGCGGTTCGCCGCTATGCATGGACAGCTCGGCCATGGTTCAACGGGTGCTGCGCCGCTCATCGCCGCGCTTGAACGAGATTTGCTCGAGCAGCGACGAGGAGACCCACGGCACCTGCTCAGACTCGGTGGCACGCGAGATGCCGATGCGGGCGCGGCTGAACGCCTCCTCCAGTCCGACCGAAGGTGCGCGAAGCTCCCGCAGCAGCTCGGTCATGAAGACGCTATTCTGGCCACTGCCTTCGTTGACCACCTGTCCGAGACCGCCGGCTGACATCACCAGCGTATTGGTCGGTGCGATGATCGGACTGAGGCCGGCCGGGGCGGCGCGAAAGCGGCGTTCGAACGGATTGCGACGCGACGCATCGACGATGACGAGCTTCACGGCGCCGCCATTGAGCTCGCCCAGTACCGATTCGAAGCTGACGCCGTCGCGCGAAACATCCCGCTCGCTCCAGATCTGGGCATTGACCGGAATCATGTAGTTGTGCCGCCCCGACTGGATGGCGAAGCCGCTATAATACAGAAGCGCGTCCGCGCCGGGTTTGACCTTGCCCTTGAAGCGCTCGAGCGCGTCCTTCAGCTGCTGCTTGCCGAGATTTTCGCTGAGCTCGACCTCGAAACCGGCGGTCTTGAGCTCATTGACCAGCATCCTGGCGTCGTTGCCCGGCTGCTGCAGCGGCGGATCGGCGTCCGGGTAGGTCCCGTTGGCGATCACCAGCGCGACACGGGCCCCCGTCGACTGCGTCGATCGCGGGCCCACCGACCGGTATTCCGACGGCGACGAGGTGGCCGCATTGTTCGCCGCAACGGTGGGCTTCGTCAGCGCCGCCAAGCGCTCGCGCGCAGTGTCGTGCGCCCATTTGCCGTTGTTGTACCTCGCGGGGAGTGCCAACGCCGCATCAAAATCGGCACGGGCGCGCTCCTTGTCACCCTTGCGCTCGTAGGCGATGCCGCGATTGGTCAAGGCCGCCGTGTAGGTCTTGTCGCGCGAAAGCGACTCGCCGAAGTCCGCGATGGCGCGGTCATAGTCGCGCTTATCGAGGTGAACCACGCCGCGATTGTAGTACGAGAAAGGATTCTTCGGATCGAGGCGCATGGCCTCGTTGAAATCCGCAACGGCGCGATCGTAGTCGCCCTTCGCCTTGTATGCCCAGCCGCGGTTGTTGAAGGCCGGTGCGTATTTCGGATTGAGCCGGATCGCCTCGTTGTAATCCGGAATGGCGCGATCATAGTCGCGCCGGGTTGCCCGTGCGTGACCGCGGTTGTTGTAGGCGAGAGCGAATTTCGGATCGAGCCGGATCGCCTCGTCGTAGTCGGCGATGGCGCCGTCGCGATCGCCCTTGTCGGCGCGCGCCAGCCCGCGAGCATTGTAAGACCCCGGAATTGTGGGATCGAGGCGGATGGCCTCGTCGCAATCCGCAATGGCGCGATCGAATTCCCGCTTCGCCCGCAACGCGACGGCGCGGTTGAGATAGGCCGGCCGGTATTTCGGATCGGCCCGAATGACCTGGTCGTAGTCGGTTATGGCTCGGTCGTAGTCGCGCTTTTCCGCCCACGCCAGACCGCGGGCATTCAGCGCCAGCGTACTGGTGGGATCGAGACGCAGCGCCTCGTTGCAATCCGTCATGGCGCGGTCCGGCTCGCGCTTGCCGCCCCACACCAGGCAGCGGGCCGCGTATCCGGCGACAAGTTTGCCATCGAGCCGGATCGCCTCGTTGCAATCCGTCATGGCGCGATCGAAGTCGCGCCTGTTGTAGTAGACCGCGCAACGCCCGGCGTAGCCGGGAGCGGATTTGGCGTCGAGCCGGATGGCTTCGTTGTAGTCGTCCAGCGCCCGGTCCTGATTGGCTTTCAGGCGCCACGCGAAGCCGCGGTGGATATAGGCGGCGACGTGGCCGGCATCGTGACGAATGGCGTCGTTGCAGTCCGCGATGGCGCGGTCGGGCTCACGCTTGCCGTTCCACGCCGCGCACCGGTTCCGGTAGATGGTCGCAAGGGCGCGGCCCGAGTCCCGCCCGGACGCCAGGAGCCGGCTGCAGGCATTGATCGCGTCGTCTCCCTTGGCGGTATCGCACACGGCACGATCGTCGGCTGCCAGGCACGGCGTCGCGGCAAGAAAACAGAGAGCGAATGGGACCGTGAATCGACGCATGAGCCCCTCGGTACACCCGGCTGGGCGCGACAGCACCTTACCGTTTCGACCGCGGTTTGGGAATTCGGCGCGAGCGCGCCCCACAGGGCGAAGCGAGCCTTTCAGGCGTCACGCCGGCCGGTTCACGTCTTGCATCGCAATGCGTCGATAAACGCCCGGCAGCGCCTCCGGAAGGTCCTCGGACACGAGGCCGGGACCAGCCGTATTGCCGGCTTCGCCGTGCAGCCAAACGGCCGCACATGTGGCTTCGAAGGCCGGCATTCCCTGGGCCAGCAGTCCAGCCACGATGCCGGCCAGCACGTC
>Ga0081540_1004659_pt1 | contig 10376 bp, 8 predicted proteins | sample TabmetS2T1R1_FD_71024 | JGI IMG/M metagenome (GOLD analysis project Ga0081540, IMG submission 71024) | Tabebuia heterophylla rhizosphere microbial communities from the University of Puerto Rico - S2T1R1 | ecosystem: Host-associated > Plants > Roots > Rhizosphere ... | reverse complement strand
CGGGGCGACCCCGCTGGGGGGGACCCCGGGGGGGCGGGCGGGGGAGGAGGGGGCCAAGGGGGGGGGGCGGGCCGGCGGGCTGCTCGAGCATCGGGGGTGGGGGAGCCACTACCGCGTGTTCGGCCCGATCCTGCTCTTCCTCCTGCAGCAACCGGCCGCGCTCGCGATGTTCCAGCGCCTGGCCGATGGCGACGATGCATGGCTGTCCGGGCTGGCCCACATGTTCCTCGCCGAGATCGCCGAGAACATGGGCGCGCTGACGCGGATGCGTACCCACGTGGAGCTGTCGCTGGCCCGTTTCCGGCAGGCCGGCGACCGCTGGGGCCAGGCCGCCACTCTGCCGATGCGCGCCCAGCTACGGCGCTACGACGACCTCGACGGTGCGCTGGCCGACCTCCGCGAGGCCCGCGCGCTGGCCGACGAGTTCGGTACGCCGAGCCTCAGCGACCAGCTCTACAGCGACCTGCGCTGGATCGACCTGTTCCTGCGACGCGGCGAAACCGACCAGGCCATGGCAGTGATCGACGCTGCCCGGGACCGGGCGCTGCACGCGTCCTCGGCGGAGATGCTGGTCGTGATCGACACGCGGGAGGCCGACGTCCGGGTACGTCTCGGCGACCTCGACCGGGCGGGAGACCTGCTCGGCGCCGCCGAACGGGGCCTGCGCGGCGACACCGCGTTCCCCGCGGACCACGGCCGCGCCCTCGTCGGTAACGCACGGGCCATGCTCTGTCTGGCGCGGGGCGACCTGCCCGGCGCCGACAAAGCACTGCGGCAGGCGTACTCGGCCGCGACGCAAACCCTGGAACTGCCCACCCTGTCACCCGTGACGGTGAACCTCGCCGCGCTCGCCGACAAGCGTGGGCGGCAGCACGAGTCGGCCCTGCTGCTCGGGGCCGCCGCCCGCCTGCGGGGGGCACACGACCACACCGATCCGCAGGTCCGCGAACTGACCCGCCGGGGCCGGGCCGCGCTGGGCACCGAGGAGTTCGCCGCGGCGTACGCGAAAGGCTGGGAGCTGGACGCGAAGGCGGCCGTGACCGCGGCCGACCCGGCCCGACTACCTCAGGAACCGAAGCAGCCCTGACCTGATGCGAATGAAGGAGCTGAGGGTGGGCCTCGCTCCGCGTGACCCTCAGCTCGGATGCTGGAGGTTCTCAACGTCACCTGACGAAGGAGGCCCCAGACGGAAGGGTATGCCGGGCAGCAGTACGTCGGGATCGACCTGCACCGCCGGCGCAGCGTGATCGTGCGGACAACCGATACCGGCGAGGTGGTGGAGTCGGTCTGGATCATCAACTCGCCGCTGGCGTTGGCGGACGTGATGACCCGCGCCGGGGGACGCCCCGAGGTGGTCCTGGAAAGCTGCTACGGGTGGTACTGGGCGGTCGACGTGCTGCAGGACCTGGCCAGCGAACCGGACGTGCGTCTGGCCCACCCACTCGTGGTCAAGGCCTTCGAGTATCGACGGCACAAGGATGATTACCGGGACGCCGCGGACCTGGCGGATCTGCTGCGGATGCGTGGCTGCCCGAGGCGTGGATCGCCCCGCCCGCCCGCTGCGGGAATTGCGCGAGGTGGTGCCGGCACCGGGCCACGTTGATTGCCCTGCGCTCGCACTGGCAACGCGGCACGAACGAAAACACCAACGGCCTGCTACGCCAGTACTTCCCCAAGGGCACCGACCTGGCCCGCTGGACGACTGACGACCTGCTCGCCGTCCAGGTTGCGCTCAACAACAGACCACGCAAAGTCCTGGCTGGAAGCACTCCGCACTCGAGATGCGCTCCCCGGTCGCCTTCGAACTCGCCGTTCCCGCCGTGGCCAGCTTGTCGCCGTCCTCACCGCCGTCAAGGCCAGGTCCTGCGGGTGGCCGGCGACCCACCAGGGCCATCGGAACGGCCGAAAAGAACGATCAGGAGAGCAAGATCCGCCTAACCAAAGTCTCTACGGTTTGGGGGGATTGCCACATCGTCGTCGGGCACCTTGCATCGTCGTTCGCGCCGTCGCTGGGCGACGTCCGGTGGGGTGGTGGGTTTGTGGTGGTCAGCCGCCGGTCGTGAGGTGCTCGAACCGCTGGTAGATGTGCCAGGCGTGATTCGTGTACGGCGTCCTCACCACGCTGGTCTCCTTGAAGCCGTAGGCCTTGAGTTCGGGCAGCAGGGTAGTGCTGATGGGGTAGCTGCCGTCGAAGAAGACGAGCTGGAAGTAGTTGTCCTGGAGAGCGCGGCGGTAAGCGTCCAGCCCGGAGAGGCCTTTGTAGTAGAAGCTGTTCTCGTAGGTCGCCGTCCACTGCCAGGCGTGCGTGAAGTCCTGCATGTCGTATTCGAGGGGTTCAGGATTGTCCCCGACCATGCGGATCCACGGCATGGCCCGTGTGGAGTACGACAGCTGCCGGGCCAGCACGGAGGTGTCCGGCCAGGTGCTGAACATGGCCTGCGATTGCGGTACGGCCAGGACGAACGCGCCCCACACGAAGACCCAGGCCGCGACAGTGCCCAGACCCCCAGCCGTGAGGCGTGCGAGCCCCACTCCCGCGAGCGGCGCTCCCAGCACCAGCCCGAGGACGACGTGCTTGTGCAGGGAGACGGACTCCCCGAGGTGAATCTGGTACGCGGGAGCCGCGAGAGCGCCGAGCCCGAGGACCGCCGCGACCAGAGGCCGGCGCCGGGTCGTGAGGACCACCCCCAAGAGGATCAAGACGAGCGCGACGCCATCCCAGCGGAGGACGTCCTCCACCAGCGGCAGGCGGCCCTGAGGCACGGTCGCGCTGCGCCCGGTGGTCGTGAACCGCAAGCCGTCGAGGAGGGGGCGGGCCCAGGTGAGGACCGACGCAACGACGATTCCGAGAAACATCGCCGTCGCCGTCGTCGCCCGAATCAACCAGCCGCGCGACCGTGCCGTCCACGCCGCCATCGGCCCGAGGGCGAGGACGAAGGGGACGTCGATCGCGGAGGAGTACTTGAGGAAGACCGACAGCGCGCAGGCCACGCCGACCAGGCAGGACCAGAACAGAGACCTGCGCCGGACGCTCGACCAGACCGTCAGGGCCATCGCCCAGGCGATCAGCGTGAAGGAGGGGGCGTCGAACGTCGCGAAGTTGCTGAGGAAGATCACGGAGGCGCTCAGCGCGAAGACCAAGGCCGCGAAGACCCCGGCGTTGTTGCGGAAAGCGGGCGACGTCCAGCTCGTGGTCAGGGTCTCGGCGGTCCAGGCGACCGCGACCGTGGCGGAGAGCATGCACACCATCGAGAAGGCTCGGACGAGGTGGAGTCCACCCACCGCGTCGAGGAGGCTTGCCCACACGGGGTACAGCTGGGGGGCCCCGGAGAAGTACGTCTCCGGGCGCCCGTACGGACCCTCGCCCCCCGTCCACGAGCCAATGAGAAGCCGACCGGTGTGGATGTAGAGGGCCTCGTCCTGGAAGGCGGAGTTATCCAGCCGGGCGGCGCATACCGCCTGCACCGCCAGCACCATTCCGAGCGGCAGTGCACGCAGCCAGTGGTCCAGGCGTGCGCGGCGCCCGGGCGGGGCGAACGACATGAGCGCGATCCGCCACAGCGGTGGCTCGGCGACCCGATCCAGCCGGGACCGCCGAGGCCTGCGGAGGTCGACAGCCGTCATGCCCCCCGCGCCTCGGCAGTCTCGCTCGCTACCCGCGCGACATGGCGACCCACGGGCCGCCGGGAACGCAGGTCGATGACCTTCGCTGTCGGCGGGATCGCCCTTTCGCTGTCCGTCCTCCTCGCGTCGGCCGCGGCATGGCGACCTACGGGCTGCTGAGGCGGCAGGTCGATGACCTTCGCTGTCGGCGGGATCGCCCTCTCGGTGTCCGTCCCCCTCGCGTGGCGCCCTGCGGGTCGTGAAGCGGGAACGAAAGCCCCGCGGCCCAGCCAGACGACGGGAAGGAAGACGTAGGCGCCGAGCAACGCGAAGGCGATGTTGAAGGAATACCGGAGCACGCCGTACTCCATCGCACCGTGGAGCAGACCCGCGAAGACCAGCATCTGGGTGACCGCGAGGTAGGGCACCATGAAGCGCTGCACGCGGTGGGCCACCGTCCGTCGCGGCGCGGAGCCTGCCCCCGTCGCCACCCACTCCATGACCTTTCCGCGCGCCGCGTCGAGCATCGAGAAGAGGTGCGCAAATCCGTACAGGGTTTGCACGCGCAGCACCTCGATACGCCAGTGCGATAGCGAGACGGCTGGGAACACGACGAGCCACAGGACGACCACCCCGAGCAGTGGCAGCATGTTCATTATGTCGATGTTCGCCGGGAAGAAGGTGACCATGACGAGCACCGGCAGCGGTGCCAGCACCGCCATGACCGCGGTCGTGACGTAGTAGAGGAAGCCCGCCCAGAAGCTGAGCCGCTGCATGCCCGTCATCGACGTGTCCTCGTGAAAGCGCCGATCGGCTATCAGCGCCATCGACCCCTCGCACCACCGATACTGCTGCGCGAGGAAGGCCCCGATCTCGTCAGGGCAGCGCCCCCGGCTCAGCACGACGGGCACGTACTGGACGCGGTACCCCTGGCGCCCCAGGAGAACACCGGTGAACACGTCCTCGCTGTGACCGATCAAGGGGAACCCGCCGATGGTCTGGAGGGCTGCCCGACGGTAGACGGCAGAGGTACCGACGCAGATCGCGGCTGCAACCGCGTCACGCGAGGGCTGAATGTGGCGGAAGAAGAGCTCCTGGGTGGCACCGGCGCACCGTTCCAGCCAGGACATCGAACGGGAGGTCGAGAAGTACTGGGGCGACTGGACGACACCCACCGACTCCTGCTCGAAGTAGGGGACGGTCTCGAGCAGGAACTCCGGTCTGGGGACGAAGTCCGCGTCCAGGATGAGGATGAACTCACCCGAGGTACGGGTGTAGGCGTAGTGCAGGTTGCCGGCCTTCTTGAACTCGCTGCCAGGTCTCGCGAGGTAACGGAAGCCGTACTCTGTGGCGAGCTCGGCCACGGTCGGGTTGCCGACGTCGTCCAGGACGTTGACGGTGAGCGTCCCCGGCCAGTGGAGTCGCGCGACGTGGCGGTAGGTGTTCTCCAGGAGTTCGACATCCTCCCCGGCGCTGGGGAGGAAGACGTCGACCGACGGATAACGCGCCGGCGCATACGTCTCGACGAGGAACTGGTGGTCCGGGAGCGTGACCCGGCGGCGCAAGGTCGACGTCCGGAGGCTGATCAGCTGCTCGACGACCAGCAGCGCCAGCGGTAGCAGGAACACCGCCGTCCAGTAGCTCTGAGTGGCGAACCCGGCGAGGCTCGCTGCGACACCGGCGAAGGCCGTCGCGGAGACGATGAAGATCCACCGGTGCTGGGGTGCGCACAGGTACTGCAGCTTCTCCTCGTCGGAGGGGGGGACCAGCCAGCTGTAGGGCGCGACGTCGGGTGGTGCGATGGCGGTCGTCATCGCAGCCTCCCCTCTCTCGCAACGGACGGGCCGCGGTAGAGCAGGGCCCGGCAGAGGGCAAAGCGGGCGCTCATGAGGATCACCAGGGCGGCAGCCGTCGCCGCGACGTAGCCGATCTTCAGAGCGGCGTCGAGCAGATGGCTCAGTGGTAGCTGGACCGCGAGAGCGGCCATGCTGACGGACCAGAAGCCGGCCATACGGCCGAGGCGGCCCGTGAGGGCGGGGGCTGGACGGAAGACCCAGGCCTCCGTAAGGGCGAAGTTCCAGACAATGGCGACCTGGGTCGCCACGGTCTCCGCGAGAGCCGGTGTCCTCGTTGCCGGGACGCGAGAGGTCAGGCGCATCAGCACGGCCAGCACGACGAGGTTGACGGCCATGCCGCTCAGACCGACAAGGCCGAACCGGAGCAGACCGTCGAAGGCCGAGAGTCGTGCGACCAGGCCCTTGGGGAGGCCGAGACTGCTGGCCCGGGCATCGCCCGTCATGACGCTCGTCAGCACGCGTAGCGACGGAGCAGGGGAAGTGTTCACAGTGAGGACCACCCACGATCGCGGAACGTGCAGGGGCGGACGTCCTCGGCCGCCGTTCAGGTCATGGGCACAATCACGGCGCGCGAGAGGCAAGGCAGACGCGATCGTCATCGACCGCTCCGCGGCGAGCCCCTCGGCTGGAACTCACGGTCCATTAACTCCATCAGGCGCGGGCAGCGTTACATGACGCTGTGTGCAACCGAACGCGTCGTCGGGCCTCATCATCGCCGTCTGTCACTGTTGATCGATATCCACACGGCAGCCCAAGCGATCCACAGTCGAGCACCTCCACCGCCCCTCACGCTCTGTGATTACCTTGATCGGTGCAACGTGAATGAGGTCACGCCGTCTGCGAGGGTCTGGTCGCGTTGGCCGCCGTCGGCGAGTAGCTGACTGAGGCGCGTCCGCCGTGGGTGGCCCGAGACGAGACAATTCGGCCTCGTCCGAATGAACGGCCAGCGGCGACTCGGGGTCAAGGGGTCGCGAGTTCACATCTCGCCGTCCCGACCCGGTGAAGCAGCCCTTGATCGGTGGAGTCTCCGCTGGTCAAGGGCCGCTTCGTCGGATGGCCGCCGGATGCCGACCCCGATGCGCTGCCGACGCCGAGAAGCGAGGCCAGCTCGTCCGCCGGTGGCCGCTCTGCCGGGTGGGAGCATCCTGTGATGACAAGCGCAACAGACGCCTCGACGCGATCGAGGAGTCAGCGCCGGCGGCTGGTGATCTTGCTCGTCCTGAACGTGGCCATGATTGCCGGCCTGGTGGTCGTCGGGCTGGTGACGCACTCCCTGGGCGTGCTGGCGGCGGGCGGCGACTACTTCGCCGACAGCGCCGCGATCCTGCTCGGAATCCTCGCCGTGACCGTGAGGGACCGGAACGGCCCGGACTCGAAGGCGCCCGCCTACGTCGCGGCGATCAATGCGTCGCTGCTGCTGGTGGTCAGCGTAACCGTGGTCATTGAGGCCATCCGTCGGTTGGTGCACGGCACACCCGAGATCCAAGGGCTGCCGGTGCTCATCATCAGCGCCATCGCCACCGTTGTGATGGTCGCTGGCGTTCTGGTCCTGGGCCCCGGAGCCGGCCACGAGGACCTGCATATGCGCTCGGTGCTCCTCGACACCGCGGGCGATGCCGTCGCCTCGGCGGCCGTTGCGATCAGCGGCGCGGTGATCTACTTCACGGGGCGCTTCTCCTGGCTGGACTCCGTACTGTCCCTGATCATCGGCGTCGTGCTGGGCGTCGCAGCCCTACGCCTGCTGGTGGCGGTCGCGCGCACCCTCCGGCAGGGCACCCCGCTCGACCTCGACGACGACTGACCGCACCCCCTCCGGCCCGACTCCGGGAACGAGGACGACCACGGAGACCGACAGGCGACGCTCTCAGCCCTCGCGCCAGCGTCGGTAGTCCTCCGGCAGACATACCGCGCACGGCCGATACCCGGCCGCCCGCGCCGTCGCCTCGTCGGCGAAGAACACTCGATGCCGCACGTAGTGACCGTGGGCGATCCAGCGCAGGGCGCCTGGGCAGTCCAGCCGGCCGAAGATGCGGCTGCGCCGGTGCCCACCGAGTGTGCCTGGCGTCGGGCTCTCGTAGGGGCGGCCGTCAGCGCCGACCAGCGTCCAGGTCCTGTCCACGCGCAGAGTCCGCCGCTATCCAGCCGGCGGGCTCTCGGTCTTCTCTGACGCGTCTGGGCGGCGGACGTAATACTCGGTGAACTCGCGGCAGTGCCCCACGTCGTCGAAGCGCATGATGAAGCAGTTCTCGTAGCTGCGGACAACGGGCCCGTTTGCGGCTTCGCGGTACCGTGTAGCGCCGGTGGCGACCACCGTGTCGCCGTCGACCGCGACTGGAGCATACTCAGCCTCGTATGTGCCGGGCGCATCGCGAGTGGAGGCATTATCGGACGCGTCCTGTCCGAGCCAGGAGGCAACCACGGCGGCGCGACCGACAATCGGCTCGTCATGCGGGTGGTATCGGTAGGCGATGTCCTCGCTGAAGAGCGCCGAAATGTCGGCCGGGTCGTACGACCTCCATGCGCCGACGTACCGGTCCAGCCAGTCCTGCGCGGCTTCCCGCTCCATCGACCCAACATAGTCGTTCACTGCGCTGAGCGGTTGCCCTCTGGCCGCAGCAATACGGGTGGGGGTGGCCGGACCGGCGCCGATCACGGCGGCGGCCCGGCCACGCCGTCGGCTACTTTCCGCGCAGGCCGATGGGGTTGCCGTCGGCGTCGGTGAGGACGCAGATCCGCGACTCCGGTGCCACCCGACGCGGGGCGTCGCGCTCCGTCGCCCCGGCCGCGAGCAGGGTCTCGCGAGTGGCGTCGAGATCCTCGACGTCGGCGAAGGCCACCGGCCCTCCGCCTTGACCGGCTGGATTGAGGGCGACCTCGAAGCCGTCGATGTTGTAGCCGACGTAGTACGACTCGTCGGTGTGCGGCGTGCCCAGCAGCGCGGTGTACACGGCCTTGGCGGCGTTCAGGTCGGACACCGGGATCACCAGGCTGCGGATCGTGGGACTCATGTCGATCTCCCGATGGGTTGGGCGGTCACCTCACTGACCGCTTGCTTCGTGGTGGCGTCACGCTATTGGAGGGTCGATGACCGACGCTTCTCGATTCCTGATCGGTCTGCGCCGCCGGAGCGCGGCTCACGCGGGCGAGCCGTCGCCGGGCGACGTCCTGTCATCGTCGATCTCTTCTCCACCCTCGACGGCTTCGGCACCGGCCCGGTCGGGTACTGGGGCAAGGACGGAGCCGAGCTCGTCGCGGAGCGGGCCCGCGCCTTCGGGGACCCGGACCAGACGCTCGTGTTCGGCGCGAACACCTGCCCGCTGATGCAGCGCTTCGCGGCAGGGTGCGGACAAATACGCCCTCGTCCCGGGTTCCTGATCCAGGAGCCGGGCTCCTTGACCACGATGGCGACGGCGAGCAGCGGCACAACCGCGAGACCGGCCGCGACCTGCTCGTCGGTCACCGCGCGAGGAGCACGATCAGCGAGACCGCTCCAGCCACGACACAGTAGATCGCGAACGGCGTGAGCGTGCGGGTCTGGAACCAGCGGGTCAGCCAACGGACCGCCGCGTAGGCGGCGACGAACGACACGGCGCTTCCCGCCAGCACCTGACCGCGGACGCCCTCCCCGAGCGGCCCGAACACGTCCGGCAGCTTGAGCACACCGGCGGCCAGAATGATCGGCGTCGCGAGCAGGAATGAGAACCGCGCCGCGTCCTCGTGGGACAGCTCCCGGACCAGCCCGGTGACCATCGAGATGCCGGACCGGCTGATCCCTGGCAACAACGCCAGTGACTGCGAGACTCCGATCACGAAGGCATCACGAGCGCCGAGCCCGGCCAGCCTTCGATCGGCTTGCCCCTCCTCGTGGGCGACCTCGCCGTCGGCACCCGGCTCGTCTGCCTCGGCCGAACCGTCTGCGCCCCCGGCCACACGAACCGCAATGGGAGCGGCCGTCACCGGCTTCCGACGGCGCAGCCGCTCCCCAGCGAGAAGCACGACGCCGTTCACGACGAGGAAGGCCGCAGCTGGAACCGGACGCCCCAGCGTGGTGCGGAACAGGTGTTCCAGCGCCAGACCGGTGATGCCGACCGGGATGGTCGCGAAGACGAGCAACCAGCCCAGGCGCGCTTCCGGCGTCGTCACTCGGCGGGTCCGCATCGATCCGACGAGTCCTTCGACAATCCGCGCCCAATCACGGCGGTAGAAGGCAATCAAGGCCAACGCGGTCGCGACGTGGAGGCCGACGATGAACGCCAAGTACGGTGACTCCGGAGCGGACACGTCGAGGTCCGTCGCCCAGCGGCCGCCGACCAGGGCGGGCACCAGCACCGCGTGCCCGAGGCTGGACACGGGAAACAGCTCGCTCACGCCCTGCAGGGCGCCGACGACGACAGCTTCGGGGTAGGTCAAGGACACGGGGGACTACTCCTGACTGCTCCGGACTCGGCTTGGGGATCTCATGCCCCGGCGGTGTGGCCGATGATCGCCGGCATGCGCGATAGGTACGACTGAGCATTGTAGTAGACGCTGGGAGTGGTGGGTGCGAGTCCGACACCTGCCCACGAGCTCGTGCCCGAGGCGGCCGTTCCAGCGGGGAATCCTCAGCCCGGCGCGAACCGACCGCGGGCGACGGCGGCGCAGGCACGACGAGCGTGTTCACGATGGCGCTGCGTCGGGTCCGGTCGGAGACGGCGGTGTCCGCAGGTCATTGCCTGGGGATTGCGTTGAGGATTGCGTCGACCTGGCTCGCGACGCAGCGGGCACCAATGGGTCTTCGGCCGGTGGAAGCGAGCGCAATACCGCGAAGAGGAAGATCAATGTCATCAAACCAATCGCATTCGCGAGACTGAGCGGTGCGGCCGACAGGCCACCGGACCAAAGCCAGTCCGACGCGATGATCAGCACCGTATAGAGCGC
>Ga0081540_1004658_pt1 | contig 10380 bp, 10 predicted proteins | sample TabmetS2T1R1_FD_71024 | JGI IMG/M metagenome (GOLD analysis project Ga0081540, IMG submission 71024) | Tabebuia heterophylla rhizosphere microbial communities from the University of Puerto Rico - S2T1R1 | ecosystem: Host-associated > Plants > Roots > Rhizosphere ... | reverse complement strand
CGGCACCTATTACGGCTCGCAGAAGCCGGAGAGCTTTCGCAAATGGGCCAGCGAGGTGCCGGACGGCTTCGTCTTCTCCGTCAAGGGCCCGCGCTTTGCCACCAACCGCCGCGTGCTGGCGGAAGCCGGCGACTCTATCAAGCGCTTCTATGATTCCGGCGTGCTGGAATTGCGCGACCGCCTCGGCCCGGTGCTGTGGCAATTCGCGCCGACCAAGAAATTCGACGGCGCCGACTTCGGCAAATTCCTCGAGCTGCTGCCGCGCAAGCTCGACGGCCGCGCGCTGCGCCATGTCGTCGAGGTCCGCCACGACAGTTTTTGCGTGCCCGAGTTCATCGAGCTGATCCGGCAATTCGAGACGCCTGTCGTGTTCGCCGAGCACGGCAAGTATCCGGCGATTGCCGATGTCGCCAGCGACTTCGTCTATGCGCGCCTGCAGAAGGGCAATGACGAATTGAAGACCTGCTATCCGCCCAAGCAGCTCGATGCCTGGGCCGAGCGCTTTCAGGCCTGGGCCAGTGGCAGCGAGCCGGACGATTTGCCGAAGGTCGACAAGACCGCGCCGAAGAAAATGCCGCGCGACGTCTTCGCCTATGTCATCCACGAGGGCAAAGTGCGCGCGCCGCACGGCGCGATGGAGCTGATCGAGCGGGTGAAGTAGGCCGGTCCCAATCGCGCATCAGCTCGATCATTTGTCGAGGCGCATGAGAAAGGCGGCATTCGGCCGCCTTCCTCATGTCGTTGCAGCTTCTTACTTGCACATCTGCACCAGGCCGTCGGGACCTGAATAGAGGGTTCCTGGCGTGCAGGAAGGACCGCCATAGCTACCGTAGCTGTTATAATAGGCTGCCCTGGCTGGGCCGCCACCGTAGTAGCCAGTACCTGCATAGGGGCCAGTGCCCCAGCCCCAGGGCTGGGTTGCGCCAACGGCCGCTGCCGTGCCGACCGCAGCAACGCCAACACCGGTGCCGACCGCACCCGCGCCGTAGCCATAGGTCGCCCGTCGCGCTTGCCGGCGCGAAACGCCCGCAACGCTCACAGGCGTCAGTGGACGACCGACCCTTGCTTCGACGCTATCGATCGACAGCGACACGCCGCTCTGCCCGGACCAACCAAAGGAGAACAATGCCGCACACGTGAAAGCCGCCGCCGCAACGGCGGCCTTGCTCAGGCTTACCTGCTTCATGGCATACTCCATCGCTGCTGCCCCGCTCGAAGCACACGCTTCGCCCGCGCGAACCCGTTGATCTACGTCAACAGAATCCCATCGGCGACGCCGGAACAAAGAGCAGCAGTGGAAGATACAAGAATGGAAATGACGTTGACCATTTCTGAGGGACGAGAATCACGCGTGTGACCGGCGCAGCATGACGTTGGATGCGTCACTAGTTCTGTACTTCCGACAGCGGTTCTCAGTTGACCTAGATCAACGCGATCTCGGAGAGCGCGGCCATCTTGCGGGCGCCTTGGGGGGCCACTTACCAGGGAGATCACCGATGTTGAAATCTGTAGCCCTCGGAACAGCTGCCCTTTTGATTGCAGCATCACCAATTGCCCATGCGCAAACGCCTTCTCCCGCGGCTCCAGAACGACTGAACGCAGCGGACCGCAGCACCATCACGGACATGCGGATTGATCTGGTCAAGGCCGCGCTGCAGCTGACGCCCGAGCAGGAGAAATACTGGCCGGCTGTAGAGACCGCCATTCGAGGCAGGGCGGAGGATCGCAAGGCCCGTCTTGCAAAAATCGGAGAAACCGTAGGTAAGCGTGCCGAGCAAAGCCCCATTGAAGTCCTGCGCAATCGCGACCCCATCGTCTTCTTGCAACGCCGCTCCGAGGCGCTGGCCCATCGATCAGCCGATCTGGATAAGCTCGCCGAGGCCTGGCAGCCCCTCTACAAGACGTTCAGCCCCGAACAGAGGCAGCGCATGGCAGCTCTTGCGATCTTCGTCCTCCAGGACATGAGTGAAGCGGTCGATCGCCGTCGTGCGCAGTATGAGGACGACGACTGAGGCTATTCGCAGGCTGTAGCCGGCCGCGCATGATCCGGCCATCGTGCGCTCGGATCATTTGCGGCCGACGGCCGCTGCACGTTGGTGTCCGCTTGAACTCAGAACGAGAGTACCGGGACGGAGCCTAGTCAACCTTGGCGCCGGAAAACTTCACCACCTTGCCCCATTTTTCGGTCTCATCGGTCAGCAGCTTGCCGAAATCGGCGGCCGAGCCCGGCAGCAGGATGGCGCCGTATTCCGAGAACTTTGCCTTCACCTTGGAATCGGCAAGGATCTCGTTGACCGCCTTGTTCAGCCTGTCGACGATTTCTGCCGGCGTGCCCTTTGGTGCACCGAGGCCATACCAGGCGCTCGCCTCATAGCCCGGGAGAAAATCGGCGACCGTCGGCAAGTCGGGCAGTATTTCCGATCGCGTCGTGCTGGTCACCGCCAAACCACGCAGCTTTCCCGACTTCACGTGTTCGGCGCATGTCGGGATGTTGTCGAACATCACCTGTACCTGGCCCGCAATGAGGTCGGTCAGGGCCGGCGCCCCGCCACGATAGGGCACGTGGACCATGTTGATGTCCGTCAGCATCTTGAACAGCTCGCCCGACATATGGATGGTAGAACCATTGCCCGACGAAGCCATGTTGAGTTTGCCGGGATTGGCCTTGGCGTAGGCGATCAATTCGGGGATCGTCTTGATCGGCAGCGACGGATTGACGACCACAACATTGGGAAAGCGGATCAGCCCTGCAACCGGCTCGACTTCCTTGATGAAGTTGAAGTTCAGCTTGTCGTAAAGCGTCGCGTTGATGGCGTTGGCCGGCGCGACAAGGAGCAGCGTATAGCCGTCGGGGGCTGCGCGAAGCACGGCCTCGGTTGCGATGTTGGTGCCCCCGCCCGGTCGGTTCTCGACGACAAATGACTGGCCGAGCTTTTCCGAAAGCCACTGGCCCATCAAGCGGGCCGTGAGATCTGCCGATCCGCCCGGCGTATAGCCGATGATCAAGCGCACCGGCCGGTTGGGATAGGCTTGTGCCCGCGCCAATCGTGACGAGGCAGGAAGCGCGATTGCTGCCGAGGCAAGCTGCAGGAAACGACGACGTGATGGTTTCATGATGAGCCTCTATCTTTCTAATCCAGCTTGATGCCGGCCTCGCGGATCAGCCTGGTCCAGCTCGCATGCTCGGCCGCGACGAATGCCTCCAGCCCGTCCGGCATGTCCCAGACCTCGCCGCCGGTCCTCTCGAACCGCTCCTTCAAGTCAGGCAGCACGGCGCGGATATCGGCGCGCAGCTTTTCGATCACGCCGCGCGGCGTCCTGGCCGGCACGAAAATGCCGAGCCAGGAATCGACGTCGAGTCCGGCAACGCCCGCTTCCGACATGGTGGGAACGTCGGGCACAAGGGTGCTGCGCTTCGACGAGAGCACGGCAATGCCCCGCGCCTGTCCCGACTGCACGTAAGGCAGGCCCGCCGCGATGGAGTCGAAGAACAGGTCGATGCGGCCGGCAAGCAGATCGGTGAAGGCCGGCGGCGAGCCCTTGTAGGGGACTTCCTGCAGCTTCACGCCCGCGGCCTTCATGAAGGCCGCGGCGGCGAGCTGTTGCCCGGTGCCGACGCCGGCGGTCGCGACCGAAATCGAGCCGGGCTTTTCCTTCGCAGCCGCCACGATCTCCTTCACACCTGCCTGCGGCAGATCCTTGCGGCCAACCATCACATAGCCGAAGCGATAGGCCATCGCGACCGGCACAAAATCCCGCAACGGATCGTAAGCGAGATTGGAATAGAGCGCGGAATTGAACGCCATGTTGGAGAGGCCGCCAACGACGAGTGTATAACCATCGCTCTCGCTCTGCGCCGCGGCCTGCGTTCCGACCACGGTGCCGGCGCCTGGCTTGTTCTCGACAAAGAAGGACTGCCCCGTGCGCTTCGACAAAGCATCGGCGAGTGCACGACCGACGAGATCGTAGCTGCCGCCCGGACCGATCGGAACGATGATCTTGACGGGACGTTCTGGATAGGTGGCTTGCGCCTGCACGGCCGCAACGCCAAGTGCGGACGTGACGGCAATCGCCGCGAATAACCGGCTAACCCAGACCATCGTGCCCTCCCCCGGCGCGGCCAGTTTGCCCGGCTCTCGCGCGAGGATACTATGCGACATTACGCCGGGAGCGGCAACGCATCGCACCTGCGGCAGCTTAACCTCGGCGGTTATGGCGGCCAGACAAGCGATGACGTAGCTTCCCTCTCAGGCAAGACCACGACCCGGAAGTGCGATATGGCGCGCAAGGCAAAACTCTTCACCATCGGCTATGAGCAGACGCCGCCGAAGGCGGTGCTGGATGAACTCGAGCAGGCCGGCGTCAAATTGCTGGTCGACGTGCGCGCGGTGACGTCCTCGCGGCGTCCCGGCTTTTCCAAGAACCAGCTGGCCGCAGGCCTCGACGAGCGCGGCATCGCCTACATCCACCTCTCCGCCCTCGGCACGCCCAAGGAAGGCCGCCTCGCCGCGCGCAGCGGCAATTTCGCTCGACTGCATCAGATTTTCTCAAAGCACCTGAAGACGGCGCAGGCAAAGGAGCAGATGGACGAGCTGTCCGCGCTGGTGAAGAAAGCCGGGCCGGTCTGCCTGCTCTGCTACGAGCGAGACCACACCCACTGCCACCGGCAAATGATCGCCGAGATCATCGAGGAGCGCAACGGCGTGAAGGTGGAGAACCTGGCAGGCAAGCAGGTCTAGGCCCGTAGCATTCCTTCCATCATCTGCACGCAATTGCCGCCGACATGCGTCGAGACGACTGCGCTATTCTTCTTGATCACCCGCGTCAAGAGCAGGCTCGGCCGCCCCATGTCAAAGCCCTGGCCGATGCGCATGGCCACTTCGCCATCGCGCACGGCATCGAGCTCGGCGAGATAAGCCGCTGCCGCGCCGGTCGCGCTGCCGGTGGCGGGATCTTCTGACAGGCCGGCCACGCCGGGGTGGAACATGCGCGCCTGCAGGTCGAGCGGCTGCTCGGCTGCCGGAACATCACGGGTGTAGAAATAGACGGCATCGGTGCCGGCAGCAGGCAGCGTCTTCCAAAATGCCGCCGCATCCGGTTTCGCCCGCTTGACCGCCTCGCGCGAGGCGACCTCCACGATCAGGAATGGCAGACCGACGGAAGCGACCTGCGGCGCATGGCGTTCCATCCTGATGTCGGACGCCGACAGCGAAAGGATCGCTGCCGCCTCTTTCGCATCTACCGTCGCACCCTTCGTCAGAGGTTGCGGTGCGGTGAGTTCCGCGCCCACCACCGTGCCCTCTGCCGTCAGGACCTCGACCGGAACAAGCCCTGCCCTCTCCTCGAACTTCCACCGCGCCGGCGCGCGCGCTGCCTGCGTCGCCAGCACGAAGGCGGTGCCGACATTGGGATGGCCGGCAAAGGGAAGCTCGGAGCGCACGGTGAAGATGCGCACATTGGCGTCATTAGCCTTGTCGGCCGGCGGCAGCACGAACGTCGTCTCCGAATAATTGAACTCGGTCGCGATCGCCTGCATCTGCTCGGTCGACAGTCCACCGGCATCGAGCACGACGGCCAGCGGATTGCCGCCGAAAGCGCGGTCGGTGAAGACGTCGACGGTGATGTAACGGCGTTGCATACGCGAAACTCCCTATCCCAATTGCCACACCGCCATCGGGCGGTCGTATCCGCGGATCGGCACCTCGCCGAGCGCGACCGCATCCTTTGCCTCATCGCCGAGCGCCTCGCGTACCGCCTGCGAAACCAGGAACTGCGAATTGAATTCCTTGTTGAGCGCCTCGATCCGCGCCGCGAAATTCACGGTGTCACCGATCACGGTATATTCCTTGCGTCGCGGCGAGCCGATGCTGCCGGCGACGACTTCGCCGATGTGGATGCCGATGCCGATGCGCAGCGGCCAGGCCGTGGCCTTGTTGACGCGGTTATTGGCCTCCAGCATTTCGCGCGCGGCGGCCACTGCGCGGTGCGCGGCGTCTTCCGCTTCGAGCGGGGCGCCAAACAACGCGAGGAAACCATCGCCAAGGAACTTGTTCACGATGCCGCCGTGGCGGTCCAGAATATCGACCAGCACGGCAAAAGCGCCGTCGAGGCGGTCGACCACCTCCTGCGGCGAGCGTTCGCGGGCTCCCGCAGTGAAGCTGCGGAAATCGACGAACATCACGGCGACGCGGCGGATGTCGCTTTCGGCGCCCTTGCCTTCCAGCATCAGCCGCTCCACCACCTGCGGCGAGACGTGTTGGCCGAACAGGTTGGTGATGCGGTCGCGCGCGGTGGCCGCCTTGATGCTCGACTCGAACTGCCGGCGCAGCTGCATGCCGACCGCACCGGCCAGCATGCCGCAGACCAGCAGGATCAGGCTGCGCGCGCCGTGATAGAAAATGCTGGGCTCCGCGCTCTCCCCCGCCGGACGATAGAACATCGCCATGCAAAACAACTGCGCGGCGGCGACGAAACCTGTGAAGGTCGAGAGCCAGAAATCCAGCCGCAGCGTCGAAAGGATGATGAAGATGAAGTAGACGAATGGTCCGACGAATCCGAGTGCCTCTTGCGAGCCCATGCTGTTGATCTGCATCGCCAGCACGATCGTCGGCATCGACGTCTCGATGAACGCGCCGAGATAGCGGCGAAACTTCGGTACGTCGTGGTGGAGATCGAGGTGCCTGCTGATCACAGCATGGACCCAGAGCTCGAACAGGATGAACGGCACGACGAAGGCATACAAATGGAGTGGATTGAGGTTGCCGTGCCAGATCCGGCTCATCGCGTCGGGCGCGAAGAAATGAATGCCACTGGAGATCAGCATGAGCAGCACCGTCGTCCCGATCAACGCCCTGATGCGGATCAACTCGGTGCGCAGCACCTCCCGGGTGAGCGCATGGTCGAAGTCGGTGGGTATCACCGCCGGCTTCTTGCCTCCCCATGGCACGAAAATGACCATTGTCGTCTCTCGAACCGGATTGCACCGAATGAAACGCCAATTGCACCGGGCGTTTTCGCCTTAGTCCAGCGTGCGGCGGAAACGTGTAACCGCAATCGTCATCGCCAGCAACATCAGGGCAATCAGTGCAATCGCATCGTACTGGATGTTCGCGACCGTGGCGCCCTTCAGCATGATGGCACGGACGATGCGGATGTAATGCGTCAGCGGCAGGCCCTCGCCGAGATATTGCGCCCAGACCGGCATGCCCGCAAACGGAAACATGAAGCCCGACAGCAGGATGCTCGGCAGGAAGAACATCATGGAGAGCTGCATCGCCTGCAGCTGGTTCTGCACGATGGTGGAAAACGTATAGCCGATCGACAGATTGGTGGTGATGAACAGCGTCGACAGCACGGCGAGCATCAGCACGCTGCCGAGGATCGGCACACCGAACAAGAGCACGCCGATGCCGATGATCAGGGTGGCCTGGATGAAGCCGACCAGCACATAAGGAATGATTTTGCCGAACATCACCTCGACCGGCTTGATCGGCATCGACAGCAGGTTTTCCATGGTTCCGCGCTCGATCTCGCGCGTCACCGACAGCGCGGTGAATATCAGCATGGTCATGGTCAGGATGGTGCCGACCAGGCCCGGCACGATGTTGAGCCGCGACGAGGCGGCCGGGTTGTAGCGGGCATGCGTCCTGATCTCGAACGGCATGTTCGGGGGATCGCCGGCCTGCAGATCGTGTCCGAGCGCGGTTTGCACCAGCGGGCCGAGCGTGGCGAGCGCGGAACCCGCCGCAACGGGGTCCGTGGCGTCGGCCGCGACCAGCAGCGCCGGCTTGTCGCCGCGCCGCACCGCCCGCTCGAAGCCGCGGGGTATCTCGACGCCGAACAGCACCTTGCCGGATTGCAGCAGATTATCGAATTCCTCGACGGTGTGCACCTCGCGGGTGAAGCGGAAATATGCGGTGTTCTCCATCGCCTTGAGGATCGAGCGGCCGAGGTCGGTATCCTCCTGCAGCAGCACCGCGCTCGGCAGATTGCGCGGCGTGGTGTTGATGGCGTAACCGAACAGCAGTAGCTGCATCACCGGGATCATCACGATCATGGCGAACGACACGCGGTCGCGCCTGAGCTGGATGAACTCCTTCAGCAGCATGGCATAGCTGCGCCGCCAGAAACCGAAGGTATCCCTGACCTCGCGGGGTTGCTGTGCAGATGAAGCGCCAACGCTCATTGGAAATTGTCCTTGGCGCGGTTCATCAGGTCGATGAACACGTCCTCCAGCGACGGTTCGCTCTTCTGCCAGTGCCATTTGCCGCTGTCGCGGTACGGCGCGATGGTCGCTTCCAGCGCTGCCTGGTCGCGGCCGGAAACGTGCAGCGAGGTGCCGAACGGGGCCACCATGTCGATGCCGGGCTTGCCGGTCAGTTCCGCCGCCAGGCCATTGAGATCGCCGGTGACGTTCCAGGTCGAGAGCGCCGAATGCGCGATCACCTCCTCCACCGTGCCGTGCGCCAGCAAATTGCCGTAGGCGATATAGGCGATCTCGTGGCAGCGCTCGGCCTCGTCCATGTAGTGGGTCGAGACCAGCACGGTCAGCCCGTCGGCGGCCAGCGCATGGATCTCGTTCCAAAAGTCGCGCCGCGCCTTGGGATCGACGCCGGCGGTCGGCTCGTCGAGCAGCAAGAGTTGCGGGCTCGGCAGCGTGCAGGCGCCGAGCGCGAGCCGCTGCTTCCAGCCGCCGGAGAGTTCGCCCGCAAGCTGCTCTTCGCGCCCCGAGAGGCCGAGGCGGTTGATCATGTCGTGCGCGGCCCGCTTCGGGCTCGGCAGGCCATAGAGCCGCGCCACGAATTCGAGGTTCTCGCGCACCGAGAGATCCTGGTACAGCGAGAAGCGCTGCGTCATGTAGCCGACGCGCAGCTTGATCTTGTCGGCGTCGCGCCGAATGTCATAGCCGAGGCAGGTACCGTTGCCGCTATCGGGTGTGAGCAGCCCGCAGAGCATGCGGATGGTCGTGGTCTTGCCCGAGCCGTTGGGGCCGAGGAAGCCGTAGATCGAGCCGCGCCTGACCTGCATCGACAGGTTCTGCACGACGGTGCGGCCGCCGAACGACTTGGTCAGCCCCTTCACATCGATGGCGATGTCGGGGGCCGTGGATGGTGAGACGCTATTCATCGCTTCTCCGCTACCGGAATCCGGGCGTTGAGATAGACGCTGATCGGCTGACCGACGCGCAGCGCATCGGGCCGCGAGGGCCGCGCCTGGATCAGGTAGACCAGCTTGTTGCGTTCATCCAGGCTGTAGATCACCGGCGGGGTGTACTCCGCCGTGGTGGCGATGAAGTAGATCTTGGCGGTGAGATCGGCCGAGCAATTGTCGCAGGTCACCTTCACCTCGTCGCCGATGGCAAGCTTCGGCAATTCGGTCTCCGGCACGAAGAAGCGGATCTTCATGTTGCCGGGCGGCATGATCGACAGCACCGGACGCCTCTCCGGCACCATCTCGCCTTCGCGGAAATAGATCTGCTGGATGGTGCCGGCCACCGGCGCAAAACCCTTGCGCCGCGCCAGCCGTGTTTGCGAGGAGTTGACGCGCGCTTCCGCCACCCGCAGCGCCGACACCGCGGAGTCGAGGTTGGCCTGCGTGCCAGAGCCGGTCTTGCTCAGCGACGAGGCGCGGTCAAAGGTCTGCTGCGCGTTCGCGAGCGAAGCGTTGTTCTGGTAGAGCTCGGCCTGCTGCAGGTCGTCATCGACGGAATAGAGCTGGTCGCCGACCTTCACCGTGTCGCCCTCGCGGACGAGAAGCTTGGTAACGCGGCCGCTTTCGTCAGGGCTGACAAAAATCATGTCGGCCTCGACCCAGCCCTGAAAGCCGGGATCGCGCTTGTCGCTGCAGCCGGCGAGCGCCAAAGCCAGCGCCAGCGCCGCGAAAAGCCGGATCGTCGTCAGCGGCGAGGTCATGTCGTCCTCCGTTCGCCGAAGATCAGGTCGAGATGCGTGCGGAACATCTCGATCGCATCGAGCGGCGCATGTCTTGCGAACAGGCTCTGCCAGATCACCGCGATCATCGCGGGAGCCACCATGATCTGCGGAAATTTCGCGAGGTTCGCGTTCTTGATCTCGCCCCGCGCAATGCCGAGATCGATCATCGCTCGCATGCCGGCGAGCCCCTTGGAGACCACCTCGCGGTAGTAGAAATCGGCAATCGCCGGAAAGCGCGGGCCTTCGGCAACGATCAGCCGCACGATGTCGCCGCGCCGCGTGCTGACGATCTCGTGGATGAAGTTGAGCGCAAACGCCTCGATGAGATCGCGCACCGAGGCGCCCGCCGGCGGCGGTCCCTGCATGCGGCCGACCAGCGGCACGATCGCGGTGCGGATCAACTCCTCGAACATCGATTCCTTGTCCTTGAAGTGCAGGTAGATCGTGC
>Ga0081540_1004657_pt1 | contig 10380 bp, 9 predicted proteins | sample TabmetS2T1R1_FD_71024 | JGI IMG/M metagenome (GOLD analysis project Ga0081540, IMG submission 71024) | Tabebuia heterophylla rhizosphere microbial communities from the University of Puerto Rico - S2T1R1 | ecosystem: Host-associated > Plants > Roots > Rhizosphere ... | reverse complement strand
GTGCTCGTAGACGTCGAGGCCGGCGCCGCCGATCTCGCCGGTTTCGATCAGCTTGATCATGGTGTCTTCGTCGATCACCTCGCCGCGCGCGGTGTTGACGATATAGGCCTCTTTGCGGATCAGCTTCAGCCGCCGCGCCGACAACAGATGGAAAGTCGCCGGCGTGTGCGGACAGTTGACGGAGATGATGTCCATCCGCGCCAGCATCTGGTCGAGGCTTTCCCAATAGGTCGCCCCTAATTCTTCGGCGATCTGCGGCGCCACCGGGCGGCGGTTGTGATAATGGATCTGCAGGCCGAAAGCGCGGGCGCGGCGTGCCACCGCCTGACCGATGCGGCCCATGCCGACGATGCCGAGGCGCTTTCCGCCGATGCGATGGCCGAGCATCCAGGTCGGCGACCAGCCCTGCCAGTTCTTGCCGTCGGTGAGGATGGATGCGCCCTCGATCATCCGCCGGGGCACGGCGAGGATCAGCGCCATGGTCATGTCGGCGGTATCTTCGGTGAGCACCTTTGGCGTGTTGGTCACGGTGATGCCGCGGGCGTGCGCGGCGGTGACGTCGATATTGTCGACGCCATTGCCGAAATTGGCGATCAGTCGGACCTTGCAGTCGGGCTGCTTGAGCACCTCTTCGCTGATCACGTCGCTGACGGTCGGCACCAGCACGTCGGCGGTGCGCACGGCCTCCGCGATCTGCTCGGACGTCATCGGCGTGTCGTCGAGATTGAGCTTCGCATCGAACAGCTCGCGCATCCGGGTCTCGATGGAGTCCGGCAGCTTGCGTGTGACGACGACGAGAGGCTTTTTCTTAACCGACATTTCCTGCTCTCATGAGGCTGCGCTTAACAAAAGCCTGCCGTTCAGACCTCATTAACCCGGGTGTTCGACACTGCAATCTTGCAGTGCGGTGCCCGGCACTTCCTTGGGTTCCCCGACATTTAACCCGGCTTTCCCGGGAAAATTCGGCGCTTCTCTCGTTTCCGTCCTCTCTAGCAGAAGGCGGGGCCAAGACAAGAACCAAGGAACTGAGAAGCCGAGGCGATTCCGCGATGCACAGGGGACTTGGGGTTCTGGCGTCAAGACAAACGGGATCGGCTCACGGTGGTTGAGCTGATGCGTTCTCGGCAGGAGACGAGTTGATGGGGTTGCGTTTTGGTGCGGTGATGATCCTGGCGGCGACAATGCCGGGATTCATGGGCAATATCGCCCATGCGGCAAAGGATTCGCCGACGGTCACGAGCGGCCTGCCGATTCCGCGCTATGTCAGCCTCAAGTCGGATCACGTCAATGTCAGGGCCGGCCCGACCAAGGATAATGACGTGGCCTGGGTCTATACCCGCGCCGGCCTGCCGGTGGAGATCACGGCCGAATTCGAGAACTGGCGCCGCGTGCGCGACTCCGAAGGTTCGGAAGGCTGGGTCTACCACTCCATGCTGTCCGGCCGCCGCACGGCCGTCGTCACCATGAAAAGCAAGAACGAACTCGCGCCGCTCTATGATCGCGCTGATCCCTCAAGCGCGATTGCTGCAAGGCTGCAGGCGGGCGTCGTGACTCAAGTGAAGAGATGTTCGAATGGCTGGTGCCGCGTCACCGGCAACGGCTTTGACGGCTGGATCGAGCAGCAGCGCCTGTGGGGCGTCTACGAAGGCGAGAAGGTGGAATAGAGTTGAGTGTCGTCCTGGCGACCCGTCTTCGCCGGGGTTAAGGTGCGAGGGCCGCCGAAGCTTTAGCGAAGGCGGCAGGCCGAGACCCATACGCCGCGGCCCATCATGGGCGCAATCGGGTAGACGCCTTCAAGCAATCAGCTTTTGTGGATATGGGTCTCGGCCTTCGCCGGGACGACAGCTGACTTTGCTACAATCAGCGCTTCTTGCGCAGGCGCACGACCATGTCGACGCGGGAGATCTCGTAGCCCTCGGGCACGTCGGGCATCTTCGAAAGCACGAGATGCGGGTCGGGAATGTCGACCAGCTCGTGATTGTTCTCGAGATAGAAGTGATGGTGCGCCGTCACGTTGGTGTCGAAATAGGTCTTGGTGCCGTCGACACTGACCTGGCGCAGCAGCCCCGCATCGGTGAGCTGGTTCAGCGTGTTGTAAACAGTCGCCAGCGACACCGGAACCTTGGCGAGCGTCGCTTCCTCGTAGAGCATTTCAGCGGTGAGATGACGCGCGCCCTTGCCGAACAGCAGCCAACCCAAAGCCATGCGCTGACGGGTGGGACGCAGTCCCGCAGCCTGCAGCATTTCGTTGACGTCGTGCCACGGGCAACCGGTCAGCGCCGGCTGGTGCCCAGCCGGGCGCGTCGCGGTATTGTCCGCGTCGTCATTGCGGTTCGTTGGGTCGTTGATATCCAAGGTCGGGCCCGTACTGGTACTTTCTACGTTAGTTAACTGGAATATAGAGGGAAATGCCTTAGATGCAAGTTTTTCGCAACTAGAACTTGACCAAGGTTAAGGGGAACGTGGGGGCCTGCGCGGCGATTTACCCCGCACGGGCGCTTTGCCGCCTGTGGATGGCTATGTTACAGAGCGGCCCAATCCGAGCCATGCGATTTCGGCATTGGCCAATGCCGGCTTCGGCAGGGCTATTTTGGCCGCCTCGGCTCCCCAGGACGGTGCGTGTCGTTCCGCGGGGTTGCCATGTCAGCCCAAAACGCGCAATCGGGAATTCGAAAGGTTTTTGAGACGATGCTCAATCGGCGCAACGGCTATGAGTATGAGGATTTGCTGGCCTGCGGCCGGGGCGAGATGTTTGGCCCGGGCAACGCCCAGTTGCCGCTGCCGCCGATGCTGATGTTCGACCGCATCAGCGAGATCAGCGACAGCGGCGGCGAGTATGGCAAGGGCCTGGTCCGAGCCGAGCTCGACGTGAAGCCAGACCTCTGGTTTTTCGGCTGCCATTTCAAGAATGACCCGGTCATGCCGGGCTGCCTCGGGCTGGACGCGCTGTGGCAGATGGTCGGTTTCTACCTCGGCTGGGTCGGTGGCGAGGGCCGCGGCCGGGCGCTGGGCCTGGGCGACCTGAAGTTTTCCGGGCAGGTGCTGCCGCACGTCCGCAAAGTCGTTTATCAGACCGATATCAAGCGCGTGATGCGTGGAAAGCTCGTGCTGGGCATTGCCGACGGGTGGCTTTCCATGGACGGCGAGATTATCTATCGCGCAAAGGACCTGAAGGTCGGACTGTTCAAGCTGGGCAGCGAACCGCAGCCCGGCAATTGAACTTTATCTTCAGGCCATCACACCAAATCTAACGGACAGGGCGAGGCGATCATGAGGCGGGTTGTCATTACCGGGATGGGCATTGTCTCATCCATCGGAAACAACACCCAGGAAGTGCTGTCGAGCCTGCATGAGGCCAAGTCCGGCATCACCCACGCTGCAAAGCACAAGGAGCTCGGCTTCCGTTCGCAGGTGCAGGGTGCACCGACGCTCAATCCCGCCGACGTGATCGACCGTCGCGCCATGCGCTTTCTGGCTGACGGCGCGGCGTGGAATCACGTCGCGATGGAACAGGCAATCCAGGATTCCGGCCTCGAGCCTTCCGAAGTCTCCAACGTTCGCACCGGCATCATCATGGGCTCGGGCGGACCGTCGACGCGCACGCTGGTGGAAGCCGCCGACATCGCGCGTAGCAAGGGCCCGAAACGCGTCGGCCCGTTCGCAGTGCCCAAGGGCATGTCGTCGACGGCGTCGGCCACGCTTGCGACCTGGTTCAAGATCAAGGGCGTGAACTATTCGATCTCGTCGGCGTGCGCGACCTCGAACCATTGCATCGGCAATGCCTATGAGACGATCCAGATGGGCAAGCAGGATGTGATCTTCGCCGGCGGTTGCGAGGAGCTCGACTGGACGCTCTCGGTGCTGTTCGACGCCATGGGCGCGATGTCCTCGAAATACAACGACACGCCGTCGACGGCCTCGCGTCCCTACGACATCAACCGCGACGGTTTTGTCATCGCCGGCGGCGCCGGCGTCGTCGTGCTCGAGGAACTGGAGCGCGCCAAGGCGCGCGGCGCGCGCATCTATGCCGAGGTGGTCGGCTATGGTGCCACTTCCGACGGTTACGACATGGTGGCGCCGTCAGGCGAGGGCGCGGAGCGTTGCATGCGCATGGCGCTGGAAACGGTGAAGGCGCCGATCGACTACATCAATCCGCACGCCACCTCGACGCCGGCCGGCGATCCCCCGGAGATCGAGGCGATCCGAAAAGTGTTCGGCACCGGTGACAAATGCCCGCCGATCTCGGCGACAAAGGCGCTCACCGGCCATTCGCTCGGCGCTACCGGCGTGCAGGAGGCGATCTATTCGCTGCTGATGATGAACAACGGCTTTGTCTGCGAGAGCGCGCACATCACCGAGCTCGATCCGGTGTTCGCCGACATGCCTATCGTGCGCAAGCGGATCGACAACGCCAAGCTCGGCACCGTGCTGTCGAACTCCTTCGGCTTCGGCGGCACCAACGCGACGCTGGTGTTCAAGCGGATGGATGCGTGACGAATTCCGCAAGCTGAATAATTCGAGTTTCGTCGTCATGGCCGGGCTTGTCCCGGCCATCCACGTCTTGATACTAGGCTAAGAAAGTCGTGGATGCCCGGGACATCTGGCGTGAAGACGCGCTTCGCGCTTTCGCCCGGGCCAGACGTAAATGGAGAGGGCGACTATGACTGGCCTGATGCAGGGAAAACGCGGTCTGATCATGGGCATCGCCAATGATCATTCCATCGCATGGGGCATCGCCCAGGCGGTCAAGGCCCAGGGCGCGGAGCTCGCTTTCACCTATCAGGGCGATGCGCTGGGCAGGCGCGTCAAGCCGCTCGCCGAGCAGCTCAAGGTCGACACGGTGCTGCCCTGTGACGTCGAAGATATTGCCAGCGTCGATGCGGTGTTCGACGCGTTGCGCAAGAAATGGAGCGGGCTCGACTTTCTCGTGCACGCGATCGGATTTTCCGACAAGAACGAGCTGAAGGGCCGCTACGCCGACACCACGCGCGCGAACTTTTCCCGCACCATGGTGATCTCCTGCTTCTCCTTCACCGAGCTTGCCAAGCGCGCAGCCGAGCTGATGCCGGAATCCGGCGGCACCATGATCACGCTGACCTTTGGCGGTTCGACGCGCGCGATGCCGAATTACAATGTGATGGGTGTCGCCAAGGCCGCGCTCGAGGCGTCAGTGCGCTATCTCGCGGTCGATTTCGGCCCGCGCAACATCCGCATCAATGCGCTTTCTGCCGGTCCAATCCGCACGCTCGCGGGCTCCGGCATCGGAGACGCCCGCGCCATGTTCGCCTTCCAGCAAAAAAACTCGCCGCTCGGCCGCGGCGTGACGCTGGAGGAACTTGGCGGCTCGGCGCTGTATCTGTTGTCCGACCTGTCCGGCGGCGTCACCGGCGAGGTCCATTACGTCGATTCCGGCTACAACATCATCTCGATGCCGCGGCCGGAAGCGCTGAAGGGCGAAACGGACTAAAGCGCGATGAGATTGGGATGAATCATCATCGCGCTTTAGGTTGTTGTTTGAGCATGATCTTTTCGGAAAACCGCTTCACACTTTTCCGGATCATGCTCTAGCCGGCCGCGATCTTCTCCGCGCGCTGAAACGCCGGGCGCGCCATGCAGCGCGCGACATAGGCGTCAAAGGACGGCCGCGCCGGGATCATCTTGAACAGCCGCACACCGAAATTAAGGCCCGATCCGATCACGATGTCGGCGGCGGAGAAATTTTCACCGAGCAGCCAAGGCCCCTTCTGCAGGGCCGCATCGAGCACGTCGATCACCCGCTGCGCATCGCCCCAGCCGGCGGCGACCGGGTTCATCTCGATCTTGGTCGCAAGCTGCACGATCGCGGGCTCGATGCAGCTCGGACCATAGAACAGCCAGTAGAGATATTTCGCGCGCACGGGATCGCCGACCGGCGGGGCCAGCTTCGCGTCCGGACAGCGCTCGGCGACGTAGGCGCAGATCGCAGCAGCCTCCGCGAGCGTCGCCGCGCCGTCCTGCAGCGCCGGCACCTTGCCCATCGGATTGATCGCAAGATATTCCGGCGCCCGCTGCGCGCCGGTGGAAATATCGGTCAGCACGCGCTCATAGGGTTGTCCGGTCTCTTCCATCAGCCAGAGGGCGGTGAACGAGCGCGAGCGCGGCGACCAGTAGAGTTTCATCATCGGACCGTTTCCTGTTTCCTCCAGCGATAATACTTCATCATGAAGCCCGTTGCTTGTGCGACCTCTTCCTTCTCGTACACAAAACCCTCACGTTCGTACCAGCGCCAGGCTTTTTCGTTCTCGCGCACGCAACGTAGCCGGATTTCGTCTGGCAGTTGCTTTCGTGTGAACGCAAGCAGCTGCCGGCCGATGCCCTTAGCCTGATATTCGGGTGCAACAAACAACTGGTCGAGATATTTTTGCGGCAGATGCAGCGCCAGCATGGCGGCAAAAGTTCCGCCGTCGTCGGCAACGAAGAGGCTCCAGCCGTCCTCGATCTCCTTGCGGACACGCGCACGCAAATTTGCCAGCAGAAAGTTGCTGGCCTCTGCCAAACCAGTCGAGACCCAGCTCTCCATCCAGACGCGGGCGACTTCGTCATATTCGTGCGGCAGCGCGGGGCGGATGAATGGCTCTTGCATCGACTGGCCTGCTCAGCCCCGATGATTGCGCGCTGCGCCATTCGTGTTCCGTCCGCGCGCCTTGCCGGCAGACAGATACACGACCTCGGAAATTTGCGTCAGTTGCCGCGCCAGGGGACTGGTCTTGCGCCAGACCATTCCGACGGTCCGCGACGGCTGCGGGTTCTTGAACCGCGCGACTGACACGGCAGCCGAGCGCGTTTCCACCGCAACAGCCATTTCCGGGATCAGGGTGACCCCGACGCCGGCGCTCACCATCTGCACCAGCGTGGACAGCGAATTCGCGTCCAGCAATTCGCGCGGTGAGGAATGCATCTTGCAGAACGACAGCGCCTGGTCGCGGAAACAATGTCCTTCTTCGAGCAGCAACAGCCGCATCTCGCGCAGCATTTCGCGGCTCGGCACCGGCGTTCCCTCATCCTTGCGGGGACGGACCAGCAGGAAATTTTCGCTAAACAGGGCGACCTCGGTCAGGGAAGGTTCCGATACCGGCAGCGCCACGATCGCGGTATCGAGCCGGCCCTCCGAAAGCTCCTGGATCAGCTTTGGCGTCAGCGCCTCGCGCACCTGGATATCGAGCTCGGGATGGATTCGCGTCAGATTGGCGATGATCCGCGGCAGCAGATAGGGCGCAATGGTCGGGATCATGCCGATGCGCAGCCGGCCCTCAAGCTGATCGCGCGAGGCGCGCGCAAAATCGCCGAGCTCGTCGACCGAGCGCAGGATGTCGCGGACGCGCTGGACCAGTTCCTCCCCGAGCCGGGTGAGCGCGACTTGCCGCGCGCTCCGCTCCAGCAGCGGGCCGCCGAGCGCCTCCTCCATTTCCTTGATCTGCATCGACAGCGCCGGCTGCGAAATCGAGCACGCATTCGCCGCGCGGCCGAAATGACCATGGCGCGCCAGCGCATCGAAATACCGCAGTTGCCGCAGGGTGAGATTTATCATCAGATAATCTTATCGCACCGATCATTAAAATCAACTTCACCTGATGGTGACGCGGGGCTTAGATTGCTTCCAATCCGATCAGGAAGCCACCCCAGGAGACAATCATGGATGACAGAACAAAATGCCCGTTCACGGGCACCCGTGGATACTCAAATCGCGAATGGTGGCCCGACGCACTCGACGTTTCGGTGCTCCATCGCAACTCCGGCCTGTCCGATCCGATGGACGCGGCGTACGACTATGCCAAGGAGTTCAAGTCCCTCGACATCAAGGCCCTGGTCCGGGATCTGCGCGCCCTGATGACGGACTCGCAGCCGTGGTGGCCGGCTGACTTCGGCCACTATGGCGGATTGTTCATTCGCCTCGCATGGCACGCGGCGGGCACCTACCGCATCACCGACGGCCGCGGCGGCGCCGGCACCGGACAGCAGCGCTTTGCGCCGTTGAATTCCTGGCCGGATAACGCCAACCTCGACAAAGCGCGCCGCCTGCTGTGGCCGATCAAGCAGAAATACGGCCGCAAGATCTCATGGGCCGACCTGATGGTTCTCGTCGGCAATGTCGCGCTGGAGTCGATGGGCTTCAAGACGTTCGGCTTCGCGGGCGGCCGCACCGATGTCTGGGAGCCGGAAGAGCTTTACTGGGGTCCCGAGGGCTCTTGGCTCGGCGATGAACGCTATAGCGGCGAACGCCAGCTCTCTGAGCCGCTCGGCGCCGTGCAGATGGGCCTGATCTACGTCAATCCGGCAGGACCGAACGGCAATCCGGATCCGATCGCTGCCGCCAAGGACATCCGCGAAACCTTCTTCCGCATGGCGATGAACGACGAAGAGACCGTCGCGCTGATTGCCGGCGGCCACTCCTTCGGCAAGGCCCATGGCGCCGGCGATCCGTCGCTGGTCGGCCCGGAGCCCGAGGCCGGCGCGCTGGAAGATCAGGGCCTGGGGTGGAAGAGCAAGCACGGCACGGGCATCGGCGCTGATGCCATCACCGGCGGTCCGGAAGTCACCTGGACGCAGACACCGACCAAGTGGAGCAACCACTTCTTCAAGAACCTGTTCGAGAACGAATGGGAGCTGACGAAGAGCCCGGCCGGCGTGCCGCAGTGGAAGGCGAAGAACGCTGAAGCGACCATCCCGGACGCCTTCGACTCTTCGAAGAAGCATGTGCCGACCATGCTGACGACGGACCTGTCGCTGCGCCTCGATCCGGCCTACGAGAAAATCTCTCGGCGTTTCTATGAGCATCCGGACCAGTTCGCGGACGCCTTCGCGCGTGCCTGGTTCAAGCTCACCCACCGCGACATGGGGCCGATCCATCGCTACCTCGGCCCGCTGGTGCCGAGGGAGACGCTGATCTGGCAGGATCCGATTCCGAAGGTCAATCACAAGCTGATCAACGACAAGGACATCACCGCGCTGAAGGCGAAGATCCTCGCCAGCGGCCTGTCGGTGTCGCAGCTCGTGTCGACTGCGTGGGCCTCGGCGTCGACCTTCCGCGGCTCCGACAAGCGCGGCGGCGCCAATGGCGCGCGCATTCGCCTGAGCCCGCAGAAGGATTGGGAGGTCAACGAGCCGGCCGAGCTTGCGAAGGTGCTGACGAAGCTCGAGGCGATCCAGGCTGCCTTCAACAAGTCGGCCAAGGGCAAGAAGGTTTCGCTGGCCGACCTGATCGTTCTCGGCGGCGCTGCAGCAGTCGAAAAGGCCGCCAAGGCTGCCGGCGTCAATGTGAAGGTCCCGTTCACACCGGGCCGCATGGATGCGTCGCAGGAGCAGACGGATGTCGACTCCTTTGCGCCGCTCGAGCCGCGTGCCGATGGCTTCCGCAACTACGTCAGCGGCAAGCGGCGCCAGTTCATGCAGCCTGAGGAAGCGTTGGTCGACAAGGCGCAATTGCTGCGGTTGACGGGTCCGGAAATGACGGTGCTGGTTGGCGGTCTTCGCGTTCTCGGCGCCAATGCCGGAAAATCCAAGCATGGTGTTTTGACCAAGAAGACGGGCGCGCTGACCAACGACTACTTCGTCAACCTGCTCGACATGGGCACGGAGTGGCATGCGGCCGGCGACAGCGCCTACGAAGGCCGCGATCGCAAGACCAATGCGGCCAAGTGGACCGCCAGCCGCGTCGACCTGATCTTCGGTTCGCACTCGCAGCTCCGCGCCTTCGCGGAGGTCTATGCGTGCAAGGACTCCAAGGAGAAGTTCGCCAAGGATTTTGTCGCGGCGTGGACCAAGGTGATGGACCTCGATCGGTACGACATCGTTCGTCGCTAGCGACAATCGCCGATAAAGATGGAGAACAAGCCGGGTGCAGGTTCGTCCCGCACCCGGTTTTCTTTTGCTCAAACGCCGAGCGCGCCGGTCTTGGCGGCGGCGTAGCGTTCGCCGACCACTTTCCAGTTCACCGTATTCCACCAGGCCTTCAGATAGTCGGCGCGACGGTTCTGGTAGTTGAGGTAATAGGCGTGCTCCCACACGTCATTGCCGAGCAGCGCGCGCTTGCCGTCCATCATCGGATTGTCCTGGTTGGGACGCGTCTCGATGGCGAGCTTGCCGTCCTTGTCCGCGGTGACGAATACCCAGCCGGAGCCGAACACGCGTCCGCCTGCGGCGTTGAAGTCGGTCTGCATCTTCTCGAGGCCACCGAGGTCGCGGTCGATGGCGGTGAGCACGTCGCCTTCGGCCTTGCCGCCGTTCGGCCCCATGATCTGCCAGAACATGGTGTGGTTGGCGTGGCCACCCAGATTGTTGCGTACGCCGGTGCGGATCGCCTCCGGCACGCTATTGAGATTGCCAAGCACCTCCGGAATCGGC
>Ga0081540_1004656_pt1 | contig 10380 bp, 8 predicted proteins | sample TabmetS2T1R1_FD_71024 | JGI IMG/M metagenome (GOLD analysis project Ga0081540, IMG submission 71024) | Tabebuia heterophylla rhizosphere microbial communities from the University of Puerto Rico - S2T1R1 | ecosystem: Host-associated > Plants > Roots > Rhizosphere ... | reverse complement strand
CGAGCGCTGCGGCCATCATCCTGGTGTCGCGGCCGAGCGTCGCAATGATATCGCCCTGGATCGCGGCATCATCGGCTCCCGGCACTTTGTATTCGTCGCTTTCGGGAATCATCATGCGCGATAGCACGCGCAGGTCGTCGCGCTGCGCCGAGGTGAGAGATTTTTCGACAATCATGCTGGTCCTCAATCGAAGAGATTGGCAAGGCGGCTCTTCATCTGGTCGGCGACGTAGAGCGCGATGGCCTGGATGGTGGAGGTCGGGTTGACGCCGCCCGACGTCACGAACACGCTGCCGTCGACGATGAAGAGATTTTTCACGTCGTGCGAACGGCCCCATTCGTTGACCACGGAGCGTTCGGGATCGGTGCCCATCCGTGCGGTGCCGAGCAGATGCCAGCCGCCCCATGGAATCGGCGAGTTGGTGCAGATGTCGGTGGCGCCGGCAGCCTCGAGAAACTCGCGGCCACGCGCCAACGCATGATCCATCATCGCCTGCGAGTTCGCGCTGATGGTGTAGTCGATCTTCGGCGCCGGGATGCCGTGGCCGTCCTTCAGCACGGGATCGAGCGTGACGCGGTTGTGCTCTTCAGGCAAATCCTCGCAGATCGCGGAGAAATGCATGCGGTGGCCGTTCAGCCGGCGGAACACACGGTGGTGGTCCTTGCCCCAGGGGAGGATTCCCTTCTGCTCGCTGGCGACCGCCTCGAACACGGGACCTGCGCCGCGGCCGAACTGCACGCCAAAGCCGCGCACGAAGCCGCGCTTTAGATCGGTGTCGTACCACTCCTTGCTCCACAGGCAGGTGGGCGGCGCGCGGTTGGAATCGGTCGGCTCCTCCACGAACCCGTAGATCTGGGCGTAGGGGTGGAACATTAGGTTTTTGCCGACGAGGCCTGACGAATTGGCAAGCCCGTTCGGAAATTTGCCGCTCACCGAATTGAGCAGCAGCCGCGGCGTGCCGACGCCATTGCAGGCGATGATGACGACTTCCGCCGCCTGGAATTGCTCCTTGCCGTCCTGATCGTAATAGATCACACCCGAGGCCATACCGTCCTCATTGACGGTGATCTCGCGCACGCGGCAATGCGTTCGCAGTTCCACGCCGGCGCGGATCGCCTGCGGCCAATAGGTGATGTCGGTCGAGGCTTTGGCGCCTTGCGCGCAGGCCGGCGTGCAATGGCCGAGATTGATGCAGCGCGCCCTGCCCTCGTAATCGGTGGTCGCGACCGTCGTGTCCGATGGCCACCAGTGCCAGCCGAGCTCGTTCATCGCCTTGCCGATCAAGGGACCGGAGAGCCCAAGCGGCTGCGGCGGCATCGGCGGATGGGTCAGCGGCGACCTGGGATCGCCGGAGAGACCGGAGACACCCATCATGCGATCGTTCTCCTCGAAGAACGGCTCCAGCGTGTCGTACTCGATCGGCCAGTCGTCGGCGACGCCGTCGAGCGTCTTCACCCGGAAATCAGAGGGATGCAGCCGCGGCCAATGCGCGGTGTACATGATGGTCGAGCCGCCGACGGCGTTGAAGTTCACGACCTTGATCGGTGAGTTGTCGTCGTTGATCGGATAGTCTTCCGCGCGCCCGCGGATGTTCGGGCTGGTCGCCCATTCACCATAGAATTTCGCTTCCCAGTCGCGCCCCGTGCTCGGATATTCCGACTGCTTCATCCAGCCACCCTGGTCGAGACAGAGGATGTGCATCTTGGTCTCGGCCAGCGACCAGGCGACCGCCGCGCCGGAGGCGCCGGCGCCGATGATGAGGACGTCAACGGGATCGTTCATTGCAGTTTATTTCGCTCCCTGGCGGTCGCCGCTTGGCGGGCGATCTGTTCCGACGGGGGACGATAGAGTGAGAGGGCTCGGATAGTAAAGGCGGCGCAAATCGGTTCCGCCATGCGGGAAATGCCGGAGTTGTGTTGAGACGCTGCAATGAATCTTGCTCCGCTGTCGTCCCTGCGAACGCAGGGACCCATAGCCACAGGGCGTCATTGCCGAGGGAAAGCCGCCAGCATCGCGCCAAACAATTCCCGCCGCGGCGTATGGGTCCCGGCCTTCGCCGGGACGACAGCGGTACTTGCAGCGACACCACGGCACATAAGTTTCCATTCCCGCGGCGCGCTTTCGCCCGAGTTCTGCGAATTCGTTGTCCCTCTCTTCGATCGGAGGGCGCAGGGAAAGCCGGGCGCCGACTGCGCCCGCAGCACCGTGTGCAATGGGTAAGATAAGAACGCACACGGGTTTGACAGGTACAGCCGAGACATCCCGGCTTTCCCCGCGCAACGGCTTTACGGCTTATACGTGCTCTCCCCCGGGAAGCGGCCTTTCTTGCCCCCGTTGTCAGCGGGATACTTCCCGCTAACGTAGCGCCAGGGTCGCGGCGCCAGGACCACACGACTTCGCCGTACGCTGCGGCGTTTTCGTCCGGCAGTCAGAAGCCCGCCTGACGCAGCAGCGTCCATCGCAACCCGCGCCACGTTCCGTGACGATCGCGAAACGTCCCTTTTGGTGGCGCGGGCTGGGCGTGTTATAGACCTGATTTGCTATTTCGGTAAAGCAGAATATTTTTCATCGCAAGGCTTGACGAGATTCCGGTGATTTGCCCGTCGTGTCGCAAGGGCAACACTCTTGTCGTCATTCCGGGGCGCGCCTCTTGGCGCGAGCCCGGAATCCATACGCCGAGGCGATCGTTGCTTAAAATTGATCAACGACTTCCATTTCTAACCACCACCGCCTGTGGTTATGGATTCCGGGCTCGCCGCTTCGCGGCGCCCCGGAATGACGAGTAGAGAGAGGCGCGGCTCAATCCACCCGGGCGCCGGAGGCCTTCACGACTTCGCTCCAGCGCGTGTTCTCGGCTTTGATGAATTCGGCAAAGTCGGCCGGGCCCATCAGGCGCGAAATCGTGCCCAGCGTCGCGAATTTCTCGGCGATCTCCTCGGACTGCACGACCTTGCTGACGGCCGCATTGAGCGCGTCGATCCGCTCTTTGGGCGTGCCGGCCGGTGCAACGAAGCCGATCCAGGCCGCGATGCCGAAGCCGGGAAAACCCTGCTCGGCCAGGGTCGGCACGTCGGGCAGCGACGGAATGCGCTGCGAGTAGGCGCTGGCGATCGCCCGCAGGCTGCCGGCCTGCACGAAGGGCTGCGTCACCGTCACCGTGTCCATGCCGACGCTGACGACGCCCGCAACGAGGTCAGTCATCGCCGGCGGGCTGCCGCGATAGGGCACGTGCATCAGGCTGATGCCGGCGCGGCGCTTGAAGTCCTCCATGCCGAGATGCGACAGCGTGCCATTGCCCGAGGACGAATAATTGATCTTGTCGGGATTGGCCTTGGCATAGGCGATCAGCTCGGCGACGTTCTTCACCGGCAGCGACGGATTGACCACGAACAGGATCGGCAGGTCGCAGACCAGCGTCACCGGGGCAAAATCCTTCAGCGTGTCATAGCCGACCGACTTGTAGAGATGTGGATTGGCGACCAGCGAGGCCAGCGGCGCCAGCACCAGCGTCTTGCCGTCGGCTTGCGTCTTCGCAAGCTGCGCCAGCGCAATGCTGCCGCCCTGCCCCGGCCGGTTCTCCACGATGAAGGTCTCGCCGAGGATCGGCCCGATCCGCTCGGCAATCAGCCGCGCGACGATGTCGGTGGCCTGTCCAGCGGGAAAGCCGACCACAATGCGCGAGATATCGGCGGCCTTGGCCGAGGTGAGGCCGAGAAACAAAGCGGCGGCAGCAATGATCAGGCGCTTCATGGCGTTTCCCTCAAATGATTTTGGCAGTGCGCAGCCGCGCAATCTCGTCGGCGGCAAGGCCGATCGCGCGATAGACTTCCTCATTATGCTGGCCGATCGAGGGGCCGGCCGAGCGCACGCCGCCCGGCGTTTCGGAGAAGCGCGGCACCACGCATTGCATGCGGACATCGCCAAGCTCTTCGTCGGGCACGCTGACGATCGCTTCGCGCGCGATGAAATGCGGGTCGGTGAAGATGTCGGAGGCATCATAGATCGGCGAGAAGCCGACTTCATGCGCCTCGAAGCGCGTGCGCAATTCTGCCAGCGTCAGCCGCGCGATGGCACCGCCGACGATACCGTCCAGCACGTCGCGGTTCTTCACCCGCGAGGGATTGTCGATAAAGCGCGGGTCGGTCAACAATTCCTTCAGCTCCAGCGCCGCGCAAAGCCGCTCGAAGATGCTTTGCGTGGAAGCGGCGATCGAGGCCCACTTGCCGTCTCCGGTCGCATAGATGTTGCCGGGCGCGGCATACTGGCTGCGGTTGCCGCTGCCGGTTCTGATAGCACCGAGCTGGTCGTACTCGATAGCAAGGAAATCCAGCGTGCGCAGCATCGCTTCCGTCATCGAGCAGTCGATCTCCTGGCCGCGCGCCGCCGGCTCCTGCTTCAGCCGGTAGAGCGCCGAGAGCACGCCGACCGCACCGAACAGCCCGCCGATCGCATCCGAGATGGGATAGCCGAGGTGCAGGGGCGAGCCGCCCTCCTCGCCGCACATGCGGGTAAATCCGCTCATGGCCTCGAAGATGCGGGCAAAGCCGGGCCGATCGCGATAAGGCCCGGTCTGGCCGAAGCCGGTGACGCGCAGGATCGTCAGCCGTGGATTGATCTCCTGCAGCCACTGCCGCGTGATGCCCCACTGGTCGAGCGTGCCGGAGCGGAAATTCTCGATCAGCACGTCACGGTCGGCGAGCAGGCGCTTGAGCAACGCCTTGCCGTCGCCCTTGCGCAGGTCGAGCGTGATGCCCTTCTTGTTGCGGTTGGTGACCTTCCACCACAGCGGCACGTCGTTCTTGTGCGGCGCGAGCTCGCGCAACGGATCGCCCTTGCCCGGCAATTCCACCTTGATGACATCGGCGCCAAGGTCGGCGAGCAGCGTTGCGGCAAAGGGGCCGGCGACGACGGTGGACATGTCGAGGATGCGGAGCCCGACCAGCGGGCCGGATAGTTCAGCTGTCTGCGTCATGGCGGCATCCTAGCCGCGAACTCATTCATGCTGTAGGATCAAGCTTGATAATTCAGAATTGTCAAAACGGCATATCCGGGAAACGCTGTGGAGTTACGCTATTGGAGCTGAGACATCTCAAGGCCTTTGTCGAGGTCGCGACCCAAGGCAGCTACGTTCGCGCGGCGAATTCGCTCGGCATCGCGCAATCGGCGTTGAGCCGGCAGGTGGCGGCGCTGGAGCGCGAGGTCGGCGGCCGGTTGTTTCACCGCAACGGCCGCGGCGTCGCACTGACCGAGATCGGCGAGCGCGTGCTGCCGCAGGGGCGCGCGCTGATCGCCGATGCCTCCGCCTTCGCGCAGGCCGCGCGAAGCCCGGCCGACAGTCCCGCCGGCGAGGTAACGATGGGCGTGGTTCCGGTCGCATCGCGAACCCTGCTGGCGCCGCTGACGGCGCAGCTTCGTGACGACTATCCCGGCATCCGGCTTCGCGTGCTGGAGGGTTACAGCGGCCAGGTCGAGGAATGGCTGACGGCGCAGCGCGTCGAGATCGCGATCTATAACCGCTACCGGCGCGGCGTGGTCGCGGGTTCCGAAGCCATCATGCGCGCGGACACGCATCTGATTGTCCGCAGCAGCCACCCGATCGCGCGTTCGCGCGAAGTGCCGCTGCGGGCACTGGCCGAGGTGCCGCTGGCGCTGCCAGTACGGCCCAACAGCCTGACCAATTTGCTGACGGGACTGGCCGCCTCGCAGCATTTCGAGCTCGACATCCGCCTCGAAGGCAGCTCGACCTCGCTGATCGGCGAAGCGATGCGCGCCTCGGATCTCGCCACCATCTCGCCGGCGCATGTGTTCGCGCGCGAGATCGCCGCCGGCGAATTCAGTGCGGTGCGCATCGTGCGGCCCGCAATCGAGCAGACGACATGGATGTCGTTCGGCTCGCACCGCGCGCTCTCCGCCACGGCCGAGGTCGTCACGCGGCTGATCCGCAAGCTGACGGTGCAACAGCGCAAGGCACACGCGAAGCGGTAGGATGTTGCGGAACCAAAGCTACGTATTAGTCGAAGATCGCGGATCGGCGCTGATAGCGGATCAGCACAAGCGCTGGCGTCCTTGACGGCCTATTTCGTTTATGCGCACCTAATCCTGAACAAAAACAATCCCGTAGGGAGGAATATCGATGGCGTTTCGGCTGCCCTTTCTTGGCGTCGCGCTCCTTGTCGGCTCAACCGTCGCGGCGCAGACTGCCGACCCGCTCAAGCTGCGAGTCGCCGACTCCTTTCCGAAGGGCCACTTCCTCGTCAAGCTCATCCTCGAGCCCTGGATGGAGGATGTGAAGAAACGCACCAACAATGCCGTGACGTTCGAGCACTATCCGGCGCAGCAACTCGGCAAGGCCACTGACATGCTGAAGCTGACGCAGGCTGGTGTCGCCGACATCGGCTATGTCGCGCCCGCCTACGCGTCCGACAAGATGCCGGTTTCGGAGGTAGCGATGCTGCCCGGCGCGTTCGACCATGCCTGCCAGGGCACGCTCGCCTACACCAAGCTCGCAAAGAAGGGCGTGATCGCCGACCAGGATTACACACCCAATGGCATCCGCCTGCTGTTCGCCGTCAGCCTGCCGCAGTACCGCATCTTCACCGTGGCAAAGCCCGTCAAGGAAGTCGGCGACGTCACCGGCATGAAGCTACGCTCCACCGGCGGCGCGCAGGACTTGACGCTGCGCGCGATCGGCGCCGTGCCGGTCCGCATGGCCGCGCCGGATGCTTACGAGTCGCTGCAGCGCGGCACCATGGACGGCCTGCTGTTCCCGCTGGAAAGCGTCGTGGCCTATGGCGCCGACAAGCTGGTGAAGTTCTCCACCGACGGCTTGGGCTTCGCCAGCTTCATCGTCGCCTATTCCATCAGCGATAATGTCTGGAAGAAGCTGTCGCCGGAGATCCAGAAGGCGATGGTCGATGCCGCCGATGAGCTGATCCCGTCGGCCTGCCAGCAGGTGCAGAAATCCGACGACGAGGTCAAGAAGTCGATGGAGGCACAGGGCGTCAAGTTCGAAACCCTGACACCGGAGTCGAAAGCCAAATTCAAGGACCTGATGAAGGGCGTCAACAAGGCCTGGGCCGACGGACTGGACGGACGCGGCAAGAAGGGCAGCGAAGCGCTGAAGGAGTTCGAAGCCGAAGTCGCCGCGGTCCCGGCGAAATAACAGGGCGAAGAAGGGGAAACGGGGTTGCTCGACAAGACGCTAAGGGCGCTCGCCGCGCTGGAGAAGATCGCCTCGACCATCGCGGCGGTTTTCATGTTTGCGATCATGATCATCGTGTTCAGCGATGTCATCATGCGCTACGCCTTCAACAAGCCGTTCTCCTGGGCCTATGACCTGATCTCGATCTACCTGATGGCGGGCATCTTCTTCCTGGTGCTGTCGGAGGCCTATGCCAGCAACGCCCATGTCAGCGTCGACATCCTGCAGCAGAAATTCTCGCCGGCGCTGAAGCGGCTCTCGGAGATCGTCACCTGCATCGTCGGCATCGTCGTGTTCTCGCTGATTGCCTGGCTCGGCTGGCTGCGCGCGGTCGATGCTTTCCATGCAGGCGACGTGATGGCGGGCGCTATCCCCTGGCCGATGTGGCCCTCGATCGGCCTCGTGCCGCTCGGCGCCGGCGTCATCACCATCCGCCTCGTGCTGCACCTGATCGGACACATCCTCTCGCTCGCGACCGGGCGATCGCTGATTCCCCTGCCCGCGGCGCACGCGACCGGAGAGACCTTCGAATGACGTTCACTCTCACGATCGCGATGATCACGCTGTTTGGCCTCCTGGCGATCGGCACGCCGGTCGGCTTTGCCATGGCGGGCTCGGGCGTGCTCGGCCTCTACATGATCGGCGGCATGCCGATGCTGTCCGGCATCCTGCAGACCGCGCCGCTGTCGGCGGTGACATCCTACGAGCTGATCACCATCCCGATGTTCCTCTTGATGGCGGAGTTCGTGCTGGTCAGCGGCATCGCCGACGACCTGTTCAAGGCGACCGCCGCCTGGGTCGGCCGCGTGCCCGGCGGTCTTGGCATGGCTACCGCGCTGGCGGGTGCCGGCTTCGGCGCCATCTGCGGCACCAGCACGGCGTCCGCCGCGACGCTGTCGGCGACCAGCCTGCCGGCGATGCTCAAGCAGGGCTATGAGCCGAAGATGGCGGCGGGCGTGGTCGCGATCTCGGGCACGCTCGCCATGCTGATCCCGCCATCGGTGGCGCTCGTGATCTACGGCCTGCTGGCAGAAGTGAACATCGGCGCGCTGCTGATCGGCGGCGTCATCCCCGGCATCCTCGTGACCTTCACCATCATGGCGACGGTCTGGTTTTTGGCCTGGCAGGATCCTTCGCGCGCGCCGGCAGCGCCAGCCGTGTCGCTGGGCGAGAAGTTCCGCATGCTGCGCGTCGTCGGGCCGATGTTGCTGCTGTTCGGCATGGTCACCGGCGTGATCTACACCGGCATCGCAACGCCCACCGAGGCCTCCGCGCTCGGCGCGTTCGGCGCCTTCGCACTCGCGTGCTGGAAGGGCAAGATCAATCCGAAATCGCTGCGCGCGGCGCTGCTGCGCTCGGCGCACGGCACCTGCATGATTGCCATGATCCTGTTTGGCGCCTCGCTGTTCGGATATTTCTTCACGCTGACGCAGGTGACGCAGAATCTCGTCGCCTGGGTCGGCAGCCTGCCGGTGCCGCCCTGGCTGATCCTGACCATCATCCTGTTCGGCTACATCGTGCTCGGCTCCTTCATGGACCAGATCGCGATCCTGGTGCTGACGGTGCCGATCGTGCTGCCGCTGATCAAGGCGCTGGGCTATGATCCGCTCTGGTTTGGCGTGATCAAGATCGTCACCGCGGAGGTCGGCATGATCACGCCGCCGGTCGGGCTGAACTGTTTCGTGGTGGCGCGCTATTCCGGGCGGCCGGTCGCTGAAGTCTTCCACGGCGTATTCCCGCATTTCCTCGCGCACCTGATCGCGATCGCGATCCTGGTGATCTGGCCGATGATCATTTTGTATCTGCCGATGAAGATGGGTTACTGATCACAACAAGAACAAGGGAGAGAAACTCATGGCCATTCATGTCGATCGACGCCTCCTGCTGGCCGGCGCGCTCGCGATTGCCGCAACCCCCGCCACCGCGCAGGAGAAGATCACGCTGCGGCTCGCTGAAAGCCTGCCGCAGGGTCACGTGATCCATGAGCTGGTGGCAAAACCCTTCATGGAGCTCGTCACCAAGGCCACCAATGGCCAGGTCACCTTCCAGCATTATCCGGCCGAACAGCTCGGCAAGGCCAAGGATATGGCGCAGCTCACCGTCGCCGGCGTTGCCGACATCTCCTACATCGTGCCGTCCTATTCGTCGGACAAATATCCGCTGACAGCGGTCGCGGAGCTGCCGGGCATTTTCGATACCGAATGTCAGGGATCGCTGGCCTTCTACAAGATCTCGCACAATGGCGGCATCCTGGAGACCAAGGAATTTGCACCGAACCAGCTGCGCCCGCTGGTGACGCTGGCGCTGCCCGCCTATCAGATCCAGCTTGCGACCACGCGCGAGGTGAAGACCGGCAAGGACCTCGAGGGCCTGAAAATCCGCACCACCGGCGGCGCCATGGATCTGATGATGCGTTCGATCGGCGGCGTGCCGGTGCGCATGGCGGCGCCCGAAATTTATGAATCGCTGACCCGCGGCACGCTGGATGGCATCATCTTCTCCTACCAGAGCTCGGTGTCCTACGATTTCGGCAAGATCCTCAAATCCGGCACAGAGGGCCTGAACTTCGGCACGGCGATCTTCACCTATTCGATCGGCGAGAACAAATTCAAGTCGCTGCCGGAGAACGTGCGCAAGGCGCTGGTCGAGGCCGGCGAACAGACCACGCGCGAGGGCTGCAAGCGCTTCGAGGACGGCGAGAAGGCCGCGGCCGAGAAGATTAAGTCGCAGGGCATGAAGGTCATCAATTTCAGTGCCGACGACAAGAAGCAGTTCGACACCGCCTTCAAGGCCGTCGCCGAGGACTGGGTCAAGGACATCAACAAGCGCGGCAAGCCGGGCACCGAGGTGTTCAAGGCCTTCACCGAAGCCCTGTCGGCGGGCCGTTGAGCGAGCCTGCCGAAAACGCAGCGACGCCGCCGGCGGGTCCCCTCGCCGGCGTGAAAATCATCGACCTCACCTCGGTGATGATGGGGCCGTATGCGACCATGCTGCTCGGCGACTATGGCGCCGACGTCATCAAGGTCGAGAGCCCCGAAGGCGACGTGATGCGGTATGCCGCGCCGATGAAGCATCCGCGCATGGGCGCGATGTACCTGCAGGGCAACCGCAACAAGCGCTCGATCGTGCTGGACCTGAAGAAGCCCGGCGGCCGCGCCGCGCTGCTGCGGCTGGCTGAG
>Ga0081540_1004655_pt1 | contig 10380 bp, 8 predicted proteins | sample TabmetS2T1R1_FD_71024 | JGI IMG/M metagenome (GOLD analysis project Ga0081540, IMG submission 71024) | Tabebuia heterophylla rhizosphere microbial communities from the University of Puerto Rico - S2T1R1 | ecosystem: Host-associated > Plants > Roots > Rhizosphere ... | reverse complement strand
CGCGATGACCGGCGACGGCACCAACGACGCGCCGGCGCTGGCCCAGGCGGACGTCGGCGTGGCGATGAACACCGGCACGTCGGCCGCCAAGGAGGCCGGCAACATGGTCGACCTCGACTCCGACCCGACCAAGCTCATCGAGATCGTCGAGATCGGCAAGCAGCTCCTCATCACCCGTGGTGCCTTGACGACCTTCTCCATCGCCAACGACGTCGCGAAGTACTTCGCGATCATCCCAGCGATCTTCGCCGCGGTGTATCCCGGGCTGGGAGCGCTCAACGTCATGCAGCTGCACAGCCCGACCTCGGCCATCCTCTCGGCCGTCGTCTTCAACGCATTGATCATCGTCGTGCTCGTGCCGTTGGCCCTGCGGGGCGTTCGCTACCGGCCGAGCAGCGCCGCGGCCATGCTCCGCCGCAACCTCCTCGTCTACGGGCTCGGTGGGATCATCGCGCCCTTCGTCGGCATCAAGATCATCGATCTGCTCATCCAGTTCATCCCCGGGATCTCGTGATGCGCGTGCTCGCCCGTTCACCGCGTTGGCTCGACCAGCACCTCGCTGCCCTGCGCGCCCTGCTGGTCCTCACCGTCGTCGTCGGTCTCGCCTACCCCTTGGTGATGACGGGGATCGCGCAGCTACCCGGACTGCGCGCACCCGCCGACGGTTCCCTCGTCACCGCCGGAGGCACGACCGTGGGCAGCGCGCTCGTCGGCCAGAACTTCACGGACACGAACGGGACACCGCTGGTCCAGTACCTCCAGCCCCGCCCGTCCGCCGCCGGCGCGTCCGGGTACGACCCCACGGCCACCAGTGCGTCGAACCTGGGGCCGGAGAGCACTGTCGACACGCTGCCCGATCCCGCGGTCAAGGGCGACACGGGCAAGCAGAGCCTGCTCACCCAGGTCTGCGCGCGGAGTGTGGCGATCGGACAGCTCGACGGCGTCGACGGCCGGCGGCCGTACTGCGCCGACGGGGTCGGGGCGGTGCTGGCCGTGTTCCACCGCACCGGCATCACCGGACCCGTCACCCGGGTCGTCAGCCTCAATCAGGCGTGCCCGGCGAAGCCCTTCGTCGCGACCTGGGACGACCTCGCCGTCCAGTGCGCACGCTTCGGCGAGGACTACAGCGCCGGCGTCGTCACGCCCGTCCGGGGCGACGCGCCGGCGCCGTCCGCGATCCCGCCGGACGCCGTGACCGCCAGCGCCAGCGGCCTCGACCCCGACATCAGCCCCGCGTACGCCCGGCTGCAGGCGGCTCGGATCGCCAGGGCGCGTGGAGTGACCGCGGATCAGGTGCTGACCGTGATCGGCGCGCACACCGCCGGCCGCACCCTCGGCTTCCTCGGCGAGCCTCGGGTCAACGTGCTGCAGGCGAACATCGACCTCGATCGCCGTTATCCCGCGGCGCACGGGTGAGGGCCGGGGCGAGGTGAGTGCAGATGGCCGGTGAGCTGCGCGTGTACCTCGGCGCGGCACCCGGGGTCGGCAAGACGTACCGGATGCTCGAGGAGGGACATCGCCGCCTCGACCGCGGGACGGACGTCGTCATCGGGTTCGTCGAGAGCCACGGCCGCCCGCACACCGAGGCGCTCGCCGCCGGGATCGAGACAGTCCCCCGCGCCCAGCTCTCGTACCGGGGGTCGAACTTCGCCGAGATGGACGTCGACGCCGTCCTCGCCCGCCGTCCGCAGGTGGCGCTGGTCGACGAGTTCGCGCACACCAACGCCCCTGGGTCGAGGCACGAGAAGCGCTGGAAGGACGTTCAGGAGCTGCTCGACGCCGGCATCATCGTGATCACCACGCTCAACATCCAACACCTGGAGTCGCTCAACGACGTCGTCCGTCAGATCACCGGCGTCCCGCAGCGAGAGACCGTCCCGGACGCTCTCGTCCGGCAGGCCGGCCAGATCGAGCTCGTCGACATGACCCCGGAGGCGCTCAGGCGCCGCCTCGCGCACGGCAACGTGTACAAGCCGGATCGGGTGGACGCCGCCCTGCACAACTACTTCCGGGTCGGCAATCTCACCGCGCTCCGCGAGCTCGCGCTGCTGTGGCTCGCCGACAAGGTGGACGAGCAGCTCGACCGCTACCGCGCCGAGCACGGCATCGGAGCGACGTGGGAGACGCGCGAGCGCGTCGTCGTCGCGCTGACCGGCGGCCCCGAGGGCGAGACGCTGATCCGGCGCGCAGCACGGATCGCCGACCGCAGCACCGGGGCGGACCTGCTGGCCGTGCACGTGGCACGGGCCGACGGACTGTCCGGCTCGGACCCTGCCGTCCTGGAGCGACAACGCGCCCTGGTCGAGAGCCTCGGCGGCACCTACCACGTGGTCGTCGGAGACGACGTCCCGACCGCGCTGCTCGACTTCGCCCGCGGCGTCAACGCGACGCAGCTGGTCCTGGGCGCCAGCCGGCGGGGACGGTTGGCCCAGGCGTTCTCCGCGGGTGTCGGCGTCACGACTGCGGCGGAGTCCGGCTCGATCGACGTCCACCTCGTCACTCATGAGGAGGTGGGGAGCAAGCGGCACCGCCCGGCGCCTCCCCGCTCGGCGGTGCCCGCCAAGCGCCGCGCCGCCGGCTTCGCGCTCGCTCTCGTGGGGTTGCCCGTGCTCACCGCGCTGCTCGTCGCCGCTCAGTCGGCCGTCTCGCTCGCCACGGACATCCTGGCATTCCTGGTCGCCGTCGTGATCGTCGCCCTCGTCGGGGGCCTCGCGCCCGCGCTGTTCGCGGCGATCGCCGGCTTCCTGCTCCTCAACTGGTGGTTCACCCCGCCGATCCACCAGTTCACGATCGCCTCGCGGGAGAACGTCTTCGGGGTGGTCGCGTTCCTGCTGGTGGCGACGGCCGTCAGCGCGGTCGTCGACCTCGCCGCGCGGTGGACGCGCGAGGCGGCCCGTGCGCAGGCGGAGGCGCAGACCCTGTTCACCCTCGCGGGCAGCGTGTTGCGAGGCCCGCGCCCCTTGCCGGCGCTCTTGGAGCAGGTGCGGGAGACCTTCCAGCTCGACGCGGTCACGCTGCTCGAACGGAAGGACGACGCGGGCGGCGGCCCGGACGTCGAGCACGACACGCACGCATGGCGCGTCGTCGAGAGCGTCGGATCGCCCCCCTCCACGACACCCGGCGAAGGAGACGCCGAGGTGCACGTCGACGACCGGTACAGCCTCGTGCTCCGCGGGCACCCCCTGGCCGCCGGGGACCGCCGCGTGGTCGAGGCGTTCGCCGCGCAGGCCGCGGTGGCCGTCCGGCAGGAACGTCTGGCCGAGGCGGCCGCGACGGTGGGTTCCCTGGCCGAGGTCGACCGGCTGCGATCGGCCCTGCTCAACGCCGTGAGCCACGACCTGCGGACGCCGCTGGCATCCGCGAAGGCGGCCGTGGGCAGCCTGCTGAGCCCGGACGTCGACTTCACCGAGGAGGATCGCCGAGAGCTGCTCCGCACCGCCGACGAGTCCCTGGACCGGCTCACCGCGCTGGTGGAGAACCTGCTGGACATGAGCCGGCTCCAGGCGGGCGCGCTGCCGCTCTCGCTGCAGGCCATCGACGTCGCGGAGGCCATCCCGGCCGCGGTCGACACGCTCGGGCGCAGCGCGGGCGACGTGGTCATCCAGATCCCGGACGACGTGCCCGACGTCCGGGCGGATCCGGCCCTGCTGGAACGCGTGGTCGCGAACGTCGTCGCCAACGCCGTCCGGTACAGCCCGCCGAGCGAGCCGCCGGTGCTGACGGCGAGCGCGCACGACGGCCGGGTGGAGATCCGGGCCGTGGACCACGGACCCGGCGTCCCGGCGCAGGACTGGAACAGCATCTTCCTGCCGTTCCAACGGCTCGGTGACCGGGACAACACCTCGGGCATCGGGCTCGGTCTGGCCCTGTCCCGAGGGCTCGCGGAAGCGATGGGAGGCACGCTCATCCCCGAGGCCACGCCGGGCGGCGGCCTCACGATGATCATCAGCCTCCCGGTCGCCTCCGACGACGACCGTCTGTACGCGGGATCTCCGGACGCCGCCGCTCTCGACACCGCGGCTCTCGACACCGCCGTCGAAGCAGCCGCCGAGGCCGCGGCCGACGCCGTCGCAGACACCGCCGACGCCGCCGCCCTGGGAGCAGCGCCGCGCGGAGGCGGTACGACATGATCCGAGTCCTCGTCGTCGACGACGAACCACAGATCCTGCGGGCTCTGCGGATCACCCTGCACGCCCGGCAGTACCAAGTGATCACGGCGACCACCGGCGACGAGGCCCTACGCGCGGCCCAGGACGAGCATCCGGACCTGATCATCCTCGACCTTGGCCTGCCCGACATGGACGGCGTCGACGTCGTCGCTGCGCTGCGGACGTGGACGACGGTCCCCATCCTCGTGCTGTCGGGGCGCATGCGCAGCGCCGCCAAGGTGGAGGCGCTCGATGCCGGCGCCGACGATTACGTGACCAAGCCCTTCGGGATGGACGAGCTGCTCGCCCGCGTCCGCGCGCTCGCCCGGCGACGGTCGGGCCCCGGCGCTCTCCGGCACGTGCGGTTCGGCCGGTGGACCGTCGATCTCGGTGACCGCCGCATCGACGACGCTGACGACGGCAGCCCCGGCGTCCATCTGACCCCGACGGAATGGCGGCTGCTCGACGTCCTGCTCCGCCAGCCCGGACGGCTCGTCAGCCAGCGGCAGCTCCTGCACCAGGTGTGGGGACCGACCTTCGTCAACGAGACGCACTACCTGCGGCAGTACATGAAGACGCTGCGCCGCAAGCTCGAGGACGACCCGGGCCGACCGCAGCACCTGCTGACCGAACCCGGCATGGGGTATCGCTTCCGGCCCTGATCCCGGCCCTGATCCCGGCCCCGATTCCGGCCCTGATCCCGGCCTTGATTCCGGTGCCGACCGAGGACGCCCGAACCTCACCGGCCTTTTCCCGCTAGCGGCCATACGAATTGGCCGCTAGCCCAGATGACTGCCGAGTCAGAAATCGGGACGCTCGAGGTGGAGATGTACGAGTGGAGCTCGCGACGCCGAGCCCGAAAGGATCGACATGACGCAGCCGCATCCCGACTCTTTCAGCGCCACGACGAACGCGGCCGCAGCGGACGCCGAGAGGCGTGGAGCGCCACCGACGCTTCCGTGGGACGGCGCGGCTGCATCGACCACACCAGAGCAGGCCCGACGTCGCCCGCGGATTCCGCAGTGGGCGACGATCTTCCTGGTCGGGCTGGCGCTGTGGGCGGCGACGGTCGTCGTCACCTTCTTCACGGGCAACAGCAACCTGATCCCGACGATCATTCTCATCGGCAGCTTCCTCGTGCCCGTGACCTTCGTCAGCTTCGCGTTCAGCCGTGCCGACGACGTCCTTCACCCGCAGCTGATCTTCACAACGTTCGTGGTCGGTGGCGTTCTCGGCGTGCTGGGCGCTTCTGTGCTCGAGGCCACGTTCCTCAATTCCGCCAGTGGACCCAGTTGGGTCGTGGTCGGGCTGATCGAGGAAGGCGTCAAGCTGGCGGCCCTGTGGCTGCTCGCGCTTCGGCTGCCGAGGTACACAGTGCGCGACGGCATGGTGATGGGCGCGACGGTCGGTTTGGGCTTCGCGGCACTCGAGAGCGCTGGATACGCATTCAACGCCCTGTTCACGTCGCAGAATCTGTCCCTGTCCAACCTGATCGAGACGGAGGTGCTCCGCGGGATCCTGACGCCGCTCGGGCACGGCCTGTGGACCGCGATCCTCGGCGGTGCACTGTTCGCGACGGCGCGGGCGACCGGTCGCCTCCGACTGACCCCGGCGGTCTTCGGCTGGTACGTGGTCGTGGTCCTTCTGCACGCCTTCTGGGACGCCTCGCAGACGATCGCACTGTGGATCACGCTGGTTCTGACCGGCGGACCGATCGTGGTCATGACGCCGCAAGGCACCGCACCCGGGCTGACGCAGGGGCAGGTCCACCTCTACACCGGTCTCTCGTGGACACTGATGCTCCTCGACGGCGCCATCGGCGTCCTGATCCTGCTCAATCACTGGCGAGCCGCCCAACGGAGCAGCATCAGCGCCTGACCGACGTCGTCTCCGCGGCCCTCCTCTCAGGCTGTTCGCGGGTGCGGTTGGTGGGTCGTGTTGCGCATCAGGGGTCGGGTGGGGTGGACCCAAGCGGGGGGCCGGACCCAGGGCACGCCGTGGATGGAGTGGATCTGCCAGCCGGCGGTGGGGTCGTGCACGTCGCGGTGGTGCCGCGGGCAGAGCAGGCCGAGATTCTCCAGGTCGGTCCGGCCGCCGTCGCGCCACGCCCGCGGGTGGTGGACGTCGCAGCCCTCGGCGGGCACCGGGCAGCCGGGGATCAGGCAGCCGCCGTCGCGGGCGGCCAGCGCGTGGAGCTGCGCAGCGCCGGCGTATCGAGCAGACCGTCCCAACCCCAGCACGGCGCCGGATTGGTCCAGCAGCAGCCGACGCAGCCGGCCGGAGCAGGCCAGGAGCCGCAGCGTGGCCGGCGGCACGGCGACCCCGTGCGAGGCCCGCGGATACCCCTGCGCCCCCTGTACCCCCGCCGTTGGTCCCGGCCCGGAAGACCGCCCCGGTGGATCATGCTCGCCGAGACGGTCTGTGTCGGTGTCGGCGTGGAGGGCGACGGCAAGCTGGTCCACGGTGGCGATGACCAGGATCTGTACCCGCGGGTATGGCCCGACCCGCGCCCCGGGCGCCACACGCAACCGGTACTCCCCCTCGTGCCTCGGCGGGAGGGGATCCATCGGACCCGGCTCTGACAAGCCGCCCGCACCCGCGTCGCCGTCGACCGGCGGGACATCCTCGTCGGTGTCGTCGAGATCGACCGCGGCGTCCACTGCTGGAGCCGGGATGCTCGACGTGGTGCTCGAGGTGGCGGCCTCGGAGCCGCTCACGCCGAGGGGATGGAGGGCGTGCAGGGCGTCGATGAGGGCGTCGAGTTGGCGGGCGGCCACAGTGCGGGGATCGGCCACGGTGTGCTCGACCCCGTCGGCGTCGACCGCGGTCCCTGTCACCGGGCGGGCGCCGGCGGCGATCACACCCGTCAGCACGAGCGCCTGCGCCGGACCGCAGCCGAACCGGCCGACCAGCGACCTGTCAGGAACCGCGTGAACGTCAGGTACCGACGCCGATCCGCCCCCACGGGAGCCGGCGGGGACAGGTGCTGAACGAGCCGGTCCGCCGCCGCGGCCAGCTCCGGCACAGTGAGCACTCGGGCCTGCTCGGCCAGCACCGCGTCCACCGCCGCGATGCACCGCACCTCGGTCCGCTGGCCGCTGACCGGATCCAGCACCGGGGTCGGCGCATTGCGAACCGCGGCCGGCAGTGCGCCGTGCACTCCCACGCACACACCGACGTGCCCGCGGGTGATCTCGCCGGCGGCGTAGCCGGCGCCCACCGCCGCCAGCTCCCCGCCCCCGCACAACGTCGTCCCGGTCGTCGACCGCCTTCACCAGCCGCAGCACCGCCGCGTCCAGCCGGGACCTGCTGCGATGCAGCCGGCGCAGCAACGCCGCCAGCTGCTCCGGCCCGAGCGTCGATGCCCGCACCTGCAGCGCCTCGTCCAGCGTCGAGTCCAGGCTGGTCGTCAGGTCGGCCAGGAACGGCACCTCCGCCAGCGCCTCGCCGTCCGCGGCATCCCGCGCCCGCCGCGCCGCCACCAAGCCGGCCAGCTCCTCGTCACCCCCGTGCATGAGGCGAACGCTAGACCGCACCCCCGACACACTCGGCCACGAAACCGCAGGAAACGGCACCCAACACGAGAGAACTTCGCGTTCAACGAGAACTACCCCATGTCGTCCAGGGAATCGCCGCTCGATACTGGTCCGCGGATTCCCTCGTCGAGCGGCCGGTGCGCGCGACCGACCGGCGCCGAGACAGGGGTCCTCAGGCCGCCTCCAGGATCGCCGCGACGCCCTGCCCGCCCGCGGCGCAGATCGAGATGAGACCGAGCCCGGAGCCCTTCTCGTGCAGGAGCTTGGCCAGAGTGGCCACGATCCTCCCGCCGGTGGACGCGAACGGATGCCCGGTCGCCAGCGAGGATCCCACGACGTTCAGCCTGGACCGGTCGATCGGACCCAGCGGCTCGTCCAATCCGAGCCGCTCCTTGGCGAATCTCTCGTCCTCCCACGCCTTGAGCGTGACGAGGACGACCGACGCGAAGGCCTCGTGGATCTCGTAGAAGTCGAAGTCCTGGAGCGCGAGCCCGTTGCGCTCCAGCAGCCGGGGGACGGCGAAGACGGGAGCAGTCAGGAGCCCATCAGGGCCGTTGACGAAGTCGACGGCAGCGGCCTCGGCGTCCACGACGTGTGCGAGCACGGGCAGCCCACGCTCCGCGGCCCAGTCGTCGGACCCGAGAAGGACGGCGGCGGCGCCGTCCGTGTGCGGTGTTGAATTGCCGGCGGTCATCGTGCCCGCCGCCCCCCCGAACACCGGCTTCAGCTGAGCGAGCCGCCGGACTGACGTGTCGGGACGCAAGGTCTGATCGCGAGTCAGGCCGAGGTACGGCGTGACCATGTCGTCGAAGAAGCCCCGGGCGTAGGCGGCGGCGAGGTTGTGGTGTGAGGCGACGGCGAGCTCGTCCTGCTCCTGGCGGCCGATCTGCCACTCCTCGGCCGTGATGGCGGCGTGCTCGCCCATGGACAACCCCGTGCGCGGCTCGGCGTTGCGCGGCCCCTCCGGGACCAGCTGGTGCGGCCGCAGCCTGGTCAGGACGGCAGCCTTGGCAGGCAACGTCGTCGCGGCCGCGACGTCGAGGAGGATGCGGCGCAACTCGTCGTTGACGGCGATCGGCGCGTCGCTCGCACTGTCGGCGCCCGCGGCCACCCCGCTCTCGATCTGCCCGAGCGCGATCTTGTTCGCGACACCGATCATGGTCTCGAGCCCGGTCGCACATGCCTGCTGGAGGTCGTACGCCGGCGTTGTCGCCGAGAGGCTGCTGCCCAGCACGGCTTCCCGGGTCAAGTCGCGGTCACGCGAGTGCTTGAGGACGGCGCCGCCGACCACCTCGCCGAGCGACTCCCCCGTGAGCTCGAACCGGGCAGCCAGGCCGTCGAGCGTCGCCGTCAGCAGTTCCAGCGCCGAGGCGCCGGCGTAGGCGCCACGGGCGCGGGCGAACGGGATGCGATTTCCGCCGATCACGGCGGCGCGCCGAACCTCCGGCATGGTCATGAGCCCCTTCCGCGGAGAGCCCGCCTGTTCGTCCGCCGCCTCGTCACCCAGGGCCGGGCTCCGACGCTCGGAACCGGCGCCTCGAATTCGCGCCATCGTCGCACCTCGGAGCGAAAACAGCCTCAGTCGGCCGGCGAGGCGCATGCCGACGGCAGCTCAGCGCCCTCGAAGAGGACAAGGCCGGCGCCCGCGGCCACGGAGAGCTCGCGAGCAGAGGGCGCGTCAACCGCTTGCCACGTCGCTGTTGCGACAAGTCCGCCGCCGACAAGCACGGCCAGCAAGACGCCGGGTACGCGGTAGTCGGAGAACGGGCTGCCCGCCAAGGCCGACACGTCCGCCTGCAGCGGCGATCCGTCCGGTCTGGCGGCAAGGAGGACGCCGCCGGTGAGCGCCAGCACACCCGTGGTCATCTCGACGGCGACGAGTGCGCGCTGTCGCCTGCCGGTGCCGCTGCGATGGACGACGTCCACGTGGTCACCGCTTTCCGTCTTCCCGGCACCGTTCGGGCCGAGGAAGGCGTGCACCTCCCCTGCCGGACAGCAAGATCAAGCCGAAGGTCCCGACCAGACGGTCGACCGTCCCCGACGTCCGTGGCTGACTGCTCCCCGCGGGATGTCCCGGCTGGTGTCCGCCCTACCCGTCCACCGTCCGGGACTGCGCCGGGACCGATCCTGGCGCTTCCGCGGCGGCCCCGCTCGGGGAGGCGGGCTCGGGGCCTCGGGGCTCGGCCGGGTCGGGGCCGCCCTGGTCGAGTCGGAACGGCGGGTAGGCGTCCGTCATCAGCGCGACGTACGCCACGACGCGCAGCACCCAGCGGTCCACACCCATCGCCAGGTCGTACAGGCCACGCGGGTAGCGGGCAGTGAACAAGAGGCCGACCCCTGCGAAGAGCACCAGGAGCGAGAGCAGCGAGGTGCCGGCCGTCGTCGTCCAGGTCGTGGTCTGACCGTTCGTCACGGAGGTGATCGTGTAACTGGCCCCACCGACCATGAGGCCGAGCAGCAGGTAGTGCGGTATGGCCAGCAGCCACCACTTGACCAGAACCAGCCCGCGCGACAGGCGTTCGGGATACTCGACCTCGAGCGTCGCCGGGTAGTCGGGCTCCTCACCGAGGGAGAACGGCGGGTAGCGGTCCGTGCCCAGGGCGGCGTAGGTGTAGAAGCCGACGCGCCAGGTCCAGCGCAGGATCCCGAGGTTGACGTCGAAGAGCGCCCGCGGGTAGCGCGCGGTGAAGAGGATC
>Ga0081540_1004654_pt1 | contig 10383 bp, 6 predicted proteins | sample TabmetS2T1R1_FD_71024 | JGI IMG/M metagenome (GOLD analysis project Ga0081540, IMG submission 71024) | Tabebuia heterophylla rhizosphere microbial communities from the University of Puerto Rico - S2T1R1 | ecosystem: Host-associated > Plants > Roots > Rhizosphere ... | reverse complement strand
GCGAGGAGACATCGCCGCGGGGGAACAGATATTGCACCTCACCGCTCCCGGCGAGGTTCATCATGATAAGGTGCCTGCCGTGCAGACCATTGGCGACGACCGCGAAGCGCTCGCCATCGACAAAACTGCTCGCTCGCGGCTTCAGGGAAAGGTCGAGCGGATGATCGTGGCGCAATTCGCCGAAACGCTCTTCCGCTTCGAAGCGTTCCGTTGCGGCGTCGAGTTCATCGGGCGATACGCCATAGGCGACGATGCCGTTCTTGCGCGAGACCACATTGCCGGTGATCTGGTCGGCATAGACATATTTCAGTGTCGACGATGTGCTCGAAGTACCGCCCCCGCCCGTCGGCTGGCCGAGATCCGTCACAACCGGTGGGCTCAAGTTCGCCGGCGCGGCGGCCGTGCTGGCGACAGCCGGGGAAGCCGGCGCAATTTTGCCGGCGTGCTCGTCGAACAGCGCGGTTGCGGCCGAAGCCAGATCGCGAGGCTCAAAGACAAAAGGCTGCCGGTAGTTGGTGGCTTTGCCGATCTCCCGATCGAGGAATGCCATCAGCTCGGTGCGGGTGGTGACGCCGTCGCGGTTGCCGCTCCGATCGGCGCCCCCTTCGATGGCGCGCGCAAAGGCATAGCTGGTTGCGCCTCGGGGCGTAGGGAGGCCGGGTATGTCGACCTCACCCACGCTCGAATGGTCATCGGCGCCGGCGATGAAGGTCAGCGAAGGATAGTGGCGGGTGGCGTCATCCTCAGCGGGGACTTCGGGTGGCACCATGAGCTGGTCGTCTCCCGGTGCGATAAAATAGGCGCCGCGCGTCGCCTGGGCCGCGCTCTCGGCATGATAGAGATAGCGCAGCCGGGCGCGTCCGGCCATGATGTCGGGCGCCTTGGACAGGCCGCCGCCATGACAGACATCGGCAACAAAGATGGTCTGAGCGCCCTTTGAGGCGAGCTTGCCGAGCCAGTCGAACATCTCGTCATCCAAAAACCGCTCGCGTGTATCGGCGCCCTTGTTGCCGAAGCCCCAGAGCACAAAGAACTCGTCGAGATGGTCCGGCTCCGAATTGGGGATGCGCTCCTTGTCCTGGCTGCCGTGGCCGGCGAAGGTGATGACCACCAGATCCCGCGGACCCGTTCTGCTCACAAGGCCGCTCAGGGCGGCCTCGAGCTTCGCCCGGCTCGCTTGGCCGTCGATGAGCAGAGTCATGTCGCTAACGCCGGCGCCGCGCAGCGCCTGATGGACGTCCTGCGCATCCGCTACGGCTCCGCCGAGCAACGGAACCGTGTCGCTGTTCTTGTAGTTGTCGATGCCGACCACCAGGGCGCGAACGGTGCCGCCCTGCTGCTGGGTAGCGAGGAGCGAAGGGGCTTGCGCGAGAGCGCGGCTGGCTGGAAGCAGTACCGCCGCCACAAGCAGCGGCAGGGTCACGAACAGGAGAATATGCAGCAAACCGCCAGCGGCCCTGCATCCGGCAGGTCGGTCGATCCCCATTATAAGTTGTCTCTGATTGACGTGATCATACACGGCCCGCTCCAGCCTCTATTTCCCCGCGACCTTCTTCGTCACCAGATCAGCCATGCGATCGCGGAAGGATTTGACCGCTGTGCCCTTCTTTTGCGCGTCCTGCCTGGCTGCCTTGTATTCGCGAGCGATAATATCACGCAGCTGTTTGGTGAAGCCGATATCTTCCGGTTTGGGCTCTTTGCGGCCTTCCTTCTTGGCCTGATCGCGCTCCTTTTCCTTGCAGTCGTAAAAGCGCTCCCACCATTGGAACTGAGGTTCGGTAGGAGGCTCATCGCGAGACCAGTCAAAGACGAGCACCCACGGATCATTGTCGGTGCCACAGCGTACTGGACTTATGGCGGCGATCCTGATCCAGGTGGCTTTGCTGCCATCGCCATAATCATTTCTGAGTTGGGTGACCTGGTCCTCGGTGAGGACTGGTGTGCTGTCCCCGCGTTTGTCGTCACCAGAATCGTGCATGCTGAGCAGCTCGAACGCGGCCATGTATTCCGTCGAAGGCTCGGCGTAAAGGCTGTCACTATTGGCCTGTTTGACCTTGTTCATTGTCTCCCATAACAGCGCAGCGCTTTTTTCGGCGTCCTTCGGAATCGCCTCAGAACCGACGCCCTTTGGAAATCCCGCTCGATACAGCCGGGCAAGCTCAAATCCGGCCGGTGGATAGCCGCGCGCGAAGGCCGATAAATAGAGGTTCCTGATCTCCAGGGCACCTGAATCAGGCGCGCTATGAACCACAGGGCGGAACGGTATCTTGCCCTCACGCAGTAGATTGGCCAGCTTCATCTGCGCCCGCGTCGAGCCTGCATCGGCCGCGAGGCGCCAATAGCGGCCAGCAGCCTCGCGCTGCGGCGCCGGCACACCCTCACCTTCGGCGAGCGAGCCCGCCAGAATTTCCTGCGATCGCGGGTCGCCGGATTCTGCCGCCCGCGCATACCAGATGGTGGCGCGCGCGTCATCCTGGCCGCGGTAAAGATTTCCGAGCCAGTACATCGCTTCCCACGAGCCGCGGGACGCGGCGATTTCCAGGAGCTCGATCGCACGGCCCCTGTTGACATCAATGCCCTCTCCCCTACTCACCGCCCTCGCCGCCTCGACCATAGCCGGCACATAGCCGCGTTCGGCGGCAGGGGCGAGGTAGGCATAAGCCTGAGCCTGCCGGGTCTGATCGAGCTTCAGCTGGAGGCCGAGATCACCGTATTTATAGGCCATGCCGAGATTGTATTGCGCCACAACGTGGTTCAGCTCGGCGCCTCTCGTGAGCAGTTCGGCCGCCTTCTCGCGATCGGGAGGCTGGACCATGGCGCTCGCGCCACGGACCGCGAAATACTCGCCGTTCTGGAAAAGCAATGCGAGATCATTATACGCGGCGGCATAGCCGAGATCGACAGCCACCTGATAGTAATGCGAGGCGCGCGCGAGGTTGGTCGAACGCTCGATGCCCGAGGTGATCGAGGCCAGGGCGTAATAGGCACGGCCCGCATTGAAGTGATAGCGCGCAACGAGCGATCGCTGCGCGACAGCCTTCTCGCAGGATTCCGCGATCTGGAGCAGGCTCTTTTGGCCGGCGTCCTGCGACACCTCGCCGGCGCCCACCGCAAGCACGATGCGCTGCAGGTCAACGCCGGAGACGCCCTGCGGGCGGTTCGGGTCAAGCGGCGAGGAGCCGCTCACGTCACAGAAGCGAACGGGGTCAGAGACATCGGCCTGTTCGACCTGCGTCGCGGTTGCGCTTGCGAGCGCGCCGATGCCCTGGGCTTCCATATGCATCAGGCGCTTCAGCTCATCCTTGTACTCGGCGCCGCAACGCGAGAGATCGGCATATTTCGTCTGCAGCGTATCGCGGCCAACGCTGCCGAGGCTGACGCCGTAACGCAGTTGAGCGAGCTCCGCCTTCGCGGTGGTGCACCCAGAAGCGAGCTGGGAGTTGTAGTCGGCCGGCGAGAAGTAGAAGTCGGTGCTGGCCTCGTCCTCGGTGAAATCAGGGATCTGCTCGCCGTTCAGCTTGCGGGCCTGATCGCGTACGGTGACTTTCACCTTTGCGGCAAGGATGGAAATCTCCAGGCCCGGTTCGTTGAACTGACTGAGCAAAGCCCGGGTGAACAGCGAATTGGTGCGCTGCTCCTTCTTGGCGCCTGGTTTGCTCGCCGGCAGCGGGGCACGGTCGTTGCTGATGCTCTCGATCGGATCGGGGCTGTCGAGCGAGATCTGGCCGGAGCTCGCCGAATACAGCCGGAAGGTGCCGACCGACTGATGGCGGGGCAAGGTCACGCCGGTGGTGACAATGGCTGCGCCTTTGGTTCCGGTCACAAGGCTCCGGCAGGCATCGGCGATGATCACCAACACTTTAGGACGGCGCGCGTGGATCTTCTCCTCGATGTCCTTTTCTGACAGCGCGACGTTGGCAATCCAATCCCGGTATGCCCGGTCCTTCTTCTCAGCGGTGTCGAGGCCGCGCAAGTCAAAAGCCGGCAGCCCTCTCAGATAGGTTTCCGAACTCTTGGCGCTCGGCAGAAGGTAATAATTTCCATCGCGCCCGGCGCTCCCGCCATCTGACGGCGGGACGGTATAGCCGTGGCCGGAGAAGTAGAACACCACCTCGTCGTCCGGCTGGATGCGGTCGAGAAAGCGGTCGAGGGCCGCGTCGAAGGCCTGCTTGTCCTTGACCTTGTCGTTGGTGAGCGTCTCGACGGAGAAGCCGTCGCGCAGATTCTCCAGCGCCGCTTTGACCATCTCAGCGTCATAGACCGGCGCGCGCAGGCTGGCGAGGCCGCTGTCCTTTCCGTAGTCGGCGACACCGACGACCAAAGCAAGCCGTTGCCTGCCGGGAGCTGCGAAAGTCGGCGCAGAGGTGACCAGTTGGCCGAAGAAGAGGGCGACAAGGACCAACAGCAGGCCGAATGCGGGCTGAAAGCTGGTGGGCGGGCGACGCCGCGTCGCCGGCGCGCAGTCGCGAAAAACAAACGACATGGTCAGATCACGAGGCATGGTTCACTCGGTTCATGAAACCGCAATCAAAGGACGCTGATTGGGGTGTGCGGAATTGCGACAGACAAAAAAGCTGCAAAAGGCGGCACGTCCGAACGCGCCGCCTCTCCATGTCTCGTCACTGTTGTACGCTGGTGTTTGTCTGCTGATATTGCGGGGCCGGCGCAGGGACGTAGCCGCTGCCAGGCTGCGAGCTGGCGCCGCCATCCCATCTCGCGGGCACCGGCGTCAGCTTCTGATCGCGCGCATCATCGGCAACCTGGCGCATCGACTGGTTGCACTCACCCGCGACCTGTGCCTGCACCATCCGCCAGACCTCGCTCTGCTCGAAGGCACCGCTCCCCTGCGAGGCCACGACTGGCCTGGGCTGAGCCTGGACACGCGGACCGGTTGCGAGCGCGGCACCACGGTTCTGCCCGGCACCAGAAATCGAATTCTCGATGACCAGTGTTGTCGGCAACGCGCCTTTCACCTCAGTTCCGCCTTGTCCGGCAGCCATGTTCACATAATGCGCCGAGAGGCATTCATAGAGGGCGCGCCGCGCGCGGAAGCGGAACGCGAACATGCGCTCCAGCCCGTGAGGATCGCTGGCCACCACCGGCCCGTCGGCGATAAAATAATTGCGGTCGATGGAATTGATGGCACGCGAGAGCAAGCGCTCATACTGACCGTCGGCGCCCAATGTCCAAAGGCTTTCTGGAACGCGGTCGCTGTTTTCGTAGATGGCGCGAATGAAGCGGTCGAAGCTATGGCTGACGCCGACGATTTCGGCCAGCTCCAGGGCGCGTGCGTAGACGGCCGTTGCCGATTTGGCGAACACGTCCTTCAAGTCGGCCATGCTCGGGCCCTTGGCGCCGACACCCTTGAAATAGGGCTCGATGCCCTGTCCAGCCTCGCGCAGGATCTGCACCATCAGGCGATCGCGCGTCCACAGCTCGCCTGCGAACCGGTCGAAGTCGGTGAGGCGCGCTTCGGCATAGGCCTTCTCGACCTCCGCGCGAACCTCGCCGGCGGTCACCTGATTGATATTGTCGCCGGAGGAAACGCGGACGTTGACCATCTGCCCGCGCAAGATCTGATGCTGCAGCTCGAGGGCCTTAATGAAATCGCCGATCGCCGTGTCCACATTGCGGTTACGCTCGGCCTGCGCGTTCTGGCTGATGCGGAGCGCTGCTTCCCGCTCGGCGGCATAATTCGTGCTGATCTCGCTGCTTTGCTGCTGCTGGCGCTGCGAGGCGGCCTTTTCGCCACCACCTCCGCCGCCCTCACGGCTGCGCTGGCGTGCCGGGCCTTGTCCCTGCTTGGGAACACCTAACCCGTTCAAGGCCTTGCCCATGAGAACGCCAAGGCCGAGACCGACGCCGAAACTCTTGCCATCGGCATGGGCGGAGGTCGCACTCCATCCGCCCAACGTCCAAATGCAACAACAAAAGAAAGCGGTTTTGCCAAGGAATTGGCTCGAAAACATGCACTATCCCCCTGCAAATGTCTGATATAGAAATCGCAATTTGACGACATTATCCCAGAGCTTGGGCTTCAGCAAGAAATAGGCTCCGGCTGATCTGACTTAATCAACGAATCAATCGCATGAGCGATTACTTGGCAACACTGGCTGCCTGCTCGGCCGAAACGCCTGTGCCGCCCTACGCCTTGCATAATCGCGCAGATCCATTGACCCTACCCGGCTAAGTTCCTGAAAACAGTCGGCATTTCCTGGACGAGCCATGGCAAGCCACGACCGGAGGAACGGGCAACGACAGCGAGTACGAATGACTACGGATTTGTGCGGCTGTTCTACTCAGACAGCGTGATAACCGCCATCGACGGCGAGGATGGCTCCGGTGACAAAGCCTGCAGCGGGGGAGGCCAGGAAGACGATGCCACCCGCGACCTCTTCTGGCGTTCCCCAGCGGCCCATGGGCGTGCGCGCCAGGATCGGCTTGTTGCGGGTTGTATCCTGCCGCAGGCTTTCGGTGAAGGGCGTGGCGATCCAGCCGGGCGCGACAGCATTGACGCGTATGCCTTCGGCGGCCCAGGCTGCAGCAAGACTTTTGGTGAGCTGGCTGACCCCCCCTTTGGAGGCGCTGGAGCGGGGAGTACGAGGTGCGGCAGAGTTCGCCAGCATGAAAATGATATTGACAATCGTGCCCCCTGCGGCGGCGAGGCGCGGCTTGGCCGCCGCGCACACCCGCATCATCCCGACGAGATTGACGGCAACGATCTCTGCGAAAATATCGGGGTCGTATTCTCCTTCGCGGCGAGCGACGCTGGCGGCGTTGACGACCACATCGAGCTGATTGAAGCGCGCAATCGCGGCCTTGACCGACTTGCCGTCCCGCACGTCGAGCTGGGCGAACAGAATGCCTTCATTGGCCGGATCGTTCCTTGCCTGCTGAACCTCGTCCTCTGTGACGCCGGTCGCGGTGACTGTGGCTCCCAGGTCCCGAAAGGCTATCGCTGCCCCAAGGCCAACGCCGCTGGTTCCACCCGTAATGAAAACATGCTTATAGGCAAACAGGTCTCGTGCATATGAATCCAACAGTGTGCTCATCTCCTCTCCTCGAGGCATCCGCAACAACGGATCTTTTTCCATAATATGTTGCAAGTTGGCGATGAGGCCAGCTTGCAGGTGAATAAGGGTTGATGCAGGCGCCTTGCCCTCGCAAATGAACGGGCCGATTTCGCCGGAATTGTCGGCCCACGCGGCAGGAATGCCGCAAAACAAAGGCATTCCAAGGGTGAATATGGAAAAGTCTGAAAATATGGCGGATTTTTGAGAACTCGAAAATCGCCTGGACGGCCAAGGCATCTGGCGCGCGGGTTGCGGACCTTACTATTTGGGCGCGCGCTTAGCCAGGATGCGCTGCAAGGTGCGGCGATGCATGTTCAGCCGGCGCGCAGTTTCCGAGACATTGCGGTCGCACAGTTCGTAGACACGCTGAATGTGCTCCCAGCGCACGCGATCGGCCGACATCGGATTTTCTGGCGGCGGCGCCTTCTGATTGGGCGGCGCAAGAAGCGCCGCAAGTATATCGTCCGCATCGGCGGGCTTGGCCAGATAATCCACTGCGCCAAGCTTCACGGCCGTTACGGCGGTTGCGATATTGCCATAGCCGGTCAGGACAATCACGCGCGCCTCCGGACGGAGGCTCTTCAAGAGCGCGATGACGTCAAGCCCGTTGCCGTCATCCAGACGCATGTCCACCACGGCATAAGCAGGGGGCTGGGTACGGATCGCCGAAAGTCCCTCCTGCACACCGTCGGCCATGCGCACCTCGAAACCGCGCGACTCCATGGCTCGCCCCAGTCGGGTGGCAAATGATTTATCGTCGTCGACGATGAGTAAGGTTTTTTCCTGCGGCATGACCATACCGCCCGTTTGCCCTAGCACTTCTATCACTCCAACAGCTGCCCCGCTGCAATATAGTAAACGATGTCAAGATCAAAAAGTGTCTCGCGTCGGAATGCCTAATACGATTTTTCAACTATACGGCATCGAATTCTACCCTCTTCCAGACCACTTCCACGCAGGCACCGGTTTCCGGCGCCTCACGATTGCGTAGCATGATGACCGCGTTCGATCGCTCAAGCAGGGTTTTGGCGATAAAAATGCCAAGGCCCATGCCCTGCGCTTCCTCGCTGTCCTCGGCATTGACCTGGGCGCGCGTGGTCACAAAAGGCTCACCCAACCGGCCCAGCACATTGGGAGCAAAACCCGGCCCGTCATCACTGATGGTCAGGCGGATGGCTTCGGAATTCCAGTAGGCGGTGATCTCGACGCGTGAAGAGGCATAGTCAACTGCGTTCTCGACCAGATTGGTTAGTCCATAAATGATGCCGGGATTGCGTCTGAGGACCGGCTGCGCACTGGGCTTGCCGTCGGTGGTTGGATGCATGGTAACGACAATGTCGATGCCGAAGGCGCGCAGGGGCTCCACCACTTCCTCAATCAGATGACCCAGGGTCATCTTCGAGAACATCGCATCTGATTCGCCCGAATGCTGGGTGAGCGTGCGGAGAATATCGCGGCAGCGTGCTGCCTGGCTGCGAAGCAGCGTGATATCCTCGCGCAGAGGGCTGTCTGCTGGGATTTCGCGCTCCAATTCCTTGGCCACCAGCGAGATGGTCGAGAGCGGCGTTCCAAGCTCATGGGCCGCCGCTGCCGCGAGACCATCGAGTGCGGAGAGTTTTTGCTCGCGGGCCAGGCGCAATTCGGTTGCGGTCAGCGCGTCGAGCATCAGCCGGTTTTCCTGGGTTGTCCGCCAGGCATAGGCCGCCATGAAGATGATGCAGGAGACGAGCGCCGTCCACTCGCCGAGCAGAAAGGGGAACGGCAAAGGTGGGATCATGCCCGGCGCCCATGGCAAAGGCAGGTAAAAGCGCGTCAGGAACGTAACGCAGATTACAGCCAGCGTGCAGAGCACCGCCGTCATGCGCAGCGGCTGTGTCGAGGCGGAGATGGCCGCGGGCACCACAATCAGCAGCGCGAACGGATTCTGCAGGCCGCCTGTCAAGGCAAGCAGCGCCGTGAGCTGCAGGAGATCATAGCCAAGCATCAATCCCGCATAGAAGCTCTGCAGACGTTTGCTGGGGGGAAATCGCGTCTGCATCACGAAATTGAGCAGGGCCGACAGGCCGATCACGACGAGACAGGCGAGCAGCGGCAGATCGAACCCGAACCCGAAATGCACGAGCAGTACGGTGATGAGCTGGCCGACTACGGCCACCCAGCGCAGCCTGACCAGAGTTTGCAGCCGCAGGCGGCTTTCCCCCGGGTCCCCGCGGTCTATACTCGCCGCTCGCCTGGTGACGCCTTGCGTCCCGTGCAGCCATGGCAGAGATGCCGCGCTGCGGGGTTCAACATGTGTCATCGCGTGCCTATCTTATGGGCATTGCCCTCAAATACCGATGCTTGCCGGCAATCCGCCGGTTCCTCACCCATGCAGCGCATGACCCGGCCTGATTTCAATGTCTGACACTCGCCTACCGCCTACTACCCGCAAGACAGAAGCCGCAGCCCCCATAGCCGTCAAGGACTTGATAAAGCGCTATGATCAGGTGACGGCGGTCGATCGCGTCAGCTTCACCATCGCCAGGGGCTCGCGCACGGCGCTCCTCGGCGGCAATGGGGCAGGCAAAACCACCACTATCGCCATGTTGCTTGGGCTGGTGCTGCCGACATCGGGCGAGATCAAGGTGTTCGGCGAGGACATCACACGCCATCGCTACCGCGTGCTGCACAGGATGAACTTCATCAGTCCCTATGTAAACCTGCCGATGCGGCTCACTCTGCGCCAAAATCTGGAAACCTTCGCCAATCTCTACGGTGTGCGGGATCCGTCTGCACGCATTGCCGACATTGCCGGCGAATTACGGCTCGACGAGCTGCTCGATCGCCCCGCCGGAACGCTGTCTGCCGGCCAGAAAACCCGGGCGGCGCTTGCTAAAGCTCTGGTAAACGCGCCCGAGCTGTTGCTGCTGGACGAGCCGACCGCCTCGCTGGACCCCGACACCGCCGACTGGGTGCGCAGCAAGCTGCAGGACTACCAGGCCGCGCGCAGCGCCACGCTGCTCATCGCCTCACACAACATGCTCGAGGTGGAGCGTCTCGCCGATCGCGTCCTCATGCTCGACAACGGCCAGATCGTCGAGGATGGAACGCCTGCCGAGCTGATCAGCCGCTACGGCCGTAAGACCCTCGAAGAGGTGTTCCTGGATATTGCCCGCGGTCGCCAGCACAAGGGCAATGGGAGAGATCGGCCGGAGAGCGCCGAATTGCGAGGAGCTCGCGATGCTACATGAGGCTGTCCTCGAGGTCAGCGGCCCTGCGGCAGCGGCCCGGCGCGTCACCGCAATGGTGAAGCGCTATGCCTATCTGATCA
>Ga0081540_1004653_pt1 | contig 10384 bp, 7 predicted proteins | sample TabmetS2T1R1_FD_71024 | JGI IMG/M metagenome (GOLD analysis project Ga0081540, IMG submission 71024) | Tabebuia heterophylla rhizosphere microbial communities from the University of Puerto Rico - S2T1R1 | ecosystem: Host-associated > Plants > Roots > Rhizosphere ... | reverse complement strand
ATCGCTCTGATCGCTGCGATACATTTGCGGGTGCTGCTGCCGGCGGAACTCGAGAACTGGACCATCGACGTCTTCGGCTTCATTCCGAAGCGCTACGATTCCACGCTGCTCAAGATCACCTTTCCGGGCGGGGCCGGCGCCAAGGTCTGGACCTTCGTCACCTATTCGCTGCTGCACGCCAATCTCAGCCATATCGGCTTCAACGTGCTGTGGCTGTTGCCGTTCGGCAGCGCGCTGGCGCGCCGCTTCGGCCCGGTCAGGTTCTTCGTGTTCATGGCGGTGACGGCCGCGGCCGGCGCGCTGGCGCATCTCGTCACCCATGAGCATGCGATCGCACCGATGATCGGCGCCTCGGCGTCGGTGTCCGCCACCATGGCGGCCGCCATACGCTTCGCCTTCGTGCAGGGTAGCTTTCTTTCGTTCAGCCGGGGCGACGCGGATGCGGCGGCGAAGGTTCCGGCACTGTCGCTTGGGCGCGCTCTGCGCAACACGCGGGTGCTGACGTTTCTGGCGGTCTGGTTCGGCGTCAACATCATCTTCGGCATCGGATCGATTGCGATCGGCGCCGACGGCGCCAGTGTCGCCTGGCAGGCGCATATCGGCGGATTTCTTGCCGGCCTGATGTTGTTCTCGCTGTTCGATCCGGTGCCGCGAACGACGTCGCATGCTGCAGATGCGTCATCGCCGGACGGATCAGGCCGCGTCTGATCGCCGCTTGCGGCGCGCGGCGATTTCATCCATCATCCCTGTTGTTGTAGCGTTATATTAAAGCCTGCTGCCGTGCACGACAGCCGAGCTTGTTGGCCGCGCCCGAAACGAAACCGGCGCGGAACTGTTGATTGAAGACTCGCGAACAAGTCGGGCTCTCGGGGGCGCGAACGGATTCAGGAGGCGACAATGACGGTACGTGCAATTCTCGATACCAAGGGCCATCAGATCCTGAGCGTCGAGCCGGACGTCAAGCTTTCGGCTGCGATCAAGCTGCTGGGCGACCGCAAGATCGGCGCCGTGCTGGTGATGAACAGCGGCCGGGTCGAGGGCATCCTTTCCGAGCGCGACATCGTGCGCGTGCTCGGAGAGCGCGGCGCCAGGGTGCTCGAAGAGCCCGTCAGCGCCGTCATGACGCGCAAGGTCGTCAGTTGCCGGCAGTCCGACACGGTGGCCGGCATCATGGAGATGATGACGCTCGGAAAATTCCGGCATCTGCCGGTTATCGAAGAGGGCGCCGTCGTCGGCCTGATCTCGATCGGCGACATCGTCAAGTGGCGCGTCCGGGAATACGAGAACGAACAGGAAGCGCTGCGCGATTACATCAAGACGGCGTAATGCGGCCCAGCTATTCCTTGCCCGGCTTTTCAGCTTCGCTCGCCGACGGGGAGAGGGTGTGGATCGTCTCCTGGATCGATTCGATCGCGCGTTCGGCTGAGCGCGCGCCGTGAGCGATCAGCTCGTCGGCGCGGTGAAAATCGAACAAGCCGACCTTCCCGACGCGGGGCGAGATCAACAGGTCGGGCGGATCGCCGGCAAGCCGCGCGCGAGTGATGCGGTCCTGCATGATGTTGAAGGCATCCACCATCACGGTGGAGATGCCGGGCCGGCCGACGGTGCCGAAGAACTCGCGCTTCACCGTGCGCTCAGCGGAAAAGAATTTGCCGATGCCGCGCTTGCGCGGCTCGGGTTCCGGCGCCACGTCCGGCGTCGCCGCGGCCGGAGCGCCGGCCGTCGGCCCATGGGCGTAGATCGTCGTGGAATGCGCGAAGACGTCGCTCGAAAGATTGGCGGCGATGACGATTTCAGCGCCCATGGCGCGCGCCGCGGACACCGGCACCGGATTGACCAGCGCGCCGTCGACCAGCCAGCGGTCGCCGACCAGCACCGGCGAGAATATTCCGGGCAGCGCGTAGGAAGCGCGCATCGCGTCCACCGTCGGGCCATGGGTCAGCCAGATCTCGTGGCCGGTGCGCACCTCGGTCGCTACCGTCGCAAATTTCATCGGCAGGTCCTCGATCAGGCTCTGGCCCAGCGCGGTCTCGAGTTCGGCCGCCAGCTTGGCGCCGCCGATCAGGCCCGAGCCGTTGAGGCGGATGTCGAGGTAGGAGAGGATGTTGCGCGGCTGCAGGCTGCGCGCCCATTCCTCCACCTTGTCGAGATGCCCGGCGGCATAGGCGCCGCCGATGACGGCGCCGATCGACGTTCCGACCACGACGTTCGGGATGATTCCATGCGCTGCCAGCGTCCGGATGATTCCGATATGGGCAAAGCCGCGCGCGGCGCCCCCGCCCAATGCCAGCCCGATCACCGGACGGCGGATACTGCCCAGCCCTACCTTGTCGCGGCCATCGGAGCCTTTTTGGCCGCGGCCCATCCAGCTATCCAACACTCTCAAACTCTCCTGCGGCCTCGACAATATTCTCCGCCGCGCGGCCGCGCCAGAACCGTCCGTTCCAAGCCGTCCCCATGGTTTATGTGCATGGTTTATGCCCGGCGAAAGCGGCCTCGGCAGGGCACTGACTGAACCGTGACCGCTCGACTAACATTGGGTGCCGCTGTGAGTTCCAACACCCCCGGAGCCCCGACCCCTGTAACGGAGGCTTGAATTTGCCGCGTTTTCGGTGAAAAGCATGGCCATGACTTCGGGCGGCAACGGTATCGGCGGATTCGGGTGGGGCTGGCCCTTCCCAGTGCTGGCGCTCGCATTGGTGCTGGTTTCGCTGCTGCCGGTTCCAGGCTCGGCCCAGATGTTCTCGGATCGTCCGCCGCCGGTGCCGCCAGCGGCGGTTCCCGATGCCCCAAGCGGTCCTGCGATGAATCTGGCGCCTCCCTCCGGGCCGGGGGCGATGCCGAATCTGCCTGCGCCGCTGACCCAGCCGACCATCCTGCAGCCCTCGACCGCGACGATTCCACCGGTGATATCGCCGCCTGTCCCTGCGGCCCCGGCGCAGGGGGTGCTGTCGCTGACGGCGCGCTACGGCAAGGATCTGCCGGTCATCAATGGCGGCCTGGTATGGCGGGTGTTCGCCGACAAGCCCGACGATACCGGCACCTTCAAGCTGATCCGCGAGGAGCGCGGCGCCACCCCCAATATCGTGCTGCCGCCCGGCAACTACGTCGTCCACGTGGCGCTTGGCCTGGTCAGCGCGGTGCGGGCGATCAGTTTGAAGGCGGAAACGGATCGTGAGTCCTTCGTGCTTCCGGCGGGCGGGCTGCGCATCGAAGGCCGCGTCGGCACCAGCAAGATTCCGCCGAACCAGATCTCGTTCGCGCTCTACAAGGGCAGCCAGTTCGAGGGCGGCGCCGAGCGCAGCCCGCCGCTGCTTCCGAACGTCGCAGCGACCGACGTCGCTTTGCTGCCGGAGGGCACGTACTACATCATCTCCAACTACGGCGACGCCAACTCGGTAGTGCGCTCCGACATCCGCGTCCAGGCCGGCAAGCTCACCGACGTAACCGTCAGTCACCGCGCCGCGGTGATTACGCTCAAACTGGTCGGCGACCGCGGCGGCGAAGCGCTCGCCAACACCGCATGGTCGGTGATCACGCCGGGCGGCGACGTCATCAAGGAATCGATCGGCGCGTTCCCGCGCGTGGTGCTGTCGGAAGGCGAATACCGCGCCATCGCCAAGAACGAAGGCAAGGTGTTCGAGCGTCCTTTCAACGTGGTCAACGGCGTCGACGGCGAAGTGGAAGTCATAGCGCGGTAACGTGCTTTTCCGGCGTGGATCCGGTTCGCGTCCTGCGACGCAGCGCGCAACAATTCAACCCGATTGCTGACTGTCATGGTCTCTAACGCGCACTAACCATCACGCGACTTTAAACTGTCATAATTGCCGCATCCGCGTACCGTCGCCACAATTTTTACACGGCCTTAAACCCGCCCGCATTGGATGCCGCGCAATCGAACGTTTGCAATGCGGGATGGGGTAATGATTGCGGCCAAAAAAACGCCGAAAGAAGCGTCGGAAAAATTCAACACGGAGATGTTCGCCGATATCCCGGTTTTGCAACGCAAGTGGCAGGCTGCGCGACGTCCCGGCGAATCCTTGCCTCGATACGAAGACGTCATGCTCGGCAGTCTCGGCCGCCTCGCGGACCATATCGCGCTGCTCAGGGAAATCGATGGATCGCACGTCGTATCGCACACCGGTCGCTACGTTCAGCAATGGCTGAACGACGACCGCTGGAATCTGCCGCTGGCCGCACTGCCGCCGGACTGCGCGACGGCGCTTGGCGAGGCGACGGCCAATGCGCTCGCCAACCGCCGTCCCTATCACGCATCGGCGCATTGCGTGCGGGACGGGCTGGTGCGGATCTACGACGTGCTGGCAATGCCGACGTCGGCGCGCTGGGGCGGCACGCTGGTCGGGATTTACGTCAACGAGCGCGACGCGCAGTTCAACCTGCTGGACACGATCTTCTCCGCCACCGACGAGGGTGTGCTGTCGCTGGCCGCCATTCGCGACGCCCGCGGCCAGCCGTTCGATTTCCAGATCGTCCATCTCAATCAGGGCGCGGCGCAGCTGTTCCGGCAGTCGCCGGCTGAACTGATGTGGCGTCGGCTCGGGGCAGGGGGAAACCCGCTGTGCAAGCCGGACGTGATCCAGCGTCTTCGCGCCATCGTCGCCGGCGGCAATGGCGGTCAGATCGAGATCGACAGCGATGACCGCTGTCTGCGGCTGGGCGTCACGGCGTTCGGCGACATGCTTTCGCTGACGGTCTCCGATGTCACCGCGCTGAAGCGAAGCGAGGTCTCGTTCCGCCTCCTGTTCGACAACAATCCGATGCCGATGTGGGTGTTCGATGCGGAGACGACCAAATTCCTCGGCGTCAACGACGCGGCCGTGCAGCACTACGGCTACGCCCGGGAAACGTTCCTGGGCATGGAGCTTCGGCAGATCTGGCCGGAGGACGAATGGGCAACCCACAGCCAGGCGCTGCAGCAGCTCGGCGACGTCTATAATTCGAGCCGCGACTGGCGGCATCTCAAGGCCGATGGCAGCGAAATCCACGTGCTGACATTCGGACGGCGCGTCGCCTTCGACGGGCGTGACGGCTATCTGGTGGCCGTGGTCGATATCACCGAGCGTCGCGAGGCGGAGGCGCGGATCGCGCATATGGCCCACCATGACGGCCTGACCAATCTGGCGAACCGCGACTTCTACCAGGAACGGCTTCGCCAGGCGCTGGAACGCAACGGTCGCGTGGCTGTCATGTGCGTCGACCTCGACCTGTTCAAGAACGTAAACGATTCATTCGGGCATCCGATGGGCGATCGCCTGCTGAAGGCGGTGGCCGAGCGGTTGCGATCCGAAGTGCGCGGCGACAACTTCGTTGCCCGGCTTGGCGGCGATGAATTCGCGATCGTGCTGGCGTCGGATGTCTCGCCGAAGCAGGCCAGCGCCTTTGCCGAACGGCTGATCGGCGTGCTGAGCGCCCGCTACGACATTGACGGCGCCGAAATCGTCGTTGGCGCCAGCGTCGGCATCGCGATGTCGCCAGGCGACGGGGCGACGAGCGAGGAATTGCTGCGCAATGCCGACATGGCGCTGTACCGGGCGAAGTCGGATGGCGGCGGCGTCCATCGCTTCTTCGAATCCGAGATGGACCGTCAGGCGCAAAAGCGCCGCGACCTCGAGCGCGACCTGCGCCGGGCCTTCGCCAATGGCGAGTTCGAATTGCACTATCAGCCGCTGGTCGGGATTTCCGCCGACCGGATCAGCGGGTTCGAGTCGTTGTTGCGCTGGCGCAATCCGGAAAAGGGCATGATCTCGCCGGCCGAGTTCATCCCGATAGCCGAGGACATCGGATTGATCGTTCAACTCGGCGAATGGGTGCTGCGCGAAGCCTGCGCGGAGGCCATGAACTGGCCCGAGGACGTCAAGGTTGCGGTCAACCTGTCGCCGGTGCAGTTTCGCAGCCGCAACCTGGTGCAGGCGGTGGTGTCGGCGCTGGCGCATTCGGGCCTGTCGCCGCGGCGGCTCGAGCTCGAAATCACCGAATCGGTTTTCCTGGCCGAGAGCGAGACCAACCTTGCGATCCTGCATCAGCTCCGCGAGCTTGGCGTCAGCATCTCCCTGGATGATTTCGGCACCGGCTATTCCAGCCTGAGTTATCTGCGAAGCTTTCCGTTCGACAAGATCAAGATCGACCGCTCGTTCGTGAAGGGCATCGCGGAGCGGACCGATTGCGTCGCCATCGTGCGGGCGATCTCGGGTCTCGGCCGCAGCCTGAACATGACGACCACGGCCGAAGGCGTCGAGACCGTCGACCAGCTCGACTGGCTGCGCGCGGAAGGCTGCAACGAGGTGCAGGGCTTTCTGTTCAGCGCGGCGAGGCCGGCGCCGGATATCGCGGAATTGCTGGCTCGTTTTGGTGCGCAAGTTTCGCAGGCGGCGTAAGTCGTCGCGGGTTCAGACAAGGCTGGGCTAAACCTGCGTGTAGAACAGCACAGCTCTTGCTATTCGGCTGACTAGGTCGCAACGCACCGAAGCACGGCTTCGGCCTCGTTGGTCGCGGTTTCCGCATGGGCCATCTTTGCCTGATGCTCGACGTTGCAAAGCTGCGTCGGCTCGTCGCAGTATTGCTGATCATTTAATGAGCGTCGTATCGCCTCACTCTCGCCGACGAGAGCCTCAGTCTCGTCAACCAGACAGCTTACGTGTCTCACACCGAGATCTGGTCTACATCAACAGCGAGGAGATACCATGGCGTACGATTTCAGCCTCGAGGGCGCAAAATGGGGGTCACCCGAACTGGGCACTGCGGGTGGGACGGTCACCTGGGCCGTTGATCAAAGTATCTCCCAGGCAGACTTGCAATCCATCAATGCTGCATTCGCCGAATGGTCCAAGGTTGCCAATATTCAATTCCAGGAAGTCTCGTCCACTGCCGTTGCTGACATCGATTTTTCAAACAGTGCGATCGATGGCGCCGGCAAGGTCCTGGGGGTCACGGGCTTCAGTTTTTCAGGGGGCCAACTTCAGAGTGCGGACGTCCAATTCGATAGTGGCGACAATCTGAGCGGCGCGGAATTGACCCTCGTCGCGACCCACGAGATCGGGCATGCGATTGGACTGGATCACTTCAACGACGCTCCCGCGGTGATGAACTCAACCGCCAATTTCTCGCTAACCGGTTTGGCACAATCCGACATCGACGGCATTCTGGCGCTTTATGGCGCCAGCACCACCGACACGTCGGATGCGGGCACGGGGACCACGCCGCCGGACACCGCCACCGGCGATACCGGAACGACGCCTGACATGCCGACAACGCCGACCGCAGGTGCGGGCGATGGCGGAGCCGGCGGCTGTGGCGGAACCCAGACGGCTGCGGGCGATGGCGCCACCGGCGCCGGTGCAGATGCCGGCACGAGCAATGGCGGCGCGCACCATAGCTTCGGCGGTGATCCTGGCGGCCGCTTCGCCGATCTCGCATCCCTGCTGCATTCAATCCAGGGTGACCACAGCGATGCAGCCGCCGCATCGGGCGCTGATTTGCATGGTGCGCCGCTCGCCGAACTAAGCAACGTGGCGCACCAGCATCTCAACCATCATCTGTGGGGTTGATCGTGCGCGCGATGGTCGTCATGTCGTAACGACGCGACAATGCTCGGCACAGGAAGAGAGTTCTGTGCCGGGCAGCGTCGTTGAATGACGATGAAGAGATCTGTCTAAAGTCGCAAACAGCTGATGTGACGAACCCAAGTCTAAAACCGCGTCACGATGTCTGACAGCGCCGGGCGCGGGCGGTCTTCGGCGGGCTTTGACGGCGTGCCGATATGGATGAAGCCGGCGAGCTTTTCGTCCGGTTTCAGTCCGAGCCCGTCCAGCACGTCGCGGTCGAAAGCGAACCAGCCGGTGAGCCAGTTGGCGCCATAGCCGAGCGCGGTGGCCGCGGTGACGATGTTCATCGCGCTGGCGCCGGCGGACAGTTCCTGCTCCCATGCCGGCACCTTGGGATGCGGCCTGGTGAAGCTGACCACGGCGATCACCAGCGGTGCATCCATCAACCGGGTCTTCTCGATCTCGACATCGGCTGTCGGGGCGGAGGGATTTTTCCTGGCGAATACCCGCGCGATGACGTCGCCGGCGCGGGCGCGGGCATCGCCCTCGAACACGATGAAACGCCAGGGCACCAGCTTGCCGTGATCGGGCACCCGCGCGCCGATGGTCAGGATGGTATCGAGTTCGCTGGCCGTGGGACCGGGGCCGCTCATCTCGCGGGGCTTGACCGAGCGTCGGATCTTCAGGAGTTCGATGGCGTCAGGCATTGAGGACCGAAAAGTTGGTGTTTCGATGCAGATATCTGCATCCGCGAGCCGATAGCAAGACGGCCGCCCTTATTAGCATTCCAAACTGCGTGGATCCTGCCATTTTGATCCCGCGCAAAGATCGCCACGGCACGGCCGGTTATTTTGACCTAAATCGCCGTCCTTTCGGAGGTCCCGCCATGGCGAAACCGGAAAAGATCGAACTGAACATCGTGCGTCTGTCGGCCGAGATGACTGCGCGTGTCGATACCTGGGCGGCCGCCCATAAGGTCGATCGTGCGGAAGCCATCCAGCGCCTGATCAAACTGGGGCTCAAACCGGAGGCGGAGGCGGTTGCGGCGTCGCGCCGCCGCCGCGACGATCTCGCCATCGAGGCGCTGGCGGCGAGCCGGATCGACGCGTTGATCGATCCCGGCACGCCGCTGGAGGAACGCGAGCGGCGCATTCACCGGCTGACCGAAGGCCCGCCGGAATTTGTCAGGCTGCGCATCGATCTGCCGGGGCGGGGCGCGCCCTAGGCAACCTCGCGTGCCCGCTTCACGTCCGGCGGCGTCGCTTCCTCGACCAGCGCGGCGATCGCCTCGTCGGTCGGCATCACGGTCTGGCGTTCGCTGCCGAGGCGGCGGATGGAGACCGAGTGCGTTTCGGCTTCCTTCTTGCCGACGACGAGAAGGGCAGGGATCTTCGCCAGCGAGTGCTCGCGGACCTTGTAGTTGATCTTCTCGTTGCGCAGGTCGATCTCGACGCGAAGGCCGGCACGCCGCGCGGCGGCGGCGACCACCTTGGCGTACTCGTCGCCCTCGGAGGTGATGGTCGTGACCATGACCTGAGTCGGCGCCAGCCAGAGCGGGAAATTGCCGGCAAAATGCTCGATCAGGATACCGATGAAGCGCTCCATCGACCCGCAGATCGCACGATGCACCATGACCGGGGCCTTCTTCGAGCCGTCGGCGTCGATGTAGAACGCGCCGAAACGTTCCGGCAGGTTGAAGTCGACCTGCGTGGTGCCGCACTGCCAGTCGCGGCCGATGGCGTCGCGCAGCACATATTCGAACTTCGGCCCGTAGAACGCGCCCTCACCCGGATTGATCGCGGTCTTGATCTTCTGGTTGTGCCCCTGCCTCGCGATCCGTTCGAGCACGTCGCGCATGATCGCTTCGGCGTGGTCCCAGGCCGCGTCGGAGCCGACGCGCTGTTCAGGCCGCGTCGATAGCTTGACCGTCAATTCGCCCGTGAAGCCGAAGTCGGTATAGGTGGAGAGGATCAGCTCGTTGATCTTCAGGCACTCGTCCGCCATCTGCTCTTCGGTGCAGAACACATGGGCGTCGTCCTGCGTGAACGCGCGCACGCGCAAGAGCCCGTGCAGCGCGCCTGACGGCTCGTAACGGTGCACGACGCCGAACTCTGCCAGACGCAGCGGCAGCTCGCGGTACGACCGCAGGCCGTGCTTGAAGATCTGGATGTGACCGGGGCAGTTCATCGGCTTGATGACGAACTCGCGCTCGTCCTCGGTCACGGTGGTGAACATGTTCTCGCGGAACCACTCCCAGTGGCCCGAGGTCTCCCACATCGACTTGTCGAGGATCTGCGGCGCGTTCACCTCGTGGTAGCCGGCCGCGTTCTGCCGCCGGCGCACGTAGTTGATGAGGTTCTGAAACAGCTCCCAGCCCTTGGGGTGCCAGAACACCACGCCCGGCCCCTCCTCCTGGAAGTGGAAGAGGTCCATCTCGCGCCCGAGCTTCCTGTGGTCGCGCTTCTCGGCCTCCTCGAGCATCTTGAGGTAGGCCGCCAGCTCGGCTTCGGTCGCCCAGGCGGTGCCGTACACGCGCTGCAGCTGCGCGTTGTTGTGGTCGCCGCGCCAGTAGGAGCCCGCGAACTTGGTGAGCTTGAAGGCCTTGCCGATCTGGCCCGTGGAGGTCATGTGCGGGCCGCGGCAGAGATCGAGCCATTCGCCCTGCTTGTAGATCTTCAGATCCTCGCCCGGCGGAATAGCGTCGACCAGCTCGACCTTGAACAGCTCGCCCTTCTTGCGGAAGAACTCCTTGGCCTGCTCGCGGCCCCAGAGCTCCTTGGTGAAGGGCGCGTTGCGGGCGATGATCTCGTGCATCTTCGCTT
>Ga0081540_1004652_pt1 | contig 10384 bp, 8 predicted proteins | sample TabmetS2T1R1_FD_71024 | JGI IMG/M metagenome (GOLD analysis project Ga0081540, IMG submission 71024) | Tabebuia heterophylla rhizosphere microbial communities from the University of Puerto Rico - S2T1R1 | ecosystem: Host-associated > Plants > Roots > Rhizosphere ... | reverse complement strand
GTTGATATTGCACGGCCCATGGCCCGCGCTCCGCCCGGTGCGCGGCATTGCCGCTGAAACCGACGGCGAGGACTTCGCGCTCTCGGGAAGCCGCCTGTACTTCGTCGATCACGGGACGTTGCGGACGATGAGTCTCCCCGACGGCGAGCCCGCCGACGTCATCGCGCAACGCGTGCCGAGCGGCAGCGGGCCGAGCCTTGCCGCATCGTCCGACGGCGCACTCGCAGTCGTCACGCTCGTCTCGCTGAGCATCGACCTCATGATCGCCGACGGCATGCCGCGCGCGAGATGAGCCTCGTGACGGACGCGATGTCGCCGGTGCTCGCCGCTAGCCCGTCGCCGATTTCGCCGGCCGCAGCGATTCGTTGATCGCGTCCGCAACGCGCCGCTGCTCGGCCTTGAGCTTCGCCGGCATGCGCGCGCCGAACGAGTCGAGGTACTTGCCGATGTCGGCGATCTCGTTGCGCCAGCCTTCGGGATCGACGTCGAGCAGCGCGCCGAGTGCGCGGTCGTCGAGGCGCAGGCCGTCGACGCGCAGGTCGCGCTTGCGCGGCACGTAGCCGATCGGCGTCTCGAGCGCGTCCGTCGCGCCGTCGCAGCGGCCGATGATCCATTCGAGCACGCGCAGGTTCTCGCCGTAGCCCGGCCACAGGAACTTGCCGTCGGCGCCCTTGCGGAACCAGTTGACGTGGAAGATCTTCGGCAGCCTTGCGCCGGGCTTGTCGAACGAGAGCCAGTGCGCGAAGTAGTCGGCGTAGTTGTAGCCGCAGAACGGCTTCATCGCCATCGAGTCGCGACGCAGCACGCCGACGGCGCCGGTCGCCGCGGCGGTCGTTTCCGAGCCCATCGACGCGCCGACCAGCACGCCGTGCTTCCAGTCACGCGATTCGAACACGAGCGGAACGAGCGACGGCCGGCGGCCGCCGAAGATGATCGCGGAGATCGGCACGCCCTTCGCGTCCTCGGCGTGCGGCGACCAGCTCGGGCACTGCTTCGCCGAGACCGTGAAGCGCGAATTCGGATGCGCGGCGGGCCCGTTCTTCGCGTCGTGCGCGCGGCCCTGCCAGTCGGTTACCGGCGCGCCGGGCAGGCCTTCCCACCACGGCTGGTTGTCTTCGGTCACCGCGACGTTCGTGAAGATCGCATCGTGGCCGGTCGTCGCGAGCGCGTTCGGATTCGTCGCCGCGCTGGTGCCCGGCGCGACGCCGAAGTAGCCGGCCTCGGGATTGATCGCCCAGAGGCGGCCGTCGGGTCCCGGTGTCATCCAGCAGATGTCGTCGCCGACGGTCCAGACCTTCCAGCCGACTTCGCGATAGCTTTCCGGCGGAATCAGCATCGCGAGATTCGTCTTGCCGCACGCCGACGGAAACGCCGCGGCGACGTAGTGCGTCTCGCCCTGCGGATTCTCGATGCCGACGATGAGCATGTGCTCGGCGAGCCAGCCCTCCGAGCGCGCCTGCCAGCTCGCGATGCGCAGCGCATGGCATTTCTTGCCGAGCAGCGCATTGCCGCCGTAGCCGGAGCCGATCGACTTGATCGTGAGCTCCTCGGGGAAGTGCATGATGAAGCGCTTCTCGGGATCGAGCTCGCCGATCGAGTGCAGGCCTTTGACGAACGCGTCTTCCCGCTCGCCGCGAGCGGCTCGCTCGGCGCCTTCGCGCTCGATGCGCGCGAGCGCCGCGGCGCCCATGCGCGTCATGATGCGCATGTTCGCGACGACGTACGGCGAATCGGTGATCTCGACGCCGCAGCGCGCGATTGGCGAATCGATCGGGCCCATGCAGTAAGGGATCACGTACATCGTGCGGCCGCGCATCGCGCCGTCGAACAGCGCGTCGACCTTGGCGTGCGCCGCGGCCGGGTCCATCCAGTTGTTGTTCGGGCCGGCGTCGTCCTGGTCCTTCGTGCAGACGTAGGTCAGGTGCTCGACGCGCGCCACGTCGGACGGGTTCGAGCGATGCAGCCAGCAGTTCGGGTGGGTTTCGTCGTTCAGCGCGATCAGCGTGCCGTCGCGCTGCATGAGCTCGATGAGCTTTTCGTTTTCCTCGTCGGAGCCGTCGCACCAGTGCACGGCGTCCGGCTGGGTAAGTCGGGCGACCTCGTCGACCCATCGGTTCAACGCTTGGAGTTTGCTGGACATTTTTGACGGAGGCGGCGCTTCGGCAGCGCCTCGGAGGCGAAGGGATGACCCGACGTTAGCGGCGCCGGGTGACCATTGCAAGGCGGCCCGCCGCAAGGCGCCGGCTGCCTTCAGGCCGGGATCAGCGTCGCGATCACGTGGTCGACGTAAGCCTCGAATTCGTCGTGGCTGAGCCGCGGCAGGCCCATTTGCAAAGTGAGCTGCAGGAAGCCCGTATAGGCTGAATAAGCGAGGCGGGCGCGGTGCTGGGCGGCGAGGCGATCGAGGCCGGCCTGGCGGTACGCCCGCATCAGCACGTCGAGGCGCCGCTGCGAGACGCGCGTCATGACCGGCCGCACCAGCGGGTGATCGAGCGACTGCATCAGCGCCGCGTAGATCACGTGCGACTGCATCTCGCGGCTGACGCGGCGGAACAGCTCGCGCAGGCGCTCGCGGGGATCGGCGATCGGCTCGATCGGCGCCATGACTTCGTCTTCGTCGAGCCGCTCCCAGCGTTCGAGCGCGGCCTTGATCAGCGCCTCGCGCGTCGGGAAGTGCCAGTAGAAGCTGCCCTTGGTGACGCCGAGCCGCCGCGCGAGCGATTCGACGGCGACGGCGCCGAGGCCGCTTTCGGCGAGCGAGTCGAGCGCGGCCTGCTCCCAGTCCGCAGCCGAGAGCCGGCCTTTCGGTTCGAGCTTGGCGGCAGCGGCGACCATTCGCGGAGTCTGCCTTAACGATTCGTATTTTTGAAGCATGGTGTCGGGTATTTACAATCCACTCAATGAGATAGAACCCATACTGCGGCGTATTGATTTTGTTGCTGAGCCATACCATACTCGACCGTATGGCCTGCGTCGTCCCGCCATCGCCGTCCTCCGGCATCGAGCGTTTCGAAGCGCCCGATGGCCTCGGCCTCGTCGTCGAGACATTCGGCGCCGCCGGTCATCCGGGCCTCGTTTTCGCGCACGGCTTCGGACAGACGCGACAGGCCTGGACCGCCAGCGCATCGGTCCTGGCCGCTCGCGGCTGGCGCTGCGTCGGCTACGACGCACGCGGTCACGGCGACAGCGACTGGCGCCGCGACGACGGCGCGCCGTACGGCTGGCCGCAGATGGTCGACGACCTCGTCGCGGTGACGCGGACGTTCCGCTCGCCGCCCGTGCTCGTCGGCGCGTCGATGGGCGGCCTCGTCGGACTCGCCGCCGAAGCAGCGCACGCGCCGCTGTTCGGCGCGCTCGTGCTGGTCGACGTGACGCCGCGCTGGGAACCCGAGGGCGTCGACCGCATTCTGAATTTCATGCGCGCGCATCCCGACGGATTCGAGTCGCTCGAGGAAGCCGGCCGGGCGATCGCGGCGCACCTGCCGCATCGCCGGGAGCAGAAGCGGCCCGAGCGGTTGCGCGCGCTCCTGGCCGATCACGGCGACGGCCGCCTGCGCTGGCACTGGGATCCGCGCTTGCTCGACGAGATCGCTCGCGACAGCACCGCGCATCAGCCGCTGCTCGTCGACGCCGCGCGCCGCATCCGCATTCCGACGCTCCTGATCAGCGGCGGCGAGAGCGACATCGTGTCCCGCGCGACGATCGACGAGTTCCTCGCGCTCGTGCCGCACGCCCGTCACGTTACGCTGCCCGCGGCGACGCATATGATCGTCGGCGACGACAACGCGGCATTCACCCGTCACGTCGTTGAATTCCTCGAGACGCTGCAGCAGCAGGAGTCCCTGTCATGAGCCCGTTCGCTCCGGTCCTCGCCGGCCTCGCCGTTTCGCTCGCGGCAGCGTATTTCCGCGTCGGCCTTCGCGCCTGGACGATCGCCGCAGCAGCAGCGATCGTCGCGGCCGGCGTCGTCGCGGACTCTTCGACGGCGGCGATCGCGATCCCGCTCGTCGTCTTCGCGCTGATCGCGGTGCCGCTCAACGTGCCCGGGCTCCGGCGCCGCAAGCTCAGCGCGCCACTGCTTTCGATGTTCCAGAAGGTCACGCCGAAGCTCTCGGACACCGAGCAGATCGCGCTCGAAGCCGGCACGGTCGGTTTCGAGGGCGAGCTCTTCGCCGGCAAGCCGGACTGGTCCAAGCTGCTCGCGCAGCCGAAGCCCGAGCTTTCGATCGAGGAGCAGGCGTTCCTCGACGGCCCCGTCGAAGAATTGTGCCGCATGGTCGACGACTGGGAGATCACCCACGAGCGCGCCGATCTCACGCCCGAGATCTGGGACTTCCTCAAGAAGAAGAAATTCTTCGGCATGATCATCCCGAAGGAGTACGGCGGCCTCGGCTTTTCGGCGCTCGCGCACTCGGCGGTGCTGCAGAAGCTGGCGGGCCTTTCGACGACGCTGGTGTCGACGGTCGCGGTGCCGAACTCGCTCGGTCCCGGCGAGCTTCTCGTGCACTACGGCACGCAGGAGCAGAAGGACCATTACCTGCCGCGCCTCGCCGACGGCCGCGAGGTGCCGTGCTTTGCGCTGACGGGTCCGTACGCGGGCTCCGATGCGACATCGATTCCGGACTACGGCATCGTCTGCAAGGGCGAGTGGAACGGCGCCAACGTCGTCGGCGTGCGCCTCACGTTCGACAAGCGTTACATCACGCTCGCGCCGGTCGCGACGATCGTCGGGCTCGCGTTCCGCATGTACGATCCCGAGAAGATGCTCGGCGACGTCGAGGATCTCGGCATCACGCTCGCGCTCCTGCCGCGCGAGACGAAGGGCCTCGAGATCGGCCGCCGCCATTTCCCGCTCAACGTGCCGTTCCAGAACGGCCCCGTGCGCGGCAAGGACGTGTTCGTGCCGCTCTCTCAACTCATCGGCGGACCCGACATGGCCGGGCAGGGCTGGCGCATGCTGGTCGAGTGCCTTTCCGTCGGCCGCGCGATCTCGCTGCCGTCGAACACCGCGGGCGGCGCGCGCGCCGCCGTATTCGCGACCGGCGCGTACGCGCGCATCCGCAAGCAGTTCGGCCTTCCGATCGGCCGCTTCGAAGGCGTCGAGGAAGCGCTCGCGCGCATCGGCGGCTACGCGTACGCGATCACGGCGCTGTCGCGCGCGACGGCCGCCGCGGTCGATCGCGGCGAAAAGCCCGCGGTGCCGTCGGCGATTGCGAAGTACCACGCGACCGAGCTCGCACGCGAGATCGCCAGGGACGCGATGGACGTGCACGGCGGCAAGGGCGTGATCCTCGGCCCGTCGAACTGGATCGGCCGCGGCTGGCAGGGCGCGCCGATCGCGATCACGGTCGAGGGCGCGAACATCATGACGCGCAGCCTCATGATCTTCGGCCAGGGCGCGATCCGCTGCCATCCGTACGTGCTCAAGGAAATGCAGGCCACGCGCATCGCCGACTACGGCGAACGCCTCGCCGCGTTCGACGCCGCGTTGTTCGGCCACATCGGCTTCGCGATCTCGAACGCGGTCCGGAGCTTCGTGCTCGGCCTCGCGTTCGGCCGCATCGGCCGAGTGCCGGGCGATGCGTACACGCGCCGCTACTATCGCAAGTTGAATCGATACGCCGCCGCGCTCGCGCTCGTCGCCGACACCTCGATGCTCGTGCTCGGCGGCAAGCTCAAGTTCAAGGAAAAGCTTTCGGCGCGACTCGGCGACGTGCTCTCCAATCTCTACATCGCGAGCGCGATGCTGAAGCGCTACGAAGACATGGAGCGCCCGGCGACCGACCATCCGCTGCTCGCCTGGGCGTTCCACGACTCGGTCTGGCGCATGCAGATGGGCCTCGACGGCGTGCTGCGCAATTTCCCGGTGCGGCCCGTCGCGTGGCTGCTGCGCTTTCTCGTTTTTCCGTTCGGGCGGCGCGAAGTGCCGCCGTCGGATCGGCTCGGCCGTCGCGTCGCGGCATTGCTCACCGCGCCGAACGAAGCGCGCGACCGGCTCACGGCAGGCATCTTCCGCACGCCGGCGCCGAACAATCCGGTCGGCCGCATGAACGCGCTGCTGCCCGACGTCATCGCCGCGGAGCCGGTCGAACGCAAGTTCCTCAAGGCCGCGAAGGGCGGCGAGCTCAAGGGCTACGACTACGCGGCGCAGCTCGCCGACGCCGAGGCGAAAGGCGTGCTCAGCGGTGCGGAAGCCGCGCTGCTGCGCCGCGTGCGCGACGCGTCGTTCGAGTTCATCTCGGTCGATGATTTCGATGCGGCGGATCTCGCCGCGGGACGCCGATCGAAACCGACGCTGCGCTCGGTGGCGTGAACGCGATGGCGCTTGCATCGATGCGTCGCCATGCGTGGAACTTGCCTCAGCCGAACGCTTCGTCCGGCATGTCGAGCAGGCTCGCCGCGCCCGAGCGCATCGCAGCCGCATGCGCATGCCGGCGCGGCAGGATGCGCGCAAAGTAGAACCGCGCGGTGTGACGCTTGGCGTCGGCGAATGCGACCGGCCGCTTCGATGCGGCATCGACGCTCTTCGCCCAGAAATAGGCGAGGGCGACGTAACCCGAGAAAAAAAGATAATCGTACGCCGCGGCACCCATCTCCTCGGGATTCGTCGCGGAGCGTCGCGCGACGTCCATCGTGACGTCGCTCCATTCCTTCGCGGCGACGACGAGCGGACCGACGAATTCGCCGAGTGCCGGGTCGGTCGCGTGCTTCTCGCAGAACGCGCTGATCTCCTGCAGGAAGTGCTTCAAGCCCTCGCCCTGGAGCTGCAGCACCTTGCGGCCGAGCAGATCCAGCGCCTGGATCTGCGTGGTGCCTTCGTAGAGCGTCGTGATGCGCGCGTCGCGCGCGAACTGCTCCATGCCGTGCTCGACGATGTAGCCGTGGCCGCCGAAGATCTGCAGCGCGTGGTACGTGCACTCGACCGCGGTTTCGGTGAGGAGACCTTTCACGATCGGCGTCAGGAACGAGACGATCGCGTCGGCGCGCGCGCGCTCGGCATGATCGGGCGCGTGTTTGGCGAGGTCTTCGTGCGCGTACGCATACAGCGCGAGCAGGCGACAGCCTTCCGCGAACGCCTTCTGCGTCAGCAGCATGCGGCGGATGTCGGGATGCACGATGAGCGGATCGGCTGGCTGATCCGGAAACTTCGCCCCCGAGAGCGCGCGCATCTGCAGGCGCTCGCGCGCGTACGCGAGCGCGTTCTGGTACGCGCGCTCGGTGAGCGCGAGGCCCTGCAGCCCGACCGCGAGCCGCGCGGTGTTCATCATCGTAAACATCGCGTTGAGGCCGCGATGCGGATGGCCGATCAGCCAACCTTCGGCGCCGTCGAAGTTCATCGTGCAGGTCGCCGAGCCCTTGATGCCCATCTTGTGCTCGATCGCGCCGCAGGCGAGCGCGTTGCGCTCGCCGAGCTTGCCGTCGCGGCCGACCTTGAACTTCGGCACGATGAACAGCGAGATGCCCTTGACGCCGGGCGGGGCGTCCGGCAGCCGCGCGAGCACGAGATGCACGATGTTCTCGGTGAAGTCGTGCTCGCCCGCGGTGATGAAGATCTTCGTGCCGCTGATGCGATAGCCGCCGTCGGCGGCCGGCTCGGCCTTCGTCTTGAGCAGGCCGAGATCGGTTCCGCAATGCGGCTCGGTGAGACACATCGTGCCGGTCCAGCGGCCGGCGACGATCGGTTTCAGGAATGCTTCGCGCTGCCAGTCCTCGCCGTGCTGCAGCAGCGCTTCGGTCGCGCCGTGCGAGAGCAGCGGATAGTTGCCCCACGAAAGATTCGCCGAATCGAGCATTTCCTTGACGGCCGCGCCGAGCACCAGCGGCATGTCCTGACCACCGAACTCCGCCGGCGCGGTCAAGCCGGGCCAGCCGTTCTCAACGTACTGCGCGTAGGCCTTCCTGAATCCGGCCGGCGTCTGCACGCTCGAAGTCGCCGCGTCGAAGCGGCAGCCTTCCTGATCGCCGGTCTGGTTCAGCGGCGCGAGCACCTGCTCGGTGAATTTCGCCGCTTCGTCGAGCACCGCGTCGACGACATCGCGCGTCGCGGCTTCATGGCCGGGCAGGCGCTGCAACAGAGCCTCGACACCGAGCACGTCGTACAGCGCGAATCGGATGTCCGCGAGCGGCGCGGCGTAACGGGCCACGACGCCGCTCAGCGCCAGGTGCCGGGGAGGCCCGGCGCGGGCGAAAGGCGGCTCGAACGGTCGAACTTGAAGTTCTCTTTCGGCTCGCTGGTGTCGATCGTGCCGGAGATGCGGTAGTCGACGTCGCCGGCGGGGAGCTGTGCGCTCGCATGCAGCGTCGCGTCGACGACGTCGACGCTGTTCGCCGGAATGTCGAGGTCGGGCGTGAGCTCGATCGTGCCGACGTCGGCGCCGGCGATGTGCAGCGTGCCGTGCAGCGCCGCGTAGTGCATCGGGATCGTCGAGTAGTTCTGGATGCGCAGCGTCACGCGCCACTGGCCGCCCGGTTGCGTGACGAGCTCCTGGATCGACACCGTCGACGGCGTGACGCGCCGGACCGGCCCGCCGCCGCAACCGGCAAGACACGCGAGCGCAAGCACGGCGATGCAGTGGCGCAACCTCATGGCGACCTCGAGTCGGCGCGAATCGGGAGCGTTAGCCTAGCCGGTTAGCGCGCAGCGGCATAGCGGAGCACCGTCGCCGTCAGGCGGGCTGAGCGGCCGGCACAAAACGCGCGACGAACGCATCGTGCGCGAGCCGGCCGGCCACCTGTCCCGCGGCGAGCAGGACGACCTCGTCGGCGAGCGCCGCGACCTCGTCGGCATGGTGCGTCACCAGCACCGTGAACACGCCGAGCTCGCGCTTGAGACGCCGCAGATAGTCGAGCACCTGCCGCCGCGCTTCGGCGTGGAGTCCCGTGAGCGGTTCGTCGAGGAGCAGCGCGCGCGGCGCGGCGAGGAGCGCGCGACCGATCGCGACGCGTTGCCGCTCGCCGCCGGACAGCGTCGTCGGCGGACGGGCGAGCAACGGCGCGAGCTCGAGCAGCGCGACGATCGCGTCGAAACCGGCGGCCTGACCGCGCCGCGAGCGCGCGCCGTAGAGGAGGTTCGCGCGCACGTCGAGATGCGGAAACAGGCGACCGTCCTGGAACACGTAGCCGATGCGGCGCTCCGTCACCGGCACGTCGATGCCGGCGGCGCGATCGAACAGCACGCGATCGTCGAGCACGACGCGGCCGTTCTGCGGCTCGAGGAGGCCGGCGATCGCGTTCAGGACGCTCGTCTTGCCGGCGCCCGAATCGCCGAACAGCGCAAGCGTGCGCACGTCGGCGCGGAACGCGATGTCGAGCGGAAAGTCGGCGAACGCGTGGCGCATCGCGAAGTCGATCATCGGCGCGGGCTCCGGCGAGACTCAGCCATCGTCGGACTTGCGGCGCAGCGCGCCGCCCGCGATGACGGTGGCGCTGGCGGCCGCGGCAAGCGCAACGAGCAACGCGACCAGCGACAGCCGCTGCACGCCGGGCATGCCGCCCGGCACGCTGAGGAGCTCGTAGATCGCGATCGGCAGCGTGCGCGTCTCGCCCGGGATGTTCGAGACAAAGCTAATCGTCGCGCCGAACTCGCCGAACGCGCGCGCGAACGCGAGCACGCAGCCGGCGGCGACGCCGCGCAGCGACAACGGCAGCGTGATCGTGACGAAGCGCCGCCACGCGCGCGCACCCAGCGTTTCGGCGGCGGCTTCAAGACGCGTGTCGACACCATCGAACGCGACGCGGATCGACAGCACGAGCAGCGGAAAGCCCATGACCGCTGCGGCGATCACGGCGCCGGTCCAGCGGAACGCGAACACGATGCCGAACTCGGCGAGAAAATGCCCGAGCGGCGCATTGCGCCCTAACAGCGCGAGCAGCGCATAGCCGGTGACGACCGGCGGCAGGATCAGCGGCAGGAAGAGCAGCGCTTCGACGAGCGTCGATCCCGGAAAGCGCTTGCGCGAGAGAAGCCACGCCAGCGCCAGCGCGATCGGCAGCGAAAACACGACGCTCAGCACGGCGACGTGCAGGCTGAGCGCGAGCGCTTGCCAGTCTTGCGGTGATAGCCAATCGGTCACTCTGCGGCTTCGTCAAGAGTCCGATAAAGATTGAACCACGAAGAACACGAAGAACACGAAGGAAAAATCAGGAATTGCTCTTCCTTCGTGCTCTTCGTGTTCTTCGTGGTTCAATCTTTAGTCGTTTCAGCGCGACGGTGGTGCGTCGAACCCGTAGCGTCGGAAAACCCCCTGTGCGGCGGGGCCATGCAGAAGTTCGAGCAGCTTGCGGGCCGCCGGCGTGTCGTGATCGGCAAGGACCGCCGCGGGATAGACGATCGGCGCGTGGCTCGATTCGGGGAACGTCGCGACGACGCGCACCGCAGGCTCCG
>Ga0081540_1004651_pt1 | contig 10385 bp, 12 predicted proteins | sample TabmetS2T1R1_FD_71024 | JGI IMG/M metagenome (GOLD analysis project Ga0081540, IMG submission 71024) | Tabebuia heterophylla rhizosphere microbial communities from the University of Puerto Rico - S2T1R1 | ecosystem: Host-associated > Plants > Roots > Rhizosphere ... | reverse complement strand
ATTCTGGTCGCCAACCCAGACTATATGGTCCTGGCCGCTGAACTCGATAAGTCTGGCGCAAGGAATCTGCTGCGCCATGTAGCGCGCATGCTTCACGTCAATGATGCGATCATCGGTGCGATGCAAGATCAAGGTCGGCACACGCGTGACGGGCAGGATATCTCTGACATCGATCTCCCGGTTCATGCGCATGACCGAAGATGCCGCGCCCGGGCTTGCTGAGGCCCTGAAGTAAGCCGCGATTTGCTCAAGTGCCTGCCTGTTCCCGGCGAAGCTGGGGGCCCACATCAGCAAATTCATTGCATCCGCCGTGCCCCAGTGGTGCTCGATGTCATCGAGGAAAGCCCTCCACTGCGCATCGGTCCACGCAAATGGATAGTCGGGCGCCCAGGAGCGGCGCGCATAAGTGCCATAAAGCACCAGAGCCGACGTCCGCTCGGGATAGGTCGCTGCGTAGAGCAGCGACATTGGACCACCTTCAGATATGCCAAACAAAGTGGCGCGCCGGGAACCAACCTGGTCCAGCACCGCCTGCACGTCATGCATCCGCTGTTCAAGCGTGAAGATCTGCGAGCCGCGATCGGACATTCCAGTGCCCCGCTTGTCGAACATGATGACCCGCGCAAACGTTGCAAGCCTGCGGAAGAAAGCGGCGCGCGCCGGCGATTGCCAGAGCGCTTCCACATTGGAGACAAAACCGGGGACGAACAGCAGGTCGCGCGGCCCATCGCCAATCACCTGATAGGCAATATGGACGTCGTCACTTTTGACGTAGTGAGTGGCCGGGATGTCGGCCATGCTAGCCCACCGCCTGACAAAATCGCGCGAGGTGAGTCTTGCACCTAATCCCGCTGCAGGCCAGTGGAATTGCGTCACATGCGGCCGTGACGTGACCGCCTCGGATCACAAGCAGACGTGGCCCAAAACCGTCACCGTGCCCGCTAAGGGCCGGAATCCGACATCAACCAGCCTATCCGTCAGGCCAATAGTGGAAGTCGCCGCCTCGACCTAGCTCAACAGTGACCGGATTCTTCGTCGTTCACGAAACAGAGTATGCACGCGAGCCTGTCGAAGCAGAGATAGCCAGCCTGCCGTTCTCGCTCGCCGCAATCGTTTTCGGCGTACCAGTGAGTCAGGAACATGTACCCGTCTTTGGCCGCGAAGGAGGTTTTGCAAACCGGGCATCCAAACTTCGAGCTTGGCGGTTTCTGCGCAATTCTTAGGTGCGGAATCGGATCCAGGCCACTCATCAGAGACCTCCTTGCGGTACGAAGAAGCAAAGCTCCTGTCCCGTGGATCTGTTGATGAACAGGACGGGGGTATGATCAGGCGTGTCACTTTCCTTTATGACGTCGGGCGGGATGGTTTTCCACTCGCCATCCTTCAGATATTGCCACTGGTCCGAGCGGTCTTCACCAACCCTGAAGCGGGTCTTGAATACGTCGCCGTTGTTGCAGCAGGATTTGTAGGAAAGGCCGAGTCGGCGCTGTACGGTCGGATTCATTTCCTGCTTGTTGAACCATTCGTGATGCGGCATCGACGAATCGTGCGCATCAGCACGAACGGAAAGCAGAAGAAGGATACCGAGTGTCGTCAGTACGCGATCGAACGCTTTCATGGCAGCCTCCATTGTGGACTGTCACTAATTTGAGCATCCGCGAATCACACCAACTGTCCGGCGATCCATCAGGCCACATTCTGAGGAAAATGAAATGCCATTCCTGAGCAGCCATCTGTTTTGAGCGAGAGTGTTGTTTTTTAGTCGATTGCCGACCGCGGGTGGCGCCGCCGGTGAAAGCACTTCGCCCATGGAGGTGGCGACATCCCTCTTCGCGGTGCCTTCATGCAGCTCTTACCCGAACGCGGATATCTCAAGTCAACCGCTCGCATGCCCGGACCGCGCAAGCGCATGCCAAAAGTGATGATCCCGACGCCCAATCGAGGCTTGTCCTTTGCCGGGAACGCAGGCAGAACATTCCTCGACACCACCCATCCGGAGTTTTGCAGCCGTGGCTGAACATCGGCCTGCCGCCTCGATCGAGGCCGTCGAGAGCGGCTTGGCCGCGCAGGGCTATATTGCGAGCCGGCAGATCGCGACCGCGGTCTATCTCGCGCAGCAGATCGAGAAGCCGATTCTGGTCGAAGGGCCCGCGGGTGTCGGCAAGACCGAGCTTGCAAAGGCGATCGCGCATTGGCGCGGGCAGAAGCTGATCCGGTTGCAGTGCTACGAGGGGCTCGATGAAGCCAAGGCGCTGTATGAGTGGAAATATGCCAAGCAGCTTCTCTATACGCAGATCCTGAAGGACAAGCTCGGCGAGGTGCTCGGTGGCGCCGAGACGCTGCATGCCGCGCTCGACCAGTTGCACGATTTCGGCGACGTGTTCTTCTCCAAGGAATTCGTCGAGCCGCGGCCGCTGTTGCAGGCACTGGAGCACAAGGCCGGCTGCGTGCTGTTGATCGACGAGATCGACAAGTCCGACGCCGAATTCGAATCGTTGCTGCTGGAAATCCTCAGCGATTTCCAGGTCACCATTCCCGAGCTCGGCACGGTGTCGGCGGTGGCCCCTCCCACCGTGATCCTCACCTCCAATAGCGAGCGCGATCTTGGCGATGCCTTGAAGCGCCGCTGCCTGCATCTGCATATCGGCTTCCCCGAGCAGCGACTGGAGGAGCGCATCGTCGAGAGCCGCGTGCCCGGCATTTCGCAGACGCTGCGCCGGCAGATGGTCGCCTTCATCCACGAGATCCGCACGCTGGACCTGAAGAAGCTGCCGTCGGTGAGCGAGACCATCGACTGGGCGCGCGTGCTGGTGCTGCTGCAGGCCGGCGAGCTCGACCACGAGATCGTCAAGGATACGCTGAACGTGCTCTTGAAATACGAGACCGACATCGAGGCGGCGCTGCCGCAGGTTTCGACTTTCGTGGCGAAAGCGGCGCGGCAAAACGTGTTCGGCTAGCGCGAGATGAGAGAGAACCTGCATCGCTTCTTTCGGGCGGCGCGGGGAGCCGGGGTCAGGGTCTCGCCCGCTGAAAGCATCGATGCGATGCGCGCGGTGTCAAAAATCGGCTTCACCGACCGGGAAATCCTGCGCGACACATTCCTCGTGACGCTGGCCAAGACGCAGGAAGAGAAGCGCGCGCTCGGCGACTGCTTTGACCTGTTCTTCAGCCAGCCCGAGCCGCCGCCTTCGGCGCCGGATAACGACAATTCAAATGAGCGCGGCGAAGCGAGTGAGAGCGGTCAGGCCAACGGTGGCGGCGGTGGCGGCGAATCGTCAGGCGGTGCGGATGCTTCCGAACAGCAGACATCGCCCGCGACCGCCGGTCAGCCGAGCGAGGGTCTTGGCCCCCTCGCCCAGATGCTGCTGAGGCAGGACCGCAACCAGATTGCGGCAGCGATTGCGAATGCGGCCAATGCCGCTTCGCTCTCCGACATCAGGTATTTTACCCAGCGCGGCATCTTCTCCGGCCGCATCCTGGAGCGGATGGGGATCGCGCGGCTGCGCGACGATCTCGACAATCTCACCGCAACCAATCCCTCGCTCGCCGAGCGCCTGCAGGCCGCGACCGACGGCCTGCGCGATGCCGTGCGCGAGACCGTGGCGCAGGCGCTCTTGCTCTACGGCCGCGAGGAGGCCGAAAACCTGCGCAACGAAATCTTGCGCAATGCGCCCCTGGCGCGGATCGAGCCGCGGCAGGTCGACGAGATGCGGGCGCTGATCCGCAGAATCGCGCGGCGCCTGCGCGAGCGCTACTCCAAGCCGCGCAAGCGCCAGCGCCGCGGCCATCTCGACGTGCGCCGCACGCTGCGCCGCAATGCCGCCTGGGGCAGCATCCCCTTCCTCACCGCCTGGAAGCGCAGGCATCGCGACCGGCCGAAAATCGTGGCGCTGTGCGACGTCTCCGGCTCGGTCGCCCGCGTGTCGGATTTCTTCCTGCTGTTGATCCACAGCCTGCATGAGGTGGTGGACGACGTGCGCTCCTTTGCCTTCTCCGGCCACCTGATCGAGGTCAGCGACATCCTAAAGAAGAAATCGCCGGAAGCGGCAATGGCCGAGATCATGTCGAAAGTCGGCTTCGGCTCGTCCGACTACGGCAGCTCGCTCGCCGATTTCGAGGATGAGTGGATGAACGCGATCACGCCGCAAACCACGGTGATCGTGCTCGGCGATGCCCGCAGCAACAACCTCGACCCGCGCGCCGACATATTGCGCCGCATCAGCGAGCGGTCCAAGCGGCTGGTGTGGCTCAATCCCGAAGGCCGCATGGCCTGGGGCTTTGGCGATTCCGAGATGCTGCGCTATGCGACCTTCTGCAGCGTAGTGCGCCAATGCGCCACCGCAAAGCAGCTGGAGCGCGCGGTGTCGGATATCGTGGCGACGTATCAATAGGCCGCAGTCCGAAACATCCGCACAGCCCTTTACGATTGCCGGTTTGCCGAGCTACAACCTGCTGCCTGGTTTTCCGGGGGTGACATGAGCCCGATCTTGCGCGCCGGTCTCGGACTGCTTTGCTCGCTGTGCGGGTCTTGCCTTGCCGAGACGACCTTTGCCCAGGCTCGCGCCCAGTTCGCCGTTGACGTGCTCGCGACCTGCCAGAAGCCGGCGGTCAAGGACATTCCGATCCATGTCGAAGGCACCGGAATTCTCAAGCCCGACGGATCAGCGCGCGTGGATGTGGACGGCGGCGCGCTCGGCAGAACCCGCTACAGCACCAAGCTCGGCCAGACCGCCGCCGTATCGGGTGGATCCGCATCCCTGCATGTCACTGGCAGAAGCAGCTTGCGGGCGATCCGCGAATACCCGAACCACCAGTTGATCGTCGATCTGCAGGTATCCGGCAAGGAATGCGCGATCACGGTGCGCAACGTCCTGAAGCCCGGCAAGCGCGAATACATTTTCGTCAGCGGCGGTGCCACCGCCTATTGCGAGAAGCCGAAGATCGTGCGCACGGCGTGCCAGGCATTCTGAGCGGGCAGGCGCTCGAGCTGTGCCAGTTCGCGGATTTTCCTCCCAGCCATCCTGGTCCTCCATCCCGTTCGCAGCTAACCTGTCAGTGCAGGAAATCACGGACAGTCGTGCGCCCCGTGCCGTCAAGCTGGCTGCCATCGATTTGCGTGATCAACGATACTTGCGAGCAATCATGAAACTGTCCGCTATGCGCTTGTCCCTACGCCTCGCGTTGCTGTTCGGTTGGACGACGGCGTTGTGCATTGTCAGCCCCCTGCACGCCGCTGACGCCGTTTGCGTATACCAAAGCAGGTCCTACAGCGAAGGCGCCTTCATCTGCGTCCAGAAGTCGCTGATGCAGACCTGCAGCTCCGACGGCAGCCGAATGGTCTGGCGGGTTGTCACCGACAGCGAGCTCGGCAATCGCTGCGTGGCACCGATTCCTTCGATCGAAGCGCGAAAGCGAATTGTCCGGCGCACCCGCGTAGCCCGCCAGGTTGTCGCTCCAACCGAGCCGGTTTCGGCCAAATGCTTTGTCTTCAACGGCAAGCGCTACTGCGAGTGACGACGACCACAACCGTTATTCACAATAGGTCTTGCCGTTGAAGGAGAAACACTTGCCGCCGCCGCGGAACGAGCCCGGCGCTGCAGGTGCGGCGGGACGCGGTGCGGCCGGCGCCTGGCGCGTCGCGGTCCTGGGCTGCTTTGCCGCGGGCTCAGGCCGCTTCTCGCAGGCGCCGCTGGAGTTCAGCACATAGCCGGCGCTGCAGCCGATCTGGACGCAACGATCGCCTTCGGCCTTCTGTCCCTTGGCGCAGACCAGCGGGCAGACGCGGTCGGTCTTGCCGCGGACCGCGTCCAGCGCATCGAGGCTCGCAAGCCTGATGTCCAAATTTGTCCGCGCGTTCCTGTTGAACAGCTCCAGCGCCTTCCGCGAAGCGTCGTCCCACTTGCCGTCGGTGCCGCCGGGATCGCAGCCGACGCCGAACCGCATGTCATCGGCGAGCGGCTGCTCGGCGAGACCGATGCCGCGCTGGCGCGGCACACCTTGCTGCAGGCGGCAAGCCTCCCGGACGGTGCCGGCCTCGACCAGCCAGACCGCACGGCACCGCGCTGGGCCTTCGAGATACCGCTGGCGACGCCGCAGGGAACCGCGGTCGCCCAGTTCGAAATCGCGCGCGACGGCGGCAAAAGCGCGCCGAGCGCCGAGACGAAGCCCGCCTGGCGTGCGCGCTTCACATTGGACATCGAGCCGATCGGCCCCGTGCACGTGCAGATCGCGCTGAGCGGCGCGCGCGCCGGCGTGACGCTGTGGGCGGAACGCCAGGAGAGTGCCGCGCGCCTGCGCGCCGACGCGCCGCTTCTCGCCGATGCGCTGCGCGAGGTGGAGCTCGAGCCCGGCGACCTGCTGGTACGTGACGGACAGCCGCCGCGATCCACCGCCGCCGCCGGGCTTTTTCTGGATCACGCGTCATGACGGAGCGCCGTTCGCTTGCGGTGGCGCTGCACTACGAGAAGCCCGGTGCGCCGCGCGTGGTCGCGACGGGCCGGGGCGAGATCGGCGCCAAGATCATCGAGGTGGCGCGCGCCCACGGCGTGCCGATTGAAGAAAATCCCGGGCTCGCGGCCGCGTTGTCGGATGTCGATCTCGGCGACGAAATTCCGGTCGAGCTCTATCGCGCGGTGGCGGAAGTGCTGACCTTCATCCTGCGCAGCTCGGGGCGGCTCGGCGCCAAGCAGTAGACCGCTCCGGTCCTGCAACCGCTGAGGGCGCGTTACGAGCCGTGATAGCGCTGCGGGTCGCCGAAATCGGCGGCGCCGGTCATGCTCTCCAGCTTCTCTTCGATCTGGCGGTCGCCGGCAGTCTTTTGCTTCTTAGCTCGCACCTTGCTCAGCGCGCGCGCCAGCGTCTCCCTGTCCTGCTCGACCATCGCCCGTTCGTCGGGCGCTTCGGCTTTGGCCATGACGCTCTCCTGGCGATGTTTTAGACCCAGAAGTTAATCCCGCAGTCAGGCTCTCGGTTCCGAGGCAGCGCCATGTTATGGAACCTGCACGCAAGGGGTAAGGTGCATGAAGGACGTCCTTGAAGAGCTCGAGAAGCGGCGTGCCGTGGCGCGCGTCGGCGGCGGCGAGAAGCGCGTCGAGGCGCAGCACAAGCGCGGCAAGCTCACGGCGCGCGAGCGAATCGCGCTGCTGATGGACAAGGATTCGTTCGAAGAGTTCGACATGTTCGTCGAGCATCGCTGCGACGAATTCGGCATGGAGCAGACCCGCATTGCCGGCGACGGCGTGGTGACCGGCTGGGGAACGGTCAACGGCCGCGCGTGCTTCGTGTTCGCCAAGGATTTCACCGTGTTCGGCGGCTCCCTGTCGGAGACGCACGCGCAGAAGATCATCAAGATTCAGGACATGGCCATGAAAGCGCGCGCGCCCATCATCGGCCTGTTCGATGCCGGCGGCGCCCGCATTCAGGAGGGCGTGGCGGCGCTCGGCGGCTACGGCGAGGTGTTCAAGCGCAACGTCATCGCGTCCGGCGTCATCCCGCAGATTTCCGTGATCATGGGACCGTGCGCCGGCGGCGACGTGTACTCGCCGGCGATGACCGACTTCATCTTCATGGTGAAGGACACGAGCTACATGTTCGTGACCGGCCCTGATGTCGTGAAGACCGTGACCAACGAGGTGGTGACGGCGGAAGAGCTCGGCGGCGCGCAGGTGCACACGGCGAAATCGGCGGTCGCCGACAATGCCTTCGACAACGACGTGGAGTGCCTGCTGCAGCTGCGGCGCTTGCTCGATTTCCTCCCTTCGAACAACTCAGCCGGCGTGCCGCACTGGCCGTCATTCGACGATCCCGAGCGCGAAGACTTCTCGCTCGATACCCTGGTGCCGGATAATCCCAACAAGCCCTACGACATGAAGGAGCTGATCCTGAAGGTCGCCGACGAGGGCGACTTCTTCGAGATCCAGCCGAGCTTCGGCAAGAACATCGTGACGGGGTTCGGGCGCCTCGCCGGTGCCACGGTGGGCTTCGTGGCCAATCAGCCGATGGTGCTCGCCGGCGTTCTCGATTCCGATGCCTCGCGCAAGGCGGCGCGGTTCGTGCGCTTCTGCGATGCCTTCAACATCCCGATCGTTACCTTCGTGGACGTGCCCGGCTTCCTGCCCGGCACCGCGCAGGAGTACGGCGGGCTGATCAAGCACGGCGCGAAGCTCCTGTTCGCCTATTCACAGGCGACCGTGCCGCTCGTCACCGTGATCACGCGCAAGGCGTTCGGCGGCGCCTATGACGTGATGGCGTCGAAGCACGTGGGCGGTGACGTCAATTACGCGTGGCCGACCGCGCAGATCGCCGTGATGGGGGCCAAGGGCGCGGTGGAGATCATCTTCCGCCAGGACATCGGCGACCCGGAGAAGATCGCGGCGCGCACGCGCGAATACGAGCAGCGCTTCCTCTCGCCCTTCGTCGCGGCCGAGCGCGGATACATTGACGAGGTGATCATGCCGCACGCCACGCGGCGGCGCATCTGCCGCGCGCTCGCCATGCTGCGCGAGAAGCACGTCGAGGTGCCGGCGCGCAAGCACGATAATCTGCCGCTGTAAATTCGTTGCCGGACGCAGACATTCGTCGTTTCGAACCTGCGGCGCCGAGCGCATAAATCATGTTCCGTCACCAAACTCGTCATCGCTCCCGGAACCACATCGGGAACTCCTCGAGCTGGCTCAGGTCAAGCTCCAGCTGAGTGTTGTCCTCCATTATTGTAACTCCGACCGTGAACGCACCATAGCAAGCCCCGATCTCACTCTGGGCTTTCCCATTCACTACGCTTTCCTCGTAGTCACTATTGGCAAAGGTTGGATGAAGCTGAAAGCGAACCTTGCCTTCCAAAGGTGGTGATCCAGGAGCTGCCTCAACCACGAGCGTGAACGCCATAAAGAAGTCGCGCTTAATTTCCTTTACGTTGGTTGCGTAAAGGCGTCGCCCATTACGTTCCGATTGTCCGCCAAACCTGCCTTTGTGTGGATCGGCAGCGTCCTCCGGCGTCGCCTTCTCGGGTCGAATTCCGGTCAAGTACAGGCTCGTGCTGTCAGGGCTGCGTTTGATCTCCGTTCGACTCCAGCCATCAGTCAACTCCAGTCCCCCGGCGTGAGGGGATACTGTCCTGCTGGCTTGACCGACGTGTTCGAGCAAGTCGAGAAGCGCCGTGTGATTCTGGTTACCGGCATCCTCACGGACGAGGTAGAAAACAGCCTTTATCCCATATTTGCCCTGCATTCGCCTTGCAATGAGGTCACGCTCGTCTGTGGTGCGGTAGCCGAAGATTCCGAAATGCTGCGCACAATCGGTGCCCAACGTTGCCCGAACGAGACGCAACAATTGTCCGAGGTCCGGGTCGTCCATCGAGAAGCCGATGAATACGACTGGCTGTGTCATGAAAATTGCCAGCAGCCGCCGCTGAAAATTGTCGTTGAAGTAGAGTCGCGAATAGGATGTTTCGGTCAGCACGATATCTCCGGGCCGGCTGAAATGGCCGTGGAGATGAACGATGCACGGCTGTGCATTCATATCGCTGAGAGAGCGGAAGAACTCTTGCGTATCCGCGATCTCGCTCCAATGGATGACTTTGTGTGGGCGCCCGGCGCGATCCATGGCCAATTGGATGCACGGGTCGTAATTTGTTGTAAGAATGTGGCGAAACCCAAGCCGGGCGATTAAGTGGTGCGGTTCGGCGACAAAGTTTGGTGGCTGGGGTTCCTTAAAAAGCTGTTCGATGAAGTCGCAGAACTTCGTCTTGGTAAGACGGAGCTCCAGCTCTTCTGCCTGCCAAGCAGGGTCTTTTAAATCTCGCAAAACGCTAGAAAGACGTGGAGCGAGTGGGCTCTCCTCAGCCAAACGTGCTTCAATTCGATCCAGAAGGACGTTCCAGGACGGGTATCCCGATGCAATACTCGCGCCCGCTCCGACCATTGCCAAGGGGCGAAGGTCTCGTATGGTGGCCACTAAGTCGCCCAGCTCGTCTGTGTATTGAAATGGTGGTAGCGATGTCATCGTGACGGCCCGACTGGAAGCTGGTTGATCGGTCGGCGCGTCTGCGTTCCTGGTCGGGAGCAAGTCGAACCAGTCGGCGTATAAAGCAACCCGTAATTGAAGCGTCTCAAACTTATGCGCAGCAGTCAAGCAACATTGTATTTATATGCCGATGATCACCATAGCTTTCTGTAATCGTTGCACGCCATACGCGACGGCTCTGTCGCTGTGAATCGCAGGGTAGGCAAAAGCGCCGGCTATACCGGCGCCGTGCCCACGCCGTATTGAGTCGAGGTCGGCTCGCGTGGGCACGGCGCGCAAACATTCGCTCTTTGCATTGAAGCGCTAAGATATGCGCGCCTATCCCTCGCCGCCTTGAGCGGCTCGCCACCCTACCACCTATCGCC